>Ga0065711_1035345_pt1 | contig 22447 bp, 7 predicted proteins | sample Hoacrofraction12_FD_59098 | JGI IMG/M metagenome (GOLD analysis project Ga0065711, IMG submission 59098) | Hoatzin crop microbial communities from Cojedes, Venezuela - Epithelial fraction 12 v2 (version 2) | ecosystem: Host-associated > Birds > Digestive system > Esophagus > Crop | place... | reverse complement strand
CGGCCGCCCCTCCCCCCCGCCGTGGTGCGGAGGAGAATGGAAAGAAACAGGCAGAAACTGGTGGGTCGGGATAAGGGCAGTTTAACAGAACAGCAAACAAAGGGAACAGGAGCAATAAAGATACAGATAAGGAGAAAACACAACATGAACCGCAGGACCCAGAGAGCCGCCCTCCACGACCGCTGCTGTGCCCTCCCGAGCCGCGAGAGCGTTCCCGGCCCCAGCTCCCCCCCACCAGAACCCAGCATGATGGCACATGGTATGGAATACCCTGCTCTGTTTGGCCAGGTGGGGTCAGCCCACCCGGCTGTGCCCCTGCCTGGATTTCGGTGAAAATTAACCCTGTCCTGGCCGAACCCAGGATACAGAAACACCCAGCACAATTCTCTGACAAATCACAGTAAAAAAAACCCAACACCTAAAAACAGGTTTTCCTTTTTGCTGGGCAAAGGACTTTCCTGGATAGCATAAATTGAGGTATAAATTACCAGTATGCTGTGTCTTGAGATGAGTCACTACGTGTAATGCAAAGTTTAACTTATCCATCATGGTGTTCATTTCCCTAAAGGTGAGGCTTACTTAGAAAATCAGCTTATTTCAATCAGTTACCAGTTGAATGGGTGGTGAAAATATAGAAATGTTGAAACAGGCATATTTGCTAAGAGTAAGTTTAAGTTTAGCCTTTTTTTCAAAGGCCAATCCAAATTCTACTAATTGATCATTGGCATATCATGGTTTTTCTTTGTATATACTTGTTTTGAGTTACATCTCATAAGAAATTTTAAAATGATAGAACAATAGAGATATTTTGTCACTGGTAAGTATAGCATTTAAAAGCAGCTGTCTGTTCAATTAACAAGTGATGTATTTCTGAAATATGATATTTCATATAGAGAAGATTTTTGTTTATACTTCTTGAATGATTTTTGTATTCAGCTGTTATACTATTGCATGAGCTTTATTTTATATATGTAGTCATTAATTAACCATCATCAATATTCATTTTAATTCTGCCCGAAGATAAAACAAATATTGCAGAAAATCTCATGGAAAATATAGGTAAAACATAGATGATTAAGCAGTAGCTAAATGAGTATAAACTATTTTTCAAAATAAATTAACTCTTTCCAGTTGATTTCTGTGCTTAATAAACTTATAAAATTTTAACACCTGGTCTATAATACTAAGTAGTTACAGTCCTACTTACCTCTGTGTGTATCATTTTGTGTTAACATAAAAACCTTCGTTGCTTTTAATCTCAAAATTTAATCTCATTTTTAAATTTATGAAGATTTGTTGGCCAAAAAAAAGTTATAAGAAAACAAAACTATGTGACTCAAAATTTCACCTCCAATGTACACTAAATACTCCTTTGAGACTAAAGTTGATTGACTGCCACAGATGAGAAGGTTTGGCTTTCTGTAACTGAGGGAAAGAAAATACTGGGCATAGACAGGATTGCTGATGGGCCTCCAAATTCTTGTCATTGAATTTCTCTTCTCTATGTCTTGCTGGTTTACGTCTACCTCTCATCTTTTTTACTGAAAATTTTCTTATGAGGGGTCTTCTCAGCAAGGTATTCAATTGTGGGACTGAAGAATATTTCAACCCTGAAACTGTCAACAAGATCATATGGCTGTAATCAGAATGCTGAAGTGACTTGTTGAGCATTGTAGCCCCCTCATAAATAACAGGATCTGGCAGAGCACAGGGATGCAAAGCTGTTAGTGTGATATGATTAATGCAGAGAAATAGGCACCTCTCAAAAGTGGTTCAGTTGTGTATGGCCACCATGAGTTTATCAACAGCAAACAGTGAGAACAGGAGCATGTCTGACTGGAGGCAGGCCTGGGGTCTTCACAGCACCTGCAGCCACCTATCTGGGTCCCATGGAGTCAAAGACAAGGCTTCAGTTTATCTGATGGAGACAGAAGCGAAAACTTCTCCTCATGCCAAACTGCTCTGGCGAGAGCACTGATTCAGGAAGAGGAGACTGGATGTTTGGGTCACCCAGAGGGATGTTGCAACCACTAGCTGGGCAGCAGCTGAGCTGCATGCAGCAAAGGATTCAGAAGGTATGGAGGTAAAAAGGGAGAATAAGAGCAGTGGTCAGACAGCACTTACTCTGCAGCACCTGCAGGTAAAGATATGTTTCTTCCCATGACACCATATCTGTTCTGGCCTATAGCTTATTTCTCATTTTGCTACCTTTTTTGTGAGGTAGGTAAGGAAAAATAACTTCAGCCCAGCTCACTGAAGCAAATTCAAGAGCACAAATGCTTTGAATTTTATGTCTTCATTTTAGCAAAAATTGTCAGACATATTTCTGACCTATTTGGATCTATTTTGTATAAATCAAGCAAGAAGTGAGTTTCCAATTCATATTCAGATACATTAACACGTCATATCCCAGGATTTATATTAATCTCACCAGAGAACAGAAATATTCCATGAGATCTATCTAATCTGTCCAAAATAACCTAGACACTTGCTGTAATTCCCACAAATGACAGTGCAAGAACTATATTCTAAATTCTTTGGGTGATGATTTCCAATAATTTATATCTTAAAAAATTAAAGATGACTCATGTAGCAAAATGGTGACATTTGCAAAACATGCTTTTGGGATTATTCATCTGACCTAACTTAATATGCTATTTGATTAAAGTCATATGTTCCCAGATTGCTAAACCAAGAACTCTATTTTTACGAAAAGAAAACCTAACAAACCACACATTTTTAATACAATCTCTCTTTTTTTTCTGTAAGTACATTTTGCCTTGAAGAATAAAATTTTACAGATTTCCAGAGGTTGTTGATACATGTTGCAATTCATTTCACCTAATTTTAGATGTGTAGATTGGTCACCTTAAGCTTCTACAGCCAGCGGAAAAGGCATCTAACCTATCTCATGCATATTTCTGGAGAAGAATTGTCCCGGGAGACACTTTTCTCTACAGCAAGATAAAGGCCTCTATGAACCTAGACTAATTCACTCAGATATCTGACTTGTAGACACCTGAGTTAAGTTTGAATCTCAGCTGCAGTTTAAGTGCATTCCTGTGAAATTAATGAAAGGCGCTCTTTTTCTGTTCTGCAGAAAGGCTTGACATGGTCTCAGCTGTAAGAGAAGGCAAGAGTAGGATGAGTAATATCCGTGCTGTGCTTGATTCTCTTTTCCTTTCCCCATCTCCTACCTTATCCCCAAAATAGCTGAGATTACTATTTTCTTTGCCCACTCTTCTAGGAGAGTTCATCTACATTCATATGTAAGATCTGTTTTCACACTGCTGCAATAGAGATAGTTGCTGCAGCATGGCTTTCATAAAGCTTAAATGGAAGCTGGTCTATTCAGGAGTGCCAGCTAGGAGGACAAATGTGTAGTCCAAAACCTACATAAGTTCATCCCTAAATCATGGGAGAGAGATAATTTCAGGAAACTAAGTTAGAGGAAAAAGGAGTCTTTCACTCCTGAATGTAGACCTGATCTAACAGCATTATGATTCCATATTGAATCTTTTAATATGAGTTTAATGACAATTCAGACATAACAGAAGAAAACTTGTTGACTTGAAACTCAGCTTCCATTTTCCTGCACAGCAAGAACTCACAGAGAAAATAAAAGACCTGAAGCATAGATTTGTCTTAACTAAAAACTTTGTTTCACTTTATTAGTGTTTAGTCCTCATTTTATTTGTTATAGCCTTTGCTATTACAATTGAAAAAGTAATGAACATTAAGGCATAAATTCAGGTGAATGACTCATTGTCTTATGGTAAAGGGATGGAGCTTTTCTTCGAGATCTCCTGCTGCCTTTGAACATTGAATACTGTCACAACTGAGCTTCTTACAGTTGTCAAAATAACTGTGATGTGTGAATTGAAACGAATCAACTTCCAAGTAATTGGAACTCGTTCATGTTGATACTATATTTATTTATTGTAAGTTCAATTAAGAGACAGAATTAGATAAGACAAGACTCAGTTTCCTATTTTCCAGAAGTATAATATATTGCAGGGCCATAAGTATAAATGGCAACCTTTATTTCCAGAGCATGTTTACCAGTGTCTCTGCTGCTGCGCGCCTACTGTAGATAGATTGATGTTCCAGTTTGAAATAGTGACAGAGTCTGATTTTTTATAGACATAATTAAAGAAAGTGTTCACTAAGGTTTGTAAATCCACAGACGCTTCACAGTATATAATTTAATTTTTTCAACAGCAGCCAGCCCAAATTATCTAACAACATTTTATGGAACAGAGTCTTTTGACCCACACTGGCCCTAGATTTTATGAAAAGTGCAGCAATGGCTGTCATGAGATTTTACAAGGTAGTCATTATGCTTTGTAATATTAAATCATCTTTCTGGATATAATTCTTCCATTGTTCTGTTTTCTACAACTGAACCAGTGGCTATATAGATAGCTACATCCATTGCTAGTAAAATGAACAACATAATACCACATCACTCTAGGTTTATGCAGATGTATCCTTGCTGCTGTCAATGAAATTACATCAATATAAATCTGGTTTATCATCACCGTGAATTATGCTCAAATTTGTAATTTAGATCTTATGGGATAGTACTCAGAGTTGAAAATGCATTATCTCTTATTAATGGTAAGATACTGTGTAGATGTATTGAACTGATTTTTGTTCTGGCTAGCAATACTTACGATTCACTGAATACTCTCTAAAGTTTTGTTTGCATGCTTGTTTTAAGTTTTAATATTTAACATCACTAGACTTATTTTTATAGACTCATTATAATGGGATAGTCATTGTTCGTGCTGAGGAGTACATGAAAAGATTAATGGGTTGTGACTCAGTATCTGCTGAGGCTTCAAGCAAAATAATTTATGCATTCTTAACACACTTATCGTTGATTTTACTCCCCAGCAAAAACTATTATCTAAGGTGAAAGTATTCATTGACTTGCAATGGTAATAATGCTATCTGAATTTCCAGGTAATATTATGCACATTATTGGTGTTGAGGATAAGATAAAGGCAGCAAAAAATCAAAATGTGTTCAGGCTAACGACAGAGGTCAATGTGAAAGAGACAATCTTATACAAATACATCAGTGGCAAATGAATTACTGGGGAGAAAGTAGATCTATTAAAAGGATAAATTAGTACAAGAAGTGAAACAAATAGTAATTTAAAAATAGCTGACATTATTTTCATATAAAAATTCTCTTCAGAAAAGAAGTAATATGAATAATTGTCAAGGAAAAAAACCCTGTAAAGGTAAGTATGAACATGTGCAAATAAGTCAGCTGAGATGCTGTGCTTCCCAAGATATTAATGGGTCTGTTTAATAGGTAGAAGAGATTTTCAAAGGTGTGAAGGACAAATGGTATCCTACTCTCTGCAAGTCAGCAATAGCCAAGAGTCCAATGACTGTATATTTTGGTATACTTACTAAATGGCGACACCAGTTAGGCCTTTTCACTCTAGAGAAGAGAAGGCTTGGGAGGACTTCATCATAATTTTCCAGTACTTAAAGGTTAGCTACAAAGAGGACGGAGGCTCTTTCTTCACAAGAAGCCACATGGAGAGGGCAAGGGGCAACAGGTACAATTAACATGAGAGGGTTCATCTGGATATAATAAGGAATTTTTTGACAGGGACAACAGTCAATCACTGGAACAACTTCCCCAGGAATGTGGTGAAGTCACCATCACTGGGGGTTTTCAAGACACAACTGGACATGATGCTAAATAATCTCATCTAACTTCCCTTCACCATGACAAGTTGGACCAGATGATCTTTCAAGGTCCCTTCCTCTGTGATTCTATGATTCTGTTTCTGAGGAGTCATAAATAATGAGGAGCAGTAGCAGCAGTCTAAATGCAAACCTAGGTACTTTGTTTTTTCCTTTTTGTTTTTAAAAAGAGGAAGAAGTGAATATGGTGTGCAGAGTCCCACACATTTGACTTCCATTCCAGCAATACTAGAACCAATGCTCAAGGGCACAAACAGCTCCAAGATCATAAAGTTCTGGTAAGCAAGCAGCATGGAATTATAAAAAGTAATTTCATTTTACAAACTACATTCTTTTCTTATACAGGATTTGTAGATAAAACCTTTTTATTTTATAAGATTATGGTGACCAGTAAAGATCGTATCTGAATCAAAACACAGAATTCAGTCACACAAGAAGAGAGAGATGTGAGTTTTCTTTTATGTATGGCATACTACATACTAGAGCTTGTTTTCATGTGTATTTTAATAAATTAGCTTTCATCAGTTGAATATGTGTGACAAGCTTTTTATCACTCATTGCAGTGCATGTGGTGGGTATTTACATCTTGCTCTCAAGAGAGTATTTACCTGTCCCCCCATGCTTTGTGCTAGCAGTATGCACACACCACTTTAATACCACTGCTCTGGATGTGAGTCTAGCAGGGGATCTTTCTGAGAGAAGAAGATGAATTGTCACACAAATCATCTCCTATCACACCCAAAGGCCTCATTCTTAATAGATCCAGAAACCAATGCAACCCTCAAGATACATTAATGATGTATTATCTTCTTATTCTCAGGCTGTTCACAACCTCTCCACTGAAACAGTTGTCTTAGCAATCAGGGTTTGGGTCCAAAAGACACTGCTGAGAACAAGGCAAATGTTCTCAGTAGCCTGCTCTGAAAAGCAAGATCTCTACCCATGGCAATCCACCTCCCTGCAGCTCTCCAGACTGCACACTTCCAGAAAGAATCTACAGAACTATTTAGAAAGATACAAATGATTCCAAGGGAGTCATAGAATCATAGAATGCTATGAGTTGGAAGCGACTTTTAGAGGTCATCTAGCACAAGAGGTCATCTAGCCCAATCCCCCTGCAACGAGCAGGGACATCTTCAACTACACCAGGTTGCTCAGAGCCCCATCCAACCTGGCCTTGAATGTTTCTAGGGATAGGGCTTGCACTCTGGGCAACCCGTTCCAGTGTTTCACCACTCTTATTGTAAAAAATATCTTCCTTATATCCAGTCTAAATCTACCTTCTTTAAGTTTAAAACCATCACCCCTTGCCCTATTGCTACAATCCCTGCTGAAAGGTTTGTCTCCACCTTTCTTATAATCCCCCTTTAAGTACCAAATAGTTGCAGTAAGGTCTTCCTGGAGAATTCTCTTCATGCTGAACAATCCCGTCCCTTGCAGCCTTTCCTCACAGGAGATGTGCTCCAGCCCTCGAATTTTTTCTGTGGCCCTCCTCTGGACCCACTCCAACAGGTTCATGTCTTTCCTGTGCTGAGGGCTCCAGAGCTGGATGCAGGACTCCAGGTGTGGTCTCACCTGAGCAGAGCAGAGGGGCAGAATCACCTCCCTTGAGCTGCTGGCCACGCTTCTCTTGAAGCAGCCTGGGACACAGTTGGCATTCTGGGCTGCTAGTGCACATTGGTGTCTCATGTCCAGCTTTTCATCCACCAGTACCCTCAAGTCCTTCTTCTCAGGGTTGCTCTCAAGTCCTCCATCACTCAGCCTGTATTGATGGCGGGGGTTGCCCCAACAGATGTGCAAGACCTTGCTGTTGGCCTTGTTGAACCTCACGAGGTTCACACAGGCCCACTTCTTGAGCTTATCCAGGTGCCTCTGGATGGCATCTCATCTTTCTGGTGTGTCAACTGCACCACTCAGCTTGGTGTCATCTGTAAACTTGCTGAGGGTGCACTCAATTCCACTGTCTATGTCACTGATGAAAATATTAAACAGCACCGGTCTCAGTACGGAACCCTGAGGGACACCACTTGTCAGCGGTGTCCATCTAGACACTGAGACATTGACCACTACCCTCTGGCTGCAACCATCCAAGCAATTCCTTATCCACCTAACAATCCACCCATCAAATCCATCTCTCCCAGTTCAGAGAGAAGGACTTTGTGGGGGACCGTGTTGAAGACTTTACAGAAGTCCAGATAGGTCACAACCGTTGCTTTTCCCTTGTCCACCGATGCAGTCATTCCACCATACAAAGCCACTAGGTTGGTCACTTCACTTGCCCTTGGTGAAGCCATGCTGGCTGTCTTGAATCACCTCCCTGTCCTCCATGCACCTTAGCATAACTTCTAGGAGGATCTGTTCCATGATCTTCCCAGGCACAGAGGTGAGTCTGACAGGTCGGTAGTTCCCAGGGTCCTCCTTGCTACCCTTTTTAAAAATGGGCATAATGTTTCCCTTCTTCCAAGGGAAGTCACCAGGGACTTCACCTGACTGCCATGACCTTTCAAATATTATGGAGAGTGTCTTGGCAATGACATCAGCCAATTCCCTCAGGACTCTGGAATGCATCTCATCAGGACTTGGCCCTTGATGAAGCCGTGCTGGCTGTCTCAAATCACCTCCTTGTCCTCCATGTACCTTATCATAGCTGCTAGGAGGAAATATTTAGGTTATTTACTTGGACTGTTTAACTTAAGAGAAGCAAAAAAAATTGATAGATGAGTGAACTGTACACAAGGTACATTTTTGGTTATATGACAGTCTTTGCTCTATGTCCCTTTCTCATAGCAGCTAAACAATAGCTAGTGATGTCCAGTCTAACTGAGGAGAGGGTGTTTTAACATGGGTGTAACTACATCTAATTATATTATAAGTATCTCTTCCGTTTCTGTGAATGTTGTTTTCAGGAAAGCTGGGTGTATGTGATGTACAAGGCACGTACACTTAGCCTGACACATCGGGATGTACTTGAGCAATTGCCTATGAGCCACACAGATGGCCAGAACATATACAGTACGCTTTATGTGTTCTGGATGCATTCCATTGATTGCATATGCTCAGCAGTCTGTTATCCAGAACTTTTAAATACTTGGCCACTGATCAAAGTTGCAGCTACTGCTCAGGCCAGGTCATTCGTTTTCAGAAATCCTGGGGAAGTGTTCTGCTCTCATCAGTCTTAAAGGAAGAGTTAAGCCAACCTGCCTGCCTTTCCCTTGCAGGTAGCACGGCATGGTTTTGCACAGTAAGAACCTGTGGAATCCATCACTTCCAGTCATAAGGTTGCGGAGGCCAAGTGCTTTTGAAGATTCAGAACAAAAGTCTATGTTAATCATTGTCACATGGATTTATTTCACTTTATGTACTAGACACTTACATTATTATATTGATATCTCTACAGGGAAATGCAAGAGGATACTCAAAATTGTGCTCTAGAGATACACATCTCTCTCAGTGACTGTAAAAGTATTCCAAGACAATACTCTAGACTTCAAACATTATTCCCTTAGCTAGGTACGGAGAGTGATGATGGTGAATTTGATATGATAAGAATAACAAAATCCTTTACAGTTAAAGTATAAAACATTGAATTTTGAAAAAAGGAATACTGAGCAAAGAAAACGTCCTTTTTTCTCTGTCTTCTGTGTAATACAGGAATCAACAGCCAATATTCCACACACAAGCATATGTGTTTCTCTTTTATGTTGCTCTGAAGCTCTTAGAAATGGCCTCATTTGGACATGACCTATCTAGGTGGATCACTCCTATCCCTGTAGAAGTTTGGTGGTTAATGTAGTCTAAAATAATGAATATTCATTATATTCATCAATTGACTCAGTAAATTTGTTCTTGATTTATTTATATCAAATAGAGAAAGAGGATTAAAGTACCTAACACTGTAATTGAACTCGTCCTTTTTAAAACCCAGTGAGAAAAGCACCCCTGCACCTTTTATCTATTGTGATATAATCTTTTATTGTATCTGTGCTCCACTTCACAGTTCTTTATTAACTCCCTGTACAACTATTTACTGTTCAGAATTACTTCAGATACCTTTCTGAATACCAGTATCCTGGCTCTAATGAAAAAAAAAATGTCAAAGAAGGTTGTCATTTGTGTAAGGCACTTTAAAGGAAGATGCTGAGGCAACCGATGTATCAAACATACTGTTATAGAGATATAAATCACTCAAAATAAGCATTTAAATATTCCTAAATTAATAATGAGGTTGAGTCCTGAAATAAAGAAATTAAGGAAAAAAAACCTGAAAACATTTTCATTACTTGTAATTTTCCTCATTTTGAATTCATTAGCATTTTAATAATAAACCTGCATTTCAATTATTATGTTTTTTCCTTCTTAAGTCTAAAGAACACTGTTGATTTTGAAGACTAGTGATTAAAGGAATTATGAGCTTTGTCAGAAAGGCCAATTCTTCAACCGCTCCTGTAATTACAAGACTGAAGGCTTGCCCATGGCAATTTTCATAAAGGTCAGAATGACTCGCATCCTAAGAGCACAGGCATTATGCTGATGCTTTACTGGATATCATCACTTCTTGAAATTAGCATTGTTCCAAAAATCACTGGTCTGCTTTCCCTCTCTGAGGTACCATCCAGAATGCTTGCAAAGGGCAAATTAAAGGACTGATTTACAAAGCTAAAGATACAATTAAAGTAGAGTTCTGTTCTGCCTTGTTCTGAGGCAGATTTAACCTCACCTAGCCTTAATTTAAAAGTTGATCATCTATTCTAACATGATGTGTGATTCCCCATCCTCTATCCTTGACAACTTATTTCACGCTTTACAATCATTCAGCTATATTTTAAGAAACCAAAGGATTTGGTCTTTCAAACATCTTCTTTTGCTGAATCATTTATCCCAGGCTAGCTTGACCAAATACATTTTTGATCAGTTGTCCCCCTCTACCCAGCTCCCTGGACAGAGGTGTTCCAGGGCCGAATTTTCATTACAGTACCAGCACTTTCATCCTTTGCCCACGTGTAGAGGAACAATAAAATTATTTTCATCTTTGCTTTGTTTGTATGATGTCAAGTATAATTTGAAACCCAAGAAGGTTATTCATTGTATTTAGGATCCAATGCTGCGTGGAGCTGTGCATGCCTTACAAACTGATTACTCCTTTAATGTCTATTGACAGTGGTGCTTAGGGTGTTTGACATCTGATAAGAAACACTTAGCTTTTTATATATGGGGAAGGAAGGCTGCATGTAATAATATCCCTCAGGACAATTCTTAATTGCTATCTCTACTTTTATGTCTTTACTGAATATATATAATTCCCTGTGTGTAGATAAATCTATTAAAAGGTGACCTGCTAAGCTTATAATTTGAAAAATAAAATTCTGCTGTCCCCCACTCTCCCCTTTTTATGATCCTCAACTAAGAGAAAATAATGCACCTGGGATTAGGAATATCATAATTACCTTTTAAATACAAAATTAACACCTGAATAGATTGAAAACTGAACAGCTCCTTATAAAAGCTCAAGTGAGTGACTACATAAATGTCTCAGTCTAAGGCCAGCACTGGGAAAAAGAACATAAAATCATGTGTTTATACATTTAGAACACCAAAAATATCAATTTATCTCTCTATACTGCAATATCTTGTGATCTGAACACTGAGAATATCTGAGATGATAAATTCACAGAATCTGAACCCTTTTGGAGAGGCCTTGCTCAAAATCTCAGACAATAAAGAGTGGAAAAAAGATTTCTTGACATCATTAAGCTTTTGATCTGTCCTTGCAATATATTTCCATTCTTTACATCCTGTTCCGTGCTATAAATACTGCTTATGTGTTTAGTGTTTGCTACCAAATAAAAAAGAGAGCTTTTGGAACATAGACATGAAAACAAATAATTTTGTAACTGGGAAGTAGAAGCAAATCTGTGCTTATTTATTATATTCCTGCATTTTTGCATGTGGTGTTTATTTTTGTATAGTCTTTCAGCTTTAGTTAAAGGCTTAAAAATCATCTCATCTGAGTCTTTGTCCTGGCTTCATCCTGGTTTTTCCACTTGTGGATTAGCACTGAACATTACTACTCTTTGTTTGTTCTCCTCCTCAGACACATTTATTATGCCTCTTTAAGAACTGATAATGCATCTTTGAGACCTGTCTTTAGTGACCTGAACTAGTCAAGCCAGTCAAACACAGCTATTGTGTAGTTTGAATGGCTGTGTTGAAGCAGAAGCCAAAAGCTAGCTTGAAATGCTTTTGTTTACTGTCACGTAGACAACTGAAGAAACATTTCCGATAGCACAGAAAACTACCAGTACAAAAGGAAAAACTGTTGTTTAATCCCCTTGCCTTTATATTCCATATGGCTCACTGCATTTTGTCTCTTTGCCAGTGAAATGTTAGAGTCTCTTTCTCTGCCTTCCTTTTTTTTTACTGTATACTACATGGGACCAAACTTATCTCCAGTCAAATAAGAAGAGACAGCGTTTCAAGATACTAGAATCTGGGTGGAATCTCCCAGTTTGCGTGGCAAATATATTATGTTAGTGGAAGTCTGGGTAACAGTGAGCTGCCGGGGGTGTGTGTGCATGTTTTACGAGGGAGGAAAAGGAGGCAGGCAAGTAGCAGGATCCTGGCTTCCTTCCATGGTAAAGAAGAAGGTAGTTCTGGGACTGTCCAGTTGATTTGCTCAAGGTGTTTGCTGGAAACGGCTGCTGTCTTACCCATATATTGCATAGCGCGAATTTCTACAGTGTGCATTTGTCAGAAAGATTATTCTGGGTTTTCACAGTGTAGCATGAGTTCTTTCCTAAAACAACAGTCCCAGGTCTCCAAACAGATGGTGCTATTTTATTCAAAGTTTTGTTTGTGGACTCTCACTAATTTTGCTTTGCATTAAACAATAAATATTATTTCAAAACAGATGTTTGAAAAGGGAGGTAAAAAAATCCATGTCAAAATGTTATAAGTCAGTGTAACTAATAACCTTTGTGCCAGGAAAGTGATCAGATAAAAAAATCAGCAGTAATGCAGGCACAATTTGATCCTCTTCCTGGATCCAAAACAATTCAATTACTATTCTCATTCTCTCTTTTGCTTTCTTAACATAATTCAAAGAATTCCTCCTAAAACCACAAGTGATGAGGTGGCCTGTTTTGAATGTCATGCAAATTAGGCAGGGCTTTTATACGTATTAGTAAGTTTCTGTAGAGGAAATTCCATAGTTGTGAACATTTCTAATGGAAGCAATAATTGCATAAAAGAAGTAAAATGAAGTTTCAAGAAGAACCAGGACACGGTTAAGGGTTTGAAAGAAATGAATGTAGAACAAAGAGATAAAATGGCTTCTTGTGTCTAGCTTCTGAAGATAACAGTTATAAGTGAATGTAAAACATGTATAATACAGGTTTTTGAAACAACTGAAAGTACAGTTCTACAACAGTTCAGGAGGATTTAAAGTGGTGCTGTTGCAATTGTTTCTTCCCTCCTCTACTTCTTTGTGCATTTCTGACTCTCCTTTGAAGTAGCTGATGCTCCTCTATCCTTACCTGTGGGTGTTTCAGAGAACTAAAGCAGAAGAAACCTAATCTCTCTGGGTGGCAAAAAAACCCCCACACTCTGAAAGGCCAGAATGATAAACAAAGTGTTGGGAAGGAGGAAGATCATCTTGGAATAATCTAATGAAATAAATTATGGTTTAGTTTTAATTTTAAAACACCCAGGATTAAGTAATGACGCAGATTATTGTCAGGAAATCTCCTCATCCAGGATACGTTAAACTTTAACACGAGAAAGTAAACTCGATATGGAGAAAAATGTCACATTTGTTGTGGAATGAAATCATACTTTCTTGGCATTTTTATTAACTTTTATTATTTGAAAAGAAGAAAAACAATAAGCAAGATTTAGATATTTCCCACCACTAGAAAACTGCTGAAGGAGTTGAAAGTGGGAAGAAGTTTTCTCTCATTCAGTTCTAAAAACTGCCATTAACCAACTTTTCTGTCAGTAATAACGAAAAACTTTTAAATAAGAGCCTGAGGGAAAAAATTTAAAACACATACTGCAATATATCCACCACAGGGCCAATTGCATCCGTTATTAATTGTTATAATTGTTACTATTTGCCTTCAAATAGAGATTCATTTAATTAAAATGTCTCTCCTTTTCCATGCATTAATACATTTATTTGATGTGAACAACTTGCACATTTTTCATATTAGTAGAAATATAATGTAGCATTGAATATTTAAAGCATTCACTGAAAACTAGTCCTGGAGTTCACTTAAGTTATTCTGGACATATACTGATATAATGGATTGCCTGTGAACACAAAAACTTTGGAATTGAGCCACTAAAATCCATCTGCAGAGCATTAACTTAGTTCCTAAAGGGGAAACCTAGCAAATCCTACAAAGAGGGAGTCAGATGATTCTGTGTGAATGGGGACAACTGAGAAATGATTGATTGTGCTGTCCTTGAAAGGAAGGACTTCTAGCTCTATTCCACAGCTTTGACACAGCAAGAATTAAGAGGTTTTCTTGTGAATGAAATTTGAACATTTCTTGAGCTGTAGTTGCATACAGGGAACCACTGCAAAGCTCAGATAATTTAGATGTTTGTGAATAAGAGACTTGGCATTTCTAGCTGTTCCTTCTCTGTCCCTATTCCTTTGGCTATCTAAGTACCTTCAGGGCTGTGCCACCGCTGACTTCTGCCTGCTGCTGTGCACCAGGTGCATTGAAGAGCTCCTCAGGCAGGGCTTCAGCGTCAGCCTCCTGGTAGATTCGTCGCAGAAGTTGTTTGGGATGGTGGCTTGTGAGTGTTACAGACTAGAGTACTGATTGTGCAGAACCTTCATTTCTCTTCATACTCAGGAAACTGGAAGGGAACAAGCTCTTAATTTCACTTTCCCAGAATCTCCAGATACCATTTGTTTTATTCCAGATACCTTCACTTGCCTTTTGTTTGCATGACAAACAGAAGTGTCTGTTTCTTAGTTTTAGCTCTTTCCTTTGGTCTCTAAGATTTAGTATTTTATTTATGCTACATCAACAGCCTCAGAAAATGATGCAGTAAGAAACAAAGTACATCACACACCGAGTAAATATTTTCTTCAATAGACTTCAGGCAGATCTGTCAGGAATACATGCTTAACTCATTCTGCAACGAGTTTTAGCAACCCAAAACTCATCAGCAGTAATAAAGAGCAAGTAGACACCGTGACTTCTGATCAAAATCTGTTCTGCTATGATCAAATTCAGATACATCACTCTGGCTTGTGAATATTCCACCCTACTGCTACTGAAAGGTATGAATTGTTAGTCATCAAGGCTGATGCAGAGAATAGCAAACAAATATTATAAGTTGGAATATTCACAGCTTGTCCATATTATTGTATGTGTTTTGAGAGAGTGGCTAGATTTTATTAACAATAAATTAGCTTGAGCTCTTATTAAATAATTCTCTTGGGCAACACACTGATAATGCCATATGTTATTTCTTTGTGCCCCTTTCCCTCTCAGAGTTTTTAATTAAGAGTGCATGGGTGAAAGCAATGAAGTCTCATTAATTTAATTAACGGATTGAAGGGCCATATGACCATGAATTAACATGAATTACTCTATGGAGACTACATTATTTTTTTGAGGAAAGAAACATTTCAATGACCTTTAGTCACGTAAGTAAAATGAGCAGAGATAATCAACAACCAGGACTCACTAACTAGGAGATTAAGAAACATAAATACCCTTTAAAACAATGCTTAAAGCTGAATTTTTTCAAAAGTACACACTTCAAGGTATGGAGATTTGAAGAGATCTGTTATTTTGTTTCAGTTATCATTTACTATTCACCAATGTATTTGCAAAGGAGAAAGAAAGATTGCTTTTTAGTCGGGCTAGGATAAGAGAAATCAAGATATCTGTAGGAATTTTTGTTTTATTTTTCCTGCTAATAAGATGTGAGACTTGATGAAAGATTTTTTTATGCTTTAGGTTTCTCATCAGAAAAACAAAGATGTTTATTCATAAGCAGGTCTATTAAGCACATACTAATAAAGAATGCCATACATATGGAAAAAACAAGCGCTTTTTAGCATATCAACAAGAGCTAGAGTCAAAATCTGCAATTTTTAAAGAAAGTACTTGAAGGATTTTCAGACACTGCAAGACTGCTCTTTTTAGTGCACTAGCTGATAAGCATTTGATGACCTAATGAATAGCTAGTTTTATTTTTTTTTCTAAAATTTAGAAGTGTAAAAATGTGCTTGAAAAAAACAGACAATTTTTTTGTAACAGTTAAATATACACTAAAGAGTAAAGTGGATTTTTTTAATACCTACTTAAAAAGAAGTAATTTTTGCAGCTAAACAGCAGTAAGTTATAATATCATTTAGGATGTATGAAGTCCTGAAGGATGAGTAATGTATTTGCCTTCTCTTTGTTTGATTTTTTAAAATAAATAGTTTTATGGGATTAAAACTGTTTCATTGTATATATGTGACATTTGTCTTGTAGTTTTAGAGAGGTGAATGGATACTCTGTTATCTAAATATTTGCACATCAGAGTTTTCTGTTCGTCTGATTACTCATTCCAACATGAGAATATGTCTGAAGTAATACAAATACAACAGACATGAGATTTGTGTGGATATAATAAATACACCTGGGTCTTGTTCCAGAAACAAACAGCAGTCATATATCTAATTACACAAAAATAAAAAGCATCTTTTCAGAAGTGTGTTAAAGTAATTCTTCTCAATTTGTTTTATTACTTCAAGTCTTATTATCGTCAATGTCTGAATCAGCCTTTATCAGAATGTATGTGGTCTTGATGCAAGTATGTGTTGGGGTTTCTTTGTTTACAAAATGCTACCAGAGTCACTTTTTAAATCTGCATCTGAAAACCACACAAAAAATATATTTACAAAAAAGTACACTTGTTCTTCTACTAGCAGTGTTTTACGTGCAAAGAACAGTTGCACCAGTCCTACAACATTTTCTGTTTATTTCCGTTTTTTTTCAAGTACAGTTCAAGGTACTGTATTTTGCCCATAAAACCTTTTAATGTTTGACTCCTGGGTATCTTAAAGACCTGTCTCTTTGCTTTATATCAGTAATTGATCAGCTGGGACATTTAAACTGACAGCTTCTATATTTAGATTAAATGTCATGGGGCTGGTGACACATTCTCCTTAGAGCAAAGCCATAGATTTCTACAATTCACTTCTATGGTTACATTAGAGTTAATTTTAGCCAGACTTCATTCACTAGCTGTATTCTAATAGAGCAGGTTGCTTGGGAAGATTTCTAATGGACGGGGGAATTCTTTTTTGCACCTTTTTCCTTTCTCACTGTCAATCTGTATCATTATAAGACAGATCTTGAAGAAGTTTTGCTGTATTTCTGCTTAGACTTTTTTTCTCCTATACTGGGAAAAAAACAACTATATTGGGAACTTGCCAGGACAGCAAAAATAGCCTCCTGGGCGGGTACATAGAGCATTTTTTTGAGACCTTTAGTGAATGGAAAAGAGTAGTGGGAAAGATTTTATAATATTAGATGTATATAATAACTCAAAATATTGTCTGCAGTAGGCACAGGGTATGCCTCACAAAAATGAACCTGTCACTTCTATTTTAATCAGACTACTTTTTCTATAATACATTTTATCCTCTCTTGTACCTTCCATTAGGCTCTGGAATATATGAAGCGTGTGAAATGTTCTTCATGATACCCACTGAGCTATTTTAGTTATACTATTCGACTTTCAGCTAAAATACAAGAAGTAGACTTGTTACAAAGGATTTTGGAAATTCTTGATGCAGTCCACCTCTTACCACTGTCTGGAGGATGTCTGTTGGGTTGTCACTGCCCAAATACCATTAAAATAAATGACAATGATGTGATCAAAACCTTACAGATTTAAAAGTTTGCCCCAACTATATTTCTGACCTGCAGTTTAGAGCATGACTATATGTTTTTTGAGTAAGTCATTAAAACAAACAACAATTATATTTTCTGTCCACTTGTGTAAGTCAACTTAGTTCCACTTGGTACTATTTAATGTAACGAATACCTACATGAGCTCTCACTTTTATTACTAAATGAGGTCACATATTTTAATATTAATTTCCCCCTAGTTATTTTCGCTCTGCTCTTAAAAGACTTTGACACTGTAACTGCTTTATATTTAAAAGGGAACAAAGTTGGACTGGGCCAAAACTGAAGTTTATAAATGTGTCTGAAGATCTAACAAGTCATTGCAGACTTAATATAAAAAGTTCCTTCAAAAACTTCAACTATTGATTTATTTTTTAATTAATTTTTGGTTGCTTTTGACTTAATTAATTCCGTCCCTTCATTTTAACTGTTACATTGCTTACCTGCAATATAAACTTCCACCTGCCTTTGGTCCCTCACAGAAGATTAAAAATTCCTGCTGATTCATGAAAAAAGTAGAATTCCTTCAGAATTCCTTTCTAGTTAAACTGGATCTTCTCTCTTAAGTATCTTCTGCTTTCCAGTAATTGGTTTTCTCTCCTGTTTTCCCTGCTAGTTTGGTAGGCAACATAAAAGATGGAACAACAAGGAAAGAAACTGATAATTTTCACTGTGCTGATGGTATGGTCTAAAATCATGAAAACTAAAATCAGGAAGTTTGAGGGATTATGTAAAAAATAAGTCTGCATATCTGTATGTGCATGTAAATATATATGTGTGTATGTGACTCAAAAAAATCTAGAGAGTAATTTTTCAACATTTTGGAAAAATATGTGTATGTACTGTATAAAACCCACATGTTCATTTTATATGAGAATTTTATAATGAATACTATATAACATATAAGGTATAATGTGCAGTTAATAAAAGATACACACATATAGCCTAAAGACTACATTTTAAATCACAAATTAATTTGCCAGTGGAAAAAAATTTATTGTTATTTTAGTATCCAGTGTAACACAAAGTGGGGTTTTTGGGGGGATTATAGGGCAGATAGTACTCAAATTCTACCACAATAATGCATAGCGGCTTCAAATTCATTTACATAAATATTTGAATGTATTTCTTCTCTGAAAGTAGATGTTTTGCTGGAAAATTGTAACAGTCACAGTACTCTAGCAGTTAAGAATTTTTTTCTAATTTCCTGTTTCAATGTATCTTGTGCACAGTCCAGTTTTCCTCAGGTTCTTCAACAACAATGTATCTTATCTGAAGTGACCTCTTTTGCATTCCAAAACATCTATAAACAGCAAATATTCCTTATCTTTTGTTGTTAGTTTATATAAATGAAATTATTTTTGTCCATTTAAAGATACTCCTTATTCAGACATTCAGTCTTCTGGACAATCCAAGCTGTCTTTCTCTGTGCCTCTACTAGTGTAAAGGTATTTGTCTATAGCACAAGGAGCTATCAATGTTTTAGCATAGCAGCAAAGTGCATATAAACACTATGTACAGCACTATGATTTTCACGTGAAGTAGTAATATCTCCTACTGCAGTCAACGGAGAGAAATTATCCAAAGAAGTTCTAAATCACTCAGAGATGCCTGTTACTCTGTGGTAATAAAGAGAACTTAGAGCAAATACAGTGCTAAATTATGCACATTCATTAGATTTATAAAGTTAGGAAATTCAGGAGACTAGTACTTACGCTTTAGGTACTGAAAACTGATTCTCACAGGCCTAACCAGGCAAGCTTTTCAAAACTCAGGTTTTAGTCAGGTTGCAGAAGGACAAAAAGCATTTGGCTCCTATGTCAGGCTACGAATTGCATCTGAAGTGCAAAAAAGGCCATAAAATGCACTATATATTCTTTTAAGGTTAATTTTGCTATTTCTCACTCAACCCTATGTTTGTCTGACTTACAAAAAAAGTGCTAAATATGACATTTTAAGTTTGTTGTTATTCTGAACAGTAGGGTAGGATAAGAAATTTCTCTAAATGGAGGAAAAAGCATCTTTAATGAATAATGTAAAATCTAACCAAAAATATTTCTATGCTAGTATAATATGTTCATTTTCTCTGCAGGGCTTCAACTTTCCTTTGACAGAAAGTGTTGCTATATCAAGCACAGTGCTAGAAGTTATGATTCCCAGGGTAACACCTTTGTTTTTCATTTATTGTCTAAACTACAAGACGGTTTCTAAGTTATTTCCTTCTTAGACTCCATTCTAATACAAATTATTATATTCCAATTAACTGTATTTTTCATGCAATGTAAGTGAGTATAAGTAAGAAAAAGTGTGGTATTTCAGTATTTTGCTTGAGAGTAGAATAAAGACTGAAGGATTTTTCACCAAATAAATTCAGAGATTCTGTAGTTTATAATACTGAAAGTCAACTCACAAATTAACTATTTTGGAAACCCCCAAAGCAGTTCCAGCCCTAAATTATTACACTCACTGTAATAAAGTACATTTTGTTCATCACAGTTCGTGAAACAAGGAGACAGCAGACCTGAGCTGGCTCAGCAGCATTCTGATGACAATCACTAATGGGTTGACTCTAGCTCAGAAAGGGATTGACTCCTAGAAGATAAATGAGTCTCCAGAAAGAAAAAATGAGGATCAGTGACACTCCCTAAACCAATATGATTGTCTGACCTATGCAACACAACAGGTATTGTTTTTCAAGAACATTTGCTGTCCACTGTCACCTCCCAGAGTAGAAAGCTTTAGAGAGTAATAATGAAGTGTATTTTTAAACACAATTCTTAACCCTGCTAGTGGGATTCATTAGCAACAACATGAAAATCAGATAACTGAAATGGGTTTAAAACTGTGGAAGTAGAGCAAAGCTGTCTTGAGTATTATCTTTGAACCCCAAGGTTGTCTGAGCTTGCTGACAATAGGTGTTCTACAAGAACACTTACCTGATATTTCCATGTGCCTACTACTAAGCCTGTTCTGAGTATTGTGAAGAAAAAAAAAAAAAAAGAAACAGAATATAATTTTGTATTTGGTAAAAGTGACAAGACAGTCTAGTTAACATACATTCAGCATCATAAAAACATTAGACCATCTGGAGCAGTTTTCACCCAAGCTGCTTCCCCCACCACACACGAAGTGACTGTGGCCCTCGTGGTGGTGACAACCAAACTACAGATGAAAATTCATTCTCACAGCAGTCTAAGTAAATTTGCACCAGGTTTTTTCCTTGCTACAAGATTTACTACTACTTCCCACAGAGAAAAGGAACAAATGTGTCTTGGAGTGACCACTTGTGATGCCTCAGTTCAGTCTGATGCAAATGAATGTTAAACACTGAAAGTCTCACACCTTCTGGGGCACAAGGAATTAAAACCATTTGACTCGAAAGAAATCAGCACAAGAGACACATACCCTCACACTCAATACAGAAAGACTGACCTTAAGTTGCTTTCTCAAGGTTATGTGCAAATATCTACAGCAGAATCTGGCACAGAACAAAGGAGTGATATCTTGACTCTTTTTAAAACAGTGGCAAAAATCAATAGTCTTTAATAAGCTTATTATTAGTATTTCATAATAGGTCTCCTTCAGTTCAGTCCCAGCCCTTGGTTTTAGACTGTATATGACATAATATGTAAAAACATTATGCAAAAAGGAAAAGGCAGTATACCCAGACATAAAATGATATTACCAGTCTGGAAGTCCTCCCAAAACCAATATGAAAATGCCAAGGTTGTCAAAACCTGCTGATGGCATATTAAGAAATGTTTCATCTTGTATTTCCATGCTAGCATTACTGAGCGCCTTCTAAGTATCTAGGGAAACTATAAACACATGCAGTCCAATTTCGTATACCATAAGAGTGACAAAGAGTATCTACTTGCATTAAATTGACTATGAAAGCATGTTTTTGTACATTTTCTAGATGTTACCAAGTATAACCTTGAATGTCAGTATCTTAGAAATCATTAATTACTCCCTATGCCAAATTGTAATCTAATGCCAAAAAAAACCTTTAAATTGGACTATATGAATTGTTCATTATCTCCAATTCAATATGCACACTGTTCTAGCTGAGTGCTAAGCGCTTTTGAATAGTATCATAGAAGGTGAACACTTTTCTGACAATACCAGAAACTAGGACATGACATTTATGAAATACAGGTCCCAAAGAATCAGGAGAAGAAACAAATGTACAACTAAAGATAGACTTTGTTAATAGGGTCCTATAATTATTTGCATGACATATTTCAGATCAAATCCATTCATAAGGGACAAAGGCTCTCAAAAACGATGTTAGAAATTTCTTAATATATAATGTCTCTTCACTCTTCCAATCGCAATTTTTTCGAATTGTGTCTTCAGAGTTAATGTATGTAACCTGTTTTGCATGTGCTATTTAGAAGACTAATGTCTTCCTTCTGTGAAGATTCCTAGAGCAATTGTTGTTACTGCTCTTATTTGGTGGCATTTTGCCTGTGCTTCACTGAGGATGCATATGCTGGAGAAGAAAAAAGGTAAAGTGGACTGTTGCTGTTTACATTTGTGCATCATTGCATCCCAAAACAAAATGTTTAATGTCACTTAATGAAGGTGCTAATTGTATGAAACATTGTTGTCACATGACTACTCTATAAACTTTTGCATCTCATACTGCACACTTCACAAGTTCCTTTCCTGATTCAAATAGATTTTGGGTCTTACAGTTCTCACTTTCCAGACTGATAATGTAATATGAAGTATTGGTATGGGATGAAAAGTAAAAAAAAAAACACAACTCAAAAAAAAAAAAAAAAA
>Ga0065711_1004968_pt1 | contig 22447 bp, 11 predicted proteins | sample Hoacrofraction12_FD_59098 | JGI IMG/M metagenome (GOLD analysis project Ga0065711, IMG submission 59098) | Hoatzin crop microbial communities from Cojedes, Venezuela - Epithelial fraction 12 v2 (version 2) | ecosystem: Host-associated > Birds > Digestive system > Esophagus > Crop | place... | reverse complement strand
GGCTTCTTCTCTTACCTCCGGGGCCTGGGATTCCTGAGGGCCAGTCTTAGCACTGAAGACTGAAGCAAAGAAGGCATTCAGTAGCTCTGCCTTCTCTGCATCCTCCGTCGCCAGGACACCGAACTCATTTAGCAGTGGCCCCCCATTGTCCCTAGCCTTCCTTTTGCTGCTGATGTAGTTGAAGAAGCCCTTCTTCTTGTTTTTGACATCCCTTGCCAGTTTCAATTCCAGGTGGGCCTTGGCCTTCCTCGTCGCATCCCTGCACGCTCTGACCACGTTCCTGTTATGTAGTCTATTGTTTGAGATCTTATATACGATAATGTTCTCAGACTCCTCCACACATGCAAACCATAGAATTATACTATAGAGAAAGTGTAAAGAAATTTCTGTCTAAATACTTATGCATGAATAAAAGAAAAATTGATTTCATAGTCCTGCTACTGGAGGTGCAACATCTTCCTGCAGTTGTATCTCTCATTTTCTATCTTAAAAGTTAAAGATAGGGAGCAGCTACAGGTAAACTGAAATGTAACCTTCTCTTTCATCATTTCTTATTATATAATTTTTAATTATAACTATAGTTAGTGATCAAATACATATTTAAATTTTTATTCAATTTTTTTCACAGGAAAGAATTGAAAATGGGATTTTTTTAAGTTTTCATCCATCTTGTGAAATGTTTTGACTGCAAGATCTTGACATGTCAGTTCTAAATTATAATAATGAAACTAATAGATTACTTTCTTATTCAAGGTTTTCAGCTCCTGTTTAGGTATTTAGTGTTGTAAACATCAAAAAATGTTCCCTTAGAGCTACAAAATTAGCATTTTTCACTATAAAAAATGCAAAATGAATGTGAATCTAAGTGACCAAAGCTACTTAATTTAGTGTTAGGTGGCAAAGTGAAGTTACAATGTGTAAGAAAATATCTTGATTATGCACTGGATTTCTTTTCCATGTAATCATGTAATCATTGTGATTCAAAATTTTCTTGCAATATTACATACACACTAACCCACACTTATATCTTCCAAATACTGTAAATGTACGTGAAAATAATTTGTAAGAGATCTATATTGGTTTAGAATATGAATAAAATATAACAGAATTGTTACAGAATTACAACAAGAACATGTCTAAGGAAAAAGAGTAAAAATTTTGGTGGTATGAAGATTTATCTGCAGGGAAGAGTGCTCTGGATATGTTTGGGTTTATTTAAACCAATTGTTTCATCATTCAGATGACCAAATGTAGGTATGTACTTCTGGGTGAACAGAATAGCTCTATAGACTCCATTGACTCTAACAACGAGGTGTCCACTGGATATAATGAATGCTTAGCCACATGGTTCATGTAGATACCTATATTTAGATACTCAAAGTAAGAAGTGTACCTGAATACAAGAAGATCTGAATCCCACCTGAGGGTAATTCATTTGCTTAAACGCCTTGTCCCTTTTGAAAAATGTAGAATATTAGAGTCATGTACACAGAGCTAGTAGAAATGGGGTGCGAGTTGATAGCAGGCTCAATATGAATTAGCAGTGTGCCCTGGCAGCCAAGTGGGCAGACAGCATCCTGGGTTTCATTAAACACAGTATAACCAGACAGTCAAAAGAGGTGATTATCCCACTGCATTCAGCGTTGGTGCGGCCTCACCTTGAGTACTGTTTGCAGTTCTGGACCCCACAACTTAAGAAGGATGTGAAGGTCCTTGAATGCATCCAGAGGTGGACAACAAAGCTGGTGAAAGAACTGGAAGGCATGTCCTATGAGGAGTGGCTAAGGACGTTGGGCTTGGCTGGTTTGGAGTAAAGGAGGCCAAGGGGTCACCTCATTGTTTTCTACAGCTTCCTGAGGAGGAGGAAGTGGAGAGGGAGGTGCTGATCTCTTCTCCCTGATATCCAGTGACAGGATGCAAGGGAATGGTTCAAAACTGCACCAGGGGAAGTTTAGACTGGACATTAGGAAGCATTTCTTTACTGACATGGTGGTCGAACACTAGAACAGGCTTCCTAGCGAGGTGGTCAATGCCCCAAGCCTGGCAGTGTTTAAGACACATTTGTACAGTGCCCATAACAATTTTCTTTAACTTTTGGTAGTCCCTGAATTGGTCACGCAGTTGGACCAGATGATCATCGTAGGCCCATTCCAACTGAAATATTCTATGCTATGCTATGTTATGCTATGCTATGCTATGCTGTGCTCTTCTATATTATGCAGTAATGGGGGAGCATTTACATCTTCTTAGCCTGTTAGCTGAAGGACATCTCAGATAGCACTAGTTACCTATGTTTATTCAACTGAATACTTCAGATGTCTGAAGTTGGGCCCTTACTTTAAGGTGTTGTTTTAAAAATTCCCCTATAAGTAATCGAAGGAGGTAGGCATATCTTCAGGGTGAAGTCTCAATATGCTCACCATCATGACACTGGATGTCCCCAGTCACTGATAAGGAATATACTGCCGAAGTGAGCTCAAGTCCGTTGCTGTCTTCAAAATTTATTGTGTTGGTGGCTCTGATTTTATACTCGAAGTTGGGCTAAGCCACTTATGCACTTCTCCCGTGTTGCTCTGGCTAGCTTGGGAAGATATTTCCACTTCTTGATTAACTCAGAGAAGGCCATTTAAAAAAAAAACAAAAACAGTTGATCCACTCAATTGATTTAGCTCTGTATATAAAATTAAAGCCACTTCATGTGTCCTTTTTGTTGAGATAATTTAAGCTTTCTTTGTATCAGTTGTGGTTATTCTTTATATTTGCTTCTGAGCTTCATGAACACATTGCTTATACCCATCTCCTCTGAGTCTTCTTGTAGGGATTTGTTGATCAGCCACACATAGTGAGATCTGAGATGAGATTTCACTGTAACTAACTATACAGTGAATACTGTTCACTTCTGTTCAGTTGATGGCATTGACTTTAATTTGTATTCCTAAAAAAATCACATTTTTTCACTCTTTTTTCCCTGCAGTAATTTATTTAGAAAGTAAATTTAATTTGCTTTCATATTGATATAAACATATGCCTTTCATATAAGATTCTTAGATATGATTTAACTTTGAGGGAATTATCAAATACTGAAACTGCATTTGATTCTCCCTTGTGATGTACAATACTATTTTCTTCATGTTGTATATGTGTTTACAATTGCTCCTTCTTTTTTCATTTTCCTCAGACTGGGAGTTCATTTAATCTACTGAATATTGAAGACAAGGCAGTGCCCCAGTGGATCAGTTTATCTGTGCATTATGTATGTAGAAAGAAAGCTAATGTAATAAAATAGTTGAAGCATACAAGCTAAGGCAGGGCACTGGCTGAAATCTTGAGAGTTTTAGGTCATCTGAGACTTAGTTAAAGTTGATGGATTAGTAGTGAAGTATTAATAAGATACGTGCTATTTGTCACTCTTGTTTACATAGAATGTTGGAGAGATTCTGTTAACAAAATAGCTTTCCTATAATTCTTAGACTATGCCATAGTTTTATGCTATAGTAAGACAGTTTCTTCAGCTTTTAGCAGTTTATAACACTTCAAATGCACGTAAATCACAAAATTGCATGAAATGGTCCAAGTACTTCCCCAAATAATGAATAGAACAACACAAATGCATTGTAGTTCATAATACAAAATGCAGATAGAATGCAAGAATAAAATGAAAATCATTTAAAAGGTTGGATTATTTGAGGTTAAGGCTACTGCTACTATTAAGTAAACCTGAAACATCTATGTTTGTATCTATACAAATTTCAGTGAATAGAAGCTGTTGTTTAAGGCTTTAGAATTCTTTATAAATTATCAATGCATGAAGAACTGGAGTACGTGCATTTTCAATATACCTGTGTGGAACAGTGCAATGTCTTATTAATGTATTCAGTTACTGCCTGTTGAACAGGTTTGTCTCAGTGGTATCATGCAGATGTGGAAGTGGAGATCAAAAAGTAGTATGGCCATGCTAGGCTAGTACAAACATGCTGCTAGCACACTGATCTGCTTAAACTAATACATATCCCGCTCCTCAACCGGACTGCTACATTGAGAAAACAGTATTTCTTACAGTTCTAAGCCCAGCTTGTTTGGAACCATCTATGTATTCTCTCTGCAGGGGACTGTATATCGTCATGCAGATGTGTCTTCAAACATTGATTGTACAACCGTTACTTATGCTACTGGGTATTTTGTGTCTTTCTTAAAGTTTGTGAGGTTATGTATTTTGTCAGGGTAAGGCAAACATTTCTTTTTGTTTTATATCTCTCACCAGTAATATTTCCTGAACTCAGAAAAACAATGGAAAGACAAGGTATGGACAGATGTGATGCTCTCACAGCTGTTGTTTGTCTTTATATGCAGTTCACATTTTCATTGGTTTTTTTTTAATGACTGTCTCCTGATGTTATCAGGACTAATACATTAGAATCTTGGGAATGAGAAAGAATATTTTCCATTAAATTAAAATACTCTGGGCAGGGAGAGGTTAAGAAGAAACAAGAAGTCTCAGATGTAAAGGCAGACAATTATTTCCCTCGAGAGTCAGAAAGCACTGGATGAATATTTGGAGGCTCAAAAAAAAATACATATCATACCTATACTGAGAGCATATGTGAATGAAAGGTCTTGAACTGCAAGGTCACTGCAGGCAGAGTACAAATTCGTCTGAAATCCTCCTGTATTTCTGTTCTGTCTCATTCTACTTTTAAAAAATTATTTGTCCTACCACTTACTAGTTCTTACCTAATCTATGCAATCCATGTTTTTGGAAAGTATAGTTCTAAATTTACTAAAGTCTTTTCATATTTTTTAAGCTCATCATTTCAAAGTTGCAAGTAGACCCTCCTCAAAGCACTCACTAACTTGAAAATCTGACAGAAAAGATATTCAGTCACATTTCACCTTTCAGGAAATTATCCAACAGGAAATGTATATTTATAGATGGGAGATAAATGCCATTCATACTATCCAAAAGTGATTTCTGATGCAGAGATGTAAGATTTCAGCCAGTTTCAGAAAAAAGACTGATATGTAAACATTTCATCCAGTTGTACTGTGTTTAGTACTTCTAATACCTGGATAAAATTGTGGAGATCTACTGTGCCCTAGTAGTCAGCTATGAGTACTCTCTCAGAGCTAAAATTCAAGTGGAGTATATTCCAAATTCTTCAAAAATGAAGCATATGCATAGCTCTCACATGATGATGAACTGGGCTCAAAAACGAAGCATTTATACCAGTAGAAGTCTGGGAGGGACAGACAACAAACACTGGGAAAATTATTTAGAGTTTCACTGTATGACTGGGTCCAGCTGAAACAAGAATATAGAACTAAAAGGGAAATAATTAGGCTTGATTATAGAGACAAAAAAAATAGCAATCAGGTATATTACGCTCTGGAATTAGCTTGGAATAAAAGCGATTGATATCTCCTTACCCGTGACAACTGGGAATAAATGAGGAAAACAGCATAAAGTGCATGATAAAGGGCAATTCATCGTTAGTACCAACATGGATTGGATGACCTCACTATTTTTCTTCTCAAGTGATTTTGGTCTTATGATACAAGGATTATATGGTACAAAACATTGGTTAACCACTGGCTGGAAATAAAAATACTGGAAAAATGCTGACACCTGCTTAAAGCTCATTGAAAGGAAACTGTACAACAAAGTGACCTTCAATAGTTTTACAAAGACATAATGATACAGCATAATTTAGAATGAAATCATGAAACAAATGCTTAGAAATGTTTGGATTCACATGCCATTTCATATTTAATTAAAATATCATTATTGAATTGAAATTGATATGACAAAGAATACATTAAAACATTCGAAGAAAGTCACTTAACTTTTGGATAACAGGCAGGATTTTTATTTTTATTTTTTCAATTTTTTTAAGGAGTCTTCAATTTCATTATTCAGGTACCAAAAACTCACAGAATGTTTCTTTGTGTAGTTCCCAGTCTCTAGATGCTATGCATTTCTGATTGTTTTACGCAGCCATGTCTCCAATGAAACAAAATGTATTTACATTAACATACTGTGTAAAAAAAGTGCCATTCAGAAAAGTGTTGGGAATTAATGAGGAGGTTAAATATCTGCTCTATTTCCACACTTCCCATTGTGTTACTGAGACACAGTCACTCCATGAATTTGGGATGACTTAGCTTTCAGGAGGTTTAAGCAGTTCTACCATTTTGTAAGGATGAATCTACATAGCTTTCTCTTCAAATTGCTTCTTTATGCAAGGTGCAACAAAACAAATATGAGGAAAGGTGTCTGGGAACTGTCAAGGGAAGACTGGGAGGGGTGGTCACTGGAACAGAACCACACTGCTCACTGGCATATAATTTAATTTGCTTAACAGGGTGAGCTAAGTGGGTCAATAACAATTCCTTTGCTCCAAAAAATAAATGTCCACACAAATCAGAGCTTCAGCACCACTGAAGACCAACATAAGTTGGACCCGGGAGAGCAGGACACTTGCTCCTCTCGGTTGCTGTGTCATGTCCATGGCTGAGCAAGCAATTCTTTTTTGGGCTATAACTTCCTCTTGTTGCTGGACGTCCACCTATAGTGTCTCCCTAAAAGGTTATTGTTCAAAAATTTATTGCAATAGCTTGTTGACATTAGCTGTCAACTACTTTACTAAACATCTAGCGCCAAGTAATCGGCAGTAGCCTGTGCTCTCTGCTCTGTTCCCTATGTGATGAAAACCTGAAAAAACTCTGAGTCATAATTTTTAATTTTGATAATTGAAGTTAGCCATATAAAAGAATGTTGCCAGATTTTCAGAGGTTTTCTGGACTTTTAGTTCTCATTAATATTAATAGGGTCAGAAGTGCTCAATACACGTGAAAAACTCATACTGCACAGTGAGATGACAGAATATGGCTTCAGGTTCCTAATTTTATGCAATTTGGCAAACGCTGCCTGCAAATATTTCTGACCATGTGAAGTTGCAGTCCACAGACTATTTATGCAATTCTGTGATCACCATGCACTATTACACATTTAAAATACTCTAGATTATTCATTCCATTAGTGTTTTGTAGCATTAATCCTGGTCAATGACATACAGACAGAATAGATAACTTCTTATGAGATCAGAACTGTAGTGTTGGCAGTTGATAAAGGTTAGAAACATTAGAGCTGATTTTTCCTGTAGGACACAGCATGCTAGAACTTAATTGTAATCGTGCTTCATTACCCATCACATTCCCTATCAAATAGCAAAATGATTGTCTTTATGTCTTTATTTCTCACTTCCTAAATTATTGTCATTTTGGAACCTAAAACAGCATTCTTAAATATTTGAATGCATTACTTTATACTGAAAATTATTTTCTTTCTAATTACTTAAGAATTTATAGTTCAGGTTCCCCGATAAAGGACTTCCAAATTTTCTTTTGGGACTTTTATAGAAATTTGAGTACATTTAACTGTATATTATATTTTGCCCAAAGGAACAGCTGGCCTACTTATGTACATCAGCAAATGCCAGTTACTTTAGAAAATGAAGGGATGAAGGGCTTACTTCATAGATTTCATCACCAAAATAACAGTAGTTAACAGCGACAGAATTTCATGTTTCCCAGGGCTCTCAGGAATTCTTTTCCACATTATTATTATTATCAGCATCATCATTATTATTATCATTATTATCTATGAATATGCATAACACTAGAAAGACCTTGTCTTAAGGCACTCGGATGAGTGTCAGGCTAGATTTCATCTCCAAATTCTAATAGCATCTACCAAGGTAAGTGCACCTGTGACTGATAAGTAGAATGTTTATTTTCTTAACAATTATTTTTATGCTAGAGGTATTGATTTAATTTAATAGTTCTCTTTTTTAGACAATTAACTTTAGAATTTTTTAGGGGGGAGCAAGGGTCCATTGGTGACTTCAGTTCAAGCTCTTTTCAACACAAATTATACTTAAAATATTGTAAGAATTTTTATCACTAAACATTGATCCAGAAATGGACAACATAATGTGATTTTACATCCATGTTGTGCAATTTTACATCCATGTTGTGCAATTTTACACAAAAATTCAAATTAACTGGAGTTTCCTCTGCTTATGAGTTATGTGTTTAGACAGCTCGCTTACACAGTTTTACTTTAGAGCTGAAAAAAATGTTAGCTTTTAATAGACTGGTTCAGTGGAAAATGTGATACATTCATTAACACCTTAAATGTAATGTTTATGTTTAAACACTGGTTTAAAAAAAAAAAAGAAAATATGAAGACTACTTGCATATATGGGCTGTGAATGACAATAACTAAATTCAACCTAGTATGAAATCTGTAATTTGTAAACACAAAGAGCATTTTGTTATTTACAATACTGAGCAGTCATGTGGATTTGGTATTTAACTCTGAACCCTTATATTTTACTTAACCACTGGAACGTCAAACTGTTCGCTTAGTATTAAAAGAAGATTGAATTTTGAGTGAATTCACGTAGTATTCTGATAAAAAATATGCTCAGATAAAATCAGATAACATATTGACTTTTTTTCTAATGACACTTTAATATTTGCTCCTAGTTGGTCTTTCCTATTAATATACTCTATTTCTTAGAGCATAGCAAGATATTTATTCCAATCTTTATTTTCTCAGTTATTCTAATAACCACAGTAATAAAATGTCATCCTTATTATTTTAAGTAGGACAAAAAATGTAAATATAGCCAAGTCAGTCTTCCACTTTGACAGTTAAAATTAACATCTAAAAATAAGAGTTAACAGAAGTCTCTATAATAACGAAGTAATACTTCTGCTACAAATGCGTTAGTTCTAAAAAATCATTTTCATCAGTGATTGTAGCTAGCAGCCTTATGTTAAATTAATTTAACAAAACAAAAAAAAGAAATACTTGAATGGCAGTCCAGCCCCAACCCAGTGAAAGTGGGATTAGGTGTATTATCTGAAGTCATGCTGCCCATCTCCACAGTGCTAGAAAGTCATCCTCGATCTAACAAATGCAAATGTACTTTATACACAAATCTCCTTCCTTTCTGCAGACAAAATACTGAAGTGTCTGGTGGCTTGATTCTTTTTGTTTTTATTTTTTCTCACTATTTTATAGGTATAGAAAATGAGAAGGACCTGGTGTCTTTGAAAGAGTTATTGCAAACTGTCTAGTAGATTGGGGGGTTGAAGGTGATTGGCACCTTACACTAAGCACTTCAGAGAATCAAGCTTCTAGTTTATGACACTGTGACTAAATGACACACAGTCTGATGACTGTGTGAGATGCAGCAGAATACTAAAATAATCATGGTCCCTTTGCAGTACTGCAGTGTAATAAAAGCAAAGGAATTTAACGACAACTGCCTCTAACGTGTATGATTTTCACAGCGTTTCACTCAGTGCCTTATGAAGAAGGCTGCTGCTTTGTTCACAATGAGCCAGCATTCAGGATTTCTGAATGGAAAGGTCACCTCTTCCTGAATAAAACTGACACTCCATCCTAAAATCAAAACCTAAACCAAACCAAACCTAAACAAACCAGTCCTGAAGGGATAATTTGTCATAAGCCTTCAAAACCCCTCCAATTATGGAAGTCCCATGTGCCTGTATTTTATCCCTTAGTTTTATATCCTGCATAAAGTGTCAGGTAGGTCTGTTTACTCAGACTGTTCCTATCTCAGTGAACTAAAGAAGTGCAGGGCTCAAGCACTGAGCTAAGACCACTGCTAAAGCTTAATTGTTCTATCTATGGCTCTGTTTTAGCCTGTGTCAGTAAGTATGTTCCCACACAATGTGTTGAAACAGCTGGAGGACAGTTTACACCAAAGACCACCCACAGCTCTGATATGGCCAGCTTACTTTGGAGCATAAGAGAAGGTAGGCATTTGGACATCAGCTATGTCATACCGCTTGGTCTCAGAATCAGAGAACAGTATCTGGACCATTTTGTTTTTTAAGAGAGATTTTGCCTCAAAGAAAAGCTTTGAGCCTTTTACGCATGGATTTCCTTGCTCAGCACCTAACTGCACCTCCACAAAGACACAGAGGGCACTGTGCCCATCCACCCTGCCAACAGAACTGGAATGGTGTTCAGGGCCGAGAGGAAGAGAGCGATGCAGGAAATAAAGCCTGTGTGGGAGGCAGGGATGACATACAAATACATCCCCCTCAGTCAAATCATAGTGCTGTCCATTTATCTGCCAAGCCGCCTGCTGTACCCAAAGAGATGGAAATGGTGCAATGGGACACAACAGAGGACAAAGAAACTCTTTGTGCCTACTGGAACAACAGATGGACCTAACTACATTGTTACTCTGTTTCCCATCACACCGCTATTTACCTTTGTCTCCATCTGTTCTATCTTGTCATGAGCTGATGTTGTGAATGCTCTGGATCGGTGACTGCACCTTGCTAAGCTCAGTGGGGTCCTGACTGCTGCCTGGGAACAGGTTGTTAGGCTATATATTCGCAAGAGAAAAGTATGTCACAGCTACTTAGTGAAATTCATACTATGCAGGGCATACAGCTCAGTACTTTGTGCTTCATTTGAGTAGAACTCAGTGTTAGAGATTGAATATAAAGATTGATTGTGGAATAGAATAAAATCATAGAACTAGAACATAGATTCAGTTGTGTAAACACAGCTGTGTTAAGAAACCATACAATCACTATGTTGTAATTGGGATAGAAATCAATTGTATGGATTGTATCAAATTGAATTCACAAAAGAAGATGAAGGACAGACGACAACTCCAAGACAACCCTGAAACCAAGCAAGGCCTGAAACCAGCGAGGGAGAATTGTACGAAGACAGAAGAATAGAAAGAACTTAATAAATGATGTACTTAAAGGAACGGAATGGTTGCTTAGAAACTTATGAAAATTCTAGACTTGATGTAATTGGTTTAACAAATGTATATAAACTGGTCTAACGAGTTAAGCTTTGCCACTCACTGAGGAGATGGCCCAGCTCTGAGTCGTGAATAAAGCAATACTTAGTGTAACCCACTCATGTGAGGATAAAATCTTTAACACTCAGTGTTAAAGAATGAAATATACAAAAGTCAACACAAAAAAAAAGGATAGCAAATTAGACAGTAAGAAAAACTATAGGGAAAAATGGGAACTAAGGATATAGTCACCTAACTCCCAGCTCCAGAGAACATTTAAATCCATACGAGATTCCTATCTGTGCGTCTCTGCAGAGATGAGGGGCTAGAATATGATCAGAGACATAATGTATTTCAAAATAAGCCCAGAAAAATGGGATGAGATACTGATACCGCTCCTTTTCTCTGATAATTCAGTAATAGAGCACTTCACTCTTGATATTGGACAGCTAATTCCAAATTCGTTTTCTGTCTGGGTAGATATGAACACAGATCTCCAACTCTAATGACTAGGCAGCTGGGTATCCAGAGATGAGATTTGGTGCCACCCACCAATTGAGTACTCAGTGGAAAGACAGTATTTTCTGGCCCAAAGAAAGACTGAAAGACAGCAAATGCAGGTGTAAGTGTATAACTTCTTGCCATAGCAGTCAGCTGGAAGTTGACAGACTGGTGATGCCATCACCACTGTTCAGCTTTGTGTTGGATCCCACTACACATATCCTACACGATAACCACAGTAACTGGAGCTGAGACCAACACTCCTAAGGCATGCTGAGGAAAATGACCTAACAGATAGGCTATAGAGAGCCCTCATTTGAATACTATTAACAACAATGAAAAAAAAATTAGTTGAATTTAATTTACTTTAAATTCATCATCCAATTTTTATACCCACTGGAAGCTGCCCTGGACAGGCAAGGGAAAATTCTGAGGGAAGAAATCAGACTTTGTTATTGGAAACTGATTTGTTTGCAAAGCTGCATGTTTGACTTCTTGAAGAAGCTTTAACATACAAAGCGATAAAAAGAGAAGACCTTCTGAGGAGGAAGCACAGTTTTATGGTTAATGCTGTGCATGGTACACTTAAAATTCTAGCCTCCATCCTTTCACAGTGTCTTATCCATATCACTTTAACCAGCTCCTACACATGTAGATTATGAACACATTGACTTTTACTTTCTAGATATCTACAGTAAGAAAAATAAAAACAGATTTAAAGAAGTAGCAAGAACTCATGACTGCAGCAAAAGCTATTTGAAGCTGCCCTGTCAACTGCTATCATTCTTTATAGTGATAGATATGAAATGCTAACTAATTTCAAAGCAGTCAAAAAGCTCAACCTCTTTACAATTTCTCCTTCATGTCCCCGTGCCTTGAGGGTCAACAGTGATTAAATAAGAGAAAAATATCTAATGATTCAATTAACTTTGTAGTGGAAATTATCTGAGATTCTTAAATTTCCTTCACACTTTCAAACATTTCCCTGCTCAACTAGCTCTCAGTCTCCTTTTCTGACCAGATCTACGTTCAGTCTTTCTCCTTTACCATGACTGCACAATCCCGGTTGCCTCTCCCCTGTCCTGCCTTTTTTTGGTCCTGCGGTCTTTTCCGTCCGTCTATCTCTGCCTGTGCCTATGTCCCTGTTCTGTACTCTTCCTTCCCCAGACTCTTCTTTCCAATTAGGTGCAGTTCTTGCTTTTCTCTGCTATCATCGATAACAGCTGAAGCACTAAAAGCACCAGAGAGACAGAGCATACCCATGTAATCTAGTGCAGGAGTGGGTTAAAAGACCCCTGAACTAGCTCCAGTGAGATAACAGCTTAAGTTCCAATAGTAGTTTCGCATATATTTTTTCTTTTTTCATGTTGCAACTATTTAACAGCTGTTTGGCTCAGCCAGAGCATGAAGCCTGGAAGATTTTTACTCCTAATGGGTGATACATATGGTGAATAAGGTTGATACAGCTAGTGACATGAACATGGAAACACAAACCAGCAACCGTTTAAGCAACAATTAATAAGGTTTAAAAGCATATTCTATCTATAGCATAACCTTAAACTGTGACAAATGAACCTGTTAAGTGGTTAGACTACAAAATGTGAACCATATAAAAAGGATGGCATGAAAAAAAACGTGTGTCTTAGAAGAATAGTTGTTGTCAAAACTAAGCTGGAAAAATTGTAACAATATGGTCTTTTAAAAATATTCATTGTAGAAAGAGATAACACAAATAAGAACAGAAGAATCAATATGCCTATAATGAGAAGCTGTGATTCCACAACCTGTTTTGTAAGGCACTAGCATCGACTCAGTTTGACAACAGATCAAATCTATCTTAAGACAAGTAAATAAAATAAGGTTTTGTTTCTCTGTGAGAAATAAATGTGAAATGAAGTGTGTGGGGTCTATGCAAGCACATTTCCAGAGTATTGATAGGGATTTCAGTGACACAGGCATCTCCCATTGGACACCAACCGCTAAGTGGTAAAGATACTTTCAGAATATTGTAAAACCTTATTGAACGCCAGTTCAGTGAACAGCATATATGGAAGAACACATTCCTCAAAAAGCATTACCAGAACCTTATTACCATCTTTTCAAAATTCCTGCAGCCTATCTTGAAAAGAAAACACGCACTATAGCTGTTAACCAAAAGACTGGGGTTATCTAGCATATGCAGGATTGAAAAGCCAATTTAGAACAGTTTTGCAGATTTCAAAAATGAAAGTCTTTTAAGCCTTCCATGTTAATGGAATTAAGTAGCAGAACAAAATAAATGCAACTACTTCTTTGTTGAACTTATATTTTGCTACCTGAACACGATTAAGTGCTGTTTGTGTGGAAAGGACAAACATTTACAATTTTCACTTAGTAAGTTATCAACAGCTTAATGTTTATAAAACAGCAGCAATTGATTAATACCAAGTCAGATGATAAACAGCCTGTAGTGGCAAATATGGAAGCAAAATCTGAATGATTGCTATGACAACAAATGTAGACTACTGCAAAGTTGGCTTAGAATATCAAGCCATAACAAAACAGAATCCAACAAAACAAATGAAACAGTAAAATATTTTGGTTTTGGAATAGTAAGCATGTGAGTGACAATAATGATTATGAATGTGAGCAATGCTGTAGCAAGGCTGGATTTAAAAAGCTTCAGCTGAGAATGGGTATCATAATTCATTGCAAAGTCTCAAAAAAATACCATTTCATCTTTCCGTTTAGAAAACATCTACTTCTAACTCTCTCCCAGAAACCATTACATTACTCTAGACAACAGATAATCTTACAGAAAAAAGATCCAGAAAAGTTTATTTCAACAGTTTTACTTGAGAGTGAAGTATTTAAGAAAGAGGTTCTGTTTTATGAAGGAGACAGTTCATCAGCAGGCTCTGCTTCACCCTTTTAGTATCATCACGGAAGTGATGGTGATTTTGTCCAAGTTTTGTGGAAGAAAATATCTTGTTCTGATCATTAAGATGAGGTGCTGTAAGTAAGGATTATTGTTCTCTTTCTGGAAAGGAAGCTCACTTTCCTCCATTAGACAAGTGTTCTTTGGAGATGGACAGCCATACCAGATACTATGTCAATGTGACCATCGAGAATTTTTATTTCTTCCAATGCAGGGAGGAGCATGACACCACTGAAGAGAAATAGCCATCTTGTTCATACCAGCTTTTAGGTGGATGGGAAGCCTTCAGAGGTGCTTGCACTTTTCTGGAATATGCACCATATGCTGAGGTGTTGTCCTGAGTTCAGCTGGGATAGGGTTAATTTTCACAAGAAGGTGGTAGGGCTGACCCAAACCAGCCATTTAGATGGGATATTCTATACCATGTGACCTCATGCTCAGTATTTAAGTGTGGGAGCTGGCTGAAGAATGGTGATTTGCTACTCAGGAGAAAGCTGAACATCAGGCAGTGAGAACATTGAACTCTGTGTATTCTTTTTATGAGCATTATTGTTGTTGTTTTCTTCTCCATTTGCCATTCTGTTAAATTGTTTTTATCCCAACCCTTGAGTTTTGCCTTTTGCTTGTGATTATCCTTCCCATCTCACCCAGGAGGGAGGAATGAGAGAGCGACAGCATAGTTCTTTGTTGCCAGCTGGGGCTAAACCATGACAGGTGCGTGCACTGGGAGGATAATATCTCTAAAATGAAATATGAGGACATTTTAAATAAAAAGAGTCCACCAGTCACAGATTATAGGGAGGGGAGAGAGTATTTGTATTGCAGATGGGAAAGGGTAACTAACTACTTCTGTAATATTTTGGGGCAGTAGTACTTACCGTCATGAAGAATTAACTTCATTATTGTAAAAGAATCTTGTAAGAGTAGTATCAGGTTCAGTGTGGAAAAAACCCAAAATGCCTGAGGCACTGGCTTTGTAGCCTGTTCGTATCACCTGCAATAGCTAAAGACAAACAGAACCATAACTCCCACTCTTTCTGTGGCTATTTGAAGTTGAAGGGAAAAGGTAAGAAACAAAGAGAATGGTGAGAGAAGGAATATAGAAGTCCCTCATTAACATCAGTGATCCACTCAGCTATCTTTGTTTCCTTCTTCTTCTGCTTTTTAAAAGAGGGTTCATTAATACTCTCTATTCTTTGAAGAGGAGTGTGCAGAAGAGACACCAGAGCACCATTTAACATACCTCTTTTCTATATCTTTCACACAAAACATACCTGACTACACCAAGGAATGGTTTATACAGTCTTACCTAAATCAGTTCCAGAGCAAATTATTAAATTAAATTTAATTAATTTAATTAAACAAATTATAACACAGGATTCTTACTGGAAAGTCAAACAAAAATCTAAGGGTTGAGTTGCGTTTTTCTGTTCTTTTTGTAGGAGGGGGGTGGGCGTTGCTAATACTGTCATCAATTCACTATTCACATACCTATGGCTGAGCATAGATTTCTAAGTTTGAGCCACGAACTCTAACGATACTCCTGCTAAGATTAATGGGACTTGCTGGGTAATCAGCATTTTAAAATGTCAAATAGCTTTAGCTGCCCAAGCTGTAGAAATGTATAAAGATTTTGCCGATTAAGGGCTGTGCACCAAATTTTAGGGCTCTAACTTGTGAGTGTCTAAATGAGACTTCTACAAAGTGTTGGATTTTTAGAAACTGCTGAGTGCCCACCCTCAGGAAATCTGTTTTTTCAGTGTATTCTTAGGCCTTTGATTGACAAGAAGGCTAAGATTGGGATGGCTGAAAAGGTTACTGTGTCCCCCATCCCTGCTGTTTTAGAATCGTATCCTGAACCATGGCAGCAGCACACTGTCAGCTCAGCCTCTTCAGCTGACTAACAAGTAATTTGTGCAGGAGAACAGGGCAGGCACAGGGAGGGGTAATCTTTTTCACCTTCCCAGCCTGCACCACTTCCCAATGCATGGAAGAAGGCCCTAAGGAGATGAATTTTCTGAGGAAGAACACCAAGCAAACTCTGAGCTCCTTTAGGGAATCCTATTTGGACAGTGAAATCTGTGGATGCCAAACAAAAATCACATATCACACAATTCCAGATTAAGAACGTGAAAGATCCCTTTCTGATATCCTTGTGTTAGACTGTAAAGTTTACGCTAATGCCCGTATAAGGCAGTTTGCCTTACCGTACCACCATCTACACAAAGTGAATGTTTTTCAAGACCTTCCTTAGTAGCTTATTTTTCTTAAACACCTTAAGTGTCCTTAGTAGCTTATTTTTCTTAAACACCTTAAGTGTTGTTGAGCCTTGGAAGTAGGTCTTTGTTAAAATATTGCATGTGTTTTTGTGGTAACCTTCATCATATTGTTTTGTACTAATATTTTTATTTTTATTTCAGTCTATTTATTAAAGCAATATAAAGTTTTCTGTCAGGAAAAGCTGTTTCGTGAGCAACATAGGCAGAATGAAGTGAAATTCTTCATTTCTTGCGTCAGTGCAAAAAGCAGAGTGAATTGAAGTGCCTGCCTCTCCATGGCCCATATTGTTCAAATTTTAGACTTCTGTAGACTTTCACTTGCAAGGCTAGATGTCCAGTGACAATATTTGTGATCCTGTATGTATGTTGAATGAGCTCTAAGAATGTAAAAAAGTAAATTTAAAAGGAATTGTAAGCTTAATAAGAAGGAGGTGCCCTGTCCCAGACTAGGCACTAGAATATACTCTATCTTATCACAACAAAATGCCAAAGCTTCTTGGCTGCGAAAAAAGGAAGGCAATTCTCTTTAAAAGCTCTTCTCCTTTCCCAACCTAACTAACTAGCATATAGAGCAATGAAGCTGTGCCCATGCTTTCTCCACCTGTTTCTCTTAGTTTGGCTCATTTTTCACTTGTACTTCTACTCCCCTGCAAATTCAGGTCTGATACTATGTTGTAGAAGGCATATGATGAAATAATCTTTGCCAGCTCTTTTGCCCTCAACTATTTCCAGTCACATAAAGGGATATAGACACACAGACACGAACGGATGTACTGGTACAGTGCCAGTCCAAGCATTTTAAGTGCCCCGGCCTTCATACTAGACCGAGGGTAGTAAGAGTTGAACTAGAGGGGGATCAAGACTTCTTACAGCAAAAGAAGGGCTGCCTGGACTTCCAAATGAGTCTGATCCAGAATAAGCTTGCTGTTCTGTGACAGCAGTGTTTTAATATGGAGAAATATCCTTCCAAGCACTTAGTGGATAGGTCTGAACTTTTTTACAAAGCTGACTAATTCAGCAAAGAATGTATTTGGTTTCACAGATACACAGGCTTTAAACATGTATTATTCCCTTTCAAATTGGACTTTATAGAGTATTATACCCTGGGAGAAATTATTCATAAATGGCACTAATGAGTGTCAAGCTGCATTGCAAGGCATTTTGAAAATTGTCCTATTAATTAATGGAGTAATTAAGCTTTGTCAGTGATATATCATATTTCTGACAGGAATAGATGGCCTATGTAAGTCTGTGCTAGGCAGCTATCCAGGAAGCCACTGTGTTTAATGGATGGCTGCAATTTAGTCAAGGTTTATGCTGATGGGACCACCTGCACAGGGGGAGCTGGCAACCTGCATACACAAACAGGACTTTTCACTTTTCCTCAGTAAAATTGTCTTAGTTCCAGATTGATGGAGCCCTCCCTAAGATGACACATTAGCTTTTTGCCATTAAATCATAAGTACTGTTTCTTGGAGCTTTTGTGACAAAAATGTCAATTAACTTCCAACTTTCATTTCTATTTAATTTTCTGTTCTCATTCTGTTTGCATATTAATGTGAACATGGTGCAGAACAGTTAGATTAAAATACCTTTCTAAGGCTAATAGCATGTAACGCATACTTTTTGAGTGTAATAGTTATGAAAACATAAATCTTTTTGAAATATACATTTTCAAGTTGCCGTCTTCTTCAGAAAAAAATTCTTTCTGACACCTTTCCCATCATCCCCCTCCCAAAAACCCTGAGTGGGTGACATGTGCAAAGATAAAAACTAAAAATAGGAAGAGGAGGGGGAGAAACTTCTAAGTGCAGATCAACACAATAAATATATACATATATATCTTCTTTTATTCCCTTAGCAACAGATCTCTATTAATTCTAATATTAATAATTTATAGCTAGGTTTCATTTAACAAGGTATTAGAAATGAATTCAGAAGAAAAAGGGCATGAAGGGAGAACTGCATTGGTGGACTGATTTTACTTCCATGTGGTTACACAGTCCATATGCTTAGATTTATTAGTTGCACATCTTAGAACACATTTGACTATTTTCAAATGCAGATGAGCAGAATTATTGAGCCAGCACTGACATAAAATATCCACTGTCTTGCTTGGGATAAAAAGCAGCAAGCTAGCCTCAGCACAAGTTAAATACTGATTTGTGGCTGACAACTCTGGCAGTGCACTTCTTGCAAACAGAACACTCACATTGGAAAGGCAGGGAAGACACTTTTGCTAATCGCTTCCAAATTTCCCCTTCTTCCAATTTCAAGTGATTAAGAGCCTGTTTTTTGTCAGTTTCATGAAGCTGCTAAACTCAGCATAATTTAGACACTGAGGATTGCACAGTATAATTGACATGATTAAAGTGTGAAAATGTCTTACATTTAAAGTATGGGCCAACTCTACTTCTGCTATATCTGGCTGAAAGTCTTACATTTAAAGTATGGGCCAACTATACTTCTGCTATATCTGGCTGAAACAATCAGATTCACACTAAAGATTAAATTGTACAAAAGTGAATATAATAACAAAGTATCAATGTATGTGAAATAACTGTTGTCAGATCTCTTTTGAAATATGTGATTATGGACTGAAATTTAATTTGACTGCTGCAAAAACAGAAGATATGGAAGTTACTTCAAGAGATGAGACAAATATTATACAGGGATGACACGCTTGACCCTCCTTTTGGTCAAGAAGACAGCTTGAATATCAGCTTCCAGGACAACTCTGCAATCCTGAAAGAGTCCATATTTGGACTGCTTAGATTTCTGTTGTCAGATGTCTTAGAATATTCTTTCAAGCATTCCCAAAGTCACTTTGGGACATTTGGTAAGCATCCAATACATTTCAATTAAAATAGTGATTTATTACAATGCCTAAGACACAGAGTTATTTTGCCATAAATTATAGGTAATCTGCACTTTTACATTAGCTCAATTACCGGTAATAGAGTTTTAATGCAGTACTTACATGGTGTTAGAGGAGGAATCTTTAGTACTACTGGATTTATCTCAAGGAGGAAATAAAAACTAAATTGGAAAGGCTGGTTCAGAAAAAATGCTGATAGGACACCTGGGAATGGAAGTGAGGACAGAAAGCCATGTCAGTCACATGAAAGGAGAAAGCAATACTAAAGATAAGAAAGAAGAAGATTAAAACACACTATGTGAAGGAGAAATGTAGTGCACTAGGGACACCTGAAGAAGGAGAAACATAGCAAAATCTAATAGGACAGAAAGGGTACTAAAAAATAGGGAAAGAGAAAAGGACTGAGAAGAGTGATAAGGTCAGTTATGTGGATTTGGCCTGCTTCTAGCTAATTTTTGAATAATATAATTAGAAATTTAATAGAAAACACAAAGACATTATGCTGATTGTGTACTTTTTATTGCAAAAGCCAGACCTTTCTTGAGGTGAGAATGGAGAAGGTAGTTTCACATAATTCCCAGTCAGTCCTTCAGTGCTTTAATTCAAATATTGTTACTTCCAAATAAATTATCAAGCTCAAATTTAGGGTTTTCCACAATTGTTGAGCACTTCTAATCAGCATTTAATGGGATCTGATTTTTGCAAAATCAGACTGCTTCTACTTTAATGATGTACCTAACAACAGATTGAAAAATGTTAATTTTGTCCTTCAGGCTGTAAGCATTTTCCTGTTTTGCAGTCATTATTCCCTAGATTCATGAACTGGTCTTTCAAAAGAAAGATTGGAGTGATACTAATAGAATTTGTATCCCCACATATCTAAATATCTAACTGCATTTTTTTTTTGACTTATATTACCTAAAGTGCAGATCGTGAGATGCACCAATTTATTATGAAAAAGAGGACAGGGAAGTATAGCTGAAAATAAAGCCTGTCTCAAAACCTCCCATACTTCCTCCTCTTCCTTGCTGAAATACAACAGAAAAAAATGTATCTGAAAGAGCATCACAGGAGAGGGAAAAACAAACAACCAAAGAAACAAAAACCCCTGCAAATAAACAAATCACTTAAAACTTCCAGAATCAGAAATGCAGATATATCTCAGAAAAAAAAAAAAAATAAAACAAAAAAACAACAACAAAAACAAAAACATGAAATGCTGGAATCTGGAAAACCCAGGGTCAATATTCCTGCTCTATCATACTTTCCCACATGGTAAATTTAGAACCATCTACTAAGGGCTCATTAAACAGCATTTGATGAGGTTATTCATCCGGAATATAAGAGATTGAGATTGAAATCTCTCATCTGTCTCAGACAGCCCAAGGACAGGGATCAGGCGTGGTATTCTCTCCCTAACACTGTTGATCACAAAGATATTTGTAGTCCTGGGATCCTTTACCTGCTCTCCATTTGTCCAGAAATTCCATGGTCTAACTGAGAAAACATACTGACTGAAAGTTCTGTGAAAAATATCATGCTTCCACCATCAATAAATTCCAGTCATAGAAAATGGCTGTCATGTAACAAGACCATGACAAGTGTCACCTCTTTTTTTTTTGATAAAGCTCCTTTATCGTTCTTTTAAATTGCCTATAGTTTACTACGTGAGTCACTGAGACCTCTTTGCTGCTTTAGAATCTTAAATTATCTCCAAAACCTCTTTTCTATTTTCCCTTCAAGTAATAGTTCACCACATCATTTAGAGATTTTAGAGATTTCTGGGGTGAAATAGTCTACTCTTCATAAAGTAATTTTTAGCGTATCAGTTGTAGAAACAATAATAATTTATTCCCAGCTTTTTTTCATTTTTTATAGAAAATGTACTAGAAGAAAAAACAAAAAATGACTGCAAATACAACACTTAGAAATAATGTTTATTTACCAATACCTTTTATCATGTTTCTGGTTCAATGTATATCACAGAACACCTTGTCGTGTAAAAATTAAAGATAACCATAACATCACAATACATACATTTGATTTTTCTTTGTCATATGAATTAGGGCTGGAAATTCAGCAAAATTTCATTAGCAGCTCTGAGCTGTCAAATTTTGCTTGTTAGCAAATAGCACCTTTTAAATTCAGGTTTGATTCACTAAACACTGAATCACAGAATCACAGGATCACAGAATGTTAGGGGTTGGAAGGGACCTCTGTGGGTCATCTAGTCCAACCCCCTTGCCGAAGCAGGGTCTCCTACACCAGGCTGCACAGGACCACGTTCAGGCGGGTCTTGAATATCTCCAGAGAAGGAGACTCCACAACCTCCCTGGGCAACATGTTCCAGTGCTGCGTTACCCTCAGAATGGAGAAGTTCTTCCTCATGTTCAGACGGAACTTCCTATGCTTCAATTTGTGCCTGTTGCCCCTTCTCCTGTCACTGGGCACCACTGAAAAGAGTCTGGCCCCATCCTCCTGACACCCACCCTTCAGATATTTATAAGCATTTATTAGGTCCCCTCTCAGCCTTCTCTTCTTTGGGCTAAACAAGCCCAGTTCCCTCAGCCTTTTCTCATAGGAGAGATGTTCCAGTCCCCTCATCATCCTCGTAGCCCTCCGCTGGACTCTCTCCTGTGGTTCCTCATCTTTCTTGAACTGGGGAGCCCAGAACTGGACACAGTACTCCAGATGGGGCCTCACTAGGGCAGAGTAGAAGGGGAGAAGAACCTCCCTCGACCTGCTGGCCATACTCTTCTTAATGCACCCCGGGGATACCTTTGCCCTTCTTGGCAGCCAGGGCACACTGCTGGCTCATGGTCAACCTGTCATCCACCAGGACACCCAGGTCCCTCTCCACAGAGCTGCTCTCCAGCAGGACAGCCCCGAACCTGTACTGGTGCATGGGGTTGTTCCTCCCCAGGTGCAGGACCCTGCATTTGCCTTTGTTGAACCTCATCAGGTTCCTCTCTGCCCAACTTTCCAGCCTATCCAGGTCTCGCTGAATGAC
>Ga0065711_1035344_pt1 | contig 22448 bp, 24 predicted proteins | sample Hoacrofraction12_FD_59098 | JGI IMG/M metagenome (GOLD analysis project Ga0065711, IMG submission 59098) | Hoatzin crop microbial communities from Cojedes, Venezuela - Epithelial fraction 12 v2 (version 2) | ecosystem: Host-associated > Birds > Digestive system > Esophagus > Crop | place... | reverse complement strand
CTGGACAAGGTCCTCTGCAGCCTACTGTAGGTGACCCTGCTTCGGCAGGAGGGTTGGACTAGATGACCCACAGAGGTCCCTTCCAGCCCCTACTATTCTGTGATTCTGTGATCTCTGCTTTCCAGGGAACAGTGAGACACAAACCCCGACATGCAGACCCAAAGGGAGTTGCAGCAGGGCCAGACCATTCCCGTTCCCGCTCACCACACTTCGTTTGGTTTCCAAAGGAGCCATGAGGACCAACAGCACGTAGGAAACATCCCCGCAGGGCAAACCAATGCTGGCCTGCAGGGCAGCCTGGTAAATCCTGCTAGTCACCGTGTGGCGTGCCATGAAGACATCTTCCCTGTGTGCTCTGGGTCTGCTGCCAGTGTAAAAGAACACATACATGTTGGGGGACATCTCCTGGCACAGCATGGCTGGTCATGAGGGACGGCTCAGAGCAGGCAAACAGGCTCATGCATTGTGAGCTGCAAAGTTACTAATGAAGATAACTTAACTGCTGCGCAAGTGAAGGTTGATAAGAAGAAAATTAAAAGAATACCTGACGTATGTTTCCTTTCCAGCTCACTACCCTTTTTTGCCATCTGGAGAGCCATTTCTCTCTAAAGTGATCATGAGTCCAGTTAGATACATCTTCCTTTTTCCAACACAGCGGGCATTGCAAGGCAGGCAGGGGTGCCTGCTGTGCTCCGCTGTGGTGCGGGACCAGCCAGCCCTCAGAGCTGTGGCTTCAGAAAGGAGAGCAAGAGACCTCTCCTGGAAGAGGAGAAGGGGTGGGAGGTGGAGAGGACAACACCACTGATGATTTCCAGCTTGAAGGACACCTCCAGGCTCGCTGCTTACCATGGCTCCAGGGCCTTCTTGAAACCGTACCAGCAGTTACAGAGCATTTCCCTGTGTGATGCTGAGATAAGGTATTTGGCACCAGAGAGGATTGCGCACAGAGCACTTGATCCCCAAGCCTGCAAAAGGAGCTGTAACACTTTGCGGTGTCCTCTGAGCCAACAGTACCCAAAACCCACATGTAATGTGACCATCGCATACATGCAGGCATGGCAGAAGTCCATCCTGTCAGTGTTTAGTTGAGAAAAGATAATGACATTGCAATGAGGACACTCATTAAAAAGAGTCTAAACAAGATAAAGAGCCAACGAGATGAAACGTGTGTGAGTGGTGTGGGGAGTGTTTAAAGATGCCCTTTCAGAGGCTCAGCACAGGCACGTTCCTCCTCACAGAAAAAGATATTTGAAAGGCCATCCAGGTTAAAGAGCAGGGCAAGGGAGGAAAGGGGACAGTCTTCACACATTGAAGTCTTGTCCAACTGAGGAATTAATAAAGACCACAGCCTTTGGCAGTTTAAATGTAAATACACAAGAAGGCAGACAGAAAAGACTGTAGAGATTAATATGCCATGGCCATCAAAATGAATGTTCCCTTTTTCAGCCACAGGAGCAGCAGAGTCTGCAGCACCACGAGATGATCAGAAGAGGATGAGGCTACAGCAGGACAAAGCAGAAGACGGGTTTTATCCAAACACGTCAGGCAGGTTTGGTGAAGTTCCCAACCTGGAAGATTTCTTACTGCCTATCTCAAAACAAACCTGAAGACAGGCAACAAAATGAACTTTAAAGGAACCAAGGTGGCAGCAGAAGAGCAGGGTGATTTTCTCCCTGGTTAGAAATGAGCAAAGAGGCTAGGACGCATGGCTGGTTTCTCAGCAGAGGAGCAGAGCCCTGCAAGGAGGGAGCATGGAGGCCAGCACTGCTCAGTCTGTTCATGAATGAGACAGGGAATGAGGTAGACAGTGAGGTGACACCTTCTCACACCATCACATGTTTAGGGTGACCTGATTTTTAAAAATTACAGAAAGATCTGGCAAAACTGCTCATCAGTGAAACGTCAAATGAAATATGGGGTTGATCAACACAATGGAAATGAACTGTTCAGGGCACAGCCGGGTGCTGCTGCTCCACGTAACAAGGGGCAGCACAGAAGTGGTATCAGTTTTCAGGAAATAACAGCGAAACACCAAACATCACCATGCAGCAGCGTAAATCATGTCCACGCATCTGCTCTCCTGGCTCAGAAAGACCAGAGACAACCCGAGGTGTGGGACAGCTCCTGCACCAGGAGGAACTGAGTCGGGTGGGACTCTGCTGCCTGGAAAAGAAGTTGTGCAGTGCCAGGGAGACTAACAGTTTGCAAAGTCATGGGGAAGGCATGAAGGAAATAAATATGTTCTTCTCTGTCTCTTAGTACAAGAAGGAGAGGTCAGCAGGTGAACTTGCCATGGTCCAGCAAGCCCAGTGTTCATGACAGGCTGAAATATTTTTTGGGAGAGGAAGCAGGCTTTCCCAGGCATGTGCTAGGCAGGGGCTGCTGGAGAAGCCCAGGCAGTGTGTTTGTCTCCTCTTCCTACTGGATCACTGGTCCAGCTTGGCTCTGATGTGTTCTGGGTGAGCCTGGGCCACCTTACAGTGGTGCCTCTCCTTCCTTTGCAAGAAAAACTATATCCTGAAGGCCAGTGGGCTGCAGGAGGAGACTGAAGCAGGACCAGTGACTCTAGCAGTCACCTCCCTGCCTTCAAAGGAAAGGGGATGCCTGAATTCCCCCGGGCTCATGGTCTTCCTGGCTGGCCCTAGGGCAGGCAGAGCGACAAAATCGTGAAAACCCAGAAACCAACAGCTTCTCTGTGGGGATTTCACCCCACACAACCCAGGAGCATCCAGCAACCTCCATAAAAACCCCACTGGCTCCATCCCAGCCAAACTGGGTGCTCCCTCCCTTCCAGCATCGGACCACACATCACCCAGTGCACTGTAACTGAGACCACTGCAGGCGCCTGGCAAGTGCCTCATGTTTTCAGAATCTCCTGCCTGTGAGGCAGGCAAGCCTCCGGGTTTTGGAGGTAACGAGCTCGTGGTAACAAGCTGGACGAGGTTTCTGTCCAGTGTGGCTAGCCCAAACACTCAATTAAAATGAATGATAATGCAGCTGCTTTCAGTCCCAGTGCTGGGCAGCTCACAGCAGCACAGTTGGTGATGTCTGCGATGAAATTTGTGCCAGTTTTGCCTAGACAGTAATGCCTGGATCAAAGGAGCCTGTGAAAGAAATTAAATGCAGTATAGGTAGGTTCTCTGTGCCTGCCTGTTATAAATACACACCACAAATGTTAGCTTTTAGGCTTAAATTCCACCTTCTGAATAAGCTATTATTTCAGCACAGCCAAGCAGCCAGATGAGATTCTTGCTTTTGTGTTTTGAAGAGTAAAGAGGATCTGACATCTTGGATGCCTCTGATCCAGCCCAGATCTCTCTTCTGCATCTAATCAGCTACAGTCCTTATAACTCAGCCCTAGTATGGAGCAGCGGGAGGCCTCAGGTATTGATCAGGGAGTGCAAAACCTTTACCGAAAAGTGGCTGGTATCCTCACAGAGCAGCCCGGGCTTTGTCAAGACCTCTGTGGTGCTGGAGGTGTGGAAAACGTTTGCAGTGTGACCAAGCTCAGCACTCACCCACTTTCCAGGACAACACATTCCTCCCAAATCAGGGTATTTCTCTCCAAGATTAGGTGTTAAACTTGGTGGCAGAAAGCCAGCAGCCACCGCTGAGATGCTGCTTCTCAAAGCAGGAGGATGCTGCTGACGGGCACTATCCCGAGTCCAAGATGGGGCATTTCTGAGATATACCTACCCCCTTTGCAAGGCAAGGTGTCCAGAGGAGGCAGGAATGAGAAGCTGTTGCCTCCACCAGGCATCTCTCCAGATGTCGGAGCTCCTGGCCTTGCTGAGCCCCATTGCTAATCTGCTGCTGAGGTTCAACCTGGTGCATTGCTGGCCTCCTTCCTTAGCCTCAGCTTGGATATTCTGTGAGCAGATTCCAGTAGCTATTATGGCCTGTGGAGCAATGATCTGTTTGTGGGAGAGCAGTAACAAACTGCAGCTCTAAGGAACCAGCTTTCCAGATTGCTTGAGCTCCAGCTCGCTCAGCTTGTTTATCAGGAGCCAAATCCAACTTTGACACAGACCAGAGATCACAGCTGGCAGAATCGGACCTTGACAGCAGATCGTGTCCACACAGGGTGTGCAGGAGGTTTCATCTGAACACACAATTTCAGTCCCATGCTTCAAGGTCATTTGCAGGGCAAATAGCTACTCATTAGCTCCTTTGCAGCTGAAATGCAAGCAGGGTCATGGCAGGTGACAACGGCCCACGGCTGCTGAAAAGCATCCTCCAAACCAGTCCCTGTACCCAGGGTGTTGTGGGAGGCAGGTATACAGCTGCCAACGTTGAGAGGAGGGCCAAGATTGAGCAGGGCTGCAGGGTCCTGTCGGGAATTTTTTCTCCCTAGGAAATCCATGAGATGAGCTGCCATGGGGCACCCTCAGCCTCTCTGAGGAGCAACCATGGACGGTGCTGGAAAAGCACCACCAAATCTGAAGCTGAGCCGAAGGCATACAGGGATGCAGCAGCAGAACTAGAGCAGCCTTTCAATCCAGTTATCAAGGCAGCAGCAGGCCCCATTCCGAGGTAGACAAGACAGCAATCAGGGAGGAGAAGTAGTCTCAGAGCAGCACCACAGCAGGAAGGCTGCAAATGCATCTGTTACTCATCTCTTTAACAGCAAGGTGTCACAAAAAGGAGAAAAACCCTTTCCCAGAATTTAGGGGGGGGTGGTTCAGACTGCCCATGGTGCAGCAGAGTGCCTGTCCCCATCGGAGGGACCGCTGCCTTGCTCCGGATTTACGGTGCTGGAAGTGAGAGCAGGATCTAGCCCTGCAACCCTTTTAATATTAAAAAAGAAACATCTGTTTCTTTCATTTAAAAAAAAAAACAAAAAAACAAGCCTCAGACAACAGCCTGAGTGGCTTCTTGAAGATTTGGATTTCTTCTCCCTTTTTTACAAATGGTAATCTCAGGCTGATGAAAGGGGAGTAATGTGGCACACTGACTACGCAATCTGTCTGCACAGAGGGAAAGCGGCTGATGCTCAGGAATGCAGGGTGCCGCTCCAAGCCTTCCCCACCACATCATTTCCCAGGGCCTCAGTTTCCCCCTGTGACAAAGGACACTCATTTTTGGACAAGCAGCATCGGGCGAGGAAGTCACTGGCAGCCACTTCTCCATGCCCCTGCAGCTCTCCGAGGACATTTCACAAGGCAAGGCTTCCTTCCTGGCACTTTCTTAGCTGGAGGAAGAACCTCCGGCCTCACTCCTTGGCAGGGAGACTTCTCCCTTATCCTGCGCATCAAATCAGGCATCCGGTTTTAGGAGAGGCCCATGTCCTTAGGAGACAGAGGGTAGCCCACCCATTCACGTTGGCCAGCCCGTCATGCAGGCATTGGTAACAGCCCTTCACACCACAGGCTGCCATATCTGTGTCCTTCTCCTGCTCCCAGGAGTCACCCACCCTCCGCGACCAAAGCCAAAGAGCAGAAACGCTGCAGCTTGTTTTCGTGTCCTTGGGTCGGTTTGTTTTTCCACAGGCTATTTTTATTCTTGCCCTGATCCCAGGCATACTGAGGATTTAATGTTTCAGCCAAAGCAATAAGAAATAAAGAGCAAAGAAAGTGAATTGGGATCCAGAGCATTTCAATAAATTAAAAGGAAAAAAAAAAAATTAAAGGAGAAAAAAAAAAAAGACATAGCCCAGCATAGAGGAAGCAAAGCAATCAGAGCAAAAGCTGTCAGCTTTGCCAGTTCCCGTTTGTTCACAGATCAGATTCGTTGCTTCTCTCATCCAGAAGTAACAACTCCTAAGTCTCCCTCCTGCTTCCAGCGGAGGTGTTTTCCATAGTGGAAACAAATCTGTTTTGACACTCCTGATGCTGTTTTACCCAAATTGCCCTCTGTCAAGCCACCTCTTGCGTTTCCCATTTGCACCACGCCATGTCCCTGGGACAAGGTGACCGCAGACAGTGCTGGCACCAGCCTGGGCTCACACTCGCCTGGCCAGTGGGTTCCTCTAAGGCACCAGCCCATGGTCCCTGCCACCAGGTCCCTCTCTTACACTTCATCTCTCGCCCTGAGAAAAACCTGCCCCATGCCAAAGCTCATTTGGCAACCGAGCCCCAGACCATGCACTGCTCAGTAGGGAAGGGTCTTGGTGCTGACTTCCAGCTGGCAATGTCTGCTCATATGTCCTTTCCTGCAGCACCCCAAAGCTTCAAGTCTCCAGGAAAACCTGCCTCTTCCCTGCTAAGGCCTGGTCACAAGACAGGGGAAGGAAAGAAAAAAGCTTTGCAAGGAAAAGAACAGAGAACAGTCCTGGCCGCAGCTTCACCATCATGTATCTGACTGTTACAGGAGCCCTCCAGGTGGGAATTTCATATGGTTCTGTCCTATCTGTGTGCCTGAATGTGCTGATCTTCATCCTGGGTGACAAGTCTCTAAGTGTCCCTGCTGCAGCAGTGACCGCCCTGTGCAGAGACAAGGCCTTTCTAAGTCATCAATAGGAATGGTTGTATAGGAATGTGTTCTGTGTGTAGTAAAGAAATTTAAAAGATGTTTTTCATGTACTTGAGGTGTCAACGGCACTGAAATACATATGTGCTGGGGGCTCAGGTAGGACTGTGGCCAGACGGACTGTAAGAACTGAGCAAGACAACATTTTGCAGAGCATCTCCTGGCCCAGCTGAAGACATGACAGCAAGAGCCCTTGTGACGGAGACTCCCATCACCACCAGATAGTGACCAGCTGTCCTGTCCAGTGGACTGATTTCCCCACGCAAGGTTTATCCTGTGCCAATATCCAAGTAAATTAATTTGTTGGGTTGGATTTTTCCTTTAACACGCTGAGTGTCTGTGCAATGCTTGAGAGACACAGCACCAACAAGGCTTTTCTCCTGCACACATCTACGATCTCACACAGTCCCTTTTTGCAAGGGATCTCATAACCCAGTGCCTTTTCCCTAATTCTCCTGCCCCTTTGCAGACCCAGCCTTGCTACCCCATTGACCAGCCTGGTCCTTGCTGTGGCTCCAAATGTCTCCAAAGCAAAGCGGTTTTGATCCAGTGTCTCCAGGCACAGTTTGCCTCCTATCTGGTTTCACCAGTGACCTGCAAGGGCGTGGATCACACCCTCCACCTCCCAAGGTCTTGGCAGAGATGCACTCAGCCCCACTAGGGCTGAGGCAGAGGGAGTAATGAGGGCAAAATTCAATCATGAAACAGTAATAATTATCAGCATCCCAATTAGACAACAGCGGTGGCAGCCAGCCACCAGGAGCTGGGGGAGGAGAGCCAGCATCCCCACAGCATCTGTGCCTCAGCGGGCATGCACCTAGCCTTCACCCTGCCCAGACCCATGCTTGTCTGCCCGCCGCTGAAGGGACACACATGGGAACAGCTTCCCCTCCTTTTCGTGGCTCCAAGATGGCGCATCATCACTGCAGTCGCTTGACTGGAGCTGCGGAGACCCGTGCCATCCTGTCTGCTTGAGAGCCGTGCTCTTGTGATGGGTACTAGCAGCCGAGGAATGAGGAGGAAGCGGAGAAGTCAGTTTAATATAATTTTGCTATATTTTGTTATTATCTCTCTGCTTCTCCCCAGCAATTTGTTCAAACTTCTGTTAAACTCCTTGCCAAACAAGCCCCTACCCAAATAGGCCTCTGTGTCCACAGGACTCTATTTATAAACGAGATTCCATTTAGCAGATAAGCCAAGGGAATTCAAGCAGGATTTAAGCTAAGCAGTTATCTGTGACCGGCGGCCACAGTGTGCATCACGTTAGATTTACTGGGGATGTGGAAGGCGGAGGGACAGGAGAGCAGGCAGCCTCCGGAGCAGCCGGCCAGAAACCCAAGGGATGCAATTGCTGCTGTCACAGACACGGCTCTGGGAGACTTTGGGAGCAACCAGTCAGAAAACCGCTTGCCCTGGGACGTGGGGAGCCTTCTGCACAGCCTAGGATCCAGCAGGTACCAGCATCACTTCTCCTCTCCTGCTCCAGCTTCACACCACCATCCCAGGCATGTATTGCTGGCAAGGGTTTCACTTGTCTTCCCAGGTAGGTATTACAGTCGAAGACGATACACTTAACAGGGTTGTGAAATCTGCCATAAAGTTTACTGCCCTACATCAATATAATGCCCTGCAAAGTTAATACGGAGATACCTCTTTTATAACAAGGACAAATAAAAACATCTCCCATTAGCACCCGGTATTAGGAGTTGCATTTCTGATGGCCAGATGCTGCAATGAAATGGGTGGAGAATATTAATACGTGTATCTATAAAGCTACGCGCATATACATACCCATATATATACTTATATAAAAATGAGAGACTATTGGATTTGCTCAGATATTCTGCAGTGTTCGGAGGGCTTTATTTCTGCGCCGCAGGAGAGATTGGCTGCAGATCCAGAGGCACTTCTCTGCTATTACACCACGTCAATTTTTCATCATCTCAGAGGCCCTTGTCATGGAAAAATGGATAACTTTAAGCAAGAAATTGATCCAAGGTCAGAGTTAAACACCTGGACGTAAATGCGGCAAGGAGTAAAAAGTGGAGAGGAAGAAATTACTTCCTATGTAAAGCAATGGCATTGCAGTCAGCTATTCAGGATGCTGAATTTGGGAACTCCTCTGGCCTCTCTAGGGAAGCAGGTGGCTCCTAGAAGGAAGAATCCCCTCTGTATGTATGGGCATTTCCACACCAAAGTGGCAGTGGGGCAGAGCACTCTGCCTGACGGACATGTCTGTCCTGACGGACATGTCTGTACTGACGGCCATGGGGTGCAGACAGGAGGCTGAGCATCCCTGGGACGAAATGGGACTGCCGGCTGCAAGCCCGGTAGCGCTGAGCTGAACCCAGCCCTTGCAGTCCCAGCCCTTCGCCAGCCCCCAGCCCAGCTCCGGCCACATGCTGGCTCCAGCCCAGCACAGCCAGCCCGTGTGCCCTCAGCTCCCCTTTGTCCCTCCTCTGGCCATCCTGGTTTCTTGAAGACAAAGATTTTGGCAGCCACGCTCCTGATTTCTCCAATTCCAGCCCCACCAAGTCCTTCTAGTTTCTTTATTGTTTCAGCTCCACCGCAGCTCTTGTGGGGAGAAACAATGAGTTTTTGCAGGTCTGTCCCTGTCTCTTCCCCAGCAGCCAACAGCTGGCCCAGTAGCCACCTGGAAGGCACTGGGTGAGGGCTACGGAGCTTTTTGTCACCCCCAGAGGGTGGAAGAAGGCACCCCAGTTTCCCAGTCCACCCATGCTCCCCTCTTCCCATGTGCACCCACAGCTTTACCACCACCCCCACCCCAGCTTCCCAAGCACTGGGTTCATCCCAGAGCCATGCCAGCAGCTGGCAGAGGAGGTGTCATCTACACCCTCGGCTCCTTCTCACTTCTTTTTTGCCCCCTCACTGTCTCCATCGATGTCCCCAGGTACCAGGTCAGCAGTGAGGACACAGCAAGCCCATCCCCCTTAGCCATACCAGTGTCCTGGAGGCTTCCATCGATGTGCTGGAGACCAACGTTTCAGCTGAAGCACAAGTCCCTGTTGCCCAGGGATGGCAGCCCCGGGTAGGGGCAAGTCAACCCACCCTGGGCAGCAAGAATTCTGCCACCGCCTTCCTCCCTGGCACCCCCTGTGCCCCATGTCCCGCCTCCTGCTGCCTTGTCTCTCCCTGCCCTCTCCCTCCAGACACTGTCACCTTAGCTTGTCCCTTCAGAACAGGCATTCTTACAAATATCATATTTTTTGGTCCTATTGTAAAGTGCTGAAAGATGTGAAAAAAAAGGTATTAAATACAATCAAAGAGTGGAAAGACTGTGTCAACTGGGCTTGCAGAAGTGGTAAGAGGTTTTGTCTGTTTTCCCTCCATATAATAGTTCAGACACTGTACCGTCTGTAGAGCACGAGAAGGGAAACGAGCACCAAACGGTGCCAGCCCTGCCTGCGTCCAGAACCACAAACATAAAAGGCGAGCTCTTACGATGGGGCGAGCCCCCACCGAAAGCCAGAGCGATGGACAATGCCAACCTGCAGCCGAATCGAACATTAAAATCCTCCGATAAGAAACGGGCAGGAGGAATTAGCTGTACATCACCACCACCTGCTGGGTACCGCAGGAAGAATCGGCGGCTGCTGCCACCCTGCCAGGCAGGGTCACCCCAAAAAATGTGCGGGACCCCCCAAAAGCAGCTGCCTGCATCTCCGGCAGGTATCGCAATCCAAGGAGAGAGGTGCCCCATTAGCAGCCTGCGAGTGCTGGGGTTTTAACAGCATATGTGAAGCCAATCTTTTTTGTTACCACATCAATCCCAGGCAAAATAACAGACAGCTGGTGGAGGGTGGGATTAATAAAGAGTTAAAGAAAGGTAAAATAATTAGGGTCCTGTTCATGGGGCATATGGAGAATGGGGGCTTGTAAGAGCAGCTTGCTCTAATTTTTTGTGGAGATTGTGAATTTGGTGGTGAGAGATAATAGCGTTGCTGTAATGTACTTGGGCTCTCATAAGCCATTTGATCTGCCCCTGCCTGACACTCTGATTAATAAACCAGAGCAATAGCAAATCGACATGGCACAAGATGTGCGGAAAAGCAGCAAATGAGGACGCTCAAATAGGATTAAAGAACAGGACCCACCTCTGAGAGACCATTTCCCGGGGTGTGTCTGTGTCCCAACCACCAGTGTGCACGTGGGATGCGGGCAAGCAGGATGCAGCCCCCCTGCAAGTGGGGACGGCGTGGGCTGCACCAACAGGGCAGGCATCCTGGCCAGGGGCAGCAGCTCTGCAGAGCATCTGGATGCTGCCCAAGGGGTTGTCCAGCTCAGCACTTAGGCTGTTAGAGCTGGGAAGTTTATTGCAATCCTAGATGTAAGGTAGGATCACACCAGAGCAGAGGCAGAGTGTCCGTCTCCAGCCTGATTGAGACGGCGTTACCAGGACCTGGGTTTGGGGGATGTAGCAATACGAGACCCTGCCAGGAAGAGCACAGTGGATCACATCCATCAGCCCTCCATGCCCATTGCCCCACTGCAAACCTAAATCCTCCCACCTCAGAGAGTCTCAAGCAGTAATCAGAAGTGGCAGCTATTGAAAGTTTACAGTACAGCCTCACCGGTGGGCTGCCCTCCTTCCTTGGAGAGTTACACAGAGTGTGATACAGGCACGAGAAACACTAAAGAGCTGATAAGGACGAATTGGGGAGTGCTGTGCCAGAGATACGGGCTGCCCCATCTCATCTCCCCTCCTTTGCCGCCTCCCAGAGCCGTGCTCAGCCCATCGCCACCCCCCAGAGAGCTGCCACACCGGAGCCATCCCCACTGCCTCTGTCACTAGCCCCAAGGTCCTGGCACTGAATTCGCCACACCACGCTGAGCATCCTCTCCAGACCACCAGAGAAATCCCAAAGTCAGGCTCCCTCCCTCCAATGCTTCCACGGCCCGTCTGCTCCTGCCCGTTCCCTTGGGAACAGCCAGGCGCTTTGGACAGAAACACGTTTTCATCCAGAAAATGCCAGTTCATCAAAACACTTCCTAAGAAAAGGTCACTTTAGAGGAATTTCTTTTTCCAAAAACCTTCTGGGGAAGAAAAAAAAAAAGACATGCAATGGTTTAACTATCCTGTTTCAAGAGCTTTAAATGAAAAATAAATCTTTTTTTCCCCCCACAGGTGCCAAATGACTTTTCATTTGGAAATGGAAGATCATTATCGTCTTCAAAAAAATCAAATAGAAAAGGGTGAAATCAAAAGAAAATCTCTGGAAAACGTTGAAGTGAAACGCTCGGCTGAGTCCAATGCAGCAATCGGGAGCTGAGCTGCACTCTGCCAGGTTCCTCTGGGTGACTTTCATCCCAGCTTGCGGCAGGACAGGACTTCAAAGTCTTGACAAGCACCCTGGGACAGCGGAGCCGATTCCCACCCCCCACCCCAGGAGGAGCTTAGCGGGACACGGGGACACAGCCAACCATCCTTCAACCCATGAGCTTTCCAGGATCAGAGACCCCACATCTTATGACATGTCAGAGCAGCAGAGCTTCATGAGCGGAAGGTGGCAATGGGGTGACGGACCCCCGGGGGAGCAGGTCTCACCGGGGTGCAGAGCACCACGGATGCCAGGGTGGGAAGCAGGGGGCTGGTGTTTCTGTTCCAGCCTCCCAGCACTTTCTCGCAGCCCCCCAACATCATCCCCAGCCCCCAGCTGTTACAGTTTAGGCTGCGTGGGGAGCGGGAATGCCAGCAATCAGGCATCCAGAAGGGAATCCAGGCCCGGTGCAATATTGAAAGAAGAAGGGCTTTGAAAGGACTACGCTCATTTTCCCGTTTCGTCCTTTGCCAAGAAAACCGGGGGGATGGAGGCAGGGGCGAAGGGGTGGGGGGAACAGTGGAAAAAATGTCTTGGCTGGGCCCTCTCTGCCTTTTATCTCATGGGCAGCCTGCCGAGACAGGGTCTTCCCCCCGCTGAGCCCGCTGGCAGATCAAATGGAAGGAAAGAAGAGTTATAACCCCACCACCACCACCACGGCCCCCTCCCTGCAAGGAAAAGGAAAGGAGGAAGGAGCAAATGACCGTGTGATGCCAACAGCTCCCACCCCAGCTGGAAGGCAACCAGTCAGCTCCCCAGCATCCATGGGGGGCCAGGAGAGATCCCCCTCAACTGGCAAAGGGAACCTCAGAGAGGTCCAGATGTGGTCAGCGAGAGGGACCATGTACCCGCTCCATGGCTTTGAACTACAGGAGATGGTCACTGGTGGTCCCGGTGAGCATCTCCCCAGGGTCCCGCTGTGCCCCTTCGTCTGTTGTGCCAGACCTTTCAGAGACAGCTCTGAGCAAATAGCTTAATTAAATGCCTTTATTCCAAGGACTCCCCCTGTGTGTTTGTGTATTTGTGGATTAGCAGTTAATACAGTAAGAGGCTTTATTGTAACTAAATTGATTTCTTTGCTTTTTTTTTCCCCCCTTCCTTCTGTATTTGTTTTACCATCTTTCTACTCACCAGACTGTCCTCCCTCATCGCAGGGTTTGCCGTGGAGACCCTCACCTTCACCGCCCAGTGGTGCCGGTAAGGGTGTGATGGGGAGGCAATCACAGCAAGAACCTAGCCAGGGACTAAAGATGCTGATGGCTTCTCTTTTCAGGGAGCACAGGTAAGTAAGCGAGCATTGGTTGTGACTATTGCATGGGGAAGAAGAGATCCCTGATGTGTACAGGGTGTTTGCCTTGGCAGACAGAGTGGGTGCAGGTGTGGTGGGGAGCTCCAGCCATCCCTGGTCCAAGAACACCTCATTTCCCAAGGCAATGAGGCCACAGGTCCCCAGAGCGAAACCCCAGCTCCAGCCCCACCTGCAGACGCCTGAGTATTGCTTAGCAGGGTCTGTGCAATCCCACCATCTTTTCCTTTCCAGTGCAGTTCAACTTCCCTACGTTGTAATTAAACCGTTACCAGCCCTCAGCACGTGGGCCCCGTGCACTGGCTGCTTAACTCAAAGGCTATGACTGCAACAGATCTGCGAGGAATCAAGATCAAGGAAGACCAGACTTCGCTAACCCATCGCTCAGTATCCCCAGACCTCTCCAAAAGCTCATGGTGTTCACAGCTTCGTGATGTGATTAACTAAAAAAAAATTAATTAGGCTGGTAAATGCAGTCTTTACCCAAGCTGGGACCTGCACATTTCTCTGGCCTTCCTGGGATGGCACAGACCTGTGCTGCACTTTCCTTCCTTTTCCTTTTCCTTTTCCTTTTCCTTTTCCTTTTCCTTTTCCTTTTCCTTTTCCTTTTCCTTTTCCTTTTCCTTTTCCTTTTCCTTTTCCTTTTCCTTTTTCCCTTTTCCTTTTCCTTTTCCTTTTTTCTTTTTCCTTTTCCTTTTTTCCTTTTCCTTTTCCTTCCTTCTTTACTGCCTGCCTTTCTGTCTTCTCCTTCCCACCTTCCCTCGTTCTCACTTTCCTCCCTTCTCTCCCTCCTTCCCTCCCTCCCTCCCGCTCTCCCCATGCCCCGTTCCCTGCCGCAGGTGGGCAGAGCTGCTCTCTCCTCTTCCCATCCCCGGGGCAGCAGGAGCCGAAGCCGTAATTAAACTTGGCTGGGAGGAATGTGAATCAAAAGGCTGTTAAAAAAGAAAAGAAACGAGGGTACCTGTGGGATTACACGAGCCAGAAGAATGCAAAGCTGGCTTCCAGCCGCCCATAAAATAGATGCCATCTCCTTTCCCATTGGCAGGGTTTGGCTGAGCACAAAAAGGCTGGGAAGAGGATTTTTATGGGAGTTATTTATAGCCTAGATGAATAGCGGTGTGTCTGTCTGTGGGTTTCTGTCTTTCGGCGTGTTCCAAGGTTGGGCTGAGCAAGGGGTGCCAGCCTCAACAGGTGCCACCACTGTGGGTTTGGTATGGCACCAGCAAACACGGATACAGCCCTGGGCCCTGGCCAGCCCTTCCTGCAGGGAAGAGGGTGGCTTCAAAGGAGGAGAAACTAGGAGAAAAAAGGATGGGGACGAGCAGTGAAGGGCGGCTGCTCGTCTCCCCAGCAGCTTCGCCTTGGCCAATGTCACCACGCACCTGCATGGAGATCAGCAGCAGGCTGTACCAGTCCGAGACTCGCCACGTCAGGACCATCCATGGGCTACTCATTGTTCCCCCTTCCCTAGTATCTTCTCTCCTGGTCTGGCTGATTTTCTTCTCTTCCCCAGTTTGATGGAAGCATCTGAGAAGCCTTTCACCAACCATTTGCACCAGGAGCCAGAGCAAAGATTCGTCTCTTTGTGATTAAATTTAAAATCATCACCAAACTCCAAGCAAACCTCAAAAGTTGGCACTTCAAGGAGCACATTCATTAAATAAAGGGGGAGAGAAAAAGAAAAGCGAGAGAGGAGGGGGAAGAAAAAAAAAAGATTACCTTGCTGAATTAATCAGGCTTCACTGTAATGTTCAGCCTCGGATTTTATTTCCTGTAATAAGCCCATTAATACGGGTGTCTATAGCAGGGGGCTTTTAGCAGCAGGCACCATTAGTGTAACGAGGAAGGGCTAATAGAGTTTTATTGGAATTTTTACTCCAACATCACAGCCTTTTAAAACAGCTGTCTCAATAGGCATTATTATTCTGATTAACATTTAGACAGCACAAATCATAGTGATGCCCTTGCTGTCCCGCAGGTTTTATCATAATCATTTCCAGTCCCCGACGCACCGGCTACTCCTCAGGCGGGGGGACATTTTAGACCCCGGCAGAGGCTTGGGGTCATTTCTTTTCTCCCGTGCCAATGTATCGGCTACTTCTGAGGGGGCATACCGGGATGCGATGGAATGGGGTCCTGCTGTTACCGAAGCGCAGTGGAAGCAGCTGGAACTGGCCAGATGCTTTCTGAGCATCTCTGATCTGAGGGGGAACGCGAAAACAGGATGAGATTGGTTAAAAGTCAAGCTGGCATCCTGGGTACCCATCCCGGCTTCTCTTTCACTCCATTTCTAGCCCACTTGAGAATTCAATTTTTAATTCTTAAAATTAAATTTAATTTAATGTAGGGGATTTTTTTTATTGTGTGAATTAGTATTGCACTGGCAGTTTGAGTGCACAAACCCAGCAGTGTGCTGGGCAAGTTTGCTTTGGGGCAGCAGCCAGCCCCAGGGCTGGAAAAGGTTTTCTTTTACCCACGAGACCCGTGCCGGGTGGGATGGAGCCAGGTCCAAGCCATAATCACCGCGAGGGTGTCACACCAGTCCTCACACAGCCCAGAGGTCTCTGCAGGGCTGGCACAGGGGGTCCTCCTGCCCGGTCAGCCAAGATGGACGGGGTCTGGCCTCTGTGTTATCGATCTTATTCAAACCATGGGGAAACTGAGGCACGAGGAAGGGCAGCGACTTGCTGACAGGGACAGCACAGGCAGCCCAGGAGTCCTGCCTCCCAGCTCAAACACTTCACCAGGAGAGAGCAGACAAGCTGCCATGAGATACAGAAAATTGCGAGCAATATAAAAGAGGGATTAAACACCAAAAGCAAACAGGCTGCAAATGCACTTTTGGCTTTTATCTGTCCCGTTTTGTTTCACAGGGGTAATTTATGAGGACGTTTTGTTGCAGCTGAGCGTGGCAGCATGCGTGGGGAGCAGCAGCTGGCTCGTCCCAGCTCCAGCCATGCCCTGCGGATCTCAGACCACCCCTGGTGCCCTGAAGCAGGTGGTTTAGCTTGGAGCTGGGCAAGGGAGCCTGAGGGCACCGGGCCGGCTGGAGACCTATTAGTTACTTTCTCCTTAGCGTCTAATTAGAATATCTCCACCTCCTCTGCTCTCCCATGGGCTTGACCTCTGCCAGGAGTCACCTCACACCCAGGCAAACCCCAGAGGTGACTTTCCACACTGGAATCATCCCAGCATTGTGAGGTGTCCCTGCTCCCAGGGCTTTTTTACTAGTTCTTCAGCATTGCTTAACATAATCAGCAATAATTTATGGCTTCCCTCTCTGGAACTTCAGGACAAAGGGGGATCGCTCCTTCCCGGTGGCCATGGGGCAGGCACGATGTTTGTGAGCTCTCACAGCTGGCTTGGGCAGCTGTGGAGTGCCAGGGAGAGATGGGGTGACCGACCTCGGCCATGCCAGAAGCCAGCTGGATTTCACACCTTCCTGCCTTCCCCCAGCATCTCCCCCACTGGTGGATAACCCCTTTTTGCAGTCAAGCTTGTCAGCTGCCCCCAGCTCAGGCCAGCACCCTGCCCTCCCACCCACATCTGCTCGCCTCCCTCCCTGGCTCCCAACATCTGGGGTGAATTCAACAATAATCTGGACCCTCCTGTGGTTCTCCTGGCTCTAGACTGACGTCCTCTGACCCTCGGATGGGGTGCCAGGATGGGATAGAAGCTCAAAACCACATGCAATGGCAAGTCCCCATTGCTGACAGCCAAGCCCCAAGATGCCTCCCCAACCCTGGGTGTGCAGGAAATTCAGGTGGAGACAGGAGAATCCACTGCATAGTGACCGCATGGATGCTGCAGTGTGATGGTATCTAATTGCCTGCCCGTCTCAGAGGAAGAACAAACTAAATTCCAGCCCTAGGGCTGCTGTCCTAAAGCCCATGCACAGCCTGTGGCTTTCTGCTGCTGGCAGGCAGCATCCAGACACCCCGTTGTGTCCACCTGGGACTGGCAGCCCTCCCACAACACATGGTCCCCGAGGGCTCTGAAAATGCCTTGCAGGGAGGTCTTGGTGACCATCAGCAGAGGAAAAAACACCAGCTGCCTGAGGTATGGGCACGTCACCTCTGAAACTGCTCTCCTGCTGGTCTCAGCCCTTTGCAAAGTCGCTGCCGAGGGGGCTGCTGGAGCCAGGGGAGCTGTTCCAGGCAGACCAGAACAAGCTGGGTGCTCTTTGCTGCCCCAGAGGCTTCTGCCATGCCCCTCTGTGTCCTTCTAAGCCAAGATCTAAAATGAGTTTAGGTTTTGTTTGTCATTGTTCTGGCATGGCAGATCTCCCCACAGCACAGAGCCGCCTGCTGCAGGGCACCAGGGTGTTTAGCATCTGCTTAAAGTTTTTAATTGTTTCCCTGTTTAGTGCCTGATGGCGTCTTTTAGATACAACGGGAGGGATTTAGCCTTCCCTCCCTCCCTATTTCCCTCCCTCCTCTCTTTTCCTCCTCTCTTCCTCCCTCCATTTCTTCCTTCATCATTCCTCCCTTTCTCTGTTCCTCCCTGCCTCCCTCCCTTGCTTCTCTTCTTCCTCCCTAAAAATTTGCTAATTTCTTCCTTATTACATTCCTAAAAGCCCCATTCAGTAACAGGCAGTAGCAGGCAAGGAGAAACTCAACGATAAGGGCAAAAAACAACAGTAAAACTGGAATGAAATGACAGCCATAAACCCGGTACCGGGAGGGACAGTAAAACAGCAGTTTGGCAGGAGCCAGCAGGCCTGCACTAATACTTTTTTTTCTGATTAAAACACTCTGGTCACAGATTAACTTCCTTTGCTCAATATTTATTGTCTCACCTGGGCTGCAAGGCAAGCAGGAGAGGAAGAGGGGTGGGCAGGGTTTGGGATTCGGGATCCGCAGCAGCTCTGGAGCTGCCTAGGACAGGGATGTGTAATCAAAAGTGGCAAACATAGCAACCCTCCATCATTGCGTGCCTGCACCAAAGCATCTCTGTGCACCACGGCAGCATCCTGGAGTCGCATCCCAGGACTGAACTGCGGCCGCAGAGGCAGCTGGTGTCAGAGCTGGGGATGCTCTGTGTCTCTCAAACACACGGGACGGGGCAACAACGAAGACAGGCGCTGCTGCAACCCTGGGCAAGCACACTGGTTTGTCTCAGTCAAGCCAATGCCCCAGCAGGTCTGGGGAAATGATGTCCCCTGGTAGCCTGACCCGTTTGTTCCAGTGGCATCAGAAAATGGGATGGAAATGAGACTGAATTCCTGGTCAACCCCCCTCAAACACCTCTGCATCTCTGCATCCCCTGCTGGGCTTATTCCTTGCTCCTTGCAGAGCGCAGGATGTGCCGGCCCAGCACAGAACCACCACGGCCCTTTGCTAAACCCTCACAGCCCTATTAACACACCACAGAGGGAGCAAATGCCTCCACGGGACCTCGATGCGTTTTTAATGCATAACCCCACGCTTGACCTTTGTCTAAGCTCCCCTCATGCCGCCCATCGCCTGCCTGGCTCGTCCTTCCAGAGCAGCTCAGGGCAGGGATTGTGGAGGACTTCTTTGCCCTGGTGCTGGGGGGGCAGGGGCTCAGGACAAGGGTGACCACAGGGACACTTTTCCTGCGATGATCTCCAATAGCTCCCCCGCAGAAGTGAAATGGTGGTAAGACACATCGCTGCAGGGCATCCCAACAAGCCTCATCATTCCCTTTGACACTTCCAGGTCAGGAGAACGGCTGGGTGCCCCGCAGACCCTCCCCTCCACCACCCCGCACCCAGCTAGGCGTTTTTAATCTCCTCGCCGTAAATCGCTTTTTGATTACAACTGGATTGTAACTACCAAAACACGAAAGGCTTCGGGGCTTTGCAGCACGGCAGCAACGGTTCCTATGAATTGCAATGCCTGGGCCTCCCCAGTAGCTCCTTTCGCACCAGCCCGACATCTCCCCATGTACAGCAAAGGCTCATTCCTCCCTCCTAGCCGTTCACATCCCCTCGCAGAAGCTAAAAATGTCGGGGCAAGAGGATGTGGATCCTTCATGAGGAACCGGGGGGGGGGCTCAGCGTAGCCAGGGTCCAGCTCTCACAGCCGGCTGTAGCCCCACCTCCTCCTCCACCTGCTGCCGACTTCCACTTTGAATGTTTCAGATGCCTTTTTGGGGGGGAAAATTTTGCTTTTTATTTAAAAAAAAAATTTAAAAACTAATTCTCAGGCTGTCTCTGAGCTATTTTAGCAGCAGCTAAACTCCAGCAGCTGCTGTCTGCCAGGGACGGCATCCCGGCACGGGTACCAGCGCTCCTCGGCACGCGCCGCCTCCCCAGCCTCCACCCTAAATCACAACACAACAAACAGGCTGTTCATTAGGCGCTGTTTAATTAAGCAATATGGATCCTGCCTCGATATTTACAACCCCACTTGCTCTGATTTATTAGAGAGAGCGCCTCGTTTTTAAAGACGGTGACTGTAAAGTTTAATACCGCTTGACTTACTGCGAGTTTCATTTACGGCCCCGGGCCGAGGCGCTGCAGCCCAGGCTGGGAGCCGGTGGGCTATTAAATCAGAGCTAACTGCGCGTGCAGGGAGATGACTAGCTTCGTTACAACTGGTTCAGTGGCTAATTACCCCAATCTGGATTCTTACATTTAAACCAATTCGTTGCCGCTTTTCCAGGGCCCTGGGGAAGAGCGGCGAAGTTCGGAGGTTGGCACGAAGGCACTTGTTGCAATGAGAAGGGATGGGGGCTGAGACGGGGACGGTCGCAGAGCCCAGACAGACGCCGCTTGTCCCAGGAGCGAAGAACTCAGTTTGCAAGAGGCCAGACCGAGCTGGAAACCCCCCACACCATGTGGGGGGATGCTGCATTCAACAATGGCTCTAAGCTCAAGGGTCGCCCCAAAACCCACCGCCTCCTCCCCAAAACCCTCGGGCACCCGGGGAATGCTGAGGCCCGGTGGTGGGATGGCTTGTGGGCTCTGGGATGGGGCGATGGGTGAGGAGGATGGGGTCAGCACGCAGGATGGCTGCATCCAGCCCAGCTCCGAGCCTCACGCCGGCCGGGCCCTTCTCCCTGCCCCAGCCCCATGAGCAGCGATGGGGGAACGATGCACAGATGGAGCATGGGGGGCACAGCCCTCCCCCCAGACTGTCATATTGTAGGCAGAACGACAGCGTTTCTCTCCTCGCAAGGTATTTCTGGCTCCCAGGAGCCCGCTCATGGACTTGACAAGGATAAGGGCCTCATTAAAGAGTTATGAGAATGGCTCTTCAGTGACAAATAAAAACTATTTGTTTTGGCAGATGGCTCTGGGCATCCCCCCACGTCAGCTGTGCAGGACCTACCCCTGCACAGTCCTGGGGTTTCCCGGGGGAAGAGGCTGCAGGTGGGGAGAGCACCGAGCTCCTTGCAGCTTCCCTCAGCTCAGCCCAGCGACCGGGCTGCTGCCGCCGCCCCACACCAGGAGTGGGCAGAGGGAAGGGGAAAGCGGGCAGCAGCACCATGATCAGAGCTGGACCCCCTGGCAGCCCCCGGGCTAGCGACCAACCAGCCCCTTGCTGCATCCCAGCATCCCCGCACGGCATCCCCGGTACCCGCACGGCGGCCCCAGGCAGAGAGGAGGAAGAAGAGCAGTTGTGTGAGCGATGGCCAGGCACCCCTGAGCAGCAGACCCCATGCAGCGAGTTTGTGAGGCCTCAGCCCTGTCGCAGGAGCCGGCTAAGCCTTGGCCAGCATCAATTCCTCCCCGCTTCCCGCTCCTCCCAGAGCCCGCATCGCTCAGACACGGGGCCAGAGCTCCCCCCAGGGAGGAAGAGGAGGCAAGGCAGACATTGGGCAGCAGCAAGTGGCACTGGGCTGCCAGCGCAGCTCCTGCAGACCCCAGCGTTATCCCCCCTCACCAGCCGGGGGTCCCCACCGGAGACCCCAGACCTCCCACCCGGGGCCGAGAGCCACCAGGGCACAGGCAGAGGCACTCCGCTTCAAGATTTTATTGGCCAGTGGGGCCGTGCCCCTCCACGGGGCAGGCAGCACTCCCAGTCCCACCAGTAAGACTGAACCGGGAGGAAGGTGAGCCCTTTAGTGCCGGTACCAGCGTGCTGCGGAGGCGGGAAGACGCAGCCGGGGATGGAGACTGGGAGAAGCGCAATGCCTGCACGAGGATGCCACAGGATTGGGACTGGGGTACCTGAACAGGCAAAACCAGTCCCCCCAGCTGCGACGAGGGTCAGGAGAGGCTGGGAGAGCAGAGGGCTCACAAGCGACACGAGTTCCCAGGCCTCAGCTCTCGCCGCCCCCAGCTGACCCCTCTTCCCTGGCCTCACCCAGCAGAGCCAAGGGCCGTCCCCGCCATCCCCCATCACGACGTCTCCTCGGCCCTCCGTTTGTAGTGGACCTCGGGGAGGCTCCTCAGGCGCTCAGCCGCCTGCGGAGCACAGCGCAAGGGGGGGAAGTCCCAGGGGCGACCCCAGCACGGGACACCCCTGGCTCCCCGCAGTCCGTCCCCCCCTGCCCCGAGCTGCGCTCACCTGCTCCGGGGTGAGGTCCCGCTGCGCCTGCGCCAGCATCTCGTAGCCAACCATGAACTTGCGGACGGTGGCGGAGCGCAGCAGCGGCGGGTAGTAGTGGGCATGGAGCTGCCAGTGCCCGCAGTCCTCCTCCAGGTAGGGACCCGTGGGGGCTCCTGCCCGGGGTGCAGTCGCTGCTTGAGCCCCCCGGGAAGGGACAGGGACATGGGTGAGAGGGTCACGGTGGGGTCCCCCGGCCACGCCACTCACCGTGCCAGCCCATGGAGTAGGGGAAGGAGACTTCGAAGAGGTTGTCGTACTTGGTGAGCAGCCTCTGCATGATGGAGGCCAGGCCTGCAGGGGAGGGGGGAAGAGTCGCACCCCGAGCCGGCCAGCCCCCTGCCAAGGGTGGGCAGCACACCCCGTTCGGAGGGGGTCACCCTCAGCACCCCTCCCTCGGTGGGCATCAGCGACAGGCAGGAGGGACACACCAGTTCCCCCCGCTCCCCAGCCCACACACCCAGTCTGAGCAACAGAGCAGAACAAGCCCCCGTTCCTAATCAGCCAGCATCCCAAGAGCACGGGGCACCACGTCCTTCCATCACCCCAAAAAGGATGACAGTCCCCCCACCAGTACAGCCTGTGCCTGGATGCCGGGCTCCTGCCCCACCATAGGAGGAGTGTGGCCAGCAGGTCGAGGGAGGTTCTCCTTCCCCTCTGCTCTGCCCTAGGGAGGCCCCATCTGGAGTACTGTGTCCAGTTCTGGGCTCCCCAGTTCAAGAAAGATGAGGAGCTACTGGAGAGAGTCCAGCGGAGGGCTACGAGGATGATGAGGGGACTGGAGCATCTCTGCTATGAGGAAAGGCTGAGGGAGCT
>Ga0065711_1004765_pt1 | contig 22448 bp, 8 predicted proteins | sample Hoacrofraction12_FD_59098 | JGI IMG/M metagenome (GOLD analysis project Ga0065711, IMG submission 59098) | Hoatzin crop microbial communities from Cojedes, Venezuela - Epithelial fraction 12 v2 (version 2) | ecosystem: Host-associated > Birds > Digestive system > Esophagus > Crop | place... | reverse complement strand
AAAAAAAAAAAAAAAAAAAAAAAAAGAGAGAGAGAGAGATGAAAACGAAACCTACAAGCATTCCAGAAAACAAGTAAGTAAATAGAAACCTGACATCCACTAAAAATTGTCACTCACAGCTGCTAATTTTGACTTTGGCAGGAATTCCATTTCCAGCACTATTTTTCTGTATCCGAACCATCTTGCTCATCTCTGAAGCCAAGTAACTCTCTCATTTCAGTCAACAGTGCTGCTTGATGCGGGGGGCATTGGCTCTGCTGCGCTTTTAGGCTCCTCTCCGGGTACCAGGCACCCCAGGCTGCAGCTCCTGCCTCTGGGTGTGCCCGCAGCATAGGGCCCACGGGTGGCTCCTGGCTCTCATACCCCTGGACCGCTTCTTGCCCAGGGCCGCAGGTAGGTGTATGAACGAGCAGCTCCGCTGCAAGCCATCCTTGTGACCGCAGCCTTCCCAGCACCGCCTGGCAGGTCTGGAATTGTTTCAAAGGCAGCTCCCACAGACACCTCATACAATTCACCTTCAAGCTTGCTCCTATCAGCCTCTAAAACCCAGTCGTACATGCGCACTGCAGCTCAGCAATCTGCTGAGGTCCAGAGAGAAAGCTAGCAAAAAATACTGTCCTTGGTTACCACATGTCTCTAGCTTCTCAAAGAGATGAAGAGTCTGTTAAGATGACTACTATATTCCATCAAGAGCTTACCACAAGGATAACATTGTTGGTTTAGGAAATCCCTAAGCTGCAAACTGCTGGAGGCTGGGGGAATATACAGGGAAGTCGTATTTTCACCGCCTTGTTCTCCTACTGCACTCTGCTGTGATAGAGTGATGGGTCACCAAGGGGGTTTGGTGCAGGGGGAAGACAGTGCAAGCCCACAGGCCATAGCCCAGCTCCACAGAGCCATTTAATAGCAAGTCCTCACAGCAAAGACCTATCAGATATTAAACAGACAAGAACAGACATGACAATCTCAGCCAAAAGGCCGAGAAGAATAATAGGCTGGATCAACATTTGGTAAGACCCAGCACAGACACAAAAACTCTTCTTCGCTTCAAGGCCTTTGGACCCTTCCTGTTAGAGAGGCTAGTAGGAGACCAGGTGGTATCTTCTGCTCTGTTTGCAGTGTGTGTGACTGTTTCCTGTTGAAGCTTTGCTGTCTCAAAGCAGTTCTGGGTCTGGAACTGCAGTAGGCAAACTTTATCTGGCGAGCTAAAACCCATCCAAGCTCTCTTGCCGAGCAGCCAGTGTCAGCTGCAGTTGTCCATCCTGTCTTGGCTGCCTATTCTTGCAGCGTATCATCGCAGCGAGACGAACAGCCATGCCTATTGCTTCTTGCCCGCACTCAATGAACAAATTACTCTGTAACTTTCATAAATTACTCAAATGTAACTTAGGTTTGCTAGATGACTTTCATGATCTGTCAGTTTCTTCCCTACCAACATTTCGTAAGGTAAAATTCACCCTGCCTTTCTAGTTATTTACTTGACTTTTACAAGAGAAACACTTTACACATGTGCAAGCTGGCTGACACTCTTTCTAAAAAAACCACTAACCCCTCAGCCTAGGCAGATATCTGATATCTCCATTCATGTAGATTTTCTATGAACTGTGAATAGGGGGCAAGGCGTTTGACTCTCTGCACCTTTTCAGTTGTGTTTTGGATCACTTTGAGCAGAAGCCCTTAGCAATAGAAATGTGTTAGATATTAAAAGCTAAAATGTAAATCAATGAAGCCTCCAAATAAGTTACAAGCATGTTAAATACAGTGCTGTTAACTCAAAAGGTCAGAGTCTGATTTTGTGAAAGTTTGCTCAATGCTATAGGAACTGCATATGGAAACGCTGCTATGTGCCTTTAACTTCCAGGCACAGAAATCCTTTCTGTCCCGTGTAGCTGACACACCTTAAAACACAGTGGAAGAAATACCATAAAAGCAAAATAAATAACAAATCCATCAACTGGCATTTGCCAGAAGGTAATCTACATACTGAAAAAAACCAGTGAATTACACACTGTAGATAGGACCACGTTAGCAATCACTGAAATCCAGCACAGGAACACAAACCGCCTCTCTGGTTTGCTAGCCATCAGACCATACTTTCAAAACTGTCAACTGCCAGACTTCTAAGTAGGTAAAGATGCATGTAGTACACATGGGAATTTAAAAAAAACACAAACTAGCTTAACTCCCATGGCAGTCAACAGAGAGTAAGCACTATATGGGATTTTCAAATACAGTGACGGATTTACCTGCCGTTTCTAAGTGCCTGTATATCTTTCAAACTTAACTAAATGCCCTTGTGAAAACAACCCAAAGTTGCTTCTGAAGGACTAACTGTGAACTATGTTTTAGTTACAGCGCACTGTGAAAACTGAAGTTAGTCACCACAGGAACCAACGACAACTGCTTCATAGTGGGATCTGTACAAGTTATGGTGCCGACTTGTCCCCTGAACCAGACCCTTAGCTGATGTAAGCCAGCACCCATCAGACCTTTCCAAGGTCTGGCTTTCTATGCTTAAATTTAAAAGAATAGAACCCACAAGGCATAAAATTTGGAATCCATATCCTAAAATCAATTTTATGTAATGTTAGGCTTGAGGGATCCACATTCCTCTGAAGGAGAAAGCGGAATCTCATGTTCCTTTCAGTGTCCAGCTAGCAGCATCTTCTGCTGCAAACTAACCTTCAAGATTGATACTACCTGAGCACTTCGGTTTGAACTGATTTGTAAACTGGAGAGTATTGTCCACATGCTTAAAATGGCATGTGCATACATGTTAAAAAAAAATGCAAGGAGAAAATGGCAAGCTGCTATTTTGTGATGGATTTATCAGTTCCTTGTTTAAGCATATTTCTATGCGTTTCTTAGCAGAAAGCATAGTGGGCGGGGGGTGGAGTTGCTCACATACAAGCATATATGCAAGTATTCCCTATATAGGAGATGCCAGTCACTGGTCATGCAGCCAGTATCTTTGTAGAAATGAAGAGGAACTTCAAGAGATGTATTTCTTCCTCTCCCTCTCCCACTCCCACCCTAAACTGAACTCCCTTAAGCCCTCATTGTACAGCTACTACATGCAGCATAAATAAAACATTCCAGGTTCCTGAATTAAACATAGAATTTAAAGCTCATCCTGAATCTGAAACTTCCTCGCATGGAAAAAACGCTGGAGGCTTACACAATGCCCAGCCCTGCTTCATGGCGCAGACACTGAATGTTTCTCTGGGTGACGCTAGCACGAGGTCAGCACACCCTCCACCTCATCCAACCAAGCCTTTTCCCTGGTTTCACTGAAGCTTAGTTCCTGCTTGCATGAGCGGGAATTCTTTATAACTATTGATAGGAGCAAGCTCTGTATTACAATAGCACCTACGAGGTCATACTGTGCCAGCTGCTATACACGGAACGAGTAGGAAGGAAACAGCTTTGCCTGGAAGAATGTATGATCCTTACAGAACAACCAAACCAGCAAATCTAGGAAAATTACCAGCCTTTTGAACAGATGTACCTGAGGCACAGAAATATCAAGCAAAAGTTGACCAAAATCACATAGGAAGGCTCATGAAATCCAGAAACAGCTATTCCCTGGCAAGAACACTCAGATCACAAAGGCGCAAGCTGAGCAATTACTTTCACTGCCTGCCTGTTTTGAAAATGCCCTGATATATTCACCTCGGGTACAGCCCCAAAAGGTGCTGCTCTGTTTGCCCAGACAGCAGTCTTTCACTAATTAAGATTAGACAAAGTTTCAGTGCCAGTTTAGAAATTAAAGCAATTCTGGAAAGAAGTAAATAAATGAAGTCACCGCCATCACCCTGTTATACACTTTGAAACATATTTTTTTAAAAATAATGATTTACCAAAACCAGTAATTTAACACAAATATCCTCTCTGCAGTCCAGCTTCGCCAATTGATCCAGGTCCTCTTCGGCTGCATGCAACAGGGGCCACCTCCTTCATTCACAGACATCCCAGCTGCTCGTCTTTCACGAGCCACAGGGAAGCTAAGCTGAAGTGACCACATGTTCAGTCAGAAAGCAGGACATTTTCTGACTATGTTTTATTTTTAAGATCACAAAATAACTACAACTTCTTTCTTTTTAAGCACGCCGCTATTACAAGATTGAGTCAGCAGGACCATGTGCATATTTTTCAGAGAGCATTTTTTTTTCCGGTGACTTCATGTCTGAATGAACCCATCATGAAACACGGAAGTGTCATTAACATTCACCCCAAGCAGAAGAGCAACTTTGGGAGTGTCCACACACATTTGCTTCACTCCGGCCATGGCTCACTACCTTGAATACTCACTCCACCAGACAGTTTGGTCTTGGTAAACATCAGACAAGTTTTCCTGGCTCCTGTGCTTATTGAACTGAAGGAACATTTTGCTGACAAGCGTGTAGCTGGTGTATTTCAGAACCCCAGAAAGCATTCATGGGCTATCTTTGAAAAAGTCTCTTTCATACAAGACCACAAACCAGGTCAGCACAGTAAGGAACAGAACTTTGGACTCTACAGAGCCTTTCAATAAACCACAAAAATGTTTTGAAGATGGAAAAAGTGAATCCCCAAGAAATTCCCGAAGGAGGAAGGTAGCAATGCAGCCCAGAAGGTGATTTGCAATGAATTTCTCCTTCCTACCGATACCTGACGTATACCTTACCTAAATAGCAACCGCTGCGTCTTTCTAAACAAGAATGTACAATGGAGAGACATTTTTGTGAAGACAGGTTTAATTTGTCTGTTTTTCACACAGGCCAAGCTAATTTTTTTCCCATCCAACTGCAGCCAGAGATCTCTTCTGCATCGAGTGCAGATCCTCTTAGATGCTTCCCAGCGCTCTCCCCCAAATGTCAATGGCATGCAAATGAATTCCACACGCAAATGAGCAGCTCAGTGAACAGTGATGAAAGTGCCCTGCTATTGCAGTTCTGCAAGTCAAGAAAAACAAGGCAGCCTCACTACACATATGTTACCTTTTGTCTAAAACCTTTGTTATTTAGTGGCCAGATTCAGAAAAATGCACCCCATCTTAGATTGTATCCTAGTCCGCGAGCTGACTTATTGGAAACCCACGATTGATTGCTTCTTTTGGTGGCAAGTAAAGGTGCAAAAATCCAGTTCCTGAAGCCAATAAAATGTTGTTGTATGGGTACTGATGATTCTGTTTCTTCTCCCTGTGTAAAAGTCCGGATAAACTTTGTATGAGTTTGTATCAGGGCACTGGAACGAGGAATCCTCCTCTCCCCTGCTTGCTAAGCAGCTGAGTACTCCTACTGCCAGTAATCTCCACAGCCTTCTCCTACGGATCCACACTCATAGGCCAGGAAAGGTCCACCTCATTTCCCCACTTATCTTTCTATGTCAGAGACCTGCACCACAGAAGATCAGTCACAGTCCACATATAAAGCAGTTCATGACAAAGCTTTAAACACTTTGCGATGTATTGTATTATAAACTAACACTTTGTTGTTTAGTTGCACGAAGAAGGAAGAAGAGCAATCTCAGATCCTATCCTGCTTAACAGTTTTAACTTCCACTGGATAAGGGTGAGAGGACAGATCCATAATTTTTTAAAGGAAGCTACTATCAACCCCAAACTATGAAAATTTCCAAATATGAAACCACTTTGCCTAAGAGTTTTAAAAAATACTGGCAAATTTGTAGCGAGATCCTATTCCAGAAATTTTACAGATGTTCCTCTGCAACAAGTACACGTTGTACTTTAACGTAGTGGTTTTGCATCTCTCAGCAGTTTAATTATATAGCTTCTCAGAACTCATTTTGCTAGCTGCTCATTTCACTAAGTTGTACCACAGTACACTGCAAAAATTCAGATACCTTGTGAAAGTCCATGCAACAAAAAAAATTTCCTCCTGTCATTAAATCCTTGCAGGAAGCAGCAACTTACTGGGTGACCTGTTAAACACATCCTGTGCTCTAACAGTTCCCCACTGGTTTCAAAAGGGTGTCAGATGCATCAAACAAACCAACAGTTCTCACAACCGGAAACTAAACAGCCCCTAAAACTGAATCACTTTGGCCATAATAAAATCATTCAACTCTAGTGTTATCAGTGCCGGCACTTTTAACTACTCAGTTAAGTCCGAGCAATTAACCACTATATCATTCATTCCAAAGAACAATTTGCAAGGGCAAAATTTGCTTTTCCATCTGAATCTACAATAGTTACTAAAACTTTACTAATTCTTAGATGCTAATGTCACCTGTTTAAAATAACCAACATTTGCTAGGTGACAAAGACAACAGAGTTCATTGTGCTGCTACAGAACTGGGACACAAACTTAGTATTAAGGCGATCTCAGGCAGTTTCAGCTGTCATTAACTTCAAGAACAACAATTCCTGTCTTAAAAGACATTTGTATGCAAAAGTCATGCTGAAGTCTCACAAGTCACTGGACCTCAGCCCACCCTTCTCACGAAAATTCATAAAAATTACACAGCATATTCCAATGCTATACTAAGAACTGGGAACACGCAGATTAAAATTTTGGTTCAAACAGCAGTCTGATATAATTTTTGCATTAGTAAGATGTCATGGTCCCAGGATACACCTACGTAATACTATTCCAGCAAAAGCAAATATTCAGGCTGATGAGATTCAATTTCACGAAATCCTGAGCCATCATTGCCAAGGACTTCCAGGAAATGTCGGTATTGATTTCAGAATAAGTGAGTTTATGGATCAAAAAGCTTTTGATTCCTTTACCCAATTCTTTTGTAAAGGTTAAAGGTTAATTTCAGCCCAAGCACAAATCCACTGCACCCACATTATCTAGCAAGAGTACCATATCAGGGGCAGACTTACTAGAGAAGATTTGTGAAGGCTGTCCCTTCCTTCTCAGCTCCTGTCAATTGAGGCACATACTCCTAAGGCATTTGGGAGACACACTACAGTGACAATACACAGCTCTTTTGTGTTTGCATCCACATCGCAGCTCCATCAACCAATGTAGTGATACTGGGGAAGCTGTCTGCTGGAGGGAACCCTGCGGTAGTGGCCCTGCCGCAGCTACACAGATATCCAGTTCCTTTCCTCCCCAAAGAGAGAGTCTGTGTGTATCCACTGTCAACAGATTCACCCATCTCCAGTCCCATCAGGAGCGGAGCACTCCCCTCGTCAAAGGAATTGCCCAACTGCTAGTCATGGCTGCTTCATCTTTGCACTCAAGAGGGAGGCACCAACCACAACGGTTTCAGAGACAAGTCTGAAGCATGCCAGTGTGCCAGGGTACGTCAAAGCATTCAGCTCCATGCAGCAGAGTGCAGGAGCAAAGCCTCTCCCCTGGGTGCGTGCAGAGCCCTGCTGAGGACAGACTGCTGACACTGCACATCAGCGAGGTAAACACACTGCAGAGCAAGACTGTAAGCACTGCATGACCTTGGAAGAGCCTGGGATCCCTGGGGAGGTGCACCGCAGGAGCACCTCTCCCACAGAGCCCACAGTGGGATATATCTGGAACTCTAAGTACAACCTCCAGCAAAGACATTATAATACGTATCTTATTTACAGCTGCCAGGAATGTGCTCGTATCTCTGAAATCTCATGGGTCTGTTCTTCCGTCAGCCTTGCAGAATGGCTAGGAGCACTTTCCTAAATTACTAGAAAACCAGTAGGAGCAAAGCCAAACTAAAAGAGGTGTTTGATACAGACTGCTGGTTAATCGTTTGCCCATTAAATGAAACATGTAAACAAAGCTTCACAGCAGAGGTGTTTGTTAGAGAGCATTTATCAGCTCTGATGTTTGTCATCTGAAACGTTCTTTTATTTTTCCAAATTGTATCTTGATGCTGATTTTGTTACTTTCAGCTCCAACAATATGATCTTGCAGTATAAAGCAGTCACAGTGGTTATGCAAGAAAAGGAAATTAAGAGCGGGCTCAAAGGCAGGTATATGTCTGTTATAAACTTTGTCAGAAACATGCTTGTCCTGACAGATGCGGTGAGTTGAATGGTAATTACATATCGAGCTGAGATAATCGCTTGGTAAGCCTGTGTAAAGTGGTCTGGTGACCTCACCCACACATAGCCTTAACAAACAAGTTCCTTTCTATTACTACCCTGTAGACTGGAACTGATGGAGGATTTGGACTCACTGTGGTTACTGTACTTTGGTGTATCTCTATAAATTCAATGCCTGACTTTCACCAGCAATCCCGCTTTTTCCTGCCACTTAAAGACCTATACTTCTTGACTTTTGGAACAGAGCATTTAAATAGAGATAAACGTTTAGACATAATGGTCATGACTACTGACAAATGTTTTATTTTTTTTTAATTCAGTGGCTGAACTGCAAATGTGTGTATGAGTGAGGAAAACATCTAGCAGTGATCTATCAAGAGAATAGCTTAAAGAAATCCCACCAAATAGTCAGGATCAAATAAATAAGTTCTAGTTCATGAAAGATGAGCTTAAAAACACATAGTTGTCACTGATGCAAAAAGTTGGAATGTGCTCTGTAAAATATTAACTATATAGTTCAACTTAAAATTCTTCAGCCCACCCCAGCAAAGACTGCAAGGTAAGGTCCTTTTTGCTTACAGTGCTGACTGTGCCAGCATGACAGATGTTTCCTGTCCTGTTGGCTCTGCTAGTGCTTCACTCAATTTCTATGTGTCCAAGTGTGGGCTAACCAATAGGTTTTCAGCCTTCTCATTCGTGCTATTGCCTCTGTATTGGGCCAGCACAGATACCTCCAAATTGGCTCAGAGCATTAAAATTCCAGATTCTTCATCTTCTGCACAAAACTCATGCATCATGGGTTTTTTTTTTTCTGTGAGTTTGCAGAGATGGTTTGAAAAGGTTTTTCTGTTTGACATATCATGCTTGTATCAAGACCTCCACACTTTCAAATCTCCACTACTTGCTTCAATTTTTCCTATTTTGCACTTCCATTTTCCAAATATGCTTTTGGAATTGTCACCAGGAGAGAGGATTGAGGAAAAAAAAAAAACATAACGAATTGCTGAGCTCACTTTACCATATGTGAATTTGCAACTAGAAGCCAAGGCATTTTTTTTGTATCATCTAATCTATTGCAGAAGACGCCAGAAAATAGAGGAGCCAAGGACTTAGTAGGTAGTGGGCCAACATGTGAGCACTGAAGGCCTATTTCAGCTGTCAGCAACAGCATTGGAAAGACTGCATCAGGGCCTAAGTTTTTTAAATCTGAAACCGAGAGGGTCTTGCCACAAGAAGAAAAATCTGGTTCATGCTACAACATAATCAACTATTCCAACCCTAACAGTAACCTTTTTTAATTACTCCCAATGTGAACTGCCTCTTGAGACAAAGACCTTTGGTGCCCATAGACAAATGTTGTGGTAAACAGTGTCTTTAAAAGCATAGTATACATAGCACTCTGTCTGTGTTTATCCATCAGATCACACAACAGATTTAACATGACCATGGGCATTTTAAATGACTTGGATGGGTCTTATAATTTTGGGGGAAACAGAGCTTGGATACCCCTTCCAACACAGATTTTAAAAAAAAGTATTGCTGAATGAAGAGCTGTAATGTTATTCTCTTTGAATAAGGTGACAGACAATCACAGAGCAATGGCACCAACCAGTAAGTAAAATCATGCACATGTACATGTTTGCAGGATGCAGGCCTTATGGTACATCTAGAAAAATACATAACAGATTCTCATATGGCAAAAATTGGTGTAGCTCTATCAGAAGAGCTCATAAGCTGTTCCTTTATGGTGTCGACTCTCTCTCGAGGTAAAGTTACTGCCATTTAAGATCAGTTGCAAGGATATGAAATGAATCAATCAGCTTTGATTTTATGTTTTTGGCAATTTAGGGGTATATGACAAGGTTGCAGCCTACTACAGTAAATAATTAAAATGAGTAAAGGGACTGCACTGTGGTTATGAATACATGATGTGTCTATTAGAGCTATACCCACCTGCTGAAATAAGGGAATGTTTTTGCTCAGTTGAATAGGGGAACTGGAAGGCAACAAGCAGAAAGGCAGGTAATACCTTAATATGTAACAACCCAGTAAACACCAAAAAGAGTAGCTCAGCCACTGTCTGAGAGTTATGCGGATGTAAAACCTGCATTTCACAAAGCAAAAGCCTAGAGATGAAAAATCACGCTGAACCTACTGAAAGGTCCTGTTGGAAAGACAGACAGTTAAGCTGTTGGCAAATGTTCCTGAGGAAGACCCTAAAGGATTATCTGCCCTCAGCCAGAGGCTGGGTTAGGTACCTCAGGCCTGCATGGATCAGACCACGAGATCCACCCGTGGAGGACACACACAGAGGAGAACAGCCTACATGACACGTGGGAGAAGTACTCTGTTCCTCTCATGCTGAGAAAGCCTCAGCTGGAATCTCCTGCTTGGTTTTTTCATCTTTTTTCCTCTACTTTCCATTTCTTTGCTTCATCTATACACCTAACTTCATATGAGCTAGAGCAGGTATTTGGGAAATCAAGTTTGGGATTCCAGACACTTCTCACCTGAGGACCATGCAAATTGACTTGGTCTTTCACAGCTAAAATCTTGTGAGATAGCCCTCATCTGAAATTGTCTAGCTTTAGCTTCCAAATATTAGATCCTACATATCATCCTCTGCTAAACTGAGAGCTACCAGAAGCATTGTTCCCATTTACTTACTTGTCATTAGAAAGCCAGTTCTCTCTAAACCAAGACTGAAGTGAAGCAAGCCTTAAATCCCTCACCCAAAAGCCCTTCCTAGCTCTCAAATAGAGATCCATTTGCAGATATATCATCCCTAAAGATGGCACAGCCTCTACGGCACAGTGTCAAAGATCCTCTCCTCTCTCCCTACGCCTCCATGCCCGGCATGTCCTGCTCTGTATGCACTGTACCAACTCTGGTCAGGTTCAGTAAGCTCTAAGCAGATGCTCAGGCAGTGAAGATCCTTCAAGTCTCAGCACGTGGCTGTCAGAAATCTCTTATCATGAACCAGCTGGGAGAAAAAATATGGACAATACAGATGTTCCACTTCACCACTGGAAAACAACATTTCAGCCCCAGCTCTTCCTAAGGGCTCTCCAGAGTCAGCCCTGTGCGAGTGCTCAGTACAAGCCTGATCGCGGAGCAGACAAACGGCTTTTATTTCTCATTTTAAATTGCCACAGATGTTTTTTTTCCTCAAGTCAAGATATGGAGTGCCCAAGACTCTCTGGTGCCACTGTATCTAACTGCCCTTACCTCAGATTTCACTGGGCCATGCACATGGACAATGCCAAAGTGCCTCCTGTCTTCCAGAAGCACTCAGTTATTTCATACCGAGTCAGATGACACAGCAATAGGCTCAGAGACAGCATGTATTAAGCCTCATGTTTGCACACAGAGGTGTCCTCACATTCCTGCTCACACGCAAAAAGCAGAAACCTGGCACATCACCTCCATGGGAACCAGCAGACTACCTTCAGATCCCTCCATCAACTTGTCCTGATGTCCTGCTCCCAGTCTAGCTTCCAGGGCTCCTTCCACATTGCTCTAAACGTATGTGCTGGGCTGAGGTTTTAAATGTCTCAATGGGGTTTCTTTTCCTAACCCTCCCCAAAATTTCAGAGAACTCATTTCAACCTGCCTCACCACGTGACTTATTGCTTCATGATGTAGAAGCTGTGCATCTCAAGAGGGTCAGCACAAGATCTGCAGACCTAATGCAACTCGTACTTCATTTAAGTATTCAGTCACCCTCACCCCTTGCTATCTGTGCTGGTGAGGATGGGTGAACTCTCAAGGTTTACAGAGGAAGCTGGAGGCAGGCAGGGAAGCAAGACCCTCCACCCCTTCCCAGGGACTGCAGGGCCCAGACTAGTCCAGAACCAGTCGCACCGCCACATTACTCAGCAGTTCTTATACAAAAAAGTAGAAGGAAGAAAGCTTTCCACACAAAAAAATGAGAGCTGAGATTCACTTAGTAGAAAGATGTAAATAAAAAGCACTAGCAGAAAACCCACGTGCTGGCTGCTGCTAGCACCTGCCAGCACCGCTGTGACAGCATTTGTTTCACACGTGTCCTGGTTTGGCAGGAGCCTGATTTACATTTTCACACTTTGTACCGGTTTTCTAGACACTTGTTCTCTAGCATATCGTTCATACATCAGACACCACTGTCGTCTCACTTTTCAGTGCCAAGTGACACAACTAGGCTATTGCACAGGACAAAACTCATGCTCCAAAATGCACCTGCATCAAAACACAATAACCTTGAGGTAACATATGAATTAATGACATGGCAATTTTATTTTAAAAAGCCATTAACTTGTTAATAACTGAACCTACTTAATTTCCAGATTTCTCCCTAATGCACTGTAGTAATCTGCTGTTTAACTGAAAAAAAAGGTAACCAGTAACTATGACTTCACCTGTCTCAACAGAATTGCACTCATTTTTATGAGTCCTAGATTTGGCCCAGAAGCCACCAACTCACTTGCCCCATTTTCTGAGGCATCAAGGTAGGACAGAGCTGTACCAGAACCCTCTCTTTTCAATAAATGGCCTTACAGGGAGCTGGTCTCCGGGTACAACAAGCGGCCAGAACTGTTCTTTCAAGGTGTGTGTTTACTCTTGCTGAAGGATGCAGTGGTGGTAAGAACGCTTTGTATTTGTAGCTATGTAGGCAAGAATGACAGACTGACGAGCAGGCAATGGTACTTCTGGCTAGTCTCTTAACTGAGGTTAACCTTGCTTTGCTGTGACCACTATAGATTTATCACTGAAGGAGTGCCGTTAAACACTTACGGACTTTGGCTTACTTGCAGACACTAAAAAGTATTACTTAACTGCATTAGGGCAGAGGCAGAAGTCAGATAACACATATAATATGGGACCACTCTCATCACAGAAGTGATGATCTAAACAGACAAAAGGTAAAGGGAAACAAAGCATCCAAGAAGCAAAAAGATCTATCTATGATAAGCCCATTGCAGAGTCTGTAACAGCACTGAGGTGTTTTGGCTTTCTGTTCCTGTTCTACCGGGTGAGTTCATGCTTTTCTCCAGAACTGCAAGTTTGACACTACAGACACAGAGGGATTTTGCAGATGCACCTGTCCAGTGTTGAAAAAGGGCATTCCCAGGTAACATTTAAGCCATACATGAGACAGCAATAACTAAGTTACTATGATTAATAATGCAAGACAGGAAATATTAGCAACCGTTTGCTATGCAACAGTCCCTTTCTTAACAAGTAGCTCTTAACAAAGAAGGCTCGCTGCCTGCATACGGGGTGGTCAGCAGAGCACTGCAAAGACACAGCAGACCACGAAAGCAGCAGCTATACATGTTGAGTGTAAGAACCCAGAGAACACCCATATGTAAGGAGATGCAGAAAAGATTATTGAATAACATCTAGATGGACTCCCAGAGAACAATGTAGGCAGACAACTTGGAAAGGTCTTCACCTGTGTGAGTTTCTGCAGATCAGCTAGTTATCACAGATGCATCAGCAGGCAGCAAACAGCTCCTTGGCTCCACAGAGTAGCCTGATCTCAGCTTTAGTGAAGATGACAAGCCACCAACTCTGAGGAGAGTTTCTCACTGACCGCTGAAAACAATGCCCCTCCATCAGCAGGATGGATGTTCCTGTCAGGGCTAGCGGGGAAGATTCTCACGCTTGTCTGCCCTTGTGCATCCGTTTATTCTCATAGGAAACGGGTCCAGAAATTCAGAGAGCCAGCACCCCTATGAACTCCCATGTCTAGCATGGGGAAGAGCCCAGAAGGTTTAGACATTTGTGTGGAGTGTATAGTAGATGTTTGTACCAGTTTTTGTTGCTCTCTCAGCTTCCCTGTTCGAGGTCATAGCTGAGAAGTTTTTATAGAGCAAGCAGAGTAACCTCATCCATGAGAGAAGCCAACATGATCTTTATTGTGCCATTTTCACAAGCAATTGTCTATGTTCACTGCAGGTATCGTTAAAACAGCATGCGGTTACACCTCATTCATCAGCCCATTTGTTTTGTTACAGCAACAGAGCTCTGGGAACAAAACTGTTGGTATGGCCAAGAGAAAAGAGAAGGGGATGAGTACATAGTGGGACACACAAGAGTGAGAAGAGGATCAACCTCGATGGAAGAGGGTGCAAAAAGGCCTGGGTCCATCAGAGACTGTTCCCCTCCAGAGGCGCAGAACCAGGAGTGCAAAACAGAAACTGGATGATACTTCACAGGCCTCACAACAGGGAAGACGTCTATAAGTGCCCTGCAAGGATGGTCTATATTAGTGGATTAAACACAGTTGATCAGTTAATACTTTACATCTTCCTCTATGACGCCGAGATCAACAGACTCCCCCTCAGATATAGCTGATAGTAAAGCCTTTCAAAAGTCTGTTAATTATTAGCAAAACCTCCTGGTAACAGTAGGGAAGTTCTTGAAAATATCTTGCCTGGGGAGATAGTGGAGTTATTTGAGAATAAGAAAAGCAAATGACTACAAACCATGATATAAGCACATATCAGCCCACTGTGAGGCAAGAGGGATGGCCTGTCAGACTCCAAAGTTCTCCCAGACCCCTGTTTTCCAACAAGTCTATGTTACAGGACAGGGACCTATTTCTACCAAACACACGCGCAGGTCTTTTCTATTGACAACCATACATATCTCACAAGCCAGCCTTCAGACAAGCAACACAGTTGGCCTTAGTCACTGAATCGCTGTGAGAAAGCACAATTTGCCAAGCCGTGTGACACTGTTTAGCCCTCGGCTACAAAGCACCTCCTGGCAGCTCAAGAAGTTCTCTGGTTTGGGTTAATCGGCTGATTCCCAGAGGAAATAAGACTGTAACCGTCACAATGTAGGGGTATTTTTTGTGCATGTAGGTTTAATTTCTGTGTAATTTATAAATTTATTAGCAGATGTCAAACAAAGTTGATAGAGGAATGGGCATTTCAGAAATAATTAAGAGAAAACCAGCAGCTAGATAGAGAACACTATCTTCAGCACCTGGCTGAGGGAATGGCTTTTGTTAGACTTCAGAGAACGTACCTGGAAGACTACTCTTATAAATTTTGCAACTGTAAACAAGTCAAGGTTTGCAGAAATCATGAAGCGGAAATCTATAGAAACCAGATTTGTGACTTCAGTTGCTCATTTTGTCCTGAAGGAAGAAAGAAGTTCAAAGCTTTTCTTGATGGGATACCGTTCCCACATCAATTTATGAGTGGCACACAAATGCTATTACTGTATCACAGCACATGTGATAAGTGGAACTAAATGCTTCCCTAAGTGATTGAATGGTAACCAACAAATACAGCCTTTAGCTGAAGAGGCCAAGAGGTTACTTTGGTACAAACACTGGGGCAGATAAACATTATTTAAGCATTCTTGGCACCAGCTTCCTTTCTCCCTTGAATTCTTGCTGTAACTAAGTTTTCCCTTTAACCTTGCGATTCACCTTGATGGAATTTCATTGAATTAATAAAGGAAAAAGAGTTTTCTTCGCTGTCTGTGGTAATGAAACATGCTGGTTTTGCTTGCTCTGAGATGTGGGTGTGTCACTAACAGTAGAGCTTGCTGCCAGCATGATGGCTGGTATCACTGTTGGTATAACTAGAACCACGGTCCATAAACGTGTGGCCCCAGGATCATATAAAGGCATCCAATTATAACAGAGGGCTGTGTGTTTTATAGAAATAATAAAGTTCTACATGTAAGAGGAAAACAAGACCATTTCACAAAGAGATGGGTGAAGGTAATTTTACTGATTTTTCACCTGATACTGTGCATTTTCAGTGCTGAAAGTGCCACATACCCTTCAGACTGGAATTAAGCACTTCAAGCTTGGCTGAAAAAATGTCCGAGCCCTGCTGGCCTTCTGCCTGACCAAGGTGCTCAGGGTGTCGTGGTGGAACAAGCAATCTGTCCCTTGATGCATGAGAGCAAGGCTGACATTCTACAGTCTTATTTACATAATATATTTCATTTAATTTCAGGGTTATAAAAAGATACTGGGGAAAGTCTTTCAGTTTTCAAACTAGAGTTCATGGATCTGATGCACACTTTACTGTCATTCTTCTAGTGTCAGGGGTAAAGCTTTTACAGGTAATGCTGAAAAACAAATATATAACGCTTTCTCCTGGTACTTGTACATCTCCATTCTCCTCTAAGTCAAAAGATGCCAGATACTACCCTGGGCCTGCAAAGTCACCATGGAGAATTTCCTGTGAGGAAGTAGTGCCTGCCTTGGTGGGTCCTGGCTGAGTGCAAAGACATTGCCTCTGCAGAATCTGTGTTCCGTACTTAGTGAGACGAAACTGGACTTATAGTAATGCAGATCACTAAAGAAAACAAAAACGCTTTCTTCACCCAGGTTTATCCCAGCCTGAGTAAGGATGTGAGCTGTGATGTGTTTCCACTGGCCACATTTGGATAAACATCTGCCAGCTTTCCTTTTCCAAACACCTGATGAATCCAACACGGCCACATATTGCATTCTCCTTTGCTAATTAAAATCCTGTAAGTTTGTCTCATGCATCAGATGCTTTGTGGAAGACGACTGTGCTTTGATGCAGATGGAGAAAGGACTGAGCACAGATAGGCAGGTTTTCTCACACTGGCTCAGATGAGACTTTAAAAATATTTAGCATCCTTTGTTGTTCACCGAAACGTTAATTTCATTTTGCCAATCTGCACTGTTAATGTGGAAAGTAAATGTCAAGAAACAGCATGATTTTTTTGTCATTTTTATTGCTCATCTGAAAACTGACATGAGGCATCTAATTATTATTATCACTTTTATAACCTGTAGAAGGAAGCATAGGGAATCAGCTCTGTTTTCCATTGAAAATACCCACCCTTATAAAAACAAATCACAGTACGATAGCCTTTTCTGCTGTCTGACCTTTGGCTAGACCACGTTATGTTACAAATGCAGCCATCTAAGCAAAATTGGTCTGATCACACTTGGATGGAAAACCTCACCTGTAAATCCCAACATCCATGGGTCTGGGAACACTTTTCCATTACTAGCAACTTAGCAAAGGATTGAACAGATGCTGGCTTTCAGGTAAAATACTGTATTTCACACTAACAAAAACATACTCAAAGCACTTGGGTTTTGGGAATAAAAGAATAGAGAATTGCTGCAGGTACCAAAATTAACACCAAATGACATAAAAGACTGCCCTGCACTAAAAGGCATTTATGCCACCTTACCTGACTGGTGTCTAGCATTGGGGAAGAGAAACATGCTCGAGGGCCAAGTCAGAGCAGAAACCACAGAATCCAAGCTGCAATCATCTAGGCAGGTGGGTTCACAAGGTTAGGTGGATGCCCATGGGTACGATTTGGCGAGTCTCTCCAAAGATGCTTATACTTCTGGATACACCAGTCAGACCTGAAACAGCAGCGTCACCATGGTACCACGCAGCAGCGCTGTTAATCCGACTGCTGCCCGCACAATCGAGGGACGAAGCCTAAGTGAGGGCTTTCAGACTGACTAGACACAAAGAAGTGAAGGAGAGAAAGGCAAACGGATCCTTGAAAGCCTTGCAGCAAGCAGCGATCAAACCACAACCGAAGTCCACGTGAGAGCCCTCTCTTCAGTAAGAGAGAGTTCAAAAGAGACACAATATACCATGAGCATCTAACACTAGCAAAATTCATTGCTAGGTCAAGAGCAAGCAACCTATCAAGGCTGCATTATGGCACTCTGTCACAGAGCTGCTATTCCAGCATACCCAGTGTCTACGTGCAGAGGAATGCCTGCTCTGGAGAGCAACTGCCCAGCGCAGAGGACAGCCGTGCTGGGGAAGCAGCCAAGTGCAACCCTGCCACTGCCCCAGCTGACACAACCAGGCAGACGCTGACGAGCAGTAGGACTTATAAGCAGATCAACAAGCACAAAGAAAAATGACATTTAAAACTGCTTTTACTGATTTTGAGGCCTATGCTTTTTACCTGGTGTCTGTGCCCAGTTTCTTTTGCTGTGGCTAAGCTGGTACAGAGCCACCCAGTTGTGTGTCTGAACCTTAACTGTATTCCAGCTTCAACCCTGAGGCAACAATACTGTTTCCTCTGTAAATGCCAAGGAAGTGGTAAACAACGCTTTAATTTCCGAAAATCTACGTTCACTTCCCATTGCTTAAGTGACAGACACAAACAAAAAAGTGAATATTTTAATTTAGAAGAAACAGCACAGACTGAAAAGGATACACGCTATTCTAGGTTCTATTTGCACAATGCGAATTCTTTGGCTCCATCCGTGAAAGCAGGATAAGAAAAAGCCCTCATGACACACAGGCTTTACTTTGCTGACTAGCATTAGACACATGAGCCTCTCTCTCCAGTTCTCCATTAGAGCCAGGGCCAAATGACAAACAGACTCCATCCAAGAAAAAAAAAATGCAGCCATTATTCTGCTTTAACTGGAGACTTCTGAGAAAAGCTTCATCATCTTCTAGTTTGCACAGAATGGATGTTTATTTAAATAACAGTGGAACGACAGTTAGAAGCTGATTGGGAAAGAAAGCTTGATATTTTTAAAGAAGAAAAAAATGACAAGCTCTACAGCAGTTATAGTTCAATGTCTCAACATTAGTGCAATGTAGAAAGCTTCCTGTCAAATGATTTCTGTCCAGCATGAGTTTTTGAACCGACATCGCTAATTATGTTTTAGCCTCAGTGTAAGACAGTTTTTGTAGAACATTATCTTGCTGTTAAAAGACTAAACCAAAAATATACCTCTAATTATCTTAATGCTGTACAAACTCTAGTATAAGTATCGATATTTTTGCTTCCTTCAGAAATTACAATCAACATCCATCCTGCAGATTAATCTCCTAAATTAATGTTTCCTTGTCATAGTGTCATGCTTTTTCAGCTGTGGCTTGGAGCTAATTGAAATTCTTCCCGATCTGTTATGTAGATAATCATCTAAAACAGACCTCACCGCCAGCATACACATGCTCCCTCTGTTATGTAGTAAACTGTACCATCATTATCTGTATCACCATAGTGTAGATGTCCCAGGTGGTGCTCTGCTTTTCGTCTGCTGAGGTGCTGTACAAACACATAGTGATCTTAGCACTTCTGTATCAATAAAGCCATGTTCACATTCAAGCGCCGTGTTGCTTGGAAATAAGCACACGTGCACACGTACATACAAAGTATTGTATGAAAAGCAGAACAGCCAGTCCTTACTGTCTGGAGAGAGGAGGGGCATAAAACCAAAACTATTTCATCCAAGGTCACGTGAAATTTCAGAAGGAACCAAAACTGAACTCAGAATCTTCTGATCCAGGGTTGCATCTTCACAACTAGCTCACTTTCAAGCATTTATATCACATACATGCCACAATCCAGACTAAGAGAACCTTAAACTGAGTTGTGATAACACAGCTAGCGTTTCTTAATCACACAGAACAGAGAGAGAAAAATAGTGTCCTAGTTTCCAAAATACCCTTGAAATATTTTCTCTCTAAAGAGAGAGGAAAAGACACGGAAGACAGACAACCTGTAAATAAGAGCAACATGGTAAGAACCTGCTGTCTTTATACATAACTTTTTCATGTATATTATTGTAGTCAAGCGAAAGGCAGGCAAGTGACAGAATCACCCCTTTCACATCAGCAGTGGGCACAGTGCAGCAAACCCAGATTCTGAAAGAAGCTTCCATGGGTGTAAGGAAGTAACTACTTGAAACAGCTATTTTTACATCTTCCTGAGGAAGTACAGGGGTGAACTACAAAGTACAAGGAATAATATTCCCAAAAAACAAAAGCACTTGAATTTTAAGGACTTTGAGAAAAATCGCACAATCCTTCCGGGTACAAAGTCATTCAAAAATCAAATGGAAAAGTTCACCTGGGATAAATGTTACTGCCCCACTCACACAAAGCTGGACAAAAGTAGCAGTATTTGTTTCCATTGGAGCGGGATTCCAGTGGGAAGGGAAACAAAGAAAATATTAATCTAGTCCTTTGGGGGAGTTTAAAGTGGTATAATCTGGAGATGGAAAGTAGTCAGGATTGAAACAGATGCTGATGAGTTGCTGAAGGAAACCATATTCAACTATATATACTAAGCTAGGCTGCATCTTTACCTTCATGAAGCAGTCCACATCAACTAGTGTGTAATTCATCAGCATTTCTGGCTTCTTCAATCAGCTTAGTGAGTTTTTGGTCAACATTTCTCAATTTCCCACAATTCTGCAGTAACATTACAGCCCCAAGAGATAGGTCAACTGCGGAGATGCAGTCTCTACTTGTTCATTACTCATCATCACTGTGAACTGTAAACACACACTTTCATGCAAGAAAGGTCTTTCTTCCTTAGCATCTGTCTTCCCTGGCTTCTGTACCACCTACCAGTCTGCAACTCATGTGATGCCAGTGCACAGAAAGTTACTCTTTGTAGTGGTTTATAACCAAAGGAAATTTTGAAAATTATTTGTTTGTTGATTGGCACAGCAGATGAGTAATTTTTGTTGAGTTCTTAAGTAATTGGACTGCTGCAGTCAAACCATGTCCTCACTTACTTGTGCCAGTTTATCTGTCAGTAAATGATCAATAAAAAGTTATTCGTCGTTTGTATAGAGTTAAGTTGTCCACAGTTATTTTAAGTACTTCATGTTCAAATACTACCATATGATGAATTAGTGCTACAAGATAAAAGTTATTGATATATACTCCTAACATATGGCCAACCTGAAGGACTTACTGTGTGGAGATTTATGTAATTAATAACAGATTGTTCTTGTATTTTTATTTCAGCAAACCACAGTGCTGTTGCCAATTCATAAAGCAGCTTCAAGATCTGTTCATGCTGAAAGACATGAAGATGTAAGTGCAAGAAAATATTCGCTTAAGGTCAACAATATGCCATGTGAAATAGATACTGAAATGTATGAACTGTAAATGCACCACAGTAAATATTCCAGGAAGCTTTACTGGTTATGCTTGTTTAACTTTCATATATGTGTGTGTATATATATATATACACACACACACACACACTCTCACACACACTTACATTTCCCAAAAAATAAACTTCAGATCCCTGGTAGTAGTATTATAAAACCACTCAGATATTGCATGTGCCTCATTCTTTGGTCTGATTGCTATCACATGAACTTTGAAAGAAACAGGCTCCTGTTTCTAATTAGTCAGGACATTAAAGTGTTTATGTAGAAGGAGAACCTAGAGAGCTTATTGTGTGGAGTCCTGTTCAGAGCCAATGTGGTTTTGTCATGCGTATGTTAAAAATGACACAGCCAAGTTTGGTTACAGTTCGGTTGAGCATCTGCAAGTCATTTACATACTTTCAAATGCCACAATGATAAATACATACAGCTCTGTGACAATCCAAGCGCTACATCTGAAAAAAACAATGAAGAGAAAGCATTCAAAACAGAGTAAGACTATTTATGAAGGAAACCATTATGGAGTGGCTCAGACCAAATTTGGGGAAGCTTGGGAATAGGGAGAAGAGGAAGAAGTTTAAGATATATTTCTAAGGGCTTGAGCGGAACTTATTCTTTGCTCTCCTTATCCCAAGCAAAATTACTCCTGCCACGTCCTTACTGATGATCCATTTCATTTACATTGTACAGGCATAGCTGTCTGCTCATGGAAATACTTTCAGACAGATGGGAAGTGGAAATGAGTTCGCTGCTCACACAGCTGCCGTCACTGTGTTCATCGCACCTCCCCAAGGGGAAGGCTCCTTTCGGGCAGAGATTCATCCCAGCACAGACCCTGTCTACTCACAACCATACTTTTGACTCGAGCCTCAGCTAAGGGCATATTCCCCCTCACACACTGGACAGCACTCCTCAGATGTTGATTTTAATCGCAAGAATTAGCCTTACTAGCAATCTCTCCACATCAATCACTCCAGAGAAGGCATTATTTAGACTTACCCAAGGGAGTTCTTTTTGTTTGTTTTGCTTCGAAGTTAAGAAACTCTCACTTTGGATCTCCTCTAAGGAGCAAGAAAAATGCCCGAAGCTGGATCTCCATTTACGCTCTCACTATGGCCAACTGCAGTGAACAGTCCTGATGGTAGAACAGCAGTTTGAGGTCTTTTGGAAAAAACTTTGGGTGCCAGTGACCTCTAACCTTCTTTATCCATTCATATAAGCTATAGGAAGGGACCAAAAGGCACATGTGGGCAGACAAGCCCCCACAGCGCTGCAGCAGAGCTGTCAAACCACTCATTCTGCAAAACAACACAGTTTTGGGCATGTGGCCATGTGACTGAATATGGGGATGAGTCAATCATAAACCGAGAGATACTCAATGAACTAAACAACTACAGGGTTTATATTAGATGGGTTTTGGATGTGTTTATCAATATTCATTATAATCGTTTTATCTTTGTACGATCCTGCACCTGGGGAGGAACAACCTCATGCACCAGTACAGGCTTGGGGTGGACCTGCTGGAGAGCAGCTCTGCGGAGAGGGACCTGGGTGTCCTGGTGGACGACA
>Ga0065711_1035343_pt1 | contig 22449 bp, 12 predicted proteins | sample Hoacrofraction12_FD_59098 | JGI IMG/M metagenome (GOLD analysis project Ga0065711, IMG submission 59098) | Hoatzin crop microbial communities from Cojedes, Venezuela - Epithelial fraction 12 v2 (version 2) | ecosystem: Host-associated > Birds > Digestive system > Esophagus > Crop | place... | reverse complement strand
TGATTAGTCAGACCCCTAATCCATATATAGGCAAAACTACTGCAACTCGTTGTGATTGGTGCAGAGCTGCATCTCGATGTGGAAGCAGTGCTGTGGCAGGAAACGACAGCGTGGCAGGAAGGAAGTGACAGTGTGGCAGGAAATGGTGACGTGACGGTCCCCGTGCTCCAGTGTCCCGAGCTCGTCGCTCTACCTTCCCAACAGGGTTCCCTGTCAGCCGCTCCCAAGGCTCACCTCCGGATCAGAACCTGGGTTGCTCAACGGCACCAAGCTATGTCCCCTCTCATCCAGCCAGGACTCCACATTTCCCTTCTCCCAGGCACCAGGAACTTCACCTGACTGCCATGACCTTTCAAATATCATGGAGAGTGGCTTGGCAATGACATCAGCCAATTCCCTCAGGACTCTGGGATTGCATCTTCTCAAGTCCCATAGACTTATGTACATTCAGGTTCCTCAGGTGGTCCCGAACCTGGTCTTCTGTTACAGCAGGAAGGTCTTTGCCCCTCTGGACCCCATCTTGCAGTCCATCGCCTGGGGAGGGGTGAGGAGAGAAGTTGCCAGTGAAGACTGAGGCAAAAAAAGTTGTTGAGTACCTCAGCCTTCTCCTCATCTGTTGATACGAGGTTGCCATTCTTGCTCATTGGGGGGGTACGCTTTCTTTAACCTTCCTTTTCTGGCCTACATACCTGTAGAAGCCCTGCTTGGTATTCTTTGCACCCCTTGCCAAGTTCAGCTCCAGCCATGCCTTGGCCCTCCTGACCTCATCCCTACACAACCGGACAGCATCCCTATAGTTTTCCCAAGACAACTGTCCCTGGTTCCACTGTCTGTGCAGTTTCCACTTGTTCTTTAGTTTGACCATCAGGTCTCGACTCAGCCATGCCCGTCTCTTCCCTTCCTTGCCTGACTTCTTACACCTGGGGACTGAGAGCTCCTGTGCTCTATGGAAAGCATCCTTAAAGATCTGCCAGCTTTGTTCTGCCATTCTGTCCCTGAGGACTGTTTCCCAGTGGGTCCTACTAACTCCTTGAAGAGCTGGAAGCTGGCTTTCCTAAGGTTTAGGGTCCTGACTATACTCCTCACCTTTCCCATATCCCTCAGGACTGTGAACTCCACCAACGCATGGTCACTGCAGCCCAGGCTGCCTCCAGTCTTGACGCCACCAATGAGCTCGCTTGCATTGGTGAGCATCAGGTCCAGTATTTCATCCCCTCGGGTAGAGGTGTCAATACCTGGCTGAAAAAGTTATCCTCAGTATATTCTAAGAATCTCCTGGATTGCCTACAGCTCACCGTGCTACTTTTCCAGCAGATGTCGGGGTGGTTGAAGTCCCCCAGCAGCACAAGAGACTGTGAGCACAAAGCTTCCTGGAGCTGGAGGAAGACGGCTTCATCAGTAGGCTCCACTTGATCAGATGGCCTGTAGTAGACACCCAGGACCAGGTTCCTTTTATTGCCTCAGTCTCTGATTCTTGCTCATAGGCTTTCGACCTGCTCGTGACCGTTCTTCAGGGACAGCTCTTCACACTGTATTGATTTCTTGATGTACAGGACAATGCCTCCACACTTCTTTCCCTGCCTGTCCCTTCTGAACAGCCTGTAGCCATCGATAGCCATGTTCCACTCCTGGGATTCATCTCACCAAGTTTCGGTAAGGGCAATCAGATCGTAGCTTTCTAGCATCATGGTAGCTTCCAGCTCTTCCTGTTTGTTTCCCACGCTGCGTGCGTTCATGTAGAAGCACTTCGTCTGGGCTGTTGGCCATGTCACCTTCATAGAGGAACACCGCTTGTTTCCCTTGGGGTGTTTCACAGAAGCTTCCTTGTTGGCACCTACCTACTACCTCAGGAGCTCCCAGCTCATCTCTGCAAGACTTTGATTGTGCTGCAGTGTCCCCAGCACTTCTCTGGGCAATAGGCTGAGGGCCCGTACTAGCACCCCGTCTCTCCAACCATTGTGTATCCCCCCATACTTTGTCACCAGAGGCCCAGTGGGTTCCCCCTCCCCCTTCACATCTAGAATTTGCTAATGATTATAGATAGTTCTGAAACCAGATGATCCTTATGTCCCACAACTCAGCAAGTCAGTTCTGCTGAGCAAAATTCCCATGTAGCCATTTATCTTTTCATATACATATATATATATATATAGAGAGAGAGAGAGCACAGGATCTTTACCTTTCCAAGTCATAGATGGTTTTATGTTTTTGATTCCCTGAATCAAGACCTAAGAGATGATGGAGGAGGAGCTAAATCAGAAAGACCTGAATGTCGAATTTTAAGGGTCAAATCTTGCAATCAAAATTCTTTAAATAATTTTGGCACAAATGCATATGGATTATCTCCATATGCACCAAATTTTAGCATGACTGCTCACAGATTGAAGTCCTTGGGCTTCTTTCAAAGAGCCTCTGACTTGCATTGCAGTTCAGTATTTTGTTGCGTTAATACATTCAACAGCATCTTTAAGCTATTTAAATCCAGATTAGTTTTCACTTGATCCTTAATTTTATCCTTTCAGAACAAATTTCCATCTGTTCTCCTTTAAAGTTTCCGACTCCTGGATTTAGTCTTTTATAGCCTTTTTTTCGGCTGGACCTAAAGCCAAAATGAAATACTGTCTAAATACAGTCAGCAGAATCTTCTCAGATTTATCTTAGTTATTTCCACACAGGCTTCTAGGTTCCCTTTTGAATACATCCTCATAAAATTGGTCTAACTTGCAAGAAAAAGAGAAATATGGAAGCTGATATTCTTTTCACACTATGGACACCAAACAGCTTCTATTCTTTTAGGACTGCTATAACCCCACAACAAAGTGGTAAAGTGGTTCTGACAGACTACATATTTATTTATGTAAGTTAAGTTAAAGCAATGAAGTTTAGGTCTTTCACTGACAAGGGTGAGAAAAGACTGCCTTCCATGAAAAATATCATGAAAGACACATTTACAAATCTTGTTCTTCAGCATTTTCCATTTAATTTTTTAAAATGAAATAAAAATCATAGAATCTTAGAATCTTAGAATCATAGAGTAGTTTGGGTTGAAAGGGACCTTTAAATGTCATCCAATACAACCCACCTGCAATGAGCAGGAACATCTTCAACTAGAGCAGCTTGCTCAGATCCCCATCCTACCTGACCTTGGATGTTTCCAGGGATGGAGCATCCACAGCTTCCCTGGGCAACCTGTTCCAGTGTCTCACCACCCTCATTGTCAAAAATTTCTCCCTTATATCTAGTCTGAATCTACCCTCTTTTAGTTTAAAACTATTAGCTCTTGTCCTATCCCTACAGGCCCAGCTGAGAAGTCTGTCCCCATCTTTCTTATAAGCCACCTTTAAGTATTGAAAGGTTGCAATAAGGTCTCCCCAGAGCCTTCTCTTCTCCAGGCTGAACAACCCCAACTCTCTCAGCCTTTCCTCATAGGAGAGGTGTTTTTTGTGGCCCTTGTCTGGAACGACTCCAACAGGTCCATGTCTCTCCTGTGCTGAGGGCTCCAGAGCTGGACACAGGACTCCAGGTGGGGTCTCACCAGAGCAGGGGGGCAGAATCACCTCCCTCAACCTGCTGGTCATGCTTCTTTTATAACAAATTTCCTACTTGACATGGTTCTAAGAAAAACTGTAGGAGCTGAAGAGGAAGTAACACACAGAGAAATGCTTCAGGGCAAATCTACATGTAGAAATGCTTGGGGGCAAACCTACATGCTGCAACAAAATTCAGTTCTGTCACACGTTAGATTAAATGAGCTTTGATTGAACATTATACTGACTTAATGTATTGGCTTTTAGTATTGGAGTGGCCATACTGGGGAAAATATTCAGGATAGTTGCGCTCTGTCGTCTGCAATAGACTGGCACAGTATGGGTTAACAGAGGGCATAGCACTATGGTACTGAGCAGCATCAGCTTCCTCACTCATTTCAGTGAGGTCTTAATTCAGCTGCCCACTGATAATGATCAAGGATTAACATTTCCAGCTGTTGTAACCTAGAGGGCATGGCATCCATCTGCACATTTTACAGGGGGTGAAGTCTCATTTTGCTTGCTAAGGAGGAAATGTTTTGGAGGGGTGTCCATCTATTGTTCCCCTTCCAGGAGACAAGCACATAAAGTCTAGAGCCCAGAGACAGATTCAGGGTCTGCAGTCTACTGTGACTGATGCCTTATTTATTATGTCTATAAGAATTCATATTTCCATGGTAATAGGCAAACTCAGAAAAAAATAGTAGTCCTCTAATTACCCAAACTTTAAACACCATATTTGGAAGGCAACAGAATTCCAGAAAAAGAGCTATTAAATATTACTGAAACTGAAAATAATGATAATATTTATTTTTCCAACTATCGACTGTGCTTGTCAGGCACATTGTTCTATCTGAAGTACAGATTACAGCATTTAAATAATAGCGTGTCCGATTCCAAAAATACATTTAGACTATGTTAAATACTTGGCAGAAACCCAGGCAAATCTCTTGTGGCTATACTATGTTCAATCATGAAATTATATTTCCTGCCAAAAATGCCAATCCGTGATGCAAGTCATTTATTTAGGAGTACACTGATTTTTTCAGTTCCATTCTGATATATATGAAATAACTGTAAACAAACCCTCCATACCGCTGTTTGCCTGGTGTTCAAATGAAAGTTAGATCTGAAAGCACAGCGGATGCAATTCGCTGTTTGCGAATTCAAAGTTTGCTCTGTTATAAAGGTTCTAAGTCAGAGGGTACGGTGTCTGGCTCACAAGTTAGGGAGGTATAGGTCAGTACATTTACAGTTCAGAGTAAAACAGAAATTATTTTGTCATGGTCTTTGAGAACCTATACAATGTGATGCATAATTAAAAGCAGAAAATACACATGGATAGATCTTCAGCTGACGTAAATAAACATTTGTCAGAGGAGCCCTAAGTTTTCTGGCTTTTATTTTATTTTTAGAGCTATCAAGTGAATCTGTCCTCAAACATCCTGAAGTGTCTGAAAAACCATCTCATTGTGTGATGGTCACCTTCATGAAACTCTCCTATGCTTTGATGTTTACAAAAACTTGATGATGATTGCAACATCTGAGTACAATATCCAAATACAACACGGATTATGGATGTACTGCCATACAGTACCAGTATGCCAGTATAGTGTAACAAAGCAGGATGTATGATACTCAGTGTAAATCATCTGGTAAAAGCAAGGAATATTGAGGTGATAAAGGTTGTTAACAGCAAAGTTATTCAGAATAATCAAATCTACAGTGAGCTGTAAAGAGTTGCAGAAAGCTTTCACATTACTGGAGAGACAGGGTGATAAAATTTCAAATGAAATTCAATGTTGATAAAAGCCAAGTGCTGAGGAAAAAATAACCCTAAGTCTACATTGTCTACTGGTACTCTACCTCTACTTCACTGATACCAGCTGTCAGTTTTTCAGAGATGATCTAATTGATACATATTTAACTAAACTCTGAGCAATTGGTCTCTGCTTGTCTTTAGCTTTGAAAGCTGCTGTTTTTCTTTCAGATCTGAATATGTTATGAGCACAAGAGCTTGTCTTTTGTTTTTCAGACTACACCAATTGTCTAATGAAAGTTATTAGTTCAGCTTACAGACCTCATCCCACTTAACTGCATATACATAATGAGCTCTTCTCATTTTATCCCTTGAAGACATCCTTGTTTTGTCTAGACCCAATCAAGAGCCACTAATGAACTTCATATATTAATGGTATGTACAGGTTTGCATAAAATATGGCTGTAAATCTGCATGTTTATACAAAATATCAAGTCTGATGTACTGGAAAGATTCACATACAGATTTATGAAGTGGGTTCTCAGCTGAAGAGAACATTTTATCCTCCGTAAGTTAAGAATGTAAGTGTTCGGCTGAGAGGAGGAGATATTATGGAGAAGGAGGACAGTTAATAGTGCAACAAAAGACAGAACTAACTGTCTCTCGAATAAGCCACAGCTAATGGGTGTTTCTGCAGGACACAAATTCACAATATATTGTTCCAGAACATCCCAAGAATAAGAATACAGAGTGCCATGTCAGCTGCACAAGCCACTTGAAGAGCTGGTAGTGAAGGGGGTGTCTATGGAAAAAAGTTTTGCATGTGCCAAAAGAGCTCTCCAGCCTCCAGCAGTATAGCGGGGAGTATAACTGAACCCAAATAGTCCAGGAGAAGCTCACGACAACTCTGAATTTTACTTTACCACATTCAGGAAAGTGATGTTAGCATCATTGTGAATAGTTCTCTGAAAGTCCCAGCTCAGTGCTCAGCAGCAGTCAGAAAGGCAAACAAAATATTATGAACTATTGGGAAAGGAGCAGAGAACAAAACAGAGAGCATTGTTAGGCCACTGTATAAATATCTGATGTGCCCATAGCTTGAAAACTACGCACAGTTTTGCTTTTCTCATCTTTCTATTTACGTACAGGGAAGGTTGTCCAAGATGATGAGGGATGCGGAAAGGCTACCATTTGAGGAGCAATGAGAACTCACTGCAGAAATACCTGAGGGAGATAAGGGTGCACCGTAGAATAATCCATGGAGGACAGATTAAACATGGAAGTCTGGATGCAGCCTCCAACACGAGAAATCGTTAAATATGTAATTGCTGGAAACAGGAAGGATTGTATTGCACTCACCTTGGTTCACTCCTTTCCAAAGCAGACACTGCAGGTGAGTGCTGGAAATGGGCTCCAAGGCCAGGATTCCACCCTGACATGGTGCTGTTGAGCTTGTCACGTGCTAGCACAGACCCATGCCAGTAATTTCAGACACAGAGGAGAGGAACAGGTTTGCTGTCATTTACTGGGGGAAAGTTTGAACTCTAAAGTGCTGGAGAAGATTTCTGGATCTATTTCCAAGGTGCTCTGAAAAAGAGAGGTCTAAGCCAGAGACCACTTGGTCAAAGATCTTGTGCCTTTAGTGAGTCACTCTGGTTGGTCAAGTCTTCTTTGTGGGTGGGTTTAGGACAAGCTTTGTTCATCCTGGCTTTTCCAACTAAAAAAGACTCTCTTGTTTCCCTTGGACAAAGTTTTTGTGCCTGGATGGGAGATCTTACCACATCACTGACGGTTAATTACAGCAGCAGGACTCCAGGAATGAAAATGAGGAGATAAACCCTAGAAACAGACCTGGCCCAGCTGCAGTAACCACTGTCCTAGGAGTGGCCCAAGAATGAAGAGGCACAAGAAAATTTTGATGATTCCTAGGAAACCAGCAAGCCTTGTTAGCCGACCAGAAGAAATATCACTCAGCAGGTGTCTATTATTTCAAGTGTGGAATGTTCCTGAGAGGAAGCTATGTTTCTTCTTCATGTTAACTCCAACAAAGTACTAGTCTTCACTACAGTCATTATTAATGTATGCTCTTTGTGCTTCCCAAAAGAGGGTGGTGGTGGGGAGAATGATTTATACATGCATTTGCTCCCGCTTTGTGGGCTAAAATAGTCCTATTATGCATCATTAACAGACAGCTTCTGGTACACAGGAACAATAAATTAGCACCTGACCAAAAAAAAGAAAGAAGTTAAGTACACATTGTCTCAGAAATATTGACAATGAATTTTACTGTTGGGTAATATAGATGAGCCACATGAAAGATCTGAGCTCTGGGATTTACACTGTCCTGCTGGAGGTGTTTGACATGAAATACTAGGGAAAAAAAAAGAAAATCTCAGCAGTAATTAAAGCCTCAAAATGTTGGAGTTGTATTGGTTGAAGACCATAAAGAGTTCATTCATAAAACTCCTGGTACTCACAAAGCAGTCAAACTATAACCTGTGGAATTATTTTACATTTTGCACATTTCTTATGTTTTTCCCAGGATGTCTGTGTTTTTCTCTTTGCTCTCTGAGGGGGAAGTGGGGGTGGGCAGCTGAAATTATATGATACAGGTATGCTAGAAGCATGGAAGCAGGACTAACTTGCTCCCTACTCACATCACTGCTGCAATCTGACCTAAATAAGCTGCAGGCTGTGAATCCAAGCAGAGACTTAATTTTTGCTTTGTCTGCACAGTGGTGTGCTCACCGGAACACTGAGACTTTAATGTGTTTTGCTTTTCTAAGTTTGCTGTTCTTTTTTTCACTCTTCCAAGATAGAATTACAATGAACTAATGCCCTGGATTTTTAAATTGGAAAACGGAAGAGTTTAAACAGTACACAATGCTTAGTCTATGCTAACATATTTAGAGAGGTCACATTTGCCTGTCCTTAGTCTCTCACACTCACACGCACATATCCGCACACATCTCACAAGGACTCACAAGGAAAAAAAATATTTTTAATCGTATTACCCGACAGCCAGAACAATCTCATGTCTATCAGAAAGAGGTAAGCTCCATGGGCTGACTGAGATTGAAAGAGAGAGAGCTGCCCTTCGTTATGTCTACATAGACCTACCTTCAAGCAAGCCCAAAGTCTGCCTTGGCACGCAACCAGCCACTTCAGGGTTGCATCCAAACCTTTGCTTTTTTCCCGTTAGAGCCGGCTGACTGGTGGGCAATTCCTGCTGTTGGCAGGGGCAGCTCTTGGAGAGGGAGGCGTGAGTCACCAGCCCAGCCTGGCACACCAGCCCAGCCTGGCACACGTCCTTCTGTTCCACGACCAGCAGCACAGCTCCAGAGGGTGAACAAGTGGCTCCTGCACCAGCCTGCCCTGGTCCGCCTGCCAGGAGGTGGAAGAGGTCCAGCCCTGAACCTGGATCTGGGCACTGCCCATGTGGCAGAAGATGGCATGTGGTTCACATCAGCTGCTCTGGCCCAATCCTCTGGGAGTGTAACCGCTCCAGAGTGAAAGTTTTAGAGTCTTTTCCATTTTGACACAGGCTGTGCTAAGAGCTCTTGTAGAGCTCCATGTGAACTAAACCATCCTGTCTTCTGCCCATGATTCTTCCAAAGTCAAATTCCCTTCAGACTTTGAACTAAGTCGAGATTAAACTCTGGTCTGAAACTTCTGCAGTGAAACAACTGCAAAAATATTTTGGTGGGAACCACAGGGCCACTGCTCACGGGACTGAAACTACAGTGCCTGGTCAGAGATGTACCGCTAAAGATTGACTTGCATGAAGTAAAGTTCTTGCTCTAATTTAGAAAATTTAGGCAAACTGTAATTCTCAGTCTGTTGACTTCAAGCAGTTAAGTTTTAGAACTTAAATTAACTGTTTCTGATTAAACATCATCCATTATTACAGCTGTGCCAAGCATTAGTTCCAAAATAAGTGTACTGGAACATCCTGAAAAATAATGGACAGTCAAGAATCTTGTTGCTACTTAGAAGACAACTTTTATTGCTTTCCCTTCATGTGTAATAAGTGAGTAGATCCCCTTTAAAATAATTTCTTGGTGACATTGCCCTGGGTACTAAACTTACCTGATTTTAACTTCTAAGAAGGAGTCCTTCAAAATTCTGATTTGACACATTTTTTATCTATTATAGCTTTAATAAGAGAACAGGCAGTTATTTCATTCCTTCTCTTTTGTTGTTATTGCGAAATAATTCTATATGGCTATGGTTTGACTACAGATGTATTGTCATCATAAGACTCATAATATTACAAGCTTTCTCTAGAAAAGCATAAGTTTTAAATTTGAGCGGCATGGCAGTCTTCTTTTGCAACAGCGCCTTCTGAGTTGTAGCCAGAAGAACACAATAATCTCCTTTGCAGATTAAAAAAGAATTGCAGAGTTTTATACTCTTTGTGTATTGCAATTTTCTGTCCCCTCCCCAAATGTGCTACAGGACACACTGTGAGTCTTGAAAATTTTAATTCAAATGTCTGTAACATTTGAACAATGTTTAGAAAGAAAAACTCTCCAAACCAAATTTCTTTGGGGGCGCTAAATCAAATGCCCATGGAGGTTCACAAGAATAACTATTGTCGAGTTCAATAGGCTTTGAGTCATGGGGCACAGGACACTGGTACATGAATGAATAAATGGGGAGGTGATGAAATTCATTGAACATGTCTTTCTAGAGCAGGCTGAGGTTAGCTTTTAGATGTACCAGCCAGCTGGAATACCACAAAAGAGCCCTCAGGTTCTGCTCACACCCAGCGTTTTACGAGACACCACCCTGAGTTGTTATTAAGTATACAGTCCCATGGAAGAAGCTTTTAAATGCAAGAAGCTGATTAAGAGCCAGATTCTGACATTTAGCTACAGGCCTAAAATGGTGACTGTGTCCTTCTCAGGATAGGCCCAGACAGACCATGCCTGAGATGGTGAAGGTCCTTCCCTAAGGTTTCAAGCCCTGTAGTGTGGATGAACTGGTAATCTCCATGGCTGTGCATTTTCCTACCCAGATTTCCAAAGAAAGCAGAATTCAATACATTTTTTTTAACTTTTTCTTGGCTTTTGTTTGGGCATGAACACCCAAAGTAAGGATTTGAGGAATATACACATTATGAATTCATTTTGTCTGACACAGAGGACTTTCCCCAAGTGTGCTGTAATGCTTCTACTGCTGTGTTGAATGGGGTGGCAGACAGAAGGAAAGAGTTTGTCTTTTCCATTATCAGCTTCCTCCATCTTGAGCTAAAACCACAGGAGCTGACGGGAGAAATCCTTAGAACTTTCATTAGGAGAATGATGAGAGTTATTAAATCTGATGATGGTCCACTCAGATGAGTCACTCGTGGAGACAGTAGCTGCAATTGACTGAACCTTGGAGAGAAAGGGGAAGATGAGCAATAGGGTATTTGGGGGAAGACTATCATCTTTCTACTAGACTAATTAGGAATTTCCTAAAAAGGAGACAAGCTGTCAGACTGCTCTTTTTAGAGAGCAGGTGGAAAGATGTGGAAAAAATTACCAGATTGGATCAAGACATGAAAAAAATAATCTTCCAGAAAATAACATATGTGCTAGAGAGAGAATGTTTGTTTCCTTACAGTCTTTATCACATGGAATAAAAGACTGTTGGAAAACCAGAGGTAGAGAACAGACTAAGGTTTCAGCATTTTTCTTCAAAGTTATGTACAGGATCCTTGACAAAGTCTGTAGTCTGCTTCAGCTGTAATGCTGGATCCCTGTACCCAGAATATCCATCACAAGTAAGCTGTAGGAAAGAGTGAGAAGTTGAGAAGATTTTTGTGAGGAGGGTCAGTGTTGGGGTCGATGTAGTTTGAGAGATAGCATGACTAGGCCGCTTAAGCAAAACAGCATAGCTGGACAGGCTGCTGGAAAGGACAGCTAAGAATAAACATGATGTGGGTTAGCAAAAACAAGACGTGTTCAAGGGCGTGCAGGCGGTCTGTTGCTATTGGCGTTAGTGCATAGTTACCAATCATAAGGGAATATGGAGTGCGTGAACAGAGCGTGATTTATGCCTGTCGCCTATCCGAATAAGCGTGATCGCGTGTGCAGATATGAAAAATGTATATAACCACGCAAGCAGACCAATAAATTGGGAATCGACTGTGCATTGTATCAATGTGTGAGAGTTGTTCCTGTCCCTGCATGGATGCTGAAACTCGGCAGGTCAGATCTTTTTCTTTGAGCCAAAGGCAGGTGACAGTTTATTAAAAGGCCTAAAAGAACCCTGTAAAGAAGCAAAGGAAACTAAAGAACCTCAAAACTAAAGAAAAGCCTAAGAAAGGGACAGAGCTGCAGCCTACTCAAGTCAAAAAATGTTTGAAGGTGCACAGGCCCTGTGTGGTGAGGACCTCAGTTCAGTATTGTCCAGCTGAGGACTTCTAGCTTCTGGCTCCAAATGAAGTCTTTGCAATTCTGTTCCTGTTTCTGACTTGCTGTCCATATAGATATACAGATGTTTTTTGATCTGTATAATTAGCATAGCAAAGCACATGGATGTTCCCATTTAGAGCAATGAGTCTATTTGCATGCTTAAATGCTTTATTTGACGGGATTTATGAACCCAATCCAAGAGCACTCAGTGAGGACAATGAAACTCTTTCCCCTGACATGAATGGATAGTGGTATGGGTCTGGTAAAGGTAACTATTTATTCTTGCCAGGCTGGTATGGGAAATAAGCACCATCCTTTTACAAGAAGGAAGTACAATTATACCTTACCAAGAAACCATGTCCCTCAGGCTTTCAACATTCTTCCCGATGAATGAAGCCTTATAATTACCACCCCTACCTGTGAGAGCTTGCTGATATTGCATCGGTAAGGCTCAGAGTTTAATATCTCTCTTTCAAAAAAGCAATAACAACAACAAACTAATCCCTGTGAGCAGCCTGTGGCATAGAAATGATGCTGTGTTCCTGACACTATTACCTTATATGTAAATATTTTTCTCTCCTTTGCTCTATGCTTTTTTTTTTTCCTGGTTTGCTCAGCTGTTAACATGAATATGTAGATGATCGAACACAAATGGCTCAGCTATCCCTGTAGGCATATCTCACCACAGCTTCTTAGGTAAAAGGATCAGAAGGGGATAAAACCAAAAGGATTTACTCCTTCAGAGGCACACTGTTTCACATGGGAAGACTGAGAAGAGGACTGAGATACTTTCTTAGTGCTCAACCATGCCACCCTTCTGTCCAGTTGCTTTGGGCACATAAAATTTTCCCTTATTGTCTGAAAGAGTAGCTGTAGCAATTAAGAACTCCTTTCAGAACAGCAGCTGTTGTGGACAAAGTATAATTTACACAAACATGTAAGATGTAGAATAAGCTTAATTATTTTATTCTTATTAGAAGCATATAGATGTTATGATTCTGGTCTTCCCTTCTCTTCACTTATTTGAGAGTATTGGGCTAACGGTACTTTTGTGAGATGTGTGCTTTAATTCTCTGCTTTACCCATACCTCAGCATCATGGTAGGGAGGCACATTTGGGAAATTTGGCCAAGTTCAACTGATTCTGGTGAACTTTCTTGTTTTTATAAGCTAGGATTAGATATCATTTTATTAACTAATACAGGAAAAGCCATAAATATGTGAGAGGTCTTGTTGACTTAAACTATAGTTGCCTTGAAGTTTCCAGGTGTTTTTCTCATGTACTGACGTCCAGAAAGAGAGCTTTGTGGATTTCCAGGTGAAAAGATCACAGCATCTGATGGCTCTTGGCTGTAGTAGCATCTCCGCTTTCAGCATAAATCGTCCCCAAGGTGGAAGGGAAAACTGCATTTTCTTTTACTATTTTGTCTTTGTTGGTGATGTTTCAGTTTCCTGCAGCAGTAAGGTGAGCGTGGTGTGAAGGTGCTGGATACAAGGCTGGAGGTAGCTATTGGCTTACCAAAAGGACTAGCAGGAGTGAGACGAGGATCAGCAGATGTTTTGATGTCCACAACAATAAAAAGACCTGTAAGGGCAGCTACTCCTGTGCTACCCATCATAATCCTTTACTCAGGAACTGCAAAGAGGTGAGGAGGCAGGAGGCATAGCTGCAGCAGCCACTGCTGCCAGCACAGCCAAATCCAAAACCTTCAAGTGCAGGCAAAGGAGATGGTGTCAACTTTGCCTGTTCTGTCCGTGGCTTGTCCCGCTTTCATCCAAGAAAGTGAATTAACATGACTGTGCAGCATTTGCCATTTAGTTTCTGCAGGACTAGTTCAGTAAACCACATGAATTTATCAGAAGAGAGAATCAACAAATGTTCTTATATATCTCTATGTAGCAACTACAAAAATTGCTATTGGCATCTCTAGGTTGTGACGAGAAGAGAAAAACACCAAGAGGAACCTAACAATCCTAAATTTTAAAAATTATTTGAATAGTATAGAGGACGAGGTCTAGATTCAAATAATCACTGAAGTAAAATGCAGAATACCTGCTGATCGGGGAGGACTGTCTGTTCTCTGGGGCAGGAATTCTGTGCAAAATTAAGTGTTCAACAATGATTGCCATAGGCACAATTTAGTATTGCATTAAACATTAAATATTAAATTACTAGAAACCCTAGCTGTCACTTTTTGACCTAATAGTGCTTGACCTTGCAACCTTAAAATTTTTAGAATTTCTTTCTGTTTCTCTACTACTGACCTGGAAAGGCCATTCGTTCTGGAAAAAGGAATTGCAAAAGCATTACAAATTGTCAAGTCCTTTTTCAGAAAAATGTTTTTCATACTGTAGGACTGACGTTAAATGCCCATTGCCCTCCATTGATCTGCACACACTGCAGTTTAAAATTAAAAAAAAAACCTCAGAAAATAGATTGTAGGGATAATTTATCTTCCTCCTAGATATGTGTCCTGTCATAAATTTAATTTCCTCTGTTAGGTAGGTTTTCTCCTCTTTGCAAGGTTACTAACACCAACTCAATCTTCCATGTCTGTGTTAGTCTTTTAAAATATTGGCTGAACCACAGTTTCAACAGCTAATCTTATAGTGTCTTGTTAAATACCTTCTTAGGTAGTGGGAGTTCATAAAAAAATTTGTGAAAACTATGCAAAGTAAGAGGCTTCCATACCAAAGGTCCTTTTCTTCCCATTGCTGGCAAACACATCTGGGAAATAAAGAGCTCATGAGCAAGGATTTAAAAGAGTTTGTTTGCTTTAGATAGAATTGGATTTGTTTTTTCTCCTGTTCTCACAAAATTTCCTAGCAGGTTGTTGGCTGAAGAGCATTTTTAATAATTATACTTTTAATTTCTATATTTTATGTTATTTATTATTTTAATTACAATATTCAAATTTTTAAAAGGATTTTATTCTTCTCTCAAGGAGTTGTTTCCCCAGTGTATGTGCCTGTGGCTCATGTAGTTCACACTTCGGTAGTGACACTTCACACCACTTACTTTTCATTTGCTGCTTAAGAGCTAGTGCGGAGTAAGCAGGGAAGACTTCACAGTCTCTCCTTTGTAAGGAAGCCCATGCTCAGCTTGGGCAATCCTAGTGAAGTGTGCCTGCTCCACCACAGTCTGAGGGAAAGTCAGACACCTAAAGGTCCTGTCTGTTTGCTGCGTGCCAAATTCTTTTCTCAGCCTTTATGTCTGAAACAGTGGCAAGCCTCCAGGTGTTTCCGCTTGTTGAACATGTGAGGTGACTAGCTCAGAGGTGAGGGACCTACTTCTTAGTCTGTTAGGAAGTGCGATAGAAAAAGCACAGTTCTGTCTCACCCCTTTTCTTTCATGGAAAAAATACTGTTCATAGCAAACAATCTCTATTTACTCACAAGTTCTGATACTAGTTTTATCCAAAACATGTTTCTTTATTTGATCTTTCTTTCCTTACAAGAAAGCCTGTTATACAGAAACCACAGCTATTTGCCAGGCAAAAGCATCATAAAACCCCTTCCAAGAGTGCAAAAAGGAGGTGTTGGCAGCAACAGGAGGGGCAAAGGTGAAGACAGACAAAATACGGGATTAAGACTTTTCTTACTGCGATTTAAATCTATGATTCCACTGACATCACTGTGTTAGCAGTAGGACAACATTTCCCCTTCCCATGGAGACAGCCTGGCTTTGACCAGGCTCCAGATCCAGCAGGAAAATATTTTAAAAGATGACTAAACAGAACAAAACACATCCCGTGACTCCTCAGGGCCAAACCCACAGCACTGTGCGCCGTCGGCAGTGCCAGTGAGTGAAGCAAGTGTGGAGGGCTGAGGCCATTGTCCCAGCCGTGGGGCAGGAGGGCGGTGAGGGGTAGCGCTGCCAAGGGGCATCCCCGCAGGGAGCCTCCACTCCTGCAGCCTCCTCAGGAATGGGAACCCCAAATTGTCTGTCGGTGGCTGTGCCCTGATTCCTCAGTCTCCCCGGCAGGAACGAGTACTGACAGCCCTGTCAGATGGGCAAAAGGCACAGTGAGCCTCCTTGTGTTGCTTCCTTGCTCACTGCAGCACTCAGCCTTTCTGCTAACTGAGTCTGGGCACAACTTTAAACTGATTAGATTATCTTTGTAATGAGGCATGAGCAAGCAAGTGGAAAAAAAAAGAAGAAAAGTAAATTTTAACCTCCCCCTCCATCAAAACCGCTGTTTCCAGAGTTTTGCAAGGTACTCATTTTTGGAAGGAAAAAAGGGTTTTAATGAAAGGTGTCTTTTTTCCTAACCCCACCCTGAGAGGCAAGGTGTTACATCCTTGTAATGAAAATAGGTATTGTTAGCTATTGTCTAACCCACTTGAAAGGCACTGTTGTATTCCCCCAGCGCAAAGGCTTTATTGAAGACTGCAATAAGAAAACTTTGCAGCTTAAGCATTTTCACCCTTGGGACTTAAACTTCCATTTAGGTTTTTATTTGCTACAACCCCAAAGAGACCACAATGTCAGTGCCTGAAGAAATGAGGCTTGAGAGGTGATTATAGTTTTATGTGGAACAAGAGCTGTTATGAATCAGAAGACAGGTGCTAAAAACTGAGTCAGATAAAGGTACCTACTTTACACTTGCAAGATACCATAGCACCTTCTGCTGTGTTGCAATCTTTTAATCTCTGTCAGCACATCTTGTACTACAAAATAAATGTGGATCATGCATATGGATATATGGGAAATATTTATTTTAAGAACACTACAAACTGCAATACATACATGTAAAATGTAATTAAAAAGTGCACCATAAAAGAACTACTTGAGGATTATAGAAGCTTAGCGGTATTGAACTGTCATATGCTAAAAATATCTTGCTATCTTGCTCTAGAGAACTTTCTGAATTAATTGTACAGACACCAAAACATGACCTAAATACTCGTAATGTCACTTCTTTTCTTTTTCTCTTATCTGAACAAGTTGCTGTAAATGTATTCAGATGTAGAATTTATCCATCTACTGTATTTTGATCATACGTATATTCATCTTCAGCACAGGTCTCAAATTTGTGACAAGACCTAGCCACGGATAAGTTAAACACAGAGAAAATCTGAAAAAAGGCATGTGTTGTGTATAGATAACATTAGGGGGCAAGGGGGAAAGGCTCTTCCTCTTTGGCTTCTTTGCATGTGCACTTGGCTGAAGGCCTTTCTCTGAGGCTGGGGAAACAGCCCAGAGTCAAGATCGTGCAAGTAGGGGTGTTTTGTGAGCACCATTGTGAACGCATCCCTCAGTGGTGCAGACCCATGTGAGAGCCATGAGCTTGCATGGGGCACCTGATGGTAGCAGGTTTCTGAAGATCCCTCTTCAAGCTCACGAGAGCTGTTATGGGTGGTGAGGCATGGGATGGAAGGAACTTCGTTTGGCTACAAGAACCTCAAGCAAACTTCCTGGGTGCAAAATTAGCTTATAAGAAGTGATATTTCTGCTACAGTTAATCTGATGATCAAGTAAACGTGATGACCAAGTAAACAGGCAGGTGAGGAGGGTGGGGAGCATCCACAGGTATTTCATGTTGCTTCTACAGATCATTTCTTCAGAATAAAACTGCATTTAATTGTTGCTGGCACTGCCAGACCTTTGCTAAAAAATTTGCTTGTCCCAGTCTACAACAGTATTACCTGCATAGCTGAAGAGATGTTAGGACACGCACATTTCACTCACCAACGATTTCCATTTGTTAGTAACTGTGTATTCAGTGCTGCTTTCCTCTCAGATGTCAGTGCAAAGGTGCTTATAGATTTCGATGCCTATGAAATAAATGTGTAAAAAGTACAATGCTTCTCAAAGGTCAGAGACAGATGTCTGGAAGATGTCACGTCTTCCTGCCCACCCATAACAGAAGACAAATGGGGATTAGTTACACTCTAGATCTTGGAAATGCCAGAATAAATTTAGCTGTGAACACTTAATTTGAAGTGGGAGCCTCCTTGCCTAACCCACAGTGTCTTTGTCATTGTCCATACACACTTGCTGGTCTCTGGTGAGAAACAGGCATTTCCAAAGCATAGTGCATTTTCTTCTCACCGAGTCATTTAAAATGTGTCAGATGAATCGCCTTTTAGAAGTGCCTCTTTCTCTGTAGTGACTATAAAGGGAGCCTAGACGATTAGCTCAGAGACAGAAATCTGTGCAGTAAAGTTGTAAATGAGGAGTGAGGAATCTCTCCCTTGCATCCATAGGACAGTCGCTGCACTGGGCAGACCTTCACTTCCATCACCTCTCTTCTCCCAGAAACATTCAGTCGTGGCTGTGGATTATAAACAACAGTTGAAGTGAGATTCCCAGATCTCACTTTTCGCTCCACAACCTTAAATTCTTCTGAATTCTCATTTCAGATACCTACAGCCTTTTCTGAATCTGGGTCTTGCAATCTCTGCAAAAGTTACTGTACCGAGAATACCAGTGGCAGTCTACACTGGTGCACTATGGCCTTTATCTTGGTAAAATATGCACACAGTAAATTGCATTCCTTTAGAGCAAAAAATGTGTGGCAAAAAATGTGGCAAAAAATATGGATGGTTTCTCTAAGCTGTGCAGTAGCACTTTATTATGGCTGTGATTAAGAGACTTGCAAATGAATTCTTTGTCATGGAAGACCAACTGTATATACATTTTGGAAAAAAATTTCAATGCAAACATTGTTTTTGTCTGCACTAGTATTACTCCAGACCACTTTATTGAACTCTTACCCCTCAGTTACAAAAACGGCTGGATTTCTGCCAGGGTAGGTGTGTTCCAAATCAGCTCTGCATTACAAGGCTCAGAGCTAGTACAAGCATTTACATTTTCATCTACATCGCATCTCTGGTGATACATGTGATACAAATTAACATGTCAATACAATGAAGCATTTGACTAATAGTGTTTAATTTTAAGCACTCAAATAGTTATCTGTATTCAGTAAGGTTACTTAGGAAGCATGCGAATAAATGTTTTGTTGGATTGGCATCTGTATTCCTGTAAGAAAAGTTGTAAAAAAATATGCAGAAGAGAACACAGATATGAGGAATCCTTCTAGGGAAGGCTGAGCTCTAGCTAAGCAGTGGGAATTCATGGAATAAGGCATCTCATGATGACCTACACACTGACACACATTGCGTAGCAGACAGATAATATGTGGATGCATCCAATCAGCAATAACATCAGCAAGAAAAACTACTAGCTGATACTCAGACATTGTTAGAAAGAAATAGCTCCAGTGATATGACTCACAATAATCAATGAATTTCCAGTCTCTGCATAAGCTGCATAAATAATAGAGCTATGTGCAGGTAGTGGGGTGTACAGGAATAGCAGCAAGGAAGGAGGAGGAGACTGGACTGTGTGCAGACCACACCAGGATAGTAACATGAAATCCACAAGGGACACAGAGTAATAAAAAAGGATTCCGCTGATGCTATTACCTAGAAGACCAGAACTGGACAACAGATATTATGGGAACCAGGACAGTATCTCTGCTCGCTGCAGGTAAATGCTTTTTGTCATCCTCACTTGCAGAATTATTTACTGTCAAGAGGACGTGAATCATTAATTTTACATGTGTGTTCATGCCAGCTTTCTCCTACTTGACATCAGCATGTTTTCACACAGCTGGGTTTGCAAATCCACTTTTATTTGGTCCTGTTCCTTATGGATTCAGAGGAACTTCTCAGAAAGGTAAAGCTAAGAAGCTGCACGTGTTTCCAGAACAGAGGGCTCCAGACATATTTTGACATCTTTATTTACCTGTCACATGCATGTTTCAGCCTCTGTCACTCACACTGTTTGCTCAGAACAGCAGCATCATTTCAGTTTTTGGAATACAAAGATTTGTAATGTTTGATGTAGACCACCTAGATAAGGTCAAGCCACACCCTTTCCTGTTGATAGATGTGATGATGACAAATCACTTTCGAACACTTTCAGAAGGGAAGAATTGGTCTGAAAAAATAGCATGGTATATAAAAATAAATACATTGAATAAAATAGGTATTTTTTTTCAGGATGTTTGTGCTTGAGACCTTTCAGCATGCCCATGTACTGCTTTTGATCCTCTTACTATACCCAAGATGCACAGAGAAATACTCAAGTGTGTGTGGTTTTGTATGTATCTCCAGGATCTCATGTCTGCCTTATCTGTTAGCTAAGGAGAGCTGTGAGAAACAGCAAGATTGGCAGCATCACTCTGGACAAACTAGATTACAGCATATGCTTCTCTTCTACAGTAATGCTGATGTAGTTCTGGTGGCTGTTATTTAAGACTGTGATATTACTACCGGGGCATGGGAGTGCCCAACTGAAAGTTAGGCTGTAGCCCTGGGTAGGTATTTCTCAGTGGGAGTGGGGTCGGGAGTACCCAGGCCACTTGTGACCCTCTACAGCTGCCTCTGTTGTGTCAGCACAGCTGTTCCCACAGATGTGCCATGAACGGCTTCACTGCATGGCCAGGCAAGCACTGCCCTGGCACAACAGAGAGGGCAGCAGAAGGGAGGAGGAAGGGCTGGAAATAGGAGAGCGAGGATTTCTTAAAGAGCTCTGTCTGGCCACAGTCTGACCTGCTAGAAGTGATTTAGGGCTTAAACCTGCTGTCACTGAATGAAAAAGGCAGCCTTAAAACTTGATCCAGTGCTAAGTAAAAACGATTCTGGATTGTGTTCTTCAAACAGATCAATGTTTTCTTTTCACTAACTGAGAAATTGTATTTTTAAGGGCAAACAGAAAACAATGAAGTGTATGAAAGAAAGGTATTCATGTCACAGCTGTTCTGTTTTCTATTGCTATTCCTTTTTCTTAGGTTGTCATTGGCTACTTTTGGTGTGAAATCAAAGAGAGATTTGTAAACAGCTGCTGATACATGCAATATGCTACATGCAGCAAGAATGCACATCAGGAGTCATCCACACCCTGTTTCATCATGTCAGTATTTCCTGAAGACTGTGCCCAAACTAGATTTTGTGTCCCCCCAAAAAAAACCAAAACATATATTTCAAGGAAAAGAAATCCTGAAAATGTCAAGTGTTTGCTTAGGCTCTCATCCAACACAGTACTAAAACCCTTTTCAAAGTCAACTGCATCCCAAACAGCCTGTTTCTCTTGGTATTCTAGACCTTGTAATGGAAATTCTAGCAGAGCTGTGACTATTACTAATGCACTTAATACATTAGGAGCTCAATTTTGAATGCCTTGAGCACTTAGTTCTCCTGCTAAAGTGGATCAGAGCTGTGATGATGTAGCATAACAGGGGCAGTCCCATAGTCTTTGTGACCTTTTGTGAGCATCTGAAAGAGATTGCATTTAATGATTTTAAAATGTCAAGGCCCATTCCAGGCAAGAAGAAAGAAATCAGATTTGGTTTCTGGACAGTGTAAGCTTTTGAAATGAACCCATGGACATCCTCAGACATAAGACACTGGGCTGAAATATCATGGAGGCTGAATACACTGTATTTCAGAACCAGGACTCAGAGACAGTAATTTCAAAATCCAGGCCTGCAGAATAATAATGCTACAGCACATTCCTGCCATAATTTGCTTTTTAGTTCATTCTGAATTACCTCAGCACAGCCGAGTTATTCATCAGTGCATAAAGCATGCAGAGACTGGAAGTGTGAATTATGCATGAAGGATTATTTTGCTCCGATGTTCTGCTGGATGTGTATGTGCAGCGCACACTGGAAAGCAGCACTAACAGCCCGCAAAGACTGGGTGTTGGTTTGAGGACTGTATGAGAGTCTTGTGTTGTCTGAAAGCATAGTCAGCTGTGATATGATGCTAGTAAGAAAACTTCATCAACAGTATAAATAAATGATGGCTTTAAAGCATGAATTATGCCATAAATAAATGATCTCTCCTTCCTCAAATTCTGCCTCCATAGAAAGCTAGTTAACTGAATGTGTTATTCACTATCCATAGACAGCCTGACCAGACAGCGTTGTTTACGTCACTGACATGGACAGATCCACCAAGGAGTGCAAACTTGTCATGTAACCAGTAATAAAATATGCGTTGATGACAAAATTTTTCTGGCTGGTTCTGGCATGTCTTAGGTTTGAATGAAGCTCTCTTGGGATTTAAAATAAAGATACAGAATTAGACTTTTGAAGAAGGAATCCAAGTTAATCACCATAATTAAAAACAATAATGAGGAATAATTTCTGATGCATTATATAATAACCACATAATAACATGTTCTGATGAAGCTAAAGCTGTGGGTATATATTGGCTGATGTGAGTGCCTACTAACTTTTCGAGAACACGAACTACGAAAGCAATTGAAAATGCGGGAAATGTAGAATTAACATGTAACTACTTGACCATCTGAATTGTGGAGCTGGCTGAAGAATAGAACTGTTGTACAAAACATCTTTAAAAGTTCACAATTATTTTTGTTTTATAAACGCTTCAGGAAATTATATTTTTCTGTCATGTGAAACTATGTGAAGATATTACTTAATTTAACAGGATTCTGACTTTTATTGCGTTGTCTTGCATTTTTCCTTTCTCCCTTCTCACAGAATCACAGAATCACACAATAGTAGGGGTTGGAAGGGACCTCTGTGGGTCATCTAGTCCAACCCTCCTGCCGAAGCAGGGTCACCTACAGCAAGGTGTACAGGACCTTGTCCAGGCTGGTCTTGAATATCTCCAGAGAAGGAGACTCCACAACCTCCCTGGGCAGCCTGTTCTAGTGCTCCGTCACCCTCAGAGGGAAGAAGTTCTTCCTCATGTTCAGACGGAACTTCCTGTGCCTC
>Ga0065711_1035342_pt1 | contig 22450 bp, 7 predicted proteins | sample Hoacrofraction12_FD_59098 | JGI IMG/M metagenome (GOLD analysis project Ga0065711, IMG submission 59098) | Hoatzin crop microbial communities from Cojedes, Venezuela - Epithelial fraction 12 v2 (version 2) | ecosystem: Host-associated > Birds > Digestive system > Esophagus > Crop | place... | reverse complement strand
TGGCTTTCTTGGCAGCCAGGGCACACTGCTGGCTCATGGTTAACCTGTCGTCCACCAGGACGCCCAGGTGCCTCTCCGCAGAGCTGCTCTCCAGCAGGTCCACCCCAAGCCTGTACTGGTGCATGGTGTTGTTCCTCCCCAGGTGCAGGACCCTGCATTTGGCTTTGTTGAACCTCATCAGGTTCCTCTCTGCCCAAATACACAAATACACAAATACGCAAAGGATACACAAAGGCAATCTCTGAATCCCATGAGAAGGACATGACAGATCACATGAAATAAAAGAGAGCTGGGTTTCATGCTCCTGCTGCCAAGAGGAGACTGCTCGTTCTGAGTGACACACTCTGTGGACAGCTGTGCCTTAGTTGCAGTCCTGCCTTGGATGTGCAGCTCTGGGTACCACACTAGTGCTGTGTAGGCAGTTGTTTACAAAGTTAAATTTACACAAAGCACCTTTATTTTTCTTAAGGGAAGTCTTACACATTTTTTAATGAACTTGATCAAACAGATTTTGGTTAAAATGGTGCAATGCTTCTTCTCCTTCCCTCCTCCAGAAATAATTTATTTATATGGATAGGTTGTGCTGCTCTGCATAATAAGGTGAAAGTAATATGAATCCAGACAATTTTTCTATAAGAATAAAAGCTGGGCAAACTGTTCTGGGATGTACACACTTTCATTTACTGCATAGCTAGAGACCCAAATGGTAAAGGGATCTGTTCTATAGTTTGGAGTCTAGCGGGCACTGCCTAGGCACATCCATACTATTGAACCAGATGATCTTTAAGGTCCCTTCCAACCCAAACCATTCTATGATTCTATGAATCTATGATTCTATTCAGCTTTTTCAGTCTGTCAAACAGGACAGGCACATCCAAACTATGTATCAGGAGCAGTCTTTGGCTTGTGCAAGGTTCAGGAGGTGTTAGGTATCACCTACAGGTGCCAGGGACTGCACCTGAGTCTCCATGTCTGAACTTCTGTCTTGGCAGTGTTAGATTTACTAGCTAGAAAGGAAACTTCTCCAAGACTATATTTAAATTCACTGTCTTCTACTCCAAATCCTCAAGCTTTGAGTGGAAAGACTGGGACCCTTAGTCCAAATGCTGAACCCCCTCAGATTCCAAGAACGGTTTCATTCATCTAAAAAGAGCTGGGTGTGGTTAGGGTGGCTTCATGGGCAATTGGAGAAGAGGGAAACTGTGAGGTTCAGTGGGGTATCTAGCAGATAGAAGACAAAGATGAGTGGGTCAACAGCTCATCCTCTGCCCAGGTCACTTTCAATGCTAAACCTGTGCTTGAATATACATATGATTTTCTAGGGTACATTGGAAGCTAAATGAACAGAGGGTCTGTTTGGTTGGGAGCTGGGGGGGTAAGTTTATTTCAGGATCACTTGTTGGTGCCAACACCAGTGAGACTGCAGAATCAGCACCCACATATGCTATGGAGTGGATAACGCAATTAACTAGCTGTCCCAATTATATAGCCAGTTCAGCTGAGCATTATGAACCATGTTTCTGAAGGGAGAAGTGCATGCTATTCTGTGCATGCTGCAGGTGTCACCTGCAAAAGGGACCAAGTAAGAAACACCTAGTTCTCTTAATAATGAGCATCATTCAGGAACAGCACAAGTGGCTTTAGTAGAGCAATCCAACCCTATAATATGATAACCATTGGCAGTACTCGGCCTCTGTGTGAACACATGCAAAAGCTGTGGAGTTTAATTTCAGACTAATCCAGCAGCAGGCAGGAGCACCAGCAATGCTGGCTCAGCACTTCCACCAGGACTGGTGCAACTCCCTATAACTCTTTCCTTCTGGGCTCTTTTTTAAAGTGCCATCTGGGACTGTGCTGTTAAGCTGTCCTACGAACAACACCACTGTTAATAATAATAACAATATTCAGGTCTTACATAGCATTTTTCACCTTTAGATCTTGAAATGATTTACTATGGAAGGCTTAGGAGGGCTTTAAGAACAGATTATACAGACATCTGTCAGGAATAAACCAGATTTCCTGACCCTGCCACAAAGTAGGGGAATAGTTTGATGCTCTTTCTAACCCAGAATTTCTGTGATTATCCCTATTTTGTACAAAGAGGACTTTGACTCATGGAGTAGCAAGATGACCTCACTGCATCACACAGCTACTGCTTTGAAGCCCCTGTGGCAGCCCAAGACATTATAAATGACAAAAGAAAAGATTTTAAGCTCTCCCCATCCTGTAATCAACAGTCGTGGGTGGTCTCCATGGAAATGCACCGGTATACCTCAGATTCGGCAATAATGAAAAATGTTACATAGATAACATTTCCAATGGTAGGAAACCATATGTTGCGTCGAAGCCTTGAAGAAGGCCATAAGTTAATGGCAAAGCTAGGATTCATCCTTCAAGATGGGGATGAGTAGCCTTCCATCTCCCTCCACTGACAAATGGGAGCTGGAGCAAGTAACTAGACTAGACACTTGACTTTTTGGTTGCTGATTGTTAGGTAAGAGACATTGCAGCCAGCCTGGAAAGAGAGAGCAGGATATTCTCACGGTTTCTTTGCAGAAAGCGAGTTCCCACAAGCACCCACACATCTCAACAGGTTCATTCCAAAGTCAGGCCTAAATGACTCTGAAACAACACTTTGTCTGCAGCCTCATAAGCATCAGGCCAGACAAAAACTGTTGTCACAGAAATTAATTAGCCAAAGAGTATAAAAAAAGTACTTTGGTAATGGCAGAATGGAGAGCATGACAACCGCCTATGCATTGCTTGTGAAGATTTTGTCACAATGACACTCTGATGGTCTTCAGCTGCAACTGGAATAAAAGAACCAGATCTTGATGCACTCCAGAAAACTACACCTTCCAGGTGGGGGGGCAGTTCGGCTGACCTTTAGCTGCCAAGAAAGGGCCCCAGGGATTCCCTACATGCATAACAGTGAAGAGGCCAGCATCAGATCTCAACGCTTACAATACTCTGTTGCAGTTTTTCTTCCTTTTTTGTAACCAAGAACTTAATTCTTTTGCTTGACTACAACAAAACTTGACACTGGTTTAAGTTTGTCTGGTGTGTAAAGTGGTCTCAAGTACATGACACGGCCACTGAGCCTCCTTGGGAGCAAAAGAACCAAGCACGCTGGAGGTGCAAACCCACCCTGTGGAGACTCTGCAATGCAACACACATTTAGTGGCCCTCAGGGACTGGAATTTCTTTGCAAACATCAGTCTAAGAAGCAAAATAAGCAAGTGCCAAGAAAAAGAGGAGTCACCCTCAAGCCAGGCACGACCTCGTGTTATTTTGCAAGCGACACAGAGAAGTGAAGAGAAATGAGAACATTCTGAACTGCAGGAATAAACTCCTCATTGTCACAGTTCACAGCTGGAGTTTAGTCATCATAAATGCACTTTCATACCTGTATTCATAGAGCAGCACCTAAAAGGCCCCTGGGAGAGGCAAACAGCAACACAGAACTTAGCTGAATGGCTGCCCTGTGCAGATGCTACAATTTTAAGAACCATTTCATGAAACAGAAATGAGTAATTTTATTATTGTTTTAATTTTCATTCAAATTTGCTAGGCTTTTTTTTCTTGTTTTCTCATTAAAGGAAATATGAACACAAGAAACAGCAACATATCTCATTCTGCAGATCCTTCTAGTTTTGCAAAAGTTTTTGATAAAAATGTTCAGTGCTCAGCAAATATTTGATTTGGTGCAATCTTTAAATTTTTTTCCAGGGAAAATCTTCATTTGTGACAAAAGCCCACCTTTTGTGGAAATCACTTTTTGGTGGAAAATTTTGACCATCTGCGTAAATTAAATCTGTGAACAGCATATAATTTAGGAGTCGGATGAAGACAAATTCAGTGGACTGATTTTTAGTTTCCCGTGTTTCGGAATGAGTCAGGGATCTAGGTTCCACCTTGCCAGCATGACCGCAGGGCTGGACGCTTACCAAAGTGATTGCCTTCAGGGGTCTCATGAGATCAGAATTTTACCCAGTGAGAGCTCCAGGTCTTCAGAGAGAGCAGCAACGCCATGGGAACGGCTTCATTTCAGCATCAACCCCAAGGAAAACCAGGGATATGGAGGGACCTAAGAATTTTAAGAAACAGCAAACATGAAACCAGTCCCAGTTTTCACCACACATAGGGGAAAAAAATGCTCAGGCATAGTTTAAAGTTTTATACAAGTTGGGAAAAAAAATCCCATGTGAACTTGTTCACTCATCACCCTGAATAAAAAAGTGCAAACTCTCCCCATTCCGTGAAGCTATTCTTGGCCACTGTGAGCTAAAAAGCAAGGAGGGCAGTTTAAAGGGGGCAAATACAATTAATGTTCCCGCTTTTGCCATATTTCTTGGCCCGGGGGACAAATCAGGAAACTTTATGTCAGCAGGAATGCGAACAATAAAGGTAAAGTGGGTTGCATGTTAGAAAACCGTTTCACTCCCTTTTTATATTTTTTATTTTATTTTTTTGCCCAGCAGTATGATGTGTTAACAATTTTGTTGGTTTAACAGTTCACACTTCCAGCACATTTATCCATTGGCACATGGGGGTTTTATGCATTTAACAGTTTTCTTCATTAAAGTGGGTTCCACTGTGTCTTAAAAATTGTTTTCCTTAGACTGCGTGTTTGTTATTTTATATGGTGTGACTGAAAAGCAGGCCAAAATTTTAGCCTTGGAAAATGCACACTGCAGAGAGGAACCCAGTGCAGGCAACAGGATTAGCCTCCCTCAAAGCCCAGCACATATTCTTTTAAGAACTGCTGATTGCACTTTGAAGCTTTTTCCCCTAATTGCTGGGAGATTCTTAATTTGTCCTGAGCTTGGGAAAACAAATTGCAGATGTACGTGCTGCAATCAAAACCCCCTCTGCACAGGATTTTTGTATGCTGTCAGTGAGATGGCCTTCTTCCCCTTCCACAGTGCCCTTGAACCACCTGTTTTTTACAAAAACAGTGCCAGCATTTTAAATTTTTTTTTTTCTCAATTTTGAAGGAAGAGCGGGGGCTGGGGGAAGGGAGAGGGAGGCTGTTATTTCTACAGAAGCAGGACTGGTTCTTAGAGGCATAAGAGACACCCAGGTGTTTTCACAGCGAGCCCTGTGCAGGGCCCTTTTGGAGCCAAACTCGATTCCTGTTTGCCAAACTACACTTTCAAGAGGTGTCAGATATCGAGAACCTGTTTCAAACGCCAAGCCAAGCAATGGAGGGGAAAAAAAAAACAAGGGGAGGGAGGAGGGGAGAAGGGGGGCATGGGGAAAAGGAAAAGGGGGAAATGTTCCTCCTCGAAGAAAAAGGTAGTTGTTCCAACTTGGCTGTTTCTTTTTAAAATAATTAGTTAAGCAGTGCATAAAAACAGGTAAGTCTGTTCTGCATTGCTCATAGCCTTGGCAGGCCCTGTCCTTCCCTGCGTTAGAGGAATTTCTGTGAACCACCACTGTACAGGAGAAGGGAGGGGAATTGTATCACCGTGACCTAAGGCAACCCAGCTTGTAAGGTTAACCATAATTTTTTAAACTAACATGACCTCTGTTAACCCCTCCACTCCAATCTTTAAAAAAAGAAAGAAAGGAAGAGAGAGAAACATGTTTACAAAACCACTAGAAGGAGAAAGGGGGGAGGCAAGAGGCCGAGAGTCTCATTCCTTCGCTCTCCCCTCCATCCCTCCTTCCGTCCCTCACCTGCTCCTTTGTCCCCGTGTGTCTGCACCAGTAACTGATGTTTACCAAGCCCTGATGTAGCATGTCCAGGGACTTTGCTTTTTTTAATGAGTCACGGAATCATAAAATTAAGCCATTCTGGGAAGTCAAAAAAATTCGGTTCCATGTGTGCATTTGGGGCTTTGCAGGAATGTTCATGTCTGGAAGCCTGAGTCACATGCTCTCATGGTAAACGTGATACATCCTCTATTTAATGACACCATTGACTTGCTTTATTTATTTTGTTTCCCTCTACTCATCCCTCACTCCTTATTCTGCAGAAGAACGCAGGCCATTTCCTCCAGTTGGGATGCCAGGTAAACCTACCTCAGGCACCCTTTGCCCTTCCCTCTTCTACAGCCGTCTTAAATCAAGTAACCAAAGCCAATGCCAGCATGGCACCAGGCCAGCTGAAGGTGGCATGGGGCCATGGTATATGGTGTAGTCAGCTTTCCTGTCAACATTTGGATGCTGAGTTCATCCTAACCAGAAAGTGCCAAGCTCAAAGGAATCTGAGTCTGCCTCAGAAAATATGTATGCAATACGCAGCCCACACAAAGACACTGGCTCAGGGAGGAGGCTTACTTATTTCTGGTCTCCGAATTTTCCTTATGGCTTATTCCCACCTATATACATTTCTGGTCACTCAGATACAGATGTGGCACGGACAAAAAGGAAGTAGGTATGACATGTAGAGACCTGACCCCCTCTCCCACTGATGCACAACCTGCAAATACTGCCTAACTGCTCTTGAATACCTGCCTCCTCCATGCTCCATCAACTCACATGGTAGACACAAACTTCTGATTTTATATGGGACTGCAGTTAGGCCACTCTTAAAGCGTCTTTTCTTTGAAACAGTTCCTTCCCTGCTTAAATAAGCATAAACAAACACTCCTGCTTATATATTTATAAATATTAACCGTGGAAAATCTACCAATTAAGTAGAGTTAATGTACAAGCTAAGGAGCAAGAGGCCAGATTCTCAAGTGGTACGAACTGGCAGAGGTTCAAGATTTCAATGGAAAAATAGGCCTGAACTTCCTTTCATCTAATATGTAGTCCAGCCCTCCATCCTAGAATGAGCTCATGTACAATTAATTGTTTATATAGATATATATCTGCAGTCCTGTTTGGGTGCAGCGAGCATGGGAAATACCAGATCTACCACAGACCTCTCACCAGCAGATGCGCTGAGCTCGGCTTTCCCCAGATCCACTGTTTGGGCAGTGTTTATGCAGCACAGTGTAAAATGCCTTCTGTAGCTGTCTCTTCTGGGTGGTTGTGGTTCCTAACTGTTCCTATGGTCCATGAGAACAGACTCTTTCCGAGGATGAAGATGAGCATCCAGTTTCAGCATCTGCCCCGAATTGTGCTTTCTGGAAGTAACTCTGTCTCTACTAAATAACAAGGAGACTTACGTCCTTATGAAGGCACTTCATTAAACAGTTTAAGCATATTCCATTCACCTAGCAGCTACAGCCAATGATATAAGAGGGAAGTGCACATCTGAAAGCCTGCTTTTCAGCCAAGTGGAAATAGCCTGTAAGTTGTGCTAGAGATAGTGATTATCTCAGAGAAAGGACGGGGTTTTAGGTGTGATCTCAGTATCTCGAACTATGAGGACCCGCGGACATCAAGGAAGGGAGGTGTATTGTAAAGGCCTTGTAAATGTCATCACTGTATTTCTGTATGTGCGAAGATGTCCCCATACTGGACGGAAAACAGTGGTTAGACATAGAACAGTCCGTTGGGAGAGAGTTCTGGCCTTTGTCAAGTCAAGGCGTGTTTTGGGAATTGTCTGGGTGAGTAATACTTGGCCTAAGCCCTGCTGGGACTCTCCTGATGGTTCCGCAGGATAACCAGTCAAATCATAGTGAAAAGGGACCAGGCCTTAATACAGAAGTAGCATACCAGGTCATAGGTAAAATACCCCAGTAGTTCCCACTGAAACAACTTGTAAAACAGTTCCAAGGATGGAGGTCTAGCCTGCTCATCTGTACTTGCATGTCAGCAACTCTGTTGATTGACCATGTGCTTATGATTTGATTGTCTAATTTCTGGAAGAAAAGAAAACAAAACATTGGATACTCATTTCCTAAACTAAGCAAGGAGGAAGAGAAACTGCTGATGGGGAAGAGCAAATGTCTCAAGCTGAGGGCCCCAGTTCCTCTAAAAAGGCATTACTGGGACATGTATTTGTGCAAGTCTTTCTATTCCCATGCTTCCTTTAACCTGCTTTTTCATATGCTAAATCTCTTTGGAAAATCCTGTAATTCTGATTGTTCACAAATATTTAGTGTCTCGAACTTTGAACGAATTTCTGCTGCTTTTAAAAATTTTCTTCAAGTTGAAGAAATATAAAAAAATTAGTTATTCTACCTCATTACAAGATTTGCTATCTAAGGTTCACTTACAATGTTGATTTAAGTTGGACATCTGCAGCAGGGGAGTTGACTTCTGCATGTTAACAGAAGATGAGCCACAAGGCATCCCTGAGGCATCTATGTTAACAGAGCAAAGAGTTCTTCAGGCCACGTATCATCCAAAAAAAAGCCAGATCCTGGTTTCTCACGCAGTTAATAGAAAGAATACTAAAGTTCAGCACGTATCTGAATATCCGTCTCAGTCTCCTCAAAAATAAAAATTCTGCTAATGAAATTTCACCCAGCTCTATCCAGATTTCATAGAATTGTAGAATGGTTTGGGTTGGAAGGGACCTTGAAGATCATCTCGTTCCGAGTCCCTTGCCATGGACAGAAACACCTTCCACTAGACCAGGTTGCTCAAAGCCCCATTCAACCTGGCCTTGAACACTGCCAGGGAGGGAGCATCCACAGCTTCTCTGGGCAACTTGTTTGTGAGCTCCAGAAGAACTGGTGACTGAAGAAATGAAAGTGATGTGCACCAACCTAGGGATTGGGAGAGCTGAAAACGGAACGAGGGGTCAGATTCCCATTTCTGGGCCACATCCTCTACCACACTGTCTTCTGCCTTCCAATTTTCTCCTAAAATTTCTAATTAATTCACTTTGTTGTTACTTTATATCGTGTCTTGAGAAGGCATTCTCAGCCAGAACAGAGAGCAGCACATGTGAGAGATTGATTTGGTCTTACAATTATTGCTGTAATGAAAAAATATCTTTTTCTCCTTGGCCTGGAACACCTTGAGATTACATCAGAGTCACAAGGGAGATGAGGAAGACCTGGGTCTTCTTTGCTCATTCACCCTTTTTCTACTTTTCTGGCTGAGGAGTCGGAGGCCTGATGATTTAGGTGAAACTTCCAATATGAACAAGAATATGCTGGGATTCTCATACTTCTCCTCAGGCTCCAAATCGACAAACAAAGAGTATTGTAATTTGTGCCAGGCCTTGATTTGGATTGATACAGCATGTGTATGTTTTGTAATTTCTATAATTCACTAAAAGGACATAAAATAAGGTTTAGGTAACTTTAAAAGTACCAAAAATATTAACTATTCAAAACTTTAAGAGATTTTCTGCAGCTGCTGAAATGATTTTAAATTCATAAAACAATTTAAATCGGTCTCCTGTAAGCCCTGTTAAATCTGGCCACAGAGCCCAGCAACTGGGCATCTGAAATGGTGGTCTAATTTGAGGCAGGTTTTCTTTGCCCCAGTTTCTTCCCTCTTTTCACAGGAACATTTTAAAAATCTTAAAGCACTTCAATGTTAGTGAAATATTTTGATACCAGTGTGATGGATATCACAGAAGGGACTACAAGAGTGTGAAGTATTCACTTTCTGACTCTGAAATAAATAAAACCTGATGTTATACGTCAGAGGAAACCAATCAATCAGTAGGTAAAGCATACAGAATAATTCAGGGACAGTTATATCCATCACAGAGCTTTGTTTTCCTCTGTAACAGCAAGCATAAAGACTTCTATTAACCCCATCAGACTTCTTCATCCTGGTCACTCCCACCTTTTCTGCTTGCCACTCTAATCTCAAAGCCTGGAGCTCCATCCTGCTGTACTCCATACAACTTTTCTACAAGTCCCGTAAACCCTTCTTCCATTCTTTTCCCTCATTATGTTGTCAGGTTCCTCACCATCAGATTAAGGCGAATTACTGTGAGGCTGCTTCCCTCCCCTCTGCTCTGTGTGATACCAGAATGGTGAGTATTTAAAGCGCAGCAGTTACAATCTCTCAGTTCTTCCACATGTCACTGAAATGGATTCCATACGGTAGGTGCAACTGGTGAGAAAATCTCGGTCTTCCATTGTAGGTCTGGGATGGATTATGGTGGTCAGTGCAGAGGCACTCTGGAGAAACCAAGCTCCTCAATCCTGGTAAATCTCTACTGCATAGCTGAGCACCCTCCAAATGAGATTTTCAGATACGTTTGGCTAACTTGGAGGATTTTCACCAGAACAGCCAAAGCCAAACTCTGACCTTAGGGCATCCCAATCCTCCCGTTCCAAATCTTTGCTTCACTGATCAAGCCTACTAGAGGTTTGACAAAATAGCTGTTTATATTTTTTTTTTTTCAAGGCAGCATAACAATGTCTTTTTACTCTGACATTACTCTAGGAATAGTTCTCGCTAAAATTTTGCAAAACAGCTCTGCTTATGGAGAGAAATCAGTGATGCTATGCATACCGCTAAGGGCAGCGTATTGTGTTAGAGCATGTCAATCAAACTAGACTTCATTGGCCCATATTTCCATTGGAGTTTGGTTCAGTTCATACTTCATATTGCTGGATCATAACGCTTAATTTTAAATCTGAAATTTATCTACAGATGCAAGAAAGGCTGAGGCCAGGTGTCACACTGAGACTTGGAAAATGTCCAGTGGGAAGCTGTGCAGAAGATTTTCTGGGTGACACTGGGTACACCAGTCAATCCAGGTCTCTGTGTCCACCTGCATTAAGGAGGATGTACCACTTTTCTTCTATTTTGTATCTGCCTTTTCTTTTGAAATTCAGATTTCTGAAGAAGAAACTGTCTCTTTCAGTGTGTTGCCTTGTGAATACAGAGTTTCCCATCCCATCTGAGGTCCCAAGATGCTACTGCTAAAGAACTGGGAATAATAAAAATACTCAGTGAATTAAGTGGTGGCAGGAAGCAGCAGCCCCTGTGAAAAACTAGCAGCTATCACGCTCTGATTCATCAGAATGGAACTCCAGTTTATGAAAAATGCAAAGGAAGGACATCGATCCCCACACACAGGAAGGCAATTGGCAAAACCAAACAATTTCAGCTCACATTCAGCTGAAGAAAAGAAATAAATCTGCATACCCACTATTGTGATTCCTCTGAATGAACTTGAGCCCAACAGTAGCATATAGGCAGAAGCCTACATCCAAATATAGAAACCTCTTGGAATCCACAGCTCATCTGGACAGGATTAGGGAAACGCTCCCTCAACATTTAGTGAGTGACATGTCAGAAAAGAATTGAACCAATTTACAGCAGTCCTGGAATGTCCCAAACACAGTAGCTCTGAAAACAATGGGATAAAAAGGAATTCATTGTCCACTGCATCACAAGGCAACTATTTCAGGCAACAAGGCAGCACACCACACTTTGGGTAGCTCTGAAGGCTGTTAAAAAATGTGGTTGGCCCATGGGTACAATGCTGAAATTGTACCCATCTGAAATTTTTTTCACTGATTTCACAGTTTCAGAGGTGATTAGTCAGATTAGCCTCTGACTTCTTTTTTGGTCACCCTGAAGCAGAACAATGCATAACATGTTGACAGTGAGGTTTGCTGTGGGGTAATTAGGGGTTTCTTTCAGTGGGGTAGCTGGGGGAAAAAGGAGAGAGAATTGTAATACAGCTGAGTAGTTTGAGTCAAAAAGGTCTTGGAAAAGTCACTCGAGTATGTTGGTGCCAAGATTTAAACACTGAGATAGACCAAAGTAGCCAGTGCCTGTAAGGAATTTTCCCTCTTACAAGGCGTAATGCAAGATCACTGCCCAGGTCCTAGCTGATACGCATCAGGGGAAGTGCTTGGTGGAGAGGGATTGCACAACCTGGAAGAGAAACGCTGCCATATCAGTGTTATTCTTTCAGAAATTACCTTCTGTCTAAGTAAGGCATACATGAAAAAGGGACATTTCTTTTAAGTATTATTTCAATAAGGTGTTATTTGGCAGCTGTGTATCAATGCAAAATAATGAACCTCAACTCCTCCGTCCACCCTCTGTCTCCAGGAGGAAGGCAAGTATCACAGCCTTGCTTTTGATGGAAGGAAACCAAATGCACAGAAGCCACACCAGCAGCAATCATGTCACTGGGAATGAACGTGGTATAAAAGCTTAGAAAGGACAGATGAAAATATCTGGAATATATTTGATCCCAAGTGGTAGAATAACCTTCCAGATGACATCAAGTGGCCAAGCTGGGGTCTTAAGCTTCCACCTCTGCACTACTGGAGAGGTTACAACCTCTGTGCCCCAACCTCAGTTAACATCTGTCTGGATTTATATTGATCACTGGTATTTTTAGACTGTATGTTCTTACCAAGAAGTCTTTGAAATAGACGTTGAACAGAGTTACTCCTGGCTTATGTCAAAGCAGGGAAGATTCACCCTCTAAGAGATCCTCTTGCTCTTTTAAGCTTTTTTTGCTTAGGCTCTGGACGAGAAGCCAAATGCCATGAGACCAAGAGTTTAGCATGATAAAGAGAATATCCAGAGTTTTCATAATGAGGATTAGGAGAAACCAGAGACTTTTAAAGGGGATAAAATTCATTTATTTAGTAAAAGGGGTGAGTCTTGCCACTTTTCAGACATCAAAAAGAAAACTGAAAGTGCAAGGCAGCACGATGTGTGAGCCTCCACCTCAAAAATGGGGCTTGGATCCAGGTACCTGCAATTGCAGTGACTGCCTTCCAGACGTGGACCTACCAGGCTGCAAAATGTCATAACTAATGCCATGAGAGTTTTCCTCAGACAAAAACAATTCTTCCTTAGGGAAAAAGGCTCAGTCACACATACTGAGTCATTGTCTGTGTTTCCCTACCTGACAATGTGCACATTGTCAGGTTTTTTTCACATTTAAACTAAACTTTACAGCAAGTTAGAGGTTTTAAATGTATTTCACTCATTTAAAAATAAAAATAGGTGGCTAACTGGAGGCCTCTTAATTCTCCCAAAGAAGAAAAGACTGCATTGTGAGCCCAGCTTTTACTAGATACCTGAGAGTCAGAGTAGATAGATGATGGCAGATATAGACGTGCCAACTGTGCAAAGACTTCAGCCAGCATTCCTGGCTTAGAAGACAACAGAAAACCTACATCCCATATCACTGATTTGTTGTGGTATGGATTCTCTGATGTCTAATGCAGGATTAATTCACATTGAATCCTCAGTTCCACTGAGTTTAAAAGTTAATCAACGTGAGATACAAACCCTTTCGAAAGCAGGCTTAACTGGTGCAGGTACTTGCGGAATGCCTTGTCTTAATGCAAAAAATCGGACAAATAGATGCAGGTCATTGTTGCTAGAAGGTCATCAGAAATTCCAAAAAAGACCATCAAGTATGCAGCAGATAAGAGTAAGATCTTCAAATCAAGCAAGATGCTTTTCAGGAACATGTTTTTCAATTACTGATCTCAGTTACTGGGGTAAATGCCACAGCTGGTCTTGTACCTGTTGACCCGAATACCCTTAAAATATACAAATATGACTACAAAGTCAACCTAATTCCACTGAATCACTGAGACTTTTAAGATACGTATAAGTCTCTGATGAGCCAGATAAAGCAGACACAGCAAACAGAAAAGTTCATTACAAACACATTAGAGCTTTCAGTAATCACTTCCTCCCTAGCACAAATAAGAGGTCATTGCATATCCATACCAAAGGTGCAATGCATCATTTTTCCCATGGAAGAAAGGCAGCCACCTCAGGGCTTAATTATGCATAACACTATTTGACAAACAGTTGAAATATTTTGAAATACAGTGTTTCTATGCAAAAATTTCAAGAAAGAGGCTTTTATCTTCTTATTCTTTGTAGTCAGCTTAGAACTCAGAGTGGGAAAAATATAACCTTCGGTGGAGACTGCAAGTTTGATACACATGACTAGCATAATGGATTATTTGTTACAGTTTTGCTTCTTGCCCAAAGATCTTCCATGATTAGTGGACAAATCCCCTCAGATCTATGCAGTACAGGAAACCTATCCATCTTGTCACAAAACCCTATTCTGGAATTGATTTTGAGGGGGGGATTTAGTTTCCCCATTACTAATACAACCTTTAGTATCCCACTCCCAACAGGTCTGCAGGTGACCAGGGCCCTAAAATGCTTATCTTGCAAAATGTGATTTTTGCCCAAAAAACTGCACTCCGGAGATGGTCTCGTCTTGGGACTTTCCGTTCATCCTCCACTCTAAGATTCACATGAGCAACTGTTTGTTTTAAGATGAATCATGTCATGTTTTTACGGTTTCTGACACTTAAAAATATTTTGTTTCCGCCTCGCAGTGAAGTCAGCCATTTACTGTTATTAAATATAGTGCTGTGTTATTCCCCCTTTTGGGTGATGATCTCAGTGGAGCCCTTACCAAATCCAGCTTTACACACTCAGATCTTACATAGATGCTGCTGGTACATCTCCCATTTGTAAGATCCCTGGTTACCAGCTACAGCCGAAAGTCTATGCTAATATGTTGGATTTACTTGTCCTCTCTAGCTGATTCCAGCCTTGTGGTTTATGGGTTGCCTTTGTGGTTTGCTAAAGGTCAGGCCCTGGATGGCTCTAAATTTTCTTAAGTGGAACTCAAACACCACAGATGAGTATGTGTTCAAAGCAGTTGTCTTGGGTGGTATGGATTCAGATTTGGTTACTTGTGCTCAGGACTGAAGCCTCTCCTCTTCTTCGGGGCAATGATCAAACATAGGCATCCCTACCACTCAGTGCACTGTCCTCTACCAGCTTTTGTTCCGATCCCAACTGTCTCAGAAATTTCAGGATCACACTAGACTCTGAGTTGCATTTTGAATTGCGCACCCTTCACCCCCACCACTTCCCCAAGCTGATGCCAAGATGCTGATCCTTGCCTTTGGCTTGACTCAATAACTGTAATTCTCACTCACTTTTTGCTGGCTTGCAGGCAGAGACTGCATCAGCCATAATTCAAAATTGCGAACAGATGACTAGATTACTTACTTGAACTGTACTCAATCATTACATCACCCTTGTACTGAAAATCACAGCACTGGCTCCTCATATGATTTTGCATCCACATTAAGGTTTGGCTCCAGAGCTACTGGACTTACTCAGTTGCTCCAGCTTACCTAAAAGAGCTTCTTGTGCCTCGTAGACATCCTCAGACTCTGAGATCAGTCAGTGCCGATTTATTGATCACTCCAATGGCCTGACTAAAAACTGCTGGTGTTGAAGCCTTGGCTCCTCCAAACCTATTTTGTGGAAATCCCTGCAACTTTCATCAAAGGAGGGGGAAGGAAAGAAGCGGGAAATAAATCTGTTAAACTGTCTAAATAGAAAGAGAAAACATTTTCTTTAAGCTGACAACTGCTTGGCCTCAGCAAAGGGAGAGCTCAGATTTTTTTTTTATCTTTCTTTCATAAAACCCTTTAGGTGTAATCTTTGCACTCAGAAATTTTCCTGACTCCAGCATTGTTGTCACTGCTACACAGGGTGCAGATAAGAGCATCGAGGAGCCACAGGACAGCAACAGGCAAGTCAGCATGCCCAACCATGGGAGATAAGCCCCCAGGATGGCTGGTGTGGCTCCTGTCTCGCCACGAGAGCCAGCCAGCCCCAGGCTGGGATGCTTAGACCCTCCCGGCACCTCCAGCACAGCCAAGACTTGGCGCTGGGCAGTTTTTTGCAGCAATCAAAACTGTCGGAGGTGATGACCTTTGCCCACAGCAGAGCCAGTGTTGGCTGACATAATTTGTCCCGCTGTCCACCAGCAGCTCTTTCACTGCTGTTCACCCTGCGGTTGTCAGAGTGTTGGCCATGATCCCTGCTCGCCCTTCTCACCCCTGTGATGATGTTTGGAAGTGGAGCCTGAGCTACATTGAGCAACACATTTTCTCTCCCTTGGCAAAAAGCAGCGCAGGGCAAACTCTAGGTCATGCAAACCATGAGTCAGGGAACAAGTGACAGCTTTCCAGCACTGTCATTGATGCACAGCCACCCCTGCTGCAGTGATGGAGCACTGCTGCCCACTTGGTACTGGGTAAAATTATCCCTTAAAATGCTACCAGTTGGCAGCCTGGGTCTCATTTCAAAAGAGAAAATATCTACATAATGAAAGCCGGCATTTATGACTAATTGGCCCCTTGCTAAGCAGGATCACCAGCTGGGTCAAGGTCTGCATGTGCAGGCACGGAGAAAGAGACAGATTCTCTGTCCACAAGTCAGATCAGGTCAGTTCAGGCCAATGGGTCAGCGTTTCATACGGTCATCTCTTACTGTCAGAGTCACATGCCTTAAATCCTACAGCTTAAGGACCACCAAGTTCAAGTGAATAAACTGGCTAAACTGAACTGAACTGAACTTAATAAAATAAAATAAAATAAAATAAAATAAAATAAAATAAAATAAAATAAAATAAAATAAAATAAAATAAAATAAAATAAAATAAAATACAAACACAGATGTGCAGATCTGAAAATATTCTCCAACATTTTCTTACCGGATTCCCACCCCAAAAGAGATGTCCTTCAGCTTTGTAGTTGCAGATAGCATTTTCTCTTTATGAAAGGTTACAACGACCTTCAAAGGTCCCTTCCAACCCCAGCTACTCTATGACTCTATGAAAAGTACTTCTGTACACTGTCAAATTCAGGATAGGACACTGACATGCTGAAGAAGAAAGGCCTCATGGACTGTGTGTAGCAATTCAGACCACACCTAGAGATTTCCTCTTGCAATTGGGTGGTACTATCCTAATACATCAGAAGTAAAAGGAGGAACCAAGCATACCTCCCGGGATGGAAAGAGCTTCAAAGGGAAAAAACATTGCAGCCACTTCTTCCACACAAATACCCACTTATCATCTTTGCTGATCACCAGGAGCAACGTAAGGCTGACAGCCACGAGATGGATATCCATACATCAGAGAGCCAAGGGGGAGAGACTTCTGGCAGCAACTCACAGGCTGAGGTTGGTGGTGGCTTCTCATCCATCATCTCACCACCTGCTGGGGACAAGGCTAGGCTTGGTCCTCAGTGGGGTCAGTGGCAGCAGCTGCAGCAGCCCACCCTTTGCCTTTCTTCTTCCCAGGTAGGGTTTTGGGGCTTGGCAACACTGTACGCTGGCATGGTACCACTTTAGCACAAGCTGCGTCTGTCTCTGGACCTGCAGGTTGTCCATGCTGTTATTACCTCTTCCCTCTTTTCAACACTGCCACATATATTTTTGTATTCTTCCTTGAAGCTTTTATAATCACAGTAGGGCTACAGTGAAGCCTCAGGAATGGCTTCATAAGCTCAAGATGTCACACAATAAATGTCAAATATTATTATCAAAAACAACTCATAGACACATGCCAGACTGGCAGAGGTGCCTAACTTTAGGGAGGGCCCCCATACATGCTCTCAACGTGTTTGGCTACAGGACTCCAACACCGCTTCACACAATCCTGGCAAAAACTGTGATATTGTCTCAGCTCATCCAGGGAAAGGCAGGTTTCGAGTTAACTGCTTGGGGCTTACTGTGAGCGTCATGCGATTCCCAGCCCATCCAAATGTAGCTCTGTTCTTTCCTACTCTACAGATGGCCAGAGAAATCCACTCCCTGTCATGTGTAATGAAGGGCAGGAAGGAGAGAGGATTTTTGACATGTTTAAGTATTATCCAAAACAAAGAAATTGCTCAAAAGCCAGGGAAGCATTTAAATAAATTAAAGCTGCCAGCAAAATCCCATATTTGTTACAGTTCATTCCATTTCATCCTCAGAGCCATCCCTCTGCAAAACATGGCAGCTCCAGTAGTTTGGTGTGCAGATGTTCCCCGTCATATGTTCTGCACTGCATCATGCCTTTTTTCCTGATGTGACTCCTTAAAAACAGTGAACTCAGATTCCAGGACAACCTGAGTACAATTTTCCATGATCAGGGGCGACTGAAAAAACACGGTTGTTGACTTGGCCAGTGAAACACGGGTTTTTTTGTTCTTCTCTTCATCACTCTCTCTCCCTCTCTTTTTTAATTCTCCAGCTGGCTGGTAATCCAGCATCATCAACATCTTTTTGCATTTTATTCCTTAAGCCATTCATATTATACACATTCCAATTTTAAAAAAACAGATTTTAGGAGTGATTTGATGTGGCTTGGAATAGTGACATGCTTACACATTTATAAAAAAATCATTAACTTGGGGGGAGGAAAAGAAAAGATTGCATCTCTTATTTTCTTTCCTTCTCTTCCATTTTCTTCATTTCCAGCATATGAAATTATTTGCTGGTCATTTAGGAACCGCAATGTCAAAATGTGGTTGCCCCATAGGGAGCAAAAAAGACAGTTCATCCTTGCAGTTTTCAAGTCAGTTGTTAAGAAGTAGCTTTGGCAAAAGCAAAAGCCAAATTGATCTTTGAGCTGTAATGTTTAGAGGCTATGTTAGCGGTTCTGCTCATTGTTATTGAGAACACCTCTTCCCACAGTCCTTAAATCTGCCAAATCATAACCAAAATATGATGTTGTGCAGCGCCTTTCTTCAAATCTTGTGAAATCCCAGTCTCTAAGTTACAACTGCCAATTACTCCTGTCTCTAGGCTCAGTCATTCTTGGGCCTCCAGTGAGACCAGCAGAAAAAATGCCAATCTGGAACCCTGCTCAGGAACATTGAAATATGTAGTTCATATAAGCTATAAGGTGACAACTTGGTGTCCAATCCACAGAGTGATTTAAATGGTTAAACTCTTACTGAACTCAGTGGGAGTTTAGGCACCTAACGGGGAAATCTGTAATGTAGAAGAGAGTTGCAAAGTCCTGCGCTCTCATGCAGAAGTTCTGCACAACTTTCTTCCAAAGTGTCAGTCCTCTACCATCTCTCTCCTTGAGCTGAACTGTGCCTTGTATCCAAATATGACAAAGTAGTATTTATGCTGCTTTTTTTTTTTTGTTTTGGTGCAGAGACACTTTACAAATTGGCCACTATTTAACTTAAGAGAAAAAAGCAGTTGTGTTCATAAGCCAAAATAATTAGTTCTGTTCAAATTATAATATATGTAGACTTCTAGAAAAGATACCCCTCAAATGTGGGCCAAACTTCAGTATCAGTGGTGAAAACCCCATTCCAGGTTGCTAGTTTCTATGTAAAAGCTTTTAGCAGCTTATCTTATTACCACCATATTAAGCTCTATTTTCTCTCCTCTACATACAAAGTACGTATAAACTGCTCCTCTCCCACAGCAGAGCAAATTTCTCTGATCTTGGAAGCAATGAGTGATGGAGTCTTCTCTGGTGTCTTGATATGAAAATATATTTTTATTTTCCAGGCTTATTCCATCTTCAGACAAAAAGCCCCAAGTTCCAGATTTTGTTCTCCAAAAATATTTGAATCTGACAAGTATTTTTAATTAAGAGCATTTTATTTAATTATGACATAATTGCAAATCCCACAGGAGATTCATATTTCTATCCAGACTCATATTGCAAAGGCAATCCATAGGATAAAAATGAATGCCATCTGACTTTTCCTGTTTTTAGTCTCTTTCATTGCATTCCTCCTGTTCTTGACTTGTCATATCACCAAATTTAAAAGCAGTGACGCAGAAATTCAGCCTCATCTCATTTTGATACCATGCTGCCTACAAGTCTGGGGTACAACCTTACGAGCAAGCGAGTTAGATCTGACTGCTTTGTCTCTGTGACACGAATTTCATACTGACAGCAACTCAGAAAGTCAGGCAAACCATCACATTTAATAAAATACTTAAGCACTTGCTTGAGTTGACATGTCAGGATCTCTAGATCACCCTGGTCTTCAATAAAACATGCCTCAGTTCTTTAGCAAATATAGCACTGGTAAAGTCTTCCTTTTTGTCCTGCCTGCACAGCAATCAAAATCAAAAGATGAAATGTTACACCTTCCTTCAAGAGCTGGAACTTTCCAGAATTAGGCCTGAACCAATGTTTTATGTAAAGATCTGATCTACAAGAGTTTGTCTTTAAAATGACAGTGATGCTGCATGATATACAACTTGCAGCCAAGGGGTATTAAAACTGCAAAAAAAGAATATAAAACAGTCCTAAAGTCTTATCCTTTTCATTTGCACACAAGATAGGATTTTCATCCACCAGTTAGCACTCAAGTATGTAATTTAATATCCAGTATGTGTAGTGATTCCAAGCTAACCTGCAGTACCAGCATCTGTCATTCACTACATTTGAGCCCAGCAATCTGGTGGGGAGAGTCCACTGATTTTCTTCCAGCCAGGGTCTGTGGTTGTCTCACGCCTGTCTTAGATTGTTCACAAGATGACGGTCTAACACCAGAAGATTTTAATCTTTGAACTATCAAAAATGTGGAGCTGTTGATTTTTGTTTCAGCCTAAAATTGCCTTTGAGATTTTTATTTTTCAGTCTATCCAAAAACTGACTTTGAAGATCACATGAAAGGGAAACAGAAAGGACCAACTTTGATCAGGATAATACAATGGAGCCATTAAGGACTGTGGACCGGGTGAATGACTCACATGCCTTGGAGTTGCAGTAACTAATAAAAACAATTAATAATAATAAAGTCAGAGAGTCATACAGCCAGCCAATGGCTCAGTGACCTCACATACGAGCAATCATCTACTGGATTGATATTTTGGGCTGACTGGAGTATAAAGGCTGAAAGAAGATTATCACTAGATTCTTTTAATTGTTTTATGAACCCCCTGGTGAATGCAAACAGGGACTAAATAAGAGCCTTTCTTACATAAGTTGACAATTAAAGCCTTGGCAGGCCAAAGAGTAGTTTCTAGTCTTTCAGCAATGAAGTTTAATGCTCAAAGCAGATCTCTTTTTTTCACTGTTTTGTCATGTTTTCTGCAGCTGGTAAACATGAGTCAGGAACAAAGTCCGGAGGAGGGGAAAACTGGCTGCTAAGAAACTATTTCACTCTAAAATGGAACCTCTCCATGCATGTAAATGTCAGGAAAGCTCAGTTCCTGTTGATGTTACCTCTGACTTTGCAGTGCAGCTGGTCCTGGAATGGTATGCAAACAGCCACAATCATCCAGCTCTGAAAGCAACCAAGTAACAATGTCAATGGTGACTTTTTCCACCTGATTGTCTCAGATATTTGCAGCTACTGGAGTCTGGACTCCATTGTCCACACATCTACACTGACCACACACCTACAGGAAAACTACCCCGTCCCACCCCACCTCCCTATTTCCAACAAGTAGGAGCCCACAGCTGCAGTGGGAAATGCACATGTTCCCTTTTTCTTCACCTTCCCCTAGGTGAGGAACTTGAAACACTGAGCTTTTCTAATACGAAACCTTGAGTAACCTGGTCTTACCTCATGGCTGACCTTGCTCTCAGGAGAAATCTTGAGATCCCGTCCAACTGGAATTACTCTCTGTTCTTATGATATTAAGCTAATATGGCCTGGATAGCCTTTTTCATTTGCTGTGTTAGACTAGAGAATACAAAATCCAGCATGAAATCCTGACTTACTCTCCTTTTCTTCCTGTAACTGTTTTACGCCTTGCTTGCAACATCACAGGAGAAATGAGTGCTTAGGCAGCATGTGAAATAGGAGCAGGTGATGTCTTTGTGATACAGCCATACTGCTTTCAGGGTCATCTATTTGCCAGACAACAAATGTTTCTGGGTTCACAAGGAACAGGGTCAGGCCCTTGTGAAGGTTTCAGAGAAGAAGTTTGGCTTAGAGATGGTCCCTCAGCCCTTGGAGGAGTTTTCTCTCTTCATTAACTGTAGAAGCAGTAGGGCAAGACCTGTTGGCTGACTTGGGAGACTAATATTGGGTAGGCTAAACACCCTACTTGATTTAGTGTGCTGAGATCCCTTCCCAAACATTATCTGCAGGAAGGAAGAAGTACTGGGAGGCAGGAGTGGGAGAAGGAAATGAAAAAATGTCTGAAGAGGATGGCTGACAGAGCGAGGCAGTGGAAAGCTATGACAAGAAAAGATATGGGAGATATATAGATAAGATCTAGAGCTATGAGAAAGCAGATGGTGAGGTTGCTTATTTTCTTGAAGGAAGAGCAAAGTTTAGGAAGATATCAAACTTTTGTTATTAGCTGCTCCAAACTCTTGAGTGCTGGATGACACATTCTGGAGGAATTTTCAAGTAACAGCAGAAACACTGAGACAGCTCACACTTCCTTGGCTCTTCTAGATGCAGAAGGGATGGAGGGGTCTGCATCTTCTCCTGATCTGGTAAAGCTTGTGTTTGTACCACTGCGTTAGCATGAGCACCAACGTAGAAAATGGCAAAGAGGACACCTCACTTATTGGGTCAGCACCTCAAGACCAAAGTCCACTGGTAAACAGGAAGCATGAGAGGGACTGGGAACAACCACAATTTACTGGGATAAAATGAGGGATCAAAACCCAGCCACACGGGAAGAAGAGGACTGTAACTGGGCAGGTTTGAACTTTCAGGAAGGAGAGAAGACTGTCTAGGATAGGACCAAGTCCTGCTGCTCAGAATCACAGAATGAATCACAGAATCACAGAATGGTAGGGGTTGGAAGGGACCTCTGTGGGTCATCTAGTCCAGCCCTCCTGCCGAAGCAGGGTCACCTACAGCAGGCTGCACAGGACCTTGTCCAGGCG
>Ga0065711_1004764_pt1 | contig 22452 bp, 15 predicted proteins | sample Hoacrofraction12_FD_59098 | JGI IMG/M metagenome (GOLD analysis project Ga0065711, IMG submission 59098) | Hoatzin crop microbial communities from Cojedes, Venezuela - Epithelial fraction 12 v2 (version 2) | ecosystem: Host-associated > Birds > Digestive system > Esophagus > Crop | place... | reverse complement strand
CTAGTCCAACCCTCCTGCCGAAGCAGGGTCACCTACAGCAGGCTGCACAGGACCTTGTCCAGGCGGGTCTTGAATATCTCCAGAGAAGGAGACTCCACAACCTCCCTGGGAGCAAGGTGGGTATTGCTCTCTTCTCCCAGGTAACAAGAGGAAATGACCTGAAGTTGAGCCAGGGGAGGTTTAGATTGCATATTAGGAAAATTTCTTCACCAAAAGGGTTATCAAGCACTGGAACAGGCTGCTCAGGGAAGTGGTTGAGTCACCATTCCTGCAGATATTCAAAAGATGTGTGGATGTGGCACTTACAAACATGGTTTAGTAGTGGATTTAGCAGTGTTATGTCAATGGTTGACTCGATGATCTTAAAGGTGTTTTCCAGCCTAAATGATTCTACGATTCTATACTATATTTTATTTCAGTACAACTTGACAGTGATCACCCATGTTTCTGATATATTGGACTGACACAATAGTTGCCTTATTGCATAATTATCCAATTAATTGAGGTCAAACTCTGATTTTGTTCACCTGGGCAGCTCACCTGAGTTAGAGGCATTAAGGTTTAAGTCTGATTCATAAACAAAATATTTTCAGCTCCTCTAGGACAAAATGCAAGACTTCTACATACTGATTATTCTAGTATTCTTATTTATGATGTTTTACATAAAAATCAAACCAAACTATGATACATCAGAAATAAATGAAACAAAAATTTTATGTACCTGCCATACAATACAGGCATAGTCCCAGTAGACTGAAAATCAGAAGACTTTATTTCTGCTTCAGATTTTTGCATGTAAGCCATGTTCACAAGTGGGACTTAGAAGTTTTGAGAGATTCAGGTCAAATATTAGGATAAAAATTTTCATTCACATGAATGAAATGTGAAGCATTGGAAGAGGATACCCAAAGAAATTAAGGAATCTCCAACACTGTTGATTTTCCATATTTGATTAGACAAAGCTATGGCTAACTTCAAGTAATGGTGTTGCTATGTTTGTAGTAAGTTGGACTAGGTGACCTCTAAGGTTACCTTCTAACTGACTCTACAATTAATTGATTTCAGCAAGATCAGCTGCTCTTGCTCAAATGCACATCAAAGGAACTGCAGGCAGACTTATATTGTCTGATATCATACAACAGCTTAAACTGATTTTCGTGCAGATGCATTTTACAGCGACTATGTGCATTTTGTAGAACACTGTCCTTCCTCAAAATCCTGACTGATCCCAGGTTTTTAACACTGAGTTCAGTTGCTTAGATTTAAATAAGAACAATATTATTGTTTGCCATTCAGTTAGATGAAACAGTATATGTGAATATTGGTATTAGCTATTCTGTACTCCTTTCTGTATTCTACTCAAATACTAAAGTTGAATAAGATCTTTGTACTCTTCCCTAATGCATCTGATAACAAATGTAAGTATACAATACACATATGGCTAAGACACCAATAACATCTGATTAGATTATTAATATGACTGTAGACAATAACAAGGCGTTTCAAACCCAAATAGAATGCACTGTTATGATACAGCTCTTATATCAGTTATGGGATTTAAAATATAATGAATTCAACACTGTTTTACCAAAGAGACAGAAAAAAAAGTGAAACTCATCATAACAGAGCTCTATTTTGAAACACATGCTTGCTTCCGGTTTCTTATACAATACAGGTTCAGGAAATTATTTTATGACCTCATTTCCCCCGACATCATTTGTTCTGAGGCTGAGCGGTAAGGAGTTCTGCAGTGCCCCGTGCTTTGCTGATTGCAGCTCTGCTGCTCTGCAACTAATGGGGTCCAGATGGGGCCAAGAACAAACAAAATGAGTTGGGTGAGAAGGGACTGATTTATAGTCCTACTCTTTCTCTTCCCCCTCCAGAATAAACAAACCTAAGAAAACGCTGCCAGAGAAATCTCCAGCCCACATGACATGTGTACACTCTTAGAGGTCTCAAAATGGAACAAGAAAATACGACTATCAGATGCATTATTCCTGACAGAGCAGGCTAATCTGTAACTACTGTAACTGCTTTATCTTTGTTGGAGTCATTGCCTTGGGGGAACATCTGGCCTAAGAGACATAGTAAAGAATCAGGTAAGTGATGTGTGATATTTCAACCACATGGTGTTTTCTATGTGTATGGTAGGGCGTAGGCTCTCCAAGGACTATAGCGTCTGATAAGCCTAGTATAGCAGAAGGCCAGCCTGTTTGGGAGTGCCCGCCTGCTCATACAAACCATCTACAGAAATATTTAATTCTAGGTATATGATGTATTACCAGATAACGCATAAAATGAAGTATGTTTCATTTAAAATAAATCCACTCTAAACGTAGAAATAAATCTTTCATTCATGCATGAAACCTCTCACATATAATTTTTGCCCTTTCCACAACTGCTTTCTTTTTACACCAAGAATGGAATTGATTTTGTCACTGGTGAATAAGACTCTTGTGTAACTTGATTTTTATAGGGTATGTTTTTTCATCTAGCCTCCTTCACATTTGTTGCAAAGTCTAGCAGTGATCTAAGAGCAACCTCGTGCAGATAAAATTGTTTTCTGAGGTAACAATGCAGCATGATTGCTTTACTACCCCTCCACCTACAAATCAGGATATAGGATTAAATGACATTAAATGACTGAGCAGGATAAGTAAAGAAGGTCTTGAGAAGAATTATAGCTATATTGTTATAACTCCTGAAAACCCTTGATTAATCATAATAAATATTGACCTTCAGTAATATTTCCAAGTTTTCAAAAAATGCTTGAGATTTTGAAATCAAATGCACTTTTTAAATATTACTTTAGCCCTGAGAGCGGGACTCTGAAAATGGTGGCATCAGACCTGGTACCTGCAATTCTGGGATTATGTGGGAAAACACTCCTCTGACATTGCTGAAGCTGGGTACATGACAAGGTGGCTCTGATTTCACCAAAACAATGCCACAAAGCTCTCGGGCAGTGATGGCTGTGAGCCCTCAGCTTCAGGCTGAAGCTGGCTTCCTAATTGTTTGCAGAAGCTGCTGACATGTGAGACAAGTAAGGAGTGCCTGTGAATGCACCCTAGAGTGTCAACTTCCACGTGCTAACAACATTTAACTATCTTTCATGCACAATGTAACCTCCTGTCATTTATGTACTTGTGTGTGCTGTATTCATGTTGTGTTCAACTGCTTAGTTTACCCTTGAGTCTTCACAATAAGCAGCAAGACGCAACCACGGCTTCACGCACTTTCTATCAGGAAAATGAACTCCCTGGTTATTACTCAGATAATAGTGCAAGATTTTGGAGAAGTGTGGTCCCTCACAGCTCAGGAAGTCTGTCTCTGGGCATTACAAGAACAAAAAAGAGATAGGAGAAAAAAGTCCTTTTTAAGCTTAACAAACAAACTAATAATTTCACATTTTCAAAAGAATTGGCTGCTAGTTGAGGAGCTGTTTAATAAAGTTCCAGCACAGAAATGTAAACATATCCCATGGGTATTCATATTGCCCTTCTGTGAAAGTGGAATGGCTGGTATATACATACAGACGTATATAAGACCAATTCCAGTGCAGGAAGAAAGAAAGGGAAGACCCAGGATCCTAAAGAATCTTTCCAGTTCCCCAAAATTATAGAACTGAGAGTAGCATCTCATAGTGCTATATGCAAAAGACGGCAGTGATGCACTTTACTGTGCATTATTGTCACTAAATTAGAATATGAAATTTTAGGGTTTATATTTCCCTACTTGAAGAAGGGGGAGATGCTCTTTAAATGAAAGAAAAATTCTCACTGAAGGTAAGCCCTGCACCGCTGGTTCCCGTCCAAGGTGCTGTTCACCTCACCAGCCTGAGGCTGCTACATGAAAAGTGGGGCCTGCACCAGCAACGTGGGCAGGGACTGCTGCAGAGCCTGAGGAGTGACAGCAGCGACCTGGGGACTGAGGAGGAAAAGGGGTTGCATGTGAGGCTGGGAGAGGGAAGAAACCCACGGGGGTGAGACCCATCTAGCCTGGGAAGCACCGTGTTCCAGCCTAAAGTGTGTATTGATTTACGTGCCACTTAGGGACATGGTTTACTGGTGAACTTGGCAGTGTTAACAGTTGGACTCAGTGATCTTTAGGGTCTTTTCCAACCTAAATAATTCTATGAACAAAATGGTTAAAAGGAGGTATGTGCATCTTATAAAAGAACAGTGTAACGTGTCACATTTCTACTGACCTCTTGTTTCCTGTGTTAGGAACAACTTGTGGCAGAAAATCACAGGTGCCCACCAAATTTAAAACAGCAAACCACCAGACTCAGGATGACAAATTATTTTTCACTGCAGGAGCATCACGTTTTTTTAAGTACATGTCCCATGCTATGGAGGATCTTTAAGAATCTTTCACTTACATTGACTACTTTGCAAATGAAGCCAGCTAGAGAGTCTGATGGCTTTTCTTTGCCCTTCTATGTGGAAGGCCATCAGCAGCCAGTGTAGCATTTCATTTCCCCCTGAGCTCATTTTTTTTGTGGCACAAATGTGCAACAGTATTGTTAAAGATGAGTGACATAGCATGATGCTGCTCATCAAAACATTTTCACACTCTGCAGTCTATAAATCCATTTGTGTTCCTCAGTTTTGTGAATGAGTGCTGTGAAAGTGAAGAACATCCACATAACTTTATTTGACATGTAGACTGCACTATATGTGCCATATGTGTCATCACAACATTGAAATCATCCTTGATGTTAATTTGTACAAACTGCAAATTTGGACAATAGGAGGAGGAGGAGGACAATATTTTTTTCTGGAAAGCAGTGCAGTTTAGTTTTCTAGGAGACAAATCTTTGAAGAGCTCTTTGCCAGCCATTAAGCTACATGTGTCAGGTAGATCTGTTTCCCATGTAAATAAAATAGTGTGGTTTTTCCTCCTGGAAGTTCTTTGTTTAAATACAAAGGAATGCAAACAGTGATCACATTTCTTTAAAGTTAAGAAGGAGGAGCTCATGAAGACTGACGGAGAGGAAGGCTGGCTTTCAAATATTCTGAAGTTTCAGACAAAGTTTTTAAAAGAATAAAACTTTGTTTTTTGTTTTTCTTTTAATAGAGTTTTGGGGTAAAAATGCCTTGCTTTATTCATAATATTCAGAAATAAACACAAAGCCAATCAGAAACCTGGATACCTTTTGCATTATTTTAAACATCAGCCCATGCCATGATTCATTTACTTAGAAAGGGACTCTAGTGAAAATTAATGATTTACATGTAGATATAACAAAGAAAACACTGTAGCTTTAATAACTTTTAAGGTACTGTGTAATTTCAGGGATGCCAAGCATTCTCCACTCTCACATTTTTCAAAACCTCCTGGCATTAAGCAGGGAGTATTTTAAAAAGGGTCCTAAGCTATCCAACAGTCTCCTGTCCTTTGCTAATGAAAACCTAACTCACTTGTAAACTTGTGAATGAGTTGAGATTCTTGTTCCAAAAGGGAAAGAAAAGTGTTTTCTATCATCCACACCAAGCTTTTGAGTGGCAGTTCTCACAGCCTCGACCATGAAAACTACATACTTTAGACTCCAGAAGATCAAACTTTTGTCCCTAAAACAGTTTAAAAGGCAAGATGTTTCACCTAGCTCTTTTCTTTTTGTTCTTAAACAGAGGTATTGCATAGCTGGGTTATATGTGCAATTATCCTTTAATTCTGAATTAAGACTTCATTAACTGTAAAGCTGGGATGTTACTGAGGCTTCTGTACGTGAAAAGCAACTTATTTTTCCAAGGGCTCTGCCTGTTTGGCTTTTCCTGAGTGACTGGGATAACAACAGACGTGGGCACCAGATATCTTAAATCTCTCATTCCTTGCAAACTGTTCTAGTGCTTCCTCAGTTTGTTGCAAAACCGCCTGCTTTTCATCATGCTCTCACACCACAAAGTCAGTAGGAAAAAGTTTTGAAAAGCAGAGTGAGTTGTTTCATCTTCAAAGACTCAGAAGGCTTTTTTTTTTTTTTTTGTAACTCCAAAACCCCATTATGGGACACTGGACTCCTGCTGACACAGTGGATCTGCATAGGTCAAACGTGAGGGGACCACACTTGGCTGACAAATCCGAGTAATAGTAAAATTATTTATTTATATTCATATTACTTGTTTAATGTGTTTGTTTGTGTACAGTTCTACAAGCTGGATGGTAGTTATCTGTGCTGAGGCTGAATCCCAACATGTCTTTTCTGTTTTCTGGCTTACAACTTCCCCAAACAAGTTCCTTTTTGAGCTCATTTTTTACACAAGTGTCAGCCCAACGATACTTAGAAAGCAGAAGGAAAATTACTTTAAAATTCTCCAAGCGTTGCATTCTTCTTCTATATAGAAGAAATTGTTAAGGGATGTTATAAGTGGCTGCTGCCTTTCACAGTACCAGAGCCTGGGAGCCCCCTCCTACCTGGCGTCTCTGCCCAGCCTGGGGGACACGGCTGCCGCCTTCCCCTTCGCAGGTTCAGCCCATGGTGGAGCTGAGCATGCGTCCCAGAAACACACACGGACACACAGACATGCACACAGGCACCTTCCACAGTCACCATCATATTTCACAGCTGCCCTGAATACCAGCACGGCTCCTCCACCTGCCTGGTACCCCCGCCCAGACCCAAGACCTCTTGCTCGCTCGTGGATCCAGCATGGAGTTTGCCGTGGCTGACACACGCATCCCCCACGCACACCTGGTTTGAGGGAGATGTGGACGCTCACCCGCCTGCAGCCAGCGTGGGCACACGGGCTGAGACTGTAGCCCCACTCCAGCCACTGGCATGGAGCCCATTGCTTGCCTCATTCACCTCGTCCCCCCCACTCTGGTTAGTGTCTCTGAGACCCCACAGCCTCCAGCTGCTGACACCACTATTCCAGGGCACCTGCACCCCTCATCTGACCCCAGTGTCTGGCCCCAAATCCCCTCACCCCTCTGCCAGCAGCCAGCACCTCGTGCCTACAGCACCCACACCCACATGGGACAGCAAGCGAGGAGGTGCAGGGAGACGTACTGCAGGATTTAAGGGGAAGACAGGCCAGGCTGGGGTGATGAGGCACAGAGCTGGGTTGGACCGGTGCACAGCCGGACCCTCTTAAGCACAGGCCTATCCACCTCTTACCCCTTTGCTCCTCTCCCTCCTGAGTTTTGCGTAGTCCCATTGACACCCCACCCACCCCAAATATCTGGGACACCCAGCTTTACATCCTTATCAGTGTCAAAGCCTGCGATTTCTTGATGGCACATCAGTCAGCATGACTGAAAAAGTTTGTTTCTTTCCACTGTCTCCTTCATCTTTGTGTCTCTGTATGATCCCTTCACTTCCCACTTTATTCCTTATCCCCTTTTCTATGCCCTAGATGAGGTTACCTTACTGAAGCAGGTGCTCTCGTCTTCCACATGCCTTTACAGAAGGAACACGGCAGGAACCGCTGAGATGTGGGCAACACCAAGTGCTGAAGTGGGAAAGGGATCACCCCTCTAAATACTGTTGAGATCTAAAAATCAAGGGATATTCAAAGGCAAATGGGAATTGGAGACTGTCAGCTGAGTTCCTGCGTTTCCCATAATCAATTATGCTAGTGTGCAGATAATAAAGAAGAAAGTAGCCATTTCTCCCTAGTCCTGTACTTGCAAACCAGATTACCATATACTTTAATAGAAAAGAGATTAGAAGTCCATGATCTTGGACCTCCTGCGCCTGTAAAGAAAACCAGTATTTCCCTTGGGAAAAGACTGGACTCTGTTCTTCTTGCCCCAGATGTATACTTTATTAATTCCTCCATTCAGTACTTAGGAGTTTAAGTGGTAAATAAAACTTAACATTTTTTAGCCATCCAAGCAAATCTAAATCAGGGTTTCAATAATGGACAGCTTTTGGCATCCAAAAAAGCCAAGAGGCCTTTTAATTGTGGTCTCATATTGAGTATAAAGTTATTCATTACAATGTTAGTTTTGTTACAGCTCAATCATCAGTGCTTTGTTATGAAAATCTGTCAGTGGATCCTCCCTGGGCAGAGCCCTCCTGATGTAAGAGCGGTGAGAGTGTGCCAGAAATTAAGAAGAAAACGATGTGCATGTTTTCATCGCTACCTCATCCAGCTAAAGATAATCTTCTCTGTCTAATTTTAGACGTGTTACTTCTATATTAGTTTAACAGTAAAGGTCTGGAAAGTGAGATTTGGAAAAGAAAATGTAACATGTGCCTCAGACGAACACCTGCCCAATACTAGGAATAATGGATCTTTCATTCACCAAAAGAATAATGACAAAAACCCCAGAATAATTTCTCCAAAATATGATTGTTGAAATGTGGTGAAATAGGTAGGCACAGATCTCTAGTAGTCTTCCCTTCTACTTCTCCACCTTGGAGCACCCTGGTCCAAGGCGAACTTTAATGGCAAACTTGCCATTAAACTGTCTGTATCTCCTCCATTAAAGCATGCTGATGAGCAGTAGCATTTGAGAGCCATCAACAACTGGAGAAGTCTACCTTAAGGAGAACTGTTTTCATTTGTGAAAAATACAGGGTTTGTTATCAGGTTGTCTGGTATCAGTACTCTTGGTTAAAACTACATTTTGCAGTTTATTCTTTGTAGTTCATAACATTAAATATTTTTCTTATCTGTAATTTTAACCTAAAGAGTTTTCCCACTGCTGCTACCACAAGGCTATTTCCAAATGTCAGGCAACAAGCCCATTCTTTATATATGACCCACGCAGAGAAATGGAAGTGATTCCTTTGAAATTCTAGAGCCTTCTAGTGAAAAACCAGCAAGTGTCTTCTTCCAGACAACAAATGCCGTGTTTTTCCTGAAGCTATTAGGGAACTCAGAGCTCCAGGATTTCTTGCAAGGGCCGGACGCAGGACTCAAGACCAGAATAATTAAACTTCTCAGAGAATTTACTGATATGCTCCATCTGACCCTAGACTTCTAAGAATTAAAAAGAAAGTCTTGACAAACTTCCATCCAGTTGTTACAGGGCTGTCTTATGCTGGAATTCAATAGACCCACTTTATTCTGAACAGCAGCATTTAGAGAATGAGCAGAAAAGAAGCAGCACACTACAGATTAAGTCGTCTTACGATCTCTCTATTTCTCTTCGTGTCTGCCAAAGACAGCTCACTTTCACTTTTCCAGAGAAAGGCCCAAGAGCTGAATGAGGCAGCTAAAGATGTTTCTCCACTCAGACTGCAGCCCCAACAGTTTGTTCATCTGTCTACCTTACACATTCCTCTATTTCTCACCTTATCAGGAACGCCCCATAAAAATCTGCTATATAAGATCCATGCTCTGGTGCACTACTGCTGTTCATAGGCAAACGAACTGGTAGCTCCCAGGCACTGGAGCAGATGGTTGAAAGCTGGAGGTGTAGCAACCCATCCTAAACATTTTCAGTCCTGAGACCTCACAACATAGCCACACTACCTCTCATGTTCCTCTGCCTATAAGAAACTTCTCTTGAAGGAAATTGTAATGATGAAAGCTCTAAAATTTGCTTGTGTCAACAAGCACTTGAGGTGCATTTCAACTAAAAGGTGTGAACCTTTTTATTCTAACCTTCACCTTAAAATCCTCAACTAGTTGCACATTCTTTCCATACTTATTTCAACAGTAGGAGCTACTTCTCTTGCAAAACTTGAACACATACTTTACAAAAATGTACCATAAATCATTTCCAGACTACATATGTTTTATTAGTGCCACAGATCCTTCTCACACCAGATGAAGCATACATTCAAGTCTTTAAAAAGAACTAGTGAAGAAAAATGAAAATTAATATACTATGCCAATGACTGGTAAGAAAACGAAACTAATCGGGCAGTCAAAAGCCACAATGTTGCAAAGTCCTTTAATACCAATTAGCTGTGAGAATAATCAATATGTTGCTTCGAGGAAAAATCTAATTGCAAACAACCATTTCAAATTAAACTAAGATTTAGTGTACATATTTAACTTTGTATTATTAAAAAATCCTTTTTTTTCTGGCAATAAGTGAGTCACAAATTCAGAATCTTTCACATTAATGAGTCTAATTTAGGTCAACTGCCTAGTCACAAAACAGGTAACTGGACACAAACCTAAAATTGCTTTATTAAATCCTTCCAGTATTCTGTTTCAAACTTGCTATTTATTTTCTGCCTCTCGTTTATATACTGTTTTTTCTTTCTTCCTCTTTTATAGAGAAATTTCCAAGGAATTTGCTGGGCATGACAAAAAGCACAAAATACAGTCCCTGATCCAAAAGCCTTACAGTCAACAAAAGTTTATATAATACTCATTCATCATATCACATTCATTTTCTCTACTCTCCAGGAAAGAAATCTGAAATAATCTGAAGGAGGTAGGAAGAAAAAGTCAGAAAGAAAATTTAATCTTCATTATCAGATAATCATCTCTGTCTTGGATATTAATCTCCTTCGTGGAGAATTCCAGTGTGAAGGACAGAAGCTTGCATATAGTGCAACTGAATTTTAAAATAACACACATTGGACTCAAACTGAGTATAATCAAAGAACTTTAAAAAAAAAAATCCTTCCTATTCCACACAGGGAAATAAACAAATATTTTAAAGATTTTCAAACTGGGAAAAACTCTCTCTCTCCTTCTTTTCATCATTTTTTTCTCCCTTCACTCTCATATTTGTCCCCTGTCAAAAAAATCAAGGCTTTATTCAGGATACAGAATAGGTAAATTAACCGGGTTCTTCCCAAGTGCATTTCATGGAAACTGATGTCTCCATGTTCAACTTAACTTCTGTGAGTCAAAAAATGAACAATGTAGTATTGGACAATTCTGTGAAAGTCATCTGGGCAAATCAAAAAAGTTTCACTACATCTTTGACTTTGGCTTCTAGTCCTGTGTGAAATACTGTAAACAGTTCTTTTCTTGGGATGTTCACACACTTCCGCTATCATTCCTTATAATGCCAGAAGCAGAAAAATTTTGCAATTTGGTTCTGAAAATACGATTATTAAAATATATGAAGAAGAAGGATGTCAGTTTGCACATACCACTCTTTTTTTTTTTCGCTTGTAGGTAGAATAGACCTCAGGATCTCTAAATTTCCTTGGAGTAAGATCATTCACACTCACTAGAGACCCGGCCTTTGGCTTTGATTTCCACAGGGCTGCAATAAATAGTATAGCATTGCTGAGAAAAATAAAGATCAAATTTGTATTCTTCCTAGCTTACTGGAAGTGATAATAATAAATCTTCAGTGACTTTAACATGTTTTATAGTATGACAGTAAAATCATATGTTTCCCTCTATGAAGGCAGGAAAAAGGTTAATGGAATTGGAAGATAAAGAAGTGACTGATTGCCTGGACAGTTGCACAACCAGTGACTGTACATATGGTATTAGATAAATTCAGGCTTTTGTTTTGAAAGATACTGAGATTATCAGCATGAACCTCTTCCTGTGAAGTAATAAAAGATACTGTGCACACCAGAACTGCCGAAGAAGATGCTTGGTATACCTTTTAAGATGATCTACTGTTTCTGGTCTGGAAAGTATTACTTGGAAAACCCGATCTCTGGACAGTTTGGAAACATGAGAATATTGGCAGGGAAGCAGAGGAGCCGGTCAGCCTTATGTGCTGAGTATGTGCTAGAGTTTAATCATGCTCTGAGGTTTTGCCTCTTCTAACTGCAAGCAGCTGACTCTTCGGCAGCTCTTCTTTGAAAAGGGTCTTCATTGCTGTAGCACCAGCAACCGAGTTCTTCATCGTGATCAAAACAGCCATAGCAAAAATTTCACTAATGGTGACAAAGGAGACAAGTGTAGATCCTCTGTGCTGAAAAAGGAGAGGAAGTAAGCTTGCTGTCACCTCTGTATAATTCGGTTAGAAAGTGCTAAGTGACTTGTCTCTAGCTTTACCTCCTGCACCTCTGTTAGTTTTTTAAATCTGATTTCAATTATACTACATTGGCAGTGTCATAACACAGGTAGGATTTAGTCAGGTTTTACATTGTAATGATCTATTTAAAGATGTCTAAATTAGAACTTTGTGGGAAGGAAAAACTTTCTGGGTCATAAAGGGATGAAATTCAACATACAAAAAAAGGAGAATTTATATTTTCCTAAATATTTCTTAAATGTAGAGACAGAAAAAATGAGTTTAAAGACCAGATATACAGTCAACTCATTATTCCACTGTCTCAACTGTGTTAACTCCTATCAAGCAAAAGCAATAGATTTTGATAAGTTCAATAAGCATAGTTATTTGACATATAAAGTGTTTTTAATGTATTTTGGGTTCAGTTTTTTGAGGTAATGGAATTTGGGTTTCCCAGAGAGCTGGACTGGGATCTGATCCAACACGTTCAGATTCATTAGCCATGATTTTGTATCCCAAGGTAACTCTTTGGAAGAAAACAGATACATCTGGATTTCACATAGACCGTAATGGAAAGCTGCAAAAGGAAATGCTAAAATAACGGTTTCATTGCTAATGCAACAGACCCAAAGCCTAACCAAAGTCAAATAGAGTCTAATGCAACTTGGGGAGTTGAGGTAACAACCAGACTGTCCACAAGAGCTTATTATTCTTCTGTAAAACAATTCTACAGGACATGAGATAATAAGAACCACATAGCCTTTTCCAGACAGAGAAGTTGTGTATCTTTTCTTTAAAAATAGCTTGAGATGCTGTCTTTTTTTTTCCCCCCCACAGAACCACACAGGAATCAAACAGAATGAAAAAATGCTAATTTCTTATCAGGAATTGCTCTTCAAAGTTGAAAGTCAAAGTCTGCAACCAACAAAAGAGTTAGTAGCATCTCTGTGTGAAAAGGCCATGAAGTTGTGCAGCCACATATGAAATACAAGCTTGTCAATGACTGATTCACAATTATCCAAATCTATAAAGTTTTCCAAGCAGACCTCAGATGAAAAATAAATATGTCTATTTCTCTTCAGTGCCATTTTGTAAATGTGTGGCCTCTAAAGTCTGTCTCCAAGGGATGCAGTTTGAAGTAGTTTTCCTTAAAATTAACAGTGGTAAAATAGTCTTTTAATTCTTTGGGGGGAGGGAGGGGAAATCACTCTCTTTCACTGTATAGTATTTATTGGCATACAGCTTTGGTAGTCAAAGTCTTTAGTTGCCTTGGAGCAGGGGTAACATGACCCATTTATAATTTGGTGGATCTGTAGCCAGTATAGAGTCCAGCAATAACAGCTGCTACACAGGTGCGATAGGCAAGGAGCCTGCCCAGAGTTAGCTGTCTCACTGCCATCTGCATCTTAAAGGAGCAGAACTGATGTGGGACTGACAGAGGAGATGCCTTTCCAGGATCTGGCAAAACCAGCACCTAGGCTCCCCGGGCTTGGCAGGAGATTTGTCATAGCCCCTAGGCATTTATACACGTGTCAATGTGTGAGATCCATAAGGTCTGCCGGTACACTCATATTTTGGATCTTTTCCCTCCATATAGGCAATATAATCTAATGCCTCATCTGTGTCTGGCCACAGTTGTATCGTACAAGTGCATGGATAAAGCACGATACCGCATACTCAAGAAAACACAAGGTTAAGCTCTCATGATTAAGTTGGAAATGGCTTGGAAAAAGAACATAAATTCTCCTAAAAACAGCTACATTTATTTATGAAAATCCCATTTTTGGCTGTGTAGCTTTCACTTAGGATATTTAAGAAATGTCTCAGCTGTTAGACCTGCACAAACAGCTCACAGGGCAACATCGTCTTTCCACTCAACAGACTTGAAACTCCTATTTCTACATGAAAGTTATCTTCAGGAGGCAGAGACTTAGTACCACTCCTTCACACTGCAACTTGCACAATCATTTTTCTGATCCACTTTGTCCCCTTTTCACTATAACACAAAATCTGCAACCATGACAGATACCACCTATGCATCAGTTTCCACATCAGCTGTTTATCAGCATCAGAGACCAGCCAGGGCTGCCATTGTTTTTTTTGTTGTCTCGTTTTACACAAGTACTAGTAGGAACAGGCATTCTTTTATCCCATCTATTACTACATTTGCATTGATATGCATTATATCGATAAGCAGAAGACATTGATATTCATCATTATAATATTAACAATTAGTATTATTACATTGCAAATATAACAAGCCTCTCTACTTGTATACATAGTATTTAATAAACTGAAATAAATTTCTGTTGCTTCTCTGTAGTTTGTAGTCTATTATTCACAGTTGTCACTGTTTAGAGCAGAGCAGCAATAAACAGCGTAGCAGATGTTCTCTATTAACCCCCACCCTCCTCACCAGGGGAAGGGAAAAAGTGGAAAAGGGAGACTTACAAACTGGAAATGAAAACAGCTTTACTAACAATACTAATAGTACTACCAATAAGAGGAATAATGCAAAATATACAGAACCAATACTGAGTTTCCAGGACTTGGGTGCCGGGGTGCTGTCATCCCGCCAGCAGCTGCCAGGCAGCACCAGGAAGTCCCGGACTAGCCTCTGCAGGAGACAGGAACTGGACTCAGAAATACACGGATCGGGATCTGGATCACAATCAAAGGCAGGACAAGGAGCAAGGTCCTCTTCAGAAGGCAGCCATGGATGAAGAGAGTGAGACCCTCATGATCCCCCAGCTTTAAACTGAGTATGACGTGCATGGCATGGAATATTGCGTTGGTCAACATGGGGTCACTTGTTCGGTCCACCCCTCCCTGCAAGTGCGACTCTTTATGACTCCTCACTTACAGAACATAAGAGGTCTATTGATGACCTTGTCTGCTATGATAATGATTATAAACAGGGCCCTTTTCCTGCATTCCATTCCTACCGTTAGTTCAGTGTAACTATAAACATTAGGTGTTATCAGCTCTGGAGCAGGCACAGTCTGTCGAATATGCAGCCAACTTCAGAAAAATGCAGATACTTAGAAGAACTTAGCTGAAAGGAAAATTCACTAAAGGAGAATTAGTTCTGTTGTAACCAAAACCAGGACAATACAGGTTTGTCTATTGTGTGAAAGAGCATTTTATTTTTCTTGGGTTCTTATTCTATGCAACCTTCAACATAATTTCTTAATGCTGAAAAGTAAAACTTCCCCAAAATAGTAATGAAATAAACGGAGTGAAGTCATAAATCATGGAGTCACAGAATGGTTTGGGTTGGAAGGGACTTTTCAAGGTCATCTAGTCAAACACCCCTGCAGTAAGCAGGGACACCTTCCACTAGACCAGGTTTCTCAGAGCCCTGTCCAGCCTGGCCTTGAACTCTTCCAGGGATGGGGCACCCACAGCTTCTCTGGGCAGCCTGCTCCTGTGCCTCATCACCTTCATAGTAAAGTACTGCTTTGTATATGTAATCTAAATCTACCCTCTTTCAGTTTAAAACCTCTACCCCTTGTCCTGTCACTGTAGGCCTTAGTAAAAAATCTTTCTCTGTCTTTCTTATAAGCCTCTCTGAAAATTAACCTGTCCTGGTCAAACCCAGGACAGCCCCTTATCAAAAGGCTGCTATAAGGTCTCCCCAGAGCCTTCCCTTCTCCAGGCTGAACAAGCCCAACTCTCTCAGCCTGTCCTCATAGGAGAGGTGCTCCAGCCCTCAGATCATTTTTGTGTCCCTCCTCTGGACCCACTCTAACAGCTCCATGTCTTTTCTGCACTGAGAGCTCGAGAGCTGGACACAGGACTCCAGCTTAGGTCTCACCAAAGCAGAGTAGAGGGGCAGAATCCCCTCCCTTGACCTGCTGGCCACACTGCTTTTGCTGCAGTCCGGGATACAGTTGGCCTTCTGGGCTGTAAGCACACATTGTTGGCTCATGTGCATCTTTTCATCCACCAGTACCCCTAAGTCCTTCTCGGCAGGGCTGCTCTCAATCCCTTCATTCCCCAGCCTGTATTGATAGTGGGGGTTGCCCAAACCCAGGTGCAGGACCTTGCACTTGGTCTTGTTGAACCTCATGAGGTTGTCACGGGCCCACTCCTCAATCCTATTAACATCATGCTTCTTTATTTTATTGCTTCTTATATGCGTTATAGATACTTCACTGATCATCACAGGTACAGCATTCATTAGGCAGTCTTAAAATAAAGCAGAATAATGATTCCCTTCCCTGGTCTCATGCTCTAATTTCACTGGCATCAGACGATGCTAAAGCTCATAAAACAGCAGGGAAAGACAAACTGTAAATGTATCAGTTCTCAAAATCACAACATTTCTCTTTCGAATATGATTTTTCCTTATCCACAAGAGGTTACTAATTTGCTCCAGTACTGCAATGAGCAATCGCAGCCTTCTTCAGGTAGCACGCAACGTCCTTCAGCAATAGTCCCTCTGCAGGCAGGAGAGCTTCCTCTTGCTTGGGCTGAGGCCGACACTCACTCTCCAGGCCAAGGCACAGACTTTCGGAGCTCACTGTTTCCCTGCAGGAACTCTCCTCCAACAGCAACACTACCTTCCAAACAGAGAAAAGCCAACAGCAGGGAGGGAGAGCATTTTCTACAAGGGAAATCCTTTAGTCATTCTCCGTACATTTACAGAATAAGGAAGGCTTTGGAGAGACAAAGAAAAGAGGAAAAATGGTGTTAATGTTCTGTGCCTAAAAGCACATTAAGAATTTTTAAGCTGATTTTAAACCCATAAAGATGCATTTGAATCTGCAACTGACTACCCGCGTTGAAGGAGCGTGGCCCAGGCGGGTATGCAGCAACCAGGAGCACAAGCGGGAGAAGCTGGATTTCATCAAGCCCCACCTAAGCAGACCTGCCATGAATTACGGCCTGAAGTTGGATACCTCAGCATTTAGCTGGTTTTTAGATACTTCTGAACGGATATCTTTAAGAGACAAGCGCATTTTACTGAGGCTCATTGTTTTAATTAGCATTACAAAAAGCAATTCTGTTACTGACAGAATTGATAGAATAAGATTGAAATCCTTAACAGATCTTTTTTCCACGTAGCCCCAGGCTAATAAGTGAGCACATCAGAAGTTGTAAGTATGTTGTAGCTCTGAAATCACAATATTTGGCATTGATTTAGAAACTCCTCCTGCACATTAAGGGATATAGTTTTTTGCTACTTGCAAGCACTACATTCCCCTGTATTGTAGTCATAAATGGATCAAGTCATGCTTTTGCTTTTAATGGCTACGTCTACTCTTTTGAAGCAATTCCCCCTGTACTTTCATGTACATGGCACATTTTTTTTGTATGGTAGAGTTAGTGGAGCTGGCAGGCACAAACTGGATTTCTTTCAGGTGAAATAAAACTGAAAGATGAACTGCAGGACCACACCTAACGTACAGCAGCAGCTCCAGCATTCAGTCTCTGCGACTAATCTGAAGCTACTATAAAGTAAAAAAAAGTCCCTCAAGTGTCTTGTGAGGTTGTAGCACCAACTGCCTCACACTGCAGGTCCAGCAAGCAGCATGGGCATTGCTCCTCGCTAATGTAGACAGAGCCTACACAACTTCACAGATGGGTTTTTGACAAAATTTCACCCTTTACGTTAATGATGCAAATATATTTTTCATACAGAAGCATGTAACATGATACATTTAAAATTCTTATTTCCACACAGAATATTGCAGGTTGTACGTAATATTTGCTCTTGTAAAATGGCCTTACACCATGATATATTCTACTGGCTTGCCATCTCATATGACTGTTTAAAGAACACAATTTATGTCCTCTTATTTCCCATTTTAGGTTCCTTTCTGCATTTATCTTTTATCTTTCAGTATTCCTCATAGTATTTCTAGAATTATGAGCAAGAAACTACCAAGCAACTAGTATATTATTTTCATCAGTAAGGAAGCATGTAAAATTTGGTAGACAACTTCCTGAAGAAGGTGGGATCAATGTTCTGTAAGCCCTTTGGCCCCACAGACTGGCTGAGCTGAGAGTTTCCGGTGACATAGTACATTTTTCCATGTACATGCAAGGAAGAAAAAAACACAAAGGAATCTGTGTTGTCACAAAGTCTGGTAAATGTATTAGCTAAAGGCAGTGATTAATTCCGCACTCATGTAAACGAAATGTGCTGTCAAAGTCATTTTTAGTCTTAGTCCAAGTATAACTTCATCATCAGCTGTTGGTAACATGTCACTTCCTAACTTTGGTCATTTCTCATCCATATGCTCACTAACATATTAACTACTCTGCATTATCACAATAATGCATCTTTTAACACAAATGCATCAGTGTTTTCATAACAGCACCAGAACATTTTCCAGTGGCAATGTACTTCTCTTTAAATATGATCTCATGGCTAAACTATTCCTGACTTGCTGCCACATACATCCCTAGGTCGTATATGTATTTTTCTTAATGGGTCAACATAAATTTTACTGTATGGAGAGAAGTAAAATACGCCTAGCAGGGAGAAAAACACATCCCTTTATGGGATTGAGGTAGGAAAAAAAATAATGTTGCTCAATTACTGCCCTCTCTCCCTGCCTCTCTTTTATCTTTGCTCTTTTGTCTTATAATTACATGTGACAGACAAATGAAGTACAGCATTTCTAAATAACACATATTGCATCAGCATATAGGAGGATTAAAATAAGGGATCATTTTCATGATACTTAATAACAAGAGCTCATAAAAGAGAACTACAGTCATAGAATATGGAATGGGAGACATTTGAGGTCTAACTTTCTTGAAAGTAGGGAATAGTACACCTAAGTAAGGTTATCCTCATAAGGCAGAGGGGCCTCACCATGTTATTTGTCTCCATTAGCTTGCTGAGAGACAGGTGACCACCTCCCTCCACCTAGTGCCCATCGCAAGTCTTCAACAATCCTTGCAGAATGCGCCTAATTGATTGCTAGACTGCAAAGACATTTGCAAAATTTCAAATTCAGAGAGTAGCTGTTTCCAAACTGCCAGATAGCTCTCTGTGTTCTTGGTTCCAGTAAGAATACTGCTAATGCAGTGTAAGTACATAAATTACAAGAACAACCTTGCAACTTAATATATTCCCCTTACTTTACTACTAAGTACTCCTCTGGAAGCTGAAATTTTCCTTGGGGAAAAAAAACCCAGCAAGACTACACAGGGATCTGAGAGCTACAGCTCAGTAGTGGAAACAAATAGCAAAGAACTGGGCAAAACGTTGGCTGGAATAGTGGAATCCGGTGTGTGTGGGGGGAACATTATTATTATTTTCTCACCAAGCTTTATTTCAAGACAATGTTTAAATCAATTAAAACATTAATATGATTTCCCAGATAACTAGATCATTGGCTGAGATTTCTGCGTAAATTTTGCTTCATAACATCTTTGCTGTGATAGAAATTGCTGCTCCTGAAAGGGGAGGAAGAAGCATATGCAAGCATTGCTGCTATAAACAGCGTGACAGAAGAACTAAGGGCTTGTTTTGCAACTACATAAAGCTTGTTTTGCCATATTAACACCAACTGGAGGTGCAAAAGCTCCTGACCACTGACAACTAAATTGCTTATTCAGTCAGGTGGCTAAAAAGAATAAGACATTAAAATCTGCAAGCATTTACATTTTGAGGATTATTTGGGGTCTCTAATAATAACTCACCAGACACTTGCCATCATGTGAAATGGCTCAGCCACATCAGACAGACTGTAATGACTCACTGGCATCAGTCTGCATTGCTGTTTGTGCACTCAGATTTACCTAAAGAATATACTGCATGAAACTTGCAGAAAGAAACACTGGTTAGAGTCGTCAGAGTCTGGAGGAAAGCCAGGGAATTATTTTAACCACAGAAAGTTAAATTCCTAAGTAAAGTCGCAAAATCTGGGTAAATATGGATTATTATAAGAACTGGATTAGCATAAGAAATATGGACTCCCTTTGTGCGATGTCTTTACACCAGTACAATACATAAAACTTTAACTGTGCTTGCATTTTATATCTGCAGATGGTTGAAAGGCAGAAAGGTTATGTCAAAGTCTCTATTTACACATAGAAATCTAGTACTTACATTGAAAATAAATGGAGAATTTAGACTTATAACCCCTGAAAAAATTGCATTCCACAGAAAGATCTTGTTAAGCAAGTCCTAGGCCCTCAGAATTTAGGTATTCAGCAGTGCTGACTGCATCTTGCAAAACCTAAGGCAGAAGTGCTCTCTATAAATTCAGTATATCCTGTGCTTGAGCGGCCCTTTAAAGGTATGGCCAAAATAATTTTAAAAAGATAACAGATGTAATAAGATTTATAGTTCACATAAAGCCACACATGCGCAGTTATAGGAGCCACTTGAAAGAAAAGATTCTCTATGATTTCTGTACACTAAATTATTGTCATATATAAATATAAAAGAGCAAGCAAGAAAGAAATGAGAAATTTCTTTGAAACCAAAGCTGCAGATATTTGTACTAATCTGCAGAATCAATCATGGAAAGGGGTAGATTTTATGAATGGAGAACAAAATATACGCCTTTTTAACAGTGAACATTTTGTATTGGCATAAGAAATATGGCATAATTGTTTTTTCATATGCTGGGGAACAAGCCACAATTGACATCAGTGAAAAAAAAGTATAGTTAGTTGGAAGAACAAAATGAAAACTATTTCAGAAGAGTAGCGGTAGCTTTCAGTTGTTCCCTGACTAGACAACACCTTACTTGTTATTTAGGCATTATTGTAAGCCTGCCAAGGACAAACTGTCCAAGAAGGTCATTCCATCTTCAAGGCCAGTTTGGCTTTTCTCCTGTACTGAACTAGTGGGTTTTATTTTCTAATGGAAAGGAATTCTGCAAAACTGCTTAAAAGCATTGGTTCCTGGTGTGTGCTTCAGTCTAGACTGTCTTGTCTACACTGGACTGCTAGAACATGTTGGGCAACAGCCTTTTCAGAGACACACAGCATTGTGTGTAAATAGGGACCATTACATCATCTAATCTGACCTGCAAGATACCAGAAGACCTTACATTTCATCTCATTGTTGTATTAAGCCAAATCTATTTGGCTAATACTTTTCTTCCAGAAAGGCATCCAAGCTTGAGCTGAACATGTTAAGAGAGAAGTTGGTGCCTACTTCAATAGTTTGTTCCAATATGAGATCAAAACCGGTGTCTTGTTTCCTGTTTGCAGGTGTCTATCCAGATTCTGCTGCCAGACAGTGGTATTTGTTAAGTCTTTCACCATTAATATATTAGTCACTCTAGTATTCATTATACCCCACTGTCACACTTTTGGCTGGGATAGAGTTAATTTTTCTCTCAGCAGCTGCTGCGTTTTGGATTTAGTGTGAGCAGAATGTTGATAACACTGATGTTTTTTGCTATTGCTGTGAAATCAAGGACTTATTGCAGTCTCCCATGTTCAGCTGATCAGCAGGTGTGCAGGAGCTGGGAAGGAGCAGAGACAGGCAGATAACCTAGGCTTGCCAATGGAAATATGCCATACCATAGATGTCATGCTCAGTTTATGAATGGGGGTTGGCCAGGGGGCAGAGATCTCTGTGCTCTTCGCATTTCCATGAGTTCAAATCCTCTCTTGTCTGGTAGTTCAACGTTTTTTATTTGAATTTTGGGAAATTCTCGATTTCCAGGTTCCACGATCGCTGCTCAGGGACTGGCTGCAAATAGGTCGTCAGGTGGTGAGAAAAAATGTATATAGTTTGTTTTTTCATATTTCTTCTTATTATTATCATCAGTAGTACTAGTATTTCGATTGTTGTCTTGTTAAACAGTCTTTATCTCAACCCAGGAGTTTTCCCTTTTGTCCATTTCTCCTCCCCACCCTGCTGGGGGGGAAGGGGAGGGGTGAGCAAGCAGATGCCTAGTGCTTATTTGCCAGCTGCCAGGTTAAACCACGACACCCAGCCCCCAAGAAACCTGCATATTTGTAAGGAATTACCTCTTAGCACATTCTTTAATCAAGTATTTTTAAGCTTCCCACTGTAAAATGTGTTCTGTGTTCCTAAAATTGTTTTCCTGTACCTCTTCCTTTGTTTCAAAAGTTCTTTTGAGAAACTAGATAGCAGAACAGCAGCTTTCTAGTACTCCGTTACTACTTCTTTGTGTGTATAAACTCAATGATCACATAATCCTTCCTCTATACTACCATTCTGGCAATTCGTGCCAAGTTAAAAGGATGCTACCCCCTTTTCACAGCCACTCTTCCCAGGATATGCTCCCTACTTGACAGCTTGTGTTTCACAGCCCAGCATGTGAATGCCCTGCCTTTGCAAAAGGACCCAGTTTACCAAGCCATCCAAATTCCAGTCTAGGACTGTCTTGTCTTGAAGTTTACTTAATCTTCTTCAGCCCTTGGAGCAAATGAGTTCAGCAATAATTTTTCACCCCAAGTCACACGGATAATGTCATTTGTGCTAGATATAAGGCAGGTATTTATACTGATAACTGTAAATGTAACAAATGTAACACGTAGGGGATGTTATCACTTCAGGTGGTCAGAAACAAGTCTTGGTTCTTTGTGAATAATTGGGACGGTTGCAAGACAAGGGACTCCTGAATAATCCCTTTAGGCGCCTGGGCCTTGGGAGAACAGGTATGC
>Ga0065711_1035340_pt1 | contig 22454 bp, 12 predicted proteins | sample Hoacrofraction12_FD_59098 | JGI IMG/M metagenome (GOLD analysis project Ga0065711, IMG submission 59098) | Hoatzin crop microbial communities from Cojedes, Venezuela - Epithelial fraction 12 v2 (version 2) | ecosystem: Host-associated > Birds > Digestive system > Esophagus > Crop | place... | reverse complement strand
CCCGCCTGGACAAGGTCCTGTGCAGCCTGCTGTAGGTGACCCTGCTTCGGCAGGGGGGTTGGACTAGATGACCCACAGAGGTCCCTTCCAACCCCTACTATTCTGTGATTCTGAGAGATGAAATTACAAGAATTTCTCAAGGAGTCCATTTCTAAAGCTAATTTTTATTCCCAATATCTGCAATAAATTATTTTGACCACTTTCTGAGTGAAAGAGGCTGCCACAAATTATCCAAACCACGCTACTCGAATAAAACACTTTCAAGCTAATCATTCCTACAGAGTATTTTGATTATTTTATTCTACTAAACTTATCAGGGGAAAAAAAAATAAAAAAAGGGAAACTCTTGTGTGGTTTAAAGCCACATTAACCTGATTTCAGCTTTGTCTTTGTCTTGAGTTAAAACTAGACTCATTAACTTAAAATAATAAACTCAAACTTTAACATTTTTGGGCTGAATTTGACTCAGGGTGTTCGCAGCATCCCTTGTAGGGTATTATCCACAATCCTATTCGGCTTTCACAGATGTACAGTGATTTAAACTCCATGGCCAATGCTAGTGCCTTTGGGATAGTCCAGGTATGTTTAATGTCATATAAATGCACAAATGTCAGGCTGCCACAGCCTTACCAAGTGTGTCCCAACAGCGCCAGCACTTGCACTGAAGCACCAGTGCAAATACTGGGAAGTCCTTCTGCGATGAAGGCGCAAAAAAGAAAGGACAAACAGGTTATGAAAGGCTAAATAAAATGCTGGATGTTCTTGAAGATGTAGGAGTATGCAAAGGACATTCATCAGTAGGAAGGACTTTGTAAAAGCACTCTTCTTGCTACCATCTCGTTTGAGTATGAACTTTGTAGATCTACAGTGTATGCAACAAAGCCTCTGCCTGTTGAGAAACCAAGTCCTTCCTACTAGTGTTACCTGACTTCCTGAACACTTCCTTGCCTTTGCTTTCATTCCCAGCCCCTCCACTGCACACCAAGGTTGCATTACTGCCTCGGTGCTGCCTGGTGTTGCGGCAGTCACACACAGGTCACTATGGTAAAAGAAATATTTACTACCAGTTACCACACAACAATGTCCAAGACAGTGCCATATTCCCATGAACTTCAAGCAGGAAACAATTTTTGAAGTGTTGTGGCATCTCACAAAAGAAATTCAGTGTTGTCAGCGTTGGATATTCTATTTATTCTCCAAACCTTGATAAGAGCTGTGACAGTTTCAGTGAAAATCCCCTGGAGTACATGTCTGCTAGCATAGAAATGTAATTTAAATGCTGTTTGCTGATCACACACCATCTGTGAGAGAACTCTAGATGAACTGATAGGACACTACTTGCTGAATGAAAGCCAACTTCTGCCAATAATCACAAAAATATAATTGTGCAAGTGTTTGATACAGGTCCCAGCAGCTAAAGGAGAAAAACCCAGACTGTAAGCCCATTGCAAAGACTGGGTGGGGGCACACACCAGAGTCCAGTGAGCAGAGTTGCTGGTAGGATGATGTATCGTCCCCAGGATACCATGTCCCATTGTTGCAAACTCATCTCAGCGAGCGAACACTGCTCTGAGCACCTCCGTGTTACGTCAGGATGCTGCAGACAGTGACTGCCCACACCTTACAAACTGCCCGGCTGCGTCAGGAGTCCCAGAGACGGTGCATAGAGAAGAGGTGTCCGAAAGCTGAGGCCAGTCTTAACAGCTGGCAGGGCTGCTGTGTCCTACCCAAATCACGGCACCGAGCCCCCGTCCCTCCGCCGCGCGAGCCCCCTCCGCGCTGCCCAGTCCTGCTCCTGCCCTGCGCGTGCCACCACCGGGGTCAGAGCAGAGCCCCTTCCCACCAGGCCCTCCTGCAGCCCTCGTTCACTTCGCCAGCGCCTCGCCCTGCCGCTCGCTGTTCCTTCCAGCGTGCTCGCTGCAGAAACGCTGTGCGATTTCACAGCAGCAGGTCCCAGACACAGCACCTCTTGTGCAAACATTAGGCAAGGTCCACACCACCCTGCAGCTGAACTCGCAAACAAAGCTCTTACCCAAAATGCCTAGTTCGAGTTATTTTGTTGACTTGGCAATAACCACAACATCATGCAACACACAAAGGCAGCCAGAACAAGTATCTACAAAAAACATTTGCAAAATAATTTTCGCTCGTGGCAAAACTGAAGAAAATCCCAGCTCCCATGGTACGCATATCAAATGACCAGTTCCAGAAATAAATTACTATCTCTGCTTGCGTGCTCTGCTCTGTATACTTACATTGCTTGCCAAGACTTTTTAGAGAAATGTTTATTTTAAAAATACGCTGATTCATCAGCACTGATTTTTTATGGAGGGAAAAAGGTCAGCTATGACAAATTCCCAGTTTCAATATCCAATTCAAAATCCAGTTACAGTAGTCTAAATGAAAAGTTCCAATTTTTTGTTCAAAGCAAGTTTTTTACTATGAAAATGTGATCACTTATGGTAAAAATGCAATGTAAAACAAAAAAATGAAATTCAGCACAAAACATTTAAAAATACTCTAAGCAAGTGTTTACAACTGACTGGCCCAATTTTTTTCTTTTCAGTAGTTCCTCACATCCTAACCTGACATCCAGAAATCTGGACAGCGGTCTTAAGTCTTTTCTCATGTTTTTTTCCCCTGCAGCATTATTCTGAGTACCATCAATAGCTGTGAAAGCTGCTTCTTAGCACAATCCAGACAAACACAGAGGGCTCACTGTGCAGGCGGTCAAGCCAGCACATCCTCGTGCGTAACGCATCTGAGTACCTGCACTGACAGAAATTTCCCATCGCAATGCTCCTTACGTTGTCCCCTGCTAATGCTCCATCACAGCGTGGCGCACAGGAGACAGTGCTCCGAAACCCCCTTTGGATGTAAAAAAGAAAGTTTGCTTCATCTCCTTCAAAGCTCTTCTTTTGTCCACTTAGTAACAGCCTTACGCCATGCAATTGTTAATTAATATTTGTTCCTTCTCTCTTACTGTTGTGTGTCCCATTCTCCCGTTCCCGCGGGGAGCACGGAGGGCTAGCCAGACTTCCCAGAAGGCTGTCCCTCCCAGGGTCGCCCGTGCGGTGGGCTGCGGCCGCTGGCAGTGGGGCCAGGGAAGGGGCCCCTCGCCTGCACTGCCCTTCCTGGGGCGAGGGGACCAGGCACCGGGCAGCCGGCCCCTCGGCGCAGACACCTGCACTGCCTGGCGCCTTGCTAGCAAGGAAACAGGCACCTTCAGGACATTTCAAACACTGCGGTGATCGTACCAAGCAGTTTATAGCTTTGTAAAATTATTCTGTGTTATTAAACACTGTGCAGCATGTGTTGTCCCAAACCACCAGCAGTAGCAGCCCAAGGACAGAAGCCTAGACTGTAATTTGCTTCTGCATTTTAATCAAGAGGCAAGACCTAATCAGCCTTTCTCATAACTCCCCACTAAAACAGCATCATGGAGCCTCTCACAGCATTTTCCAAAGTTTCTTTCTACAACTTTGCCTTAAACAAGACAGAACAAAACAAAAAAAACACAAACCACCAAGGACAAGAGGCATGGGATATGTTTGCAGGTCTAGGTTTTCAAGTCAGTTAAACTCCATGATTATTTACTCTCAGAGTAGGGAAGATCCTTTTGTTCATGGCGAGGATCGCAACTGGGATTTACTTCTTCGTTCTGACTGTCTTGTGAGGCACCCCACTGAGGAAGCACACCTACCTACCCCTGAACACGCACGCCTGGAAGGACTCAACCACACCATGCGTACTGAAACACACCCTTTGCTACCCACGATGATCAATACCAAATGTTAGGAGAAAAACACATGAAGGAATTACATTAGAGAAAGGCAGCAATATAGAAAGGGTTTCTAGTCTACAAGACATACTTTCACACTCTAATAAACATTTTACTTTCAAAGGACGGCAATCTGGAAAGCTCAGAACATTATGTAAGGGACATAGCCAACAGAAGGATCATAAAGTTAAAAAGTCTCTGTTAATCAATGACAAATTTAATACTTGTTGCTACAATTACAAAGATAATAGTTCCTTTATGTCAGTGCCTTTGGTTTTGCAGCTGTAAAATAGCTTTGAAATTCAGCATTTCAAGTAACAGAAATTAATAGGAGGTCATTTCTACCAGAGAAATTTTAGGGGCCCATCCTCTCTAATCATCATTAAAAACTAAATCCACAGGAGAAGAGGCACTTTACTGATTGTCAAGTGGAAGCTATTATTCATTTGATGAAGCTCCTGGCACAGTGCCATTTATTCTGCTGTAGAGCCTGCTGGTTGCTCTACTTCATCTCATGCAATCAAGGTTGTTTCTGCCTGCCAAGAGTTATTTATAGAGTGGGGAAAAAAACCCCCAGTATGTTCTCTTGCTTCAAAAACAAGTTTCAAACTTTCTAACTGAATAACTGCTTCCCTACTCCCCAACAACATTTTTTTCTTTTGAGCCCCATTTGCATAAAAACAAAAGCACATTCCTAGATTTCATCTTCCCTAAAACATAGAAACAATTCCCATGCCATGCACATTTTCATTGAGAAATCAGCTGATTTTCTTAAGTTAAGGTTCTGCATAGCCACATACCTCTGGCAGCACACCAGCAGTTTCACCACACCTCAGCTCTCTCAGCCCCCACCAGTATCAAAGGGAATGTGCAGAAGAACCTCCTTTGAGGATCACCTCCACTGATGCAATTCACCTGTACCTAAGGGGTGGGGAATTTTAATTGGTGATGGGGATACTTAGCCTGCTCTCACTAAGGTGCCAGGATAAGGAGGTTTAGGCTGAAGGAAGACAAACTTCTATCCCAAAGCTTGATTCTCCAGTGTCCAGATCATGTGCAATCTTTACACCCACACAGAGTCTGCCACTGCATTGTGGAAGGGCTTTACAGCCCCTTTCAAGTGACCGTAAATTCCTAAGCAAGAGTTTAAAGCCTTTTTTTGACCTCAAGTCCAGTTTAAGTCAGGAATCTTGACTTTTTTGAACTGAAATATATGAAATCAGAAGCAGTCTTTAAAACGAACGTAGTAGAACACCACTAGTGTCAAGTCTGTGCGTGAACCTAGAAGCAGCCCTTTAAAGTTTCTGTTGTTTTTAAGAGCAGCCCTATATACAGCTCAGACTAAGCATCTTAAAAAGAGGAGAAAGTGAATTTCATGCACAGCAAGAGAAGAAGTCTCACAAATGCTCAAGGAGCAGAACTAGCAGTGTGCAGTTTATTCAGCTCCGTGAAACAGAAAGCAAACCACAGTAATTTTCACCCCAAAAAATACTGTTAATCCTCCATTTCCAGAACTATTAACCAGTTCCTTTAAACAGGCAGGGTTGTTTCAAGTTTACTCATTGCAGTTCTGATACCTTTACTCACACAGAATAGAACCTTATTCCATGGGTGTTTCCCCTGATTTCACACAATTATTCCCTGAACAAACTGTCAATGGTATACTCTTCTCTTTTCACCTTCGGACTTCATAAACAATAAACCAAGCACAACCCCTGCACGAGTCTCCTTCACCCCTAGAGCAAAACTGTGTTTCCTAATCCTCCATATGCAGAGTCTTTCTCCAGTGTCTGATTTACTGATTTGAGTGGGTAAAAGACCAAAGGCAGGGGCAGGCTCAGCCGTGTGTAAGCAGCAATGGGGTCAGTGCAGCAGCTCTTCAGGTACTCACAGCTCACAGATTTCTTTCTGGGTTTGCATACTTTGTGTGGGGACTAACAAAGATGGTTAAACTGGCCCTCTTTCTAAGCTTTTATTATTATTATCATTTAATGAGCCTCACAGCCAAAAGGAGAGATCTGATTCTAGATCATTTCCTAAATAAAATACCAACTGTATGCAGAAATGCTGTTTTCTAATGGGTTCTATTTCTTTCCTTTTGACCAGTATAGAATTTGATATAGTTTAGTGGACCTTTTGTTAAAAGGAATTCACAAGACACACAGAGAGCTACTAATAACCCACTGCTATTGTGAGACTGCCAGGAAATCCCTTCAATAAAGAAAATGTTGAGCAATTGTCAGCCAATTTCCTAGGGATTTTATACATAATAAGCAAAGTACATTAGGAGCTCTTGATTTAACAAAAACCCCTGAATTATGCATTTGTGTAATGACAAGTACTGTAGGCAACCTTTACACAAGTATGCAAATTTTATGTAAAATCTAGTTTGCATATGGTGAAATACCCATCCCCCATATGAAAGATGTGCGAAATCCAGGGAAGAATTTTCAGCAGGTACTACTTTCTGCCTCATGGTAAGCACCACACAGCTTGATCGAAAAAACATGCCTTTCTAAAATAACCAGCAAAACTATTGTTCTAACTAGTACATGAAAAAAAGATCTATAAATCACTGGGAAATCATGTGTGGTTTGAGGATTATGTCTCCAAGCTGATTTTCCCATTGGATGACATGCCAAAGCCTGGACACCAAAATGGGTTATGCTGAAGAGCAAATACCAGTCATTAACTTTCCTGTGGTTTAATAATTACACCTCTTCCTGGGGATGTGATTAAACCACACACAGCATTAGAAAACAGAGGGAATTAAGTCAATATGCCTCAGAGCTGAAGAGTAAGTGAATGTGTATAGTAAAAAAAAAAAGCTGGATCAGATGGCTGGATGTATATTTTCAAGGTCTGTACAGCAGTGCAACACACGAATGCAATAAGAATAACATCATTACCAGATGTAACAGCATTCTCCCCCTCCACAAGGGAAATGCAGCTTTGCATTACAGAAAGACATGAGGGGCACCAAGACCGGCAGAGCCCTGGCCCCCCACCATGAGCCCTGGCTCTGTGAACGGAAGGACGACTCCTTGCCAAAATATTTCAGTCTGCTGTTTGTTTCAGCACCAGTGCTGTGTTCTTATATTCCTTCCTGGAACACACGGAAAAAGTACCTGAAATGCCTGGCAAGGTACTGCTGCTTCTTAAAAGCCTAAATATAATCAAACTGAAGCCTGTGGAAAGACACGCTGGGTGCAAGGACAAACACCCTCGCCACACGCATGCCTGGCTGAAGACAAGTTCAATGTCCAGCCTTTCATATTCTCTTCCACTTTACTTTAAGCTTAGCATTATAGCATTAGAAACATATCCAGTCAATATAGTATTGCTATATTACATAATGATTCATGTGGCACTGTAAGGTGACATAAGCCACAAGAATTGGCATTTCTGAAGAACTGCATTAAACAAAGACTCTCCTATTTCTCCAATTTTTAACTGGAGTAATTCCAGGAAATTCACTCAAGATGCTTCTGGGTGGGAAGTAAAATAGTGGAAACAGTTTCTCTGTTTCTCTCCCTGCCTGTAAGACAGAGTTGTACAGCACTGTCTCAGTGGGACACTGGTACTCACCATGGCATCTACAACGGGAAGAGTAAATCTGAAGTGCGAGACTGGCAGGGAGAGCTTTCCAACCCCACTCTGACACTTGCCTAATCCTCCCCATGATTTTCTCAGCCCACTTGCTTTCCAACTCGTGGCCTTGCTTTTGAGACTGAAGATGAGCTTAGCAGCAGAGGAGGTTGTAGGTGGGAGGACCACTTGGCTCACGCTGGGTAGCTGCACCACTTTCTCCCAGAGAGAGCAGCTGGTGATTATCGATCTGGTCTGGATCTGAACCAGCAACCAGGAGAGAAGGGACCTTATCAGGCTGTTGTTTGCTGAGCCACCCAGCGCTTCTTAATCTGAGCAGAAGTTTTGCTGCCAAGTGTTTGTGGACCTCAGAGAGTGTGATTCTTTTAAACACTGGAATTACTGAAAAGATAAATGTTCTAGCAGAAAATTTTCTTTAAAAGAAAAAAAAAAAAGATAGTCATGTGAGAGTTTCTCAGTGTGCTGGTTTAGTCTTCTCGCTATATTACTTTCCGTTCTCCGGGGAGGACAGCATTCATAACAGCTGGCAGAATTTGATGCAAGGAAAAAGCAGCAAATTCAAATGGGTAAAAATTAAATATTTGTCTCTAAAAACCTTCCAGCTTTATCAGACCCACAGTTAATACATAATAAAAAACATCTCCAGGCTGAGTGCAAATTTCTAGGTGGGGACAGCTCTTTTCCCAATAACAAGTCTTTGCGCACTGACTATGCCCTCTGAACATATGTCTGGAAGGGATGGGCAGAGGGCTTGTTCTAAAACCATTTGCAAGCAACAGCAACAAGCCAGAGATGTTTGGCAAAGTTTAGGAAGATGCTGGCTCAGGAGGTCAAATTAATTGGCTTTGATGGAGTAACATCAGGGAGGAATTTAAGACTAAAGCATTTCAGTTGTGATTCATTTAGGCTCCAATGCCACCATCTGGTTTTGGACATTCCTGTAACCATTACTGCTCAAGGCTGTGCTTCTGGGAAGAGTGTGGCGGTGTTGTGACAGAGCAGCCAACAGCAGAGTCCTGTGGCTCACCAAGGGTTCTTTTCAGTTCCCAGGGCAGGGGAAATGACAAAAGTGACAAAGTTTTCATTTTCTTTGAACATTTTTCTTCAAAAGTTTTGGGGATTTCTTTAAAATACCCAAGGAGAAGACATTCCATCTTTCAATCATCTGAGAAATCATTTTCCACTCAGTGTTAACACTCCTAGAACTTAACTCTAAGTCACTATTCCCTGTGTAAACTTGCACTTTAGCAGAGGAAAAAATCGGAAGAAAGATTTTCCCTCCCCCCCCAAAAATATTTTGAATGAATAATTTCAAACAGTTCTAGCTAATCTCTTGCTCCACTTTCATAGAAGCCGTCAGATACAGACTTGGGATACGAATGCACCTCTCCCGGCACCTCTTGGCATGGGGTTGCAAGGAGTCAATCATGCCACCCACCATAGCACAGCCAGGACAAACCAATGAGGCAGGCCTGGATTTCACCCAGATGCTCCAATGTCAGCAACTAAGTCACCAGAAGCCTCTGGGACAGCAGTTTTCTGAACCGGGATACTACCCCTCACACTAACATCAGTGACAACCCCAAATACAGTCTGCATGAGGTTGGCTGCCCATTTCTGGTTATGCAATACCATCACAGACCTGCACATCCCGGGGCAACCAGTCCCTCAGGCGGATCTCCGTGGATCCGCAGCCCTCAGAAGCGGCAGACAAGGTCAGCACATCCAGCCCAATGACCATGTCACTTGCTCACCCTGAGCATGCTCCTTCTCACAGAACCACAGGCTGGCTGAGGTAGGAAGGCACCTCTGGAGATCATTTGGTCCAACCCCCTGCTCAGGCAAGGCCATCCAGAGCCGGCTGCCCAGGCCCATGTCCAGTTGGATTTTTAGTATCTCCAAGGCTGGAGATTCCACAAAGAAGCATTAGGATCCTTCTTTGGTCTGGGATGACCTGTCTTTGCTAAATTCATGCTGGATTTTATCCCATTTGTCATTTACCTCCACACCTTTCATCATCCTGTCCGAAGTAAAGCTGCTTCTGCTCTGTTGGCCTGGCTGACAAGCCAGCAGCTGCCAACCACCCCTCTGCACCCCTCTGCATTCTGCCGGGAGGTTACGTGACCACCAGTCGCTGATCACACACTGTTGCCTCAACCAGGCAGTCTCACTAACACACTGCATCACACTGCCAGAGAGAGGTGGTAAGTGATTGCCTTTGCATCACTTGTTTTTTTCTGTTTGTTGTTTTTTCCTTTTGTCCTCCCTTCGCTTAAACTGTCTTTGTCTAGACTCTCTAAGTTTCTGGCTTTTGCCCTTCTGATTCTCTCCTCCATCACGCCACAGGGTGAGGAAGAGTGAGCGAGAGGTTGGTAGGTGCCTAGTTCCCGGCTGGGGTCAACGCACCACAGACTGTCTCTAATGCAGGTCTTTTTCCCTGTCTTTTCTCTCATTAGCCATCCAGCTTCTGCCCACAAGGCTGAAATAATATTTGTGAGAAAACTGGACAAAGCATTAGTTTATTACGGTATCAGTTTATGATCAATATATTTAAAATACATTATATTGTAAACTACCTTTTACTTCTTTTTCCAGTCTCAGTGCAGACTTTACTGAAGAAACTTTGAATTTCCTGCATAAAAATACAGCTCACATAGCCTTTGTTAGTCTTCACTTTATCTTGCACTTTTTACCTCTATGACACATTTTTGTTGGATTAATGTTGTTTCTTTTCACTACAGGTTCTTTACTTATAGTGTCCTTTTGAGGTATTTACCCAGTTCAGTCTGACAGTACCCGTGTCATTCCCCACGACATATTTTTCTCTGTCTGCCGTACAGATTCTGGATAGTTTTTACACATTTGATTTAAAGTAATTCCAAAGCTCTTCCACATGCAAAGAAACCGAGAGACCAACACAAGCACAAAGATCTGGACCTTGTAATTATTAGTAGCATTTGCTCTCTGATCTGTATCTGGAAAGTCAAGTTTCCCATGATGATACAATTACTGGTACTACTTACCTCTTTAATGATATTGCTGAGATCTCTCTCCATTTCCAAATCCAGCCCTGAGGGCCTGCAGCGGACAGCTGGCACTACCCCAGTAAAGTTTCTTATATCATCCTTTACCAAAATGCTTTCGTCTCAGACTGATTCTGGTTTCTATACACACTAGCCCTTCTTCGTTCTTTACAGTCACCATGACGTTAGTGTGCAGCGCTATCCCAGATAAACACATGCACGCACACTCCCAGGGGATGAGAACCTGCTACCACAGCAGCCCCAAGCCAGCTGCTCCTGTTTGCATCTCCCAGACTTCTGCTTTGAATTTGCTGCCTCTCCTGACCACTGAAAACCACTGCCTTCAAGACCGAGTTCTAGGAGAGAGTACAACGGGTGGAAGAATGAGAGGGGTCTCGCTGGCGCAAGCTGGTGCTTTCCAGCAGCTGGCATTGCAACACCACTTCTGTCAAAATCACGGCTACGTACAAAACTCAAGGTCCCTATTTATGCAATATGTAAATAGGACTGAGATCTCTTCAATATTTAAAAGCAGTTTCCTGGCTGGGTTATTTCTATTTACAAAGTTCCCTTACTAAGGAAAGATTTTACTGTATTTTGATGCACACAGACAGTAGCCATGAAAGAGTCATGAAACGGAAATGGAAGAAAATGCTGACAGTGAAAGCACTGTAGAGATGCATTGTTTCATTGGCGGCAAATAGAAATATTTTGGACCAGATGCATCTGTTGTGTCATTTATTTAAATTGTAGGGGTTGTACCAGGAGTGAAATGGGTCATATCCCTAGTGTCAGTGATGCATATTTTACTTGTAATGATAAATAATTATTCTTCTTTGCTTTAGTACTATTCTATCAGAGATCTGCTGTTTATTATAATTACTTTTGGACAAAGTTTAAATTTTCAGCAGCTGAAGACGGCATTTATACATCTTGGGAAGAGAAAAAAGCCAGGGCTAGGCACCCAGGAAGCTGTTTGGTGCAGACCACACCAGAAAATTTCCCTTAACAGCTGAGCATATGATCCTGGATGACAAGGATGTTGCCCTTCAATACGTTGTCCTTTCTAGGATATACCACAGATCTTCATGGATACTGAAAGACCTTCAATGGTATTGCAGACAGGTCTTCTTTCCCAAAACCTCCTTTCTTTAAGGACTTGGATCTTCACAGTCACACAGAATTGGAGAATTTTATTGAAATAGAGCTTTATGCCTCCTTTAAATGCCAATGATATTTTGTGTGGAGGGCAATGAAGAGCTATCCCCAATAAACTTCAACATCCCCAGTATTTAGTGAGGATAACAAAGCTCAGCTGGATGGGAAGCTTTGTCTTGCTGCAAACCAAATCCCCTCCATTGTAACTAGCCTAAGGGCAGGCACTGAAGTCAGCCATAGGACACAATACCAGTCATTGCTTTCTCTCCCAGCCCGACAGAGAGCAATTTCTCACAAAAACTCATATTAAAAAAAAAAAATCATCTATCTCTCATCTGCTTTCTCTCTGTTTCTGCTGCTCCTCTGGTGAGTCATCCCAGGACTCCTTGCCAAAGCCTCCAGCAGCCACAGCAGACAGGAGTAGAGCTCACATCCAAGAGCAGGCAAAGGGAAGCCAGAGAGGGCCTGAAGTAATTATAACATTGCACGGGCAACTGACATTCGTATCATTATCAGCAACTCAATGTCAGTCTTCAGCCCTACGAGTAACACAAAATATTAACGAGCGCAGAAGGCATTTGCAGGGCATTGCATCTTAAAGCCAAAAGGAAGGTCAGAAATGGAAAAGGGAGAATATTTTGAAAAAGATGATCTCAAGCATCCCCTGCAGTCTCCCTTGCTATGGTTTTGGTAAGGTTTTTTATTATAGATGTTTATTCAAGTGCATAGCACAATGACCCCTAGTCCTTGTTAAAACCAGATTTACCATGAATAATAATTATATCGTTCAGTGACTATGAGAATAGTGTTGCAAAGTCAAAAGACCCATCCTTTGCGATCACAAAATTGGAAACATAGGAAGAATTCATAGAATCATAGAATCATAGAATGCTTTGGGTTGGAAGGGACCTTTAGAGGTCATCTAGTCCAACCCCCAGTTCTGCCCTGACAGTCCAGATAGTCCCCTTGAATTGACGAATCTTGCTGACAATGAAGGTCCTGGTGCTGCCTTGGCCTCTAGTTGCAGTAGCAGAAAGCTGTGGGCTTGCAGATGGTCCTGCAGGAAGGCCAGCTGCCTTCTCCGGAGCTCCATGGTGGAGCAGCACAGGAGAGCATGAGGGAGTTCTGCAGGTGGAAGGAAAGAGGAAGGAGGAGGGGGTGCTCGCACAGCTCAGCAGAACTAATCCCTTAAACTATAAAATGACACAGTCAGAATTAGACCATTAAATGTACTTGCCCCTGATACAGCAAGGTCTTATAATGGGCAGCTTCAAACAAGTGAGTTGTCCCAGTTAGCAGGATTCTCACCTCTTTTCAGCTGATTTTAAACACAAATAAGTACCACACACAACTTGAATTCACTCGCTGCCAGCTGAAAGGAGTAACAGCAAACATAACAGCTTGGGGAAATATCTGGATACTCCTTCCAGAAATATAATCTGGCCCGAAGCAGAAATAAACACAGAAGGAATTGCCCGTGATGATCAGTAGCTTATATGTTCACAGGGCTTTTTACAGTAGGCCATTATAGAGTCAGTTAAGCTGTAACTCAATTTTAATATGCCACTTTCTGCATTATGATACTCCTTACAGTACATAGAAGATCAGCATAGGACCAAAAACTGAAACCTTTCCTGGCAAATCCTAACTTCTTCTTCTAGCTACACCATACTTCCCTACAATCACTCCATTTCAGGATTTTATACTTTTAATTTACATCACTGTATTTTTATTGTCTTGTGAGTGCTTCTGTGCTGTATCATTACCCACTAAACATGGAATTTAAATTCCTATTAGGGAGTTTAAAAAAAATCAGACTTTATATGGAAGTTCCATTTATAAGTAGTTCATAAAAGTTGGTAAAATATTAAGAATATTTCTATCAACTCTTAACCAACTGCAAACCTCCCTGGAGAAGATCAGGCTCCAAGCAGACCTTACAGCAGCCTTCCAGTACCTGAATAGACCTACAAGAAATCTGGAGAGGGACTTTTTACAAGGGCATGTACTGATAGGACAAGGGGCAATGGCTTTAAACTGAAAGAGAGGAGATTTAGATTAGATACGAGGAAGAAACTCTGTATTCTGCGAGTGGTTGCCCAGAGAAGCTGTGGCTGCCCCCTTCCTGGCAGTGTTCAAGGCCAGGTTGGACAGGGCTTGGAGCATGCTGGGCTGGTGGAAGGGGTCCCTGCCCATGGCAGGGGTGGTGGAATGACATGATCTATGAGGTCCTTTCCAGCCCAATCCATCCTGTGATTCTATAATTCTATGATAATTCTTAGACTATTAGAGTTCTTTGGGGCAATAGCCTACTTACAGCCTTCAGTAAATGTTCAGCTGGTGTGAGTGAAAGCACCTTAAACACATGCTGCTCAGACTTGCAGTCTTTTAACCTTCGGTGACAGTTTATCACCAACTAAGCAGACACAGAACTGCTCAGAGAGAACGCAGGAACTCCAGCACAATGGACAATAGTCACCCATTACAAGAAGACCCAAAGGCACACCAGTCTATTTGACAGACCAGTCTATTATAAATAAATACCAGTTATAAATACAATATAAATAAATACAAATTATAAATTATAAATAAGTAGCTGTCTGTTTGATTAGAAACTGAATAAATACATCATTTTTAATGAAGATAAGTGTCTCTCAAGTTCCTCTGACCAATGAAGCAGAAATGCAATTTATCCCATCTTGAGACCCTAACCAGGGGACTTTAAAAAAAAAAACCAACAACTTCTTCTCTGAATAGAAGAGTCATTTCACACCCTTTATTATCTAAATCATATGGACTTAAGGCATAAGCAAGGGAATAACTGAGAAAGAGTATATAGCTCAAATGCTTTGACTACAAAACGTGAGCTGCATGTTGTATTGTCTTAATCTGAAAAAGACTGAAGAACTAAATTATAGGCACATTTCATGTTTTCAGTTTCTCACAAGAATCAAACTCCTCTAAAATTTAGTTGCCTTCTCTACTGTCAGTATCTACTCTACCTGAACTGCCCTCACAGTCACCTTAATTTGTAAAATAACCAACAATCACAGTTAATGAAACTACTAAGGTAACTACAGTTTATTGGAGGATGTCAGCTTTAACCAGCCATCAAGCCACACCATTAACTTCTACATCCTGTAATTTACTCTGCCAAATGGCAATATTAATTAGCTGTCACTGTCATTGTAGGGAGGCATACACAACTATTCTTGGAAAAGTCACCCAGCATAGGACACACACTGATCAGATGCATCTGCAGACATGACCCAGTGCCTGAAAACACATGAGAACTTGCAGTGATACACCACAGGTGACACACATCTGTGTTTCTCCCAGTAGAGTCATTTTAAGGGCTACCCCTCATGTTCAGTGCAATAAACAGCTCTAACTCAGTCTGCAAACAGCAACAAGAAAATAAAGGGACAAGAGTACTATCTTTCAAAAGATTGCATTTCTTTTTTTATTTGTGACCACTTATTTTCCTTCTTTCTCCCATATTCTGCTTTCCTTGTCAAAAACCTGTCACCCACAGGCAGTGGGGTCCTGCTGACAGGAGCACAACCCAAGAGCTTGCTGTGCTTCTGTACTTGGAGGCTGCCAAGCCCTGGGGAGCAGCACAGCAAGGGGTCCCGCTCACACTCAGACACCCGCACCTGGGAGCACGGAGATCCACAGCCAGGGAAGGTCAGATTGGACTTTAAAATGTGAATGTCTAAAGCAAAAAAAACACTTACATTGCAAACTTTTCATTAATTTGAAAAGTTTCTGATTGTTCTTGTGCAGCAACCTAAAGTTTTTCCTCTTCTGCATGCAATGCCAAGCAAGAACATTGATGCTGCTTCTTTGTGTCCTGGCGTAAAACGTAAAAATATATGTCTTACAAAACAGTCTTTTGGGCTACTTCCACAGTTACATTTAATCACGTCTATTGCACATATTCATTTTCTCCTGGGGTTTAAGGAACTACGCAGCATGTGTGCATGGATACTCTCCTTTTGAGCAAAGCCACGCTATTCGCACAGACCCATGAATGCAAAGCTTAAACGCTAAGTTTCACCAAGTTCTACTATGAACCCTATTTAAACAAAGTAGGATTTACAAAGTATGCTCTGCAAGAAGGGATACTTCTAGCAAATTCTGGGATTAGCCTAAAAGAAGTGTGAGACAATAGATTTTAACATTTTAATAAATGTGATTCCCTGGGGAAATTAAAAATTAAAAAAGAGATCAATTGTTGTAGTCTGCATGCCAGATTGTTTTTTCTGCGCCGTTACTCCACCTCGCTGTTCTCACAGTGTTTACTGAGACATACCAGCATCTCTTCCTGCAGCTCTCTGCGTGTGTAGCGCTGTGGCTCCAGCTCGCCTTAGCAAACCCCGCAGAGGCTGGTGGCCATGGGGACAACCCAGGGGCAAGGCCAGCCACCGCTCGCTAGGGACAGCCTTGTCCCACAGCGTACCCCAGCCCTGGCAGTCCAGCGCCAGGGACACGCTGGCCGCTCGGCACCGTCCTCAGGGCCACCGCTCGGCACCATGCCCAGGGCCACCGCTCAGCGGGGCTTGGGCCAGGGCAAGGATGGGCTGAGACCTGGGGGAGAGCGGAGCGACATCCGCTTGGGCAGACCCCCCGCGCCGGGAAGGACTTTTACAGCCGTACTGGAACAGGCACTGTGAGACAGAGACCAGAGCTCTGCTCCATTCACAGGGCTCCCTCACCTCGCATCTTACTGTTCCGTTCCATCCTGCTCTGCAGCTTGCTACAAGCACCCGGGCTTGTTTCCTTTGCAGTCAGGCACCGGTTTGAGGATTCTTTTTCTCCGCTGTAATTTCACCCACAGCTAACTGGGAACTGAGATATATAAATAATGACAGAGAATTACACATAACAAAAATATTTGTCACTTTTATTTTACTCAATGTTAGGATTTTGCTTCAGGGCACAAGGTGCCCGTTCCAGTGAATGTGTTCATTAGTAGACAAAACGAACAGGATTAGAAGATGTGTTTTTAAATGGGATTGGTGATGCAAGCCCTTATTTAAAAACAGCCCCCCACATCACGCTGACACCCACGTGCAGGGAGTCCCTGAGCAGAGCGAGGTACCTGCCCCAGGACGAGCTGAGCGCGGTGCCCTGGCTGCCGGCTCCCCGGCACCGCTGCTGTCCTGCACAGGCAGACCCGACAACCCCACTAGCGGGACGGAGCTTGGAGACGGTGCTTATCAGGGTAGGTGCAGGGTAATACATGCATTTGTAAGTAAGTGTCTTGTTCTGACTATGTTTAAACAAAAAGCATGTTTTCCTGGCCTGTGCTTCCTAGGGAATTGCACACAGACTGAAGTTTGAGTAAATATTAAAATACACATGAGGAGTCTCAGAATAGCACCACAGAAGCAACACTCCTAATTTCAGTCAGGGGAATTCTGTCTACCTAGAAGTGCTAATGCAGCACGACACATGGAAGCACCAAAATGCCCAAGCCGGAGTCACTGGAGTTACACAGAGCTTTCCCTAAGCACAGTGTCAGTCTCTGCCCAGTAACAGGCTGCAGCTGAAATGAGAGCAAGTACACTGAGAACAGCTTTAATCTGAAATACCTGCTGCTACATCATTGTAGGATACCATTTCACATCCCCAAAAACCTGGCGAACAGGCTCAGGAGTTGGGAGATGGACTGCGGCATCCAGTTCTTGAGGATCTGAAACAGCAGCATGGTTTACAAAGTCCGTTTTGTGTCATCTGCCATAAGAAAATAAGGGGAGACATGCTGTATTTATAGGACATGGCTCAATTCATATATCATCTAGGCAAAACAGGAGCCTATGTTATTTCTGCCATTAGCTATAATTAGAGAACTCTAATCAACCCCCTGCCTGCCCCAGTACTCAAAAGTGTTTGAATCTGCAATTTTAGTTGTGTTCTTCATTAAAGAAGAGGAAAAAAGGAAAAGTCATTCATGAAATTCCTATCCATATAAAGGATTTTTATTTTAGGTTTTACATTCAACTTGTGTACCTTTAGATCTTTTAAATAGGAATACAGGTCTCTTCCTCTACCATCTCCAGTAATAATTCTTTCTATGCATAGATTTATGTAATGCTTATTAAAGACTAGACATTTCTCATTCCTCTTCAGCAATAATTATAGGACTTTGGTGCAGAGATAGAGAAGAAATATTAAGAAAAGATGAAGACGTTTAAGACAAACACAGGAGGTATTTGTTGCACACACTTTTGGGTGCAGAAGGACAAAATTATTCAAAAAGCTTCAGCATCTTGAATCTCAACTATTTCCAACAGATGGTGCTGATGACATAATTACTAATGATTAAATTTCAACTTTTATTAGTGACGGATTTTTAAAGGCACAGGTAAGCAGCATCAAGCCCAGACTGAGATCTTCACTGGGGCTGTCCAGATGCCATGACACTCAATTTCACCTCCACCCACTCCACTGCTTTCTTTCTACATTTCTAGGAGGTTCCACACAAACACTGGACAAAAACATGTTCCCACGCACACTGCTGAAATCTAGAGTATTACCTACCACGTCCTCATAGGGTGTCATAGATTTCATAGGATGCTGGATTTAATAGGTTCATAGACATAAGAGAGAGTGACATGTAATCATCCTTTTTTATTCTATCTATTTGAAAAAGACCACAGGTCTGACGATTCCTAGAATCACAAGTCTGTGGCAAAACCCGCTAGTCAAACATCCGAGTGGAATATCGTTCTTTTCCCCAGAAACTCAGCACAGTTTACTCAGAATTTTGTCTCAGACACAGCTAATTGCCTATATGCTGCAAAGAACCAGTGACATGTAATTAAAGTTTTGTGCTGCCTTGTGGAGAAAAAAAGTCTCCCTGAACCTAGAATGGAATAGGCAGAAGCTCCAGAACAAAATATGTTTGGCTTTCTTGACAAATAATGATGTTTCAAACATGTGGCCAGCTCTAAATACCCCAGCCACGTTCCGAACTCAAGCAGCGATCAGGCCAGGGTTTAATGGGCGCTTGAACACCATGAGTTTCAGTGTTCGTGAAGTATGCACGCAAGAACCTTTCCTGAGAGGCTTTCCAAACTGGAATCAGAAAGTGTGACAGTCATTGAGCCAGACAGGCCTGTCTCAGTTTCATCAGATTCCCACACTCCTGCCCCTTACAACAGAGCTACGAGGCAACATCGCACAGGGCAGCGCAGCGTGTGCTGTCCCCGCCAGACACCACGCTGCAGAGAGCGCGGCCAGGGGAGCTGCAGCAGCAAAAGAGCAACAACCACGGGAGTCGGTTACAGTCTGTTTGTTCACCTTATCCAGAATGAGATGCGTGGTGACTCTCACATATCCATGCGCTTAGAAATGTACTTATCTCAGAACCCACCTACTTTCTGTTGGTATAGGCCAAGTCGACGAACTAGGCAAACAGACAAACCCGCAGCTCCTAGAGATGTAGTGACACCAGCTTGCGTACAAGCCCGTTATTCACAGGGCCGCAGTGCCAAGGGTCCAGGCGTTCCCCTGGGATCCAGGGAGTTCACGGCCTCAGCCATCACTCACCAGCAGTCCTTGTTGGCAGAGGTCGGCCTCGGACACGGAGCAGCACAGCTCGACAGGATGAAATAGCAATGTAGCTGGAAAACTGTTAGAGGGCTTCTTGTGCACCAGCGTCCACTAGGCAGAAAGTTAAAAGAACACATGAACCAAATACAACCAAACGAGGTTTTGTGATAGCAAAAGCAAAGTTGCTCCGCGGTCACCTTAGTAGTTCAGCCCAGTGTACTAAAGGATATACTGATGTTCTGGTGCTCCCAGAATTGAGGACAGAAGAGGGTTACAAGTGCTGCATGATCAAAAAAATAAAAAAAAAAAGCACAACTCAGGGTCAAAAACTATAGTATTGAATTTACTATAGTACTTTCCAAGTTTTCTGCCTCCCAGCAACCCACAGAAACTGTCCCACACTACACAGATTCTGATCTCCTGGACAGTTCATGAGAATCACTCCATGCTCAAGAAATCCCTTCCCAGAGTGCAAAGCCCAGGGCCCTTCTGCTTTGCCAGGTGAGACGTCACCCTTCTTGTGCCCCAGGTTGTGTGGAGACAACCATAGCTTCAGAACGCAGTGCCAGATTTTCTGGTAACGTACTCCTCTCCTTAGTAACCCCCATCCACAGACACCTCTGCCTGTTTTTCTGCCACTGCAGCAGCCGGGCTCAGTCCTGACAGAGGTCTGAGAAGCCACTTGCATAGACTTCTGAGTCCCATGGAGTTGTGCAAGTAATCGCCTTGTATGCAACTGGCCTGTCACTTTCAATGTTTCAATTCTAAGTGGCTTATAGAGCCTGCCATGAGCAACAAGCATGTTTCCAGTTAATTCATTCTGATTTCCCACACCAGCGTTTCCCGGCAAAATTGAGAATAAAAACAATTAACAACCAATCATAATGACAGAATTTCAAGAACATATGATCTACCTGCAAATTAAAACTAAGGACAGAGCTAAAAAGGCCTCTGAGGGTACTCTGCACGGTTGCACGGACTTGCTTTTCACTGATGTCAAGCAACAAACACATTCATTCTGGCTGTGTCAACACTCTCATGGGAACTTTATTCAACACTGACAGCATGGCTGAGTCAGACATGGTGCGCTCTTCTCCAGCTTCTCAAACACTTCATTCAGCTAGGACAGCTTCACACAGAGGTTCTCTGCGCAGCCAGATCAAGGACAGCAGTTTTCCTGTGCTCTTTGTCATCTGTCTTGGTACCCATTTCTTCTCCATTGATACATCAGCAACAGTCTCACCCTCTCAAAGTCTGCTGTGTTCACATCTATCCCAGGTCTGCTATTTCTTTTACATAAAGTTGCATGTTATTTGCTTAGCTTTAGCCAGAGCTGTGATTCTTTCCCAAGACTATCAAAAGCCTGTTCCATTTTGTGGGGAAGGCTCTCAGGCACCAAGCACAAGCGGCAGCGTGCAGAAGCCATCTCCCAGACGAACCACAGAGCATGCACAAATGCACAACATGTTTTTCTAAAGGCAGCTGGCAGACCATGAAACACCAAGCAGAGAAAAGTATTTTTAGCATTGACCATCTCTCCCAAATTTCTCCCGCTCCAGGAAATGGAAAGTGTATTATCTGCAAAGTTAGTCAGGAAAAAATGGACCAAGTATTCAGTTCAGTTTCCTAACAAATAAGGCTAAGTGGCAAAGTCTATCTGTGTATATTCACGTACACACAGTCTCTCAGCCAGTCCCCACTTTATCAGTTTGTAAGCTCTCACCAGTTTCAGCTAGCTCTGACAGAGGAATGGAGAGCCATCTCCCAAATTTTTAGTGTAAACAGGTGGCTGAATAGCAGGACCTTACCAACAGCCTTATTGATGGAGAAAAGCATAAGGAAAGCCTGCTTCCAGCATCTGAGCGTTCACATGGGGGGAGAGATTATGGAGTCATCGGTGAAAATCTGCACCCAGCTAAGGCACAAGTCAGCACCACGTTCAGGGAAACTGTCACTCCTATGCAGAGTCTCTGGGATCTATTAAGTGTTGAACTCTTGCTGTTAATGGTAGTAGTGACATTAAAAATCTGACCCATCATGTATTACAAATGGATTAGAAATGAGGATTTTTGGACAATTTCCTGAATCTTCCCCACGGATGCACCTGGTCCTGCTGTAGCTCTCCTGCCCACTGCCTGATGTCCTGCCGACAAGGCAAAACCGCTTCATGTCTAGCTTCTGATTTTGAGTGAGGCAACTTCTAAGAGCATGATTTAGGAATCCTGTTCCTGTGCCCTGCTAAAAAAGGACATGTCCTGGAGCTGCTACCGTTTCACTTAACATACCTGATGCACAGGACTATGGACTTCATCAACAGTGGGTATCTGTTGTGAACCGTTTTCATGAATCCCAGCACAGCCATTCTCAGCCTTGCGCACACTGAACTGCAGCTGCCTCCTGCCACTGCATCTGGAAACGCATGGCTGCCTGCAGCAGCCTCCAGCTCACCATGGAGTCACACCAGCCCCCCAGCTCACCGGCCTCCCTGCCCACTCCTGCGCCGCTCCAATGCTCTGCGATGCTCCTCTCATCCCCTCCGTCTCTGCCACACGCTTGCTCCAGCACCTACACAGTCCTGCCCAGACGTCATCTGTAGCCGTTTCCAGATGACAACCATTGCCTGGGGCAGTGTTATTTTCCACAGGGTGTGTCATTCTTGGCACTGTGTCCTGAGACAGCAGCTTTGAGCTCCACGTTGCTCAGCCTCTTCTCACCACATGCTCAGTCAGAGTACTCAGCTCACCCTGCCCAGTCTCGCTGGCTTGTTGAGTGCTTGTGCCTTTCCTGGTGAAAGCCCAGGTCTCCCACAGTCGCTCATACTCTCTGTATTTTGTCCTCACACTTGGACACCAGAGACTTACCTTGCCTCTCCTCCTTTTTGCCCAGGCTGACTTCCCAGCCACAGCCATGGAGCAGCAGCAGCAGCGGGACAGAGCCGGCAGGAGCAGCATGGCAGAGCTGACAGCAGCAGCAGCAGGGCAGAGCTGGCAGGAGCAGCACCACGGCAGAGCTGGCAGGAGCAGCACCACGGCAGAGCTGGCAGGAGCAGCAGCATGGCAGAGCTGGCAGGAGCAGCAGGGCAGAGCTGGTAGCAGCAGCAGGGCAGAGCTGGCAGCAGCAGCAGGGCAGAGCTGGCAGGAGCAGCAGCATGGCAGAGCTGGCAGCAGCAGCAGGGCAGAACTGGCAGGAGCAGCAGGGCAGAGCTGGTAGCAGCAGCAGGGCAGAGCTGGCAGCAGCAGCAGCATGGCAGAGCTGGCAGGAGCAGCAGGGCAGAGCTGGTAGCAGCAGCAGGGCAGAGCTGGCAGCAGCAGCAGGGCAGAGCT
>Ga0065711_1035339_pt1 | contig 22456 bp, 12 predicted proteins | sample Hoacrofraction12_FD_59098 | JGI IMG/M metagenome (GOLD analysis project Ga0065711, IMG submission 59098) | Hoatzin crop microbial communities from Cojedes, Venezuela - Epithelial fraction 12 v2 (version 2) | ecosystem: Host-associated > Birds > Digestive system > Esophagus > Crop | place... | reverse complement strand
GGGCGGGAACGGGCTGAGGCGTTGGCACCCGCTGCGGCGCGCGGGCGGCTCGGCGGCTGGGGGCGGGAACGGGCTGTGAGGGGTTGGCAGCCCGGCTCGCTGTGGAGATCTCTCTGTGGGCCCGAAGAGGCGGGGCTTTCGGAAATACCGCGTTTAACCTAGGAAAAGAGGGTTTGTTCGGTGGTTTTAGCGCCTTGGTTGTTTCATAGGGCTTTTTAGTTTTTGTTATTTAACTTAAAAAGTGCGGGTTGCTTTAATTTCAGTAGTCTTCGTTTCAGGTGTTAGGGAAGGAGCAGGGCTAAATAATGGGTGATTGACCAATATCGTGCTCGACCTTTTACTGAGTGTGTAGGAAAGGTGTAGTTTGCTTATGTGTTGGAAGGTGCCAAAGAACGTTGCCTTTGCCATGGCGTCGCGGATGCTGCTCAGAAGAGCAGTCCTGCCCATCGCCCCACGCACGCTGGCAGGGGAGTCTCTGAAATGCTGGAAAGGTCACAGTTGATGGGCGGATGGGAACTGCAGGAGCTGCCTGTGCCACGCTCGTTTTCAGGTCAGGTTTGCATGGGAATCGGGGCTTTCCCAAATATCGGATACGTTAGGGTCAACTTAGAGTGCCTTTCACAAGGAGAGGCTTTGTTACCTGTGTTCAGTGGCTTAACTGATGAGCATAGTAAGTACAAAAGTTTTTAAATAATTCAGAGATGGGGTGTGTGCTGCATCCTGATAGGAGAGAGAGAGAGAGAACAGAATTGTGTGTGGTTGGGAATAAGTTATTAATGAAGTGATTACAGAAACAAATGCCTTTGTTCTGCTTTGTACTTTATGAAAGCTATTAGCTGCTTTGTGGCAGGAGGGGGTGGAAAGGGAGGTTTTCATTAGTGGGTGTAAACAGTAGCTGCCAGCACTACAAAGTGCTCTTTGGGTATTTCAAGTAGAACATATGTATTGCAGAAGTCATAAGGGATGGTAAAATCAAACAAGTCTGCTCTGTGCCTCTCTAGATATTATCGCAGTATATTACGAACAAATTAGAGTAGCAGCATCTGTTTGCCAAATATGTAAGCTGCTAAATAAACTCCTTGAAGATAAGAAAAAAATGCTTCTGCTTTGAGCATGAAAACACCTTTTTTGTTTATGTGTTAATATCATGAATGGGAAAAGAAAAAGGAAATAATAACCCACATGAACATTTGAACAGTGCTAAGTATGCTGTTAGGAGCACTTCTAGAATATAAACAAACTTTGGTGTCCATAAACACAATGTTCCAACAACAGGCTGACCTCCGTCTGGGTTAATGGGAAATGACAGGATGAATGAAAATTTTAGTTATACCATCAGATGCAACGTAGGATGCAGTTTTATTCCCTTCCTAGATCTGGAAGACTAGATGTGAATGGTAAGTGCATTTAACAGAACTTTGCACTGGATGTGGTTAATCGTTAGAATCGAAGAGAGGATTTATTAGTTTCCAGGACTGGTAGTAAAATTATTCTTCGAATATCAACCAGGCAGAATGTATAAGGCTCAAGACTTTCTTTCCTGTGGCTGGCACTAGTGGCTATCGAGGCAGCCTGTGGAAGTCCCGTTCCCTCTAGGACAGCCTGTGAAATTCACTGCTTCTGAACTTTCTCTTGCACTTCGTGGTTACTGTCTGTCAAATGACAGACTGATGGAAACACACCTAGGAGCTTCCCCTAAATGATACGGTGAGATTAGGCAATGATCCGTAACAGATTTTTGATGGACAGAGTTGATAGAGAAGTGTTGCACAGTGGCTGTTCCTTTGTCTTTCCCTATCTCTCCAGGGATAGAATAAGCTGTACAAACATACAAACTGATTGCTTCTGACCAACCCTGAGTATATGGACGGATCCATTCTTTTGCTCTCCTTTTATGCAACGTTACTCACTTGTGACTAACGCTTTGCAGATTTAGGTATTATGGCTTGTTTTCTCCAGAATGATAGGCATGGCCAGGCTGACCAAAATGTGGTATTTGTAGAGTAGAAACAAAAGAAAGTATCTTTCCAACAGCTCTTATCAGGCTGCATTTTTCTCTAGCTCAGATTTGGCTTTTTTTTTTTTTTTGTGTCAGTGATCTTTTCAAGGCTTTGCAGAGAAAGGGTCCATGAGCAATGGAAAGAATTACTTATTCACCGACAGTATCAGCAGTAACTTTCAAAAGAGATAGCTATTTTACAGTTAGAGAGCAGAATTTTACATGTACTTTCAGGTATTGCCATGATAATTAATATGATTATTTCAATTTTAGCCTCTGGTACTTCTGTACTGTACTGCTTTACTATTAACAGACATGATAGCAGTCAGTAAATTGGTTTCAGAAGAGACTTCAGTCTGAGATTAGCACATTAGATAGAAGTAAAATCATCCCAAGTTATATCTGAGTGAATAAATGAAGTTTTCACATTTGGTAAAATAATTCTGTATTCACTAGTACCACTTTCGTTCTGTAATTAGTTAGTAGAATGGTTAAACTTTGCAGAGGATTCATTTCCAAGTAGTCTATCTTGGAAATGCAGACTGTTTTTCTTAGTCACTTTGGTGTTCTCCCTAAGTAATGAGTTTTTAACTCCAAGATATCTGGTCTTTACGTATATCTCTATACTTGCCATGAATAACATCATGATCTAATCTGAAACTTGAAAAAAATGGCACATCATTTATATCTCATTTCATCTGCTTTGTTAATAAATACACAGTGGTTTGTCATGTGTTGAGAGCTGTTTGCCATTGCTGATACAGGTTTCTTGATTCAATAGCCGATGTCTATATATAGCATAGGTGTGGGTAGGGTAGCAGGAGGATTGAAGAGAGGAACATGACTTACAGCATTTTATTGCGGATCATAGTCATGTAAGAACTCTGTAGTATGAGAATATGCAGAAAAGGTAGATGAGAGTTTCAGGATATTGCTGAAAGCAATAAGGAAAAAAACCAGTCTGACAGTTTCTGTGCTAGAGGGAAAAGGATGGTGGGAAAGGCATGTTTCTGCTCATTTGCAGATGCAGTTAGATTTAAAACACTGGTGTTTTCTTTGTTTTTTGTGTCTTTTTAAAGATTTTATAGTTGAGAATTAGGTCTTGACTAGGGATAAATGGAGAACTAAGATACACTGTGAAATAAGGAAACTGAAAGTCAGCTTGCTGTTATGGTGAACCAGTGCAGCAACTCACTGTCACCAAAAGGGGAGAGTCCCTTCTCCTTCCTTCCCTCACACATCCAGCTGGGTGTAAGATCACCTCCCCTTTCTCTGAACAGCCTTGTTGATTCCTTTACTAAGCATCAGTGAGTTGAGTAAGAAGGACAGAAGGGTGCAAAAGAAGGGGAGCTGTGATGGCTGGAAACAAAAGGAGGAAGGAAGGCAGGAGGCTTGGTGAGAATAGGACATCTGCCTTTTGTAGGTAGAGGGCTTTTAGATCCTAATAAGCATTTTAACTGTAAAACACAACATCTGCTGAAGAAAATATGCATCAATTGTCAGGAGGCAGAAAAGGCAGGTTGTTCCACAAAGGGAGAGAAACTGGGAGCCAGCACAGTAAGGCCAGCAAGGGCAGTGACTTTACCAGTAGAGGCCCACAGTATGAGAGTAAGGCAAGCAGGGCAGCCCTGGTGATGGCAGCCAGGGTCAGCTAAAAGTCCAGATCATCAGACAAGTCTGTGATGATGAGGCAGGTGCAAGGCAAAGCTAGGAAGTCAAGTCAGCAAGACTGGGTTGGGGTCAGGTCTGGAGAGAATCACCAGGGTCAAACACAGCCCAGTGATTGCCAGGCAAGTCACATGGTGATGAGGTGGGTCTAAGGTCAAGAGGGAGGTCAGTGTGTGGGTCGGTGTCTGGAGCAGTGGTTGGGCATAGGCATGGCTGCAACACTGCTGCAGTGTAGCTCGGGTGGGGGCCAAGGGTAAGAGCTTCAGCTTTAAGCAGCTGCTAAGGGTCACTGAGGCTTCTCTTCTGTGTGAAGATCCAAGAATAAAAACTGGTTTCCTAGTATCAATATGTAGTTGGTCCTAAGAAGTTTTTAAACCCTGCGTCAACAGGGCTGTGACCTTGATGTGGTTTTTGTCAATACAAGTTAGACAAGACTTCAACTCTAGATTCTGATCTGTATAGTATACGGTAGGAGTATTAACTTACCTCGGTTCTCTCCAGTACCAAGCAGCTTCAGGGGAGGTTGAAAAAGAAAGTAGTGAATGAAATATCCTATCTGAGCTGTCTTCAGTGAGAATTTGACAAATGAGAACACTAGTTCTTTTGTAATTGGAAAAATAGCGGGAGATTAAATTTTCAGCTTCAGTGCTGGTTGCTCAAATCTGGTTGTAGTTACTTTCTTGTTTCCCCTCAGCTTCTCAGATGAACGGCTGCATATGTGCCAGATGTTCTCTTTTCCCACCCTGAATATATAGGAAGTACAAAAAAGTAGCATGCTGTCAAATATGAGGAGGATACACAGAATGGGCCAGATGGGAAGAAGTAGTAGTCATTCATGTAAGATGTGATATTTGGACGGCGTTAAGTCAGACAAAAGATAATTTACAAATAGCCAATTGAGACAAGCATTAACTTAGCCTCCTTTAGGTCTCTCAAGATGTGTTTATGAACCTATGTTAGATTACCACAAACATTTTAATGTGTGGTGATTGTCTTGTCTATTTATATAATTCATGTAACAAAATGGGCTTTTTTGTGGGTATTATGTTTAAGCAATGCCAATTTCTGCATTTGACTTAGAGCGTATTTGGAACACGTAGCTGTCAGTTCAGAGTTGGCTTATGAGTTAAACTGATAAAACAGATTATTGAACCAGGTTTCCAACCTGTCATAGAATTGTAGAATGGTTTGGAAGGGACCTTACAGATCATCTGGTTCCAACCCCCCTGCCATGGGCAGGGACACCTTCCCCTTGCCCAGGGCGCTCAAAGCCCTGTCTAGCCTGGCCTTGGACACTGCCAGGGAGGGGGCAGCCACAGCTTCTCTGGGCTAATGTAAAATGAACTGGTCAAGTTCAGTTGTATCTTTCTGAGTCAGTAGGGCTTGAAATTTACTTTGGTTTTGAAGTTGTTTGAAAAACTTCAGAAGTTTTCAAGTCCTTTCCTAACAACTTCAATTAATCTAAGTGTTGCCAAATAATGCTTCTCTATCTAATCTAATGACTCATTCATGGTACCTTAAATACACCCTGTGTAATCAAACTATTTAATAGAAGTATAATTAAGTATAATTTTGTACATTAACCACAATGTGCCTGATTTGTGCTGCCTGTCAATTGCTGGGAGGGCAGTGCACTTAGAACTGTTTTTATTCCGAGAAAGTCCCTTTTTTGCAGATTCTTTAAGCAGTCTAAATCAGTTTTAGGCTTGCTTCTAGCTTTACAGAAGTTCGTCAAAGATCAGACAGTAGTTAGTGGACTTTACGACTTACCCTTCTCTTGTTTTTCTTAAGAATTAATTTTCTCTACTACTACCAATTTGTAATCCTGGTTTTGCCACTAAAATACGTGACACCAGTTTCGGAAGGATGTTAGGAAGAAAAACTGAGTACTAGAGATGTCCTCTAATCCAAAAAGATCTCTGGGGAGAGGTGGGCAAACATAGCTGAAGATTTGCCAAAGGAAATAACAGAGTTGTTCATCTTGTGCAGGTTTTAACCTTCTTTTCAGCGTGATGGCTGTGCCAAATTCAGTGATACTTGTTTATATTTTCTGCAGGCCTGAAGATAATGTCCTTTCTTGTTTAGAGCAAGAGCCTGCATTAGCTCTGAAGCTGCAGCATGCTCTCTGTGGAATTCGTATTCCATTTTAAATGTATCTTGGTATCCTGCCTTACTGCATCTTAATTGTGTTACATTTTATTTAAGCTTCTGAGTTAGCTACAAAGAAGAGGTTAACATCTGGAAGAAGATGGGGGGGAAAGAAATCACAGATTACATTTTAATCAAAAGAACATGCTGAGTGAAAGGGTGGTGTACCTCTTTGTGAAGAACTCCAATGTAAACAGTCTTCCTTTTTGTGTGAGTTCTACTTTTTTATGAAAGTAGCTGAACTTTGCAATTAAATGAAAGCTAGAATAAATAAATGTCAGTTTCCGTACTATTTTTGCCAAATAAACTTCCTGTTTATTTAGGAGCTTAACATATCAGTCGTTTAATTTTTCTCGCTCTTTACTTGTTAATTGAGGGGTAAACGTAGCTTTCTGTGTTTCGTTCTGTGGGTTTTATGATACACTGAGGAAAAGCGCATCTGTGGCTTGCAGTTTACGTTGCAAGAGGAGGGACAGGCAATTTGATGTTCTGCATGCTTTGTCTTTTCTGTAGCTACTTTTCAAATGGATGGAGCTGCGTTCAGGGACTAAGCGGTCCCTTCCCCTTCATGCTTTATGTTGTTCAGTTGTTTTACATGATAGGCATAAAAGTTTGTTCACAAACATTATAAGCATTTAATTATTTATACAAATGTTTGCTGACAGAAATTTTTACTGTACATTATTTATCTTTTAAAAAATTCTGGAACTGTTAAAGTTGTTTATTTTCTTACAGTAACTTGTTTTCTTAAGTTTCATAATTTTAAAAGGCTGAATAGAGCTTGGCAATTAAGTGTAAAGTGTTAGCATTAACAGAAATGGCTCAAGCTATGACTTTTACTGTGAAGTATGTTCATAACTGCAAACACTTTCTAGTTTTTCTATAAATAATCACTAATGTGGAATTATTATGTATTTTTTTGAAACCAGAAAGTGTGGATTCATCTGGTGTTGATTATCATGTTACCACGTGTTAATGATGCCTGGAAAAGATTTTGTTCTTTTCCATGGTATGTTTGTGGAGAAGCTAGTTAGTTCTACTTGATTTCAGCAAACTGGGCTGATGCCCAGAGAGCTATTATTAGTAGGTGCATTGTCATAATTTATACCAAGTGGTGAAATTTGTGATAATCAGGAAGAAATATGCAACCTGAAAGGGAAATTCTTGGGGAAACATGTTTATGTTCCTTTTTCTGTGTATTTATATTCATGACAGCTACATTTTCACAGTTTGTTGTGATTTTGGGGCATTTCCAACAGTTAAAAAACATGCTTATATTTTGCAGCTTCACTCTTGGAAACAATATTGGCCATATGAGAAAATCTATTGTAATAAGTACTAAGAAAAGCATAAATAACGGACTTCAATTGGATTTCTGATCCAGCTACATTTCCCTGAAGTAAATCTGCACAACCAGGAGGGCTGTCTACCTTCATGGGTAGTTTTGCTACAGATTTACTTTGTGATTATCATTTTTTTAAAGGAATAATTGTATTTCAGCACCACCTGTAGGCGTTTAAATGAAATATATTTAGATCTGTGACCAGGATTAGCAAATGGATTCCATATTTGTGGAAAATGAGACTATTTGTGACAATTGCATGGCTGCTGCTGCTACAAATGTTCTGAATTTTCAGTCTTGGGTCAAAAAACTGTTACAATGCAGTCTGTTTTATTTGAAAATATTTAGTGTGAAACTGAACGGTCAGAGAGCATAACAGAAACCTTAAGAAGATGCAGTGTTCAAAAATAAGTTTTGCAAGGTTTTGCCCTTTTTTGTGTAAGTAAAGGTCTGGGAGATAAATAGAAGGTTTTTCATAATGTAAAATTTAATCTTTATTCATAGATGGATATTCTGTTCTTTAGGAGGAAGAGGGAGTATCTCAAAAGTAACAAATGCATGAGTGTTTTGAACAGAAAAAATACTAGTATGCCAGTGCCAACAGAATTTCATTTTAATATTATGTGCAGTACCTGGAATTTACATGTAGCTTAAGGCTTTTTTGTTTGGTTTTTGGTTTGTTTTTTTAATTGTAAGTCAGACCATCTCAGATAAGCCATACAAAATGTATGCCAAAATGTGAAATCTTAAAATACATTACTAGGTTGAATGTGAAAACTATTCAACTGGATTAAATTTTGTATTTTCCTGGAGAATATCTGATGGGGGTGGTGGAAGGGACAAGATTTTGTGCTTTGCTTGAGTGACTTTCTAATCTGTGCTGTGGTTTAAATATTGCTACAGAAATTCGACAACACCATATATGCTATACAGGCTGGCTCTTCCGAGTCACTGTCACACCAAATTGACCGTAGCACTGGATTTACTTGAGGGGAAGAGAAGTTGTTATGTGCTCTTCTATGACTGCCTAGGCTTCCCAGGCTAGTGATAGTATTAGTGGGTTTATGTTCATCCAGTAATCATTGCTGCACTACCATGGTACAAAACCACCCTAAATAAGAGATATACACTGCATGTCAAATATGGCTCGGTAATGCCTCCTGCACATCATTCAGAAAACCTGTACTCCAGGCTAATTAAGGTAGTTCCTCATATACCCTATTCTCTACATAAAGTAGAGCCATGCAGGGTAGGGTGGAAAGATATTGTTTGTGGACATAAGGCCCAAGATGGTGGGCTTTTTTGCTTTATTTTGTCAACAGTACAAGGAAATAATAAATGAAGAGCAAGGAGATAATAAATGAAGAGCAAGTAGTTCTGCCTGTCTGGAGAGAATACTTATTGCATGGGCTGTAATTTTATTTTTTGTTTTACAAAGCAGAAGCTTTTTGCTGGGTCTGTACAGTTTCTGAGTATACCTGGCTAATAAAAGTTCTATGTGCAATTTAGTTTATCAAGTGAAGACCTGTGATTCATTGATAAATACAGCAGGAATGGCCTTTGACTGTACCTTGGGCTTTCTAGCTTGTATTTCTGAATGTGAAATTATTATTGACCGAATTATTCTATGGATCTGCATAGTGAATATAGGCTGAGCCATCTCCTTGCTATTCCGTAATCTCTTCTGTGAGTTCATAGTCTGTTTGATGACACACACAGAATCAAGGAAAGAACTTTTTTTTTTTTTTCTTCCTTTTTGGACAGATGTTATAAGTAGCACAGGTCACTTTTAACATGAATAAAACCCCCCCAAACCAAACACAACTCTGAAAATAAACTCAGAAGAACAATTACCAGCCTGTATATGGCACTTGTTGTCAAAGTGCTTTGAAAATAAGGTCACTATTTTTATCCTTGTGAGATAATGGCATACATGTGTTTGTTACTGTGTTTAAAAAACAAACACATAGCTTATCCCAAACACCCTAAAAAAACCAACTAAACTGGACCAGCGTTATTAAGCAGTACAATACTAGGAATGTATGTGGGGGAAAATAGAGAGAAAAGGTTCCTGATGCACTGAAAAGTGGAGGGTCCTACTGTGCTCATCTGAACTTTTGCTTAACTATTTCAGCTAAGAACTTCATTGTAATTTGTATTTCTCATTAGAAATCTACAATACAAAGCTGTTGTTTATTCTCCTTTGTACATAATGAGGTCAAACTTCACTGTAAGCAGAACACAGCAGGGGTTGGATGAAGGGACAGAAAAATAATGGGAATATTAGTTCCTTTGTAATGTAATCTTGTGTCACTGTTAAGTGACTGCTGCAAACTAATGCACCTCATCTTTTGGCTTTTCTAAGGCTATGCTCTTGGTGTTTTCAGTTGCTGTTCCAATCTAGGATTGGAGGGTTTGAAAAGGCAACTTGTCATAACCTTTACAGAAGACATAAGTTGCAGCTGATAAGGCTTAACTGCTCTGAGTCTCGAAAAAATACAGCTAGGTAGATTTGACTTGACTTTGGTTCATACTGCCCAGCTTGTACTTCCCAATACTGTTCCATGCATTACCTAGCCAAAAGTGTTTTTTTCCTGCTAGCATGGTATATTATTTCTGTGCTCCAGGAGCATGCTTCTGCTCCAGTTTCCACATGAACAATAAAATAAATCGTATACTACTTCACAAAACATAAGAAATTATAGCTGTGGTACCACATGATTCAAGGCAGAATTATTTCTTCAGTGTTTTGTAATCTTTCAAAATATTCTGTTATTCCTTGCCTGTTTAACATATGTCTTGACAATATTTTATTATATAGTCTGTAAAAAAGATCTTTCTAGTTTTGATCAAGAATGGGGCATCTTAAGCAAGAAAGTGAAAAGATAATTTTTCTCCTTGAAGTTAATGTTCAAATTTTAAACTAAATGTAACAATGAGTTCCCTCAAAGGAAATTCAGCCTTCTCTCTCTCTGTGTTTTTTTGGTTTTTTTTGTTTTTTTTTTTTTTTTAAGTTTGCTAGTAAAAAACTGAAGGTGAAATGGTGTTTCACCTTATGGGAATTGTATTTTACCTAGAAAAAGTCACGAGGCTTCCAGACGCTGGTAACACATTCCTTCTGTCACCAGAAAAATCCAGTGTAACTAGATGGGTTGTATATTATATGCTATTTTGTAAGCTGGTTATTTTCTCACTTAGTGGCGTTCCAGTCAAGGACACCATTCAGCGTACAAACAGAAAAGCAGCTGTTGGATCACTAGTAGATTTTAATTTTGGTCTTTGGTAGAGGGTAAAATTTTATTTAAGTTGGAAACAACTTTATGGAAAAGGCACTGCAGATTGTTATTTGTCATTGCCAACTATTGCAAATGTGAACAAAATTATACAGGTAAATAGATGAAGCAGTCTCCATCTCCAGCTCTTTGAAGAAATCGACCTTCCTGATAGTCTGTTTCTTCGTGCAGCCTGCAGCACATTTCTCTATCGAAAAAATAAGCAGAGATCATATTTAGCTCTTGTATTAGGAGATATAAATATCTCAATAAAATTTGACAAAGTCTGTTTGCCTTGCTATTTTTATGTGTACCAGGCAAATAACTGGTTTGAAATCTTCTGTTTTCCTGTGGAGCAGGTTTTGGCATAAACAAAACAGCTTCCAAAATGAGAATAGGCTTTGGGTAGCTGTTATACAGTAGCACTTCTTTTATGATCAGTTGAAATATTTCATAGCGCTACAAACAAAGCAATGCCAGACTGCAGTGGTTTGTTTCTGTGCTATATAGTTCCAAGCTGAGTGGATAAGTTTCCAAATTCAGGCACTTCTGTTGTCTGTCTCAATATTTTATGGGTGAAGGAAGGTCCTTGCTTTTTAAGTCTGCCAGGCTAATATAGAAAAGCAGCTTCTCTGGAATGGAGAGCAGCTAGAGTATGCCTACCTTCTGTGAGAATAAACTCTTCAGAAAGAGAGAAGACGGCAAAGGAATTTAGCGGAATAGGAAAGGATGTTTTTCAGTAGCGTTCTTCAAGGGAATGGAGGTGGAGATAGGTCTGCTTTACACTGAGTACTTGGATTGGTTTCATTTCTCCAATGTCTCAGTGTTTTAATCCTCCTCAAGCTGCACCAAGTAGAGAAGGAAAAGGTAGAAATAAATAAAATTACACAAATCTTCTGCTGTAGTAAATTAGCAGAGAGCTTCTGTTACTGCAAGGTTTTTTTGTCAAAAAAATATTCAAAGGCTTTTTGTATTATTAACAAGCTTGCCCAATTTTCACAGTAAAATTTCAATGTCATGTTTTCAGTAAAATTCCTGATTGCTAATCTGCCCTTAGGCTCTGATCTACAGTGAGTTCTGCACTGACTGACCACTGCACCCACACAAAAGCTCATGGGACTCAGAGTTCCCCAGCAAGAGACAGTCAGATGAGACAAGTTGCAGGAAAAAAAACAGATTAATTACTAGAGCATAGGAGAAAAATAGGATTATCTTGTAATTGTCTTCAAGAATCAAGTTGCATTAATGAACACTTGTGAATGAACAGCAGGTTATTTTCATGTGTTTTGCTGACAGTGCAAGCTTTACTGATTTTTAACAATGTCTGTAGCTTCAACCTAAGAAAGCTAAGTTTCAATAGGTCAACTCTTCATTTATGGATTTCAGTGTTGTATTAGAATTGATTTTTTTTTTTTACTGTGTTATGTGCTTTTAAGATACTTAGTATGTAATCATGGTTACAAAATCTGTTTGAATTTTCTGGTTTTGTTTGTTACTTTGCTAAAAGAAATTTGCTGAGAAGTCTAAAGTGTTCCTTAAAACCGCCAAGAAATGACGAGTGATAAATACATTCATGTTTAGATTAAGGTTTAAAATGGTATCAGCCAATCCTATCAGCAGTAATTCTCCAGGGTTGCTTTGTGAAGCCATGGGCTCTGTGTGCAAAGAAGGGAGAAGGAAACCGTACTTGAGGCAAAACACTGATGACAAGTTCTGGGATATTATTAAGAAAATAAGATGAAAAGACTCAAAATTATTTTAGATTGTAATGATGAAAGAATGGGGTGAAATTAATGAAAACACAGTACAAACAAATTAAAGGCATATGTTGCCTTAAATACAATGCCCCGTTCACTTACTGTCAATCAGATAGGACACTAGAGGGCAATCAATAAGATTAAAAAAGGGAAGATTTCTCTAAAAGAAGAGATCAGAAAGCTAAGTTCATTCAGTTGACACAGAAGAGGAGTAACAAAGAGCATAGCAAAAGCACGTTGAATGAATGTGATTTAGAGAAGGTCACTAGAGGATTTTCATTTACTGTTTCAAGTTGGAGAAGGACGCAAATACAACATCAGAGATGAAAGGATGGCAAACAAATTTTATTTGAAAGTAAAACAAGGTTATAAAAGTTATCAAGGTTATTAAGAGCAACCTTTTTTTTTTGTCTCAGAGTCAGGGAAGTGTACTGATCACAATCCATTCTGTGTCAGGTGAAGGTGTTACACACAGCTGCCGCATTTCAGGCAGAGATACTGGTGAGACGGCTGTAGTTTTGGTTGTCTAGACCTACATGTATGTCAGAAAAGGGAGGTTTGTAGCACAGCTGGCTATAAACTGAGCAGAAACAATAACAGGATTAGCTTTAGAAATGTTCCAAACATTGTTTTGTCCAGCAGGAGAAACTGAGACCACATATGGGTTGCAAGGATTGTGTTATGAGAAAAGATACAAGAAGTTACCACATGAATGTAGGCTGTGGTGGCAGAAGCTGCCAAGCTTGGGCTAAAGTGTAGGAAATCAATGCTGTGAGCCCTCAGGTTGCATAATGCAGCCATTATCTGCCCCATTTTTTGTATTCCCATTCCATGTTCACCTTCACTCAGCGCCATTTCTGACACTGATGGTTGTCTGTCCATCCCAGACACCTGCCCATAGGGGACAGGGCTTTCCTGTCTGGCATTTTCTTTGGCAACTCCTGTTCTTCCCTATTCTTAGAATATCTCTTGGTTTTATTCTTTTCTTATCCTACCTTAGTCCAAGGCAGATGGGACGTAAAAGGACACATTTTTGTTGTAAAGTGATTATTTCTTTAGAGACATGCACTGGCATTCACCTTCTGTTTCAGTTCCCTTAATAATCGTGATAGCAACTTACTTGCTGTTATCCATCTCCTCATCTTTCTGTCATGCATAAGGTGCGCTATGATACAGTTGCTTGTAACCCGTGCCAGTCTTTCAGCGAAAGATCGCTCAAGACACACTTCACTTATTTTGATAGTTTCCATTCTTGCTGTCTCTTTAGTGTCATATCTGGATTTCTACATTTCTGTTCTTCAGTCCTAACAGTAAATTGAGGCAGAGAGGGAGGCAAAAGGCTACATGATTTTCACTAGCTTTGTTACAACTCCTGATGATTTCTGCACGTGTTCATCACCTGATGCTAGAAATGTAAATATAAAAAAATAAACTTTGAAGATGTGTCACACAGTTTTAGTAATATCATCATGTAGCACTAAAGAAAGATAAAGCTTTACGTATTCAATACTCTCTCTCCTGTTACAGCTTCATGTAAAAAGTATGACATATACCAGAGAGCAATAATTTTTTGCTGCTGTAGGCAAATGATTCCTTTGAAATAATGAAGTACCTGACTGGAGGAACACAGTTTCTCTTTTAGCTTTGGATAAGTTACAACTTTCTGGAGCTAAAGTACAAATTCTTAAGAAGCCTTGAAAGGAGGAAAGCATTTTCTGTGTTGTGTAAGGAACGACAGTTTATAGATGTTTATCTCCTTACTGAGATGAGTTTCCTACTGAATTATTTTTAATTTTTTTTTAACAGTTTCAGAATTTTGTTCTGCTGTGGTAGATGAAAGCCTAGACATCTCATGTTGCTGCTGCTGTCACATTTCTAAGTCACAGAATGATAAGGACAAAATGACACGCAGACTGGTAAGCAGAGCACCTGCCTGAGACTGTTTTCTCTTTTCAAGTAAGGTCCTAATTGCTAAGGTATTGGCACTTCTGCCATCTGTCTTCAGTTTCTGGCTTTCTGTATAGATTTGAATATAGCATTCTCTTCGTATATTCCCAAGAAAAGGTTAAGTTTTAGTGGATTGGCATTTTCTGATTGAAAGCTGTTTCATCCTAAATCATCTCTATTGGTACAGCATATTCACTTTTGAAGGATGTTTTCTTTCCCAAATCCATATATGACTTTTTAGGTAGTTGTTAATCTGTATGTAGAAATGATTTAATAGCCTTGTGGAGAAAGACATTTAGGTTAGAGAGAAGATTACAGTGCAGAGCAGCTGTACAAAGCTTTCATCTTGATGCACAAAGAATGTGAAAGTTTCTTTTCACACTTCTAAGTTCTTTTAAGGGCTTTATTTCTTTTTTGCATTAAGCATTTTAACTATATTTGTTTTAAGACATGCTGCAATAGCTGAAATGAAATGAAGAATGTTTACAAAACATAGCATCAGGATCTTATACTAGTCTTATGACTTCAGATTTGTACTGGGAAATCTATAATCGCTACAGAGTTTTAATTAGTATAGTTTTCCTTTTCTGTGGTTCTGTGTAGTCTGCACCCAAGTGAAAGCTGCAAAAGGCATTAATATTTTTTTGTCTTTCCTTTTCACAGTTGCTTAATAACCCTTTAATGTTTTATTCCAATCCAAGTAAAATGCCTGTCAGTAAGTTAGTTTTATTGTGTCGCTTGTCAGCTGCATCTTGCCAGTTAATAGCAGGGGAAAACTCACTCTATAACAGGGCAGCCATTCAGTAGACGTTATTTGGGACTATACTGAACTGAATAGGTCCAAAATCCCTAGTTCATGCTGTACTGCTATTTGAGCAGTTGACTTTTGAGGGATTTTTACTTTAGCATGTATAGAAAATGCAGAAAAATTACCTAGTTAAAACATTATTTTGTAGCTAGCACATTTGTCTGGCTCTGTTGTATTTTTGCTAGTTTGATTTGAAAAAATGGTTAGGCTTTTGATAGCACTACTAGTGCTACTCACAATACTGCTGGTAACTTTAATTATTAGCTGGTCCTTGGTTATGGGAGAAAATGAGCGAGTAAAGATGAGAAATGAAGTTATTTGTATTCTAATAACAATCAAAATTACCTTGTCTTTTGTTATAATAGCTTGGGAAGAAATTTCTGATGTCTGACTTTATAACAAGGATACATTTTTGGGAACCACCAGTCATAGATTCTTTTTAGAAATAAGATGCATGTGGAGAGGATAATCAGCCACCAGATGTATTTGTGAAAGTACATTGGACATTATTCGTGGTCTTAAGTCTTTAAATCAAGTTTAGATATGTATTTCAAAAATATCCTATGGCCAATAATTGAATTTAGTAAAAGAATTGAGAAAATTCTGTGGTCAGAATTATACAAAAGGACAAATTAGAAGGTGAAAATGTTTTTTTCTGTTTTTATAATCTCTTAGTTGATAAAGCAATCCTGCAAATTTCTCACTGGATAACAGAAGAGAAAATAAAAGCTGTAGCGCATGTTTCAATTACAAAGCAGAGGAAATATGCTCTTCAGAATTTAAGCGTGTCAGGCTTTTTGAGTATACAACAGACTAGAAGAATTCATAAAACCATTTAGCAGTGGGAGGGCGTAGTAGATTCCTTGGCTCAAAGCCTAAAACTAGGGCTTACTGTGTGGAAGGTATACTTTACTGGGGTTTTAGACCGCACTCCTGCTTTCATTTCAGTAGGTGGGTAAACTCTGACTCTGAGTAGCTTTCTTGGTGCAAAGCGAGCTTTTCAGTCCTGTCACTCATGAACTGATGGGATTGACGACTAGCTCTGTGTTGTGCTAGATAGACCTAACTGCTTGTGAGTACAGCGGCCTAACCTTTCAGCAAAAATTACTCACGTGCTTCTCTAACATTCTTTCACCTCTGTATTTTGGTCATATTCTTATACCAGGATAGTGAAGACAGACAATACATTAGTATTACACGCCAGTGTACATACATATCTGCCTACAGCAAATCACTAAGTGACCTCATGAATGACAGCATTGTTTTAGTGAAAGTAGTGACAGTGGAAGTTGTGTTTGTTTTTTTTTTAAGTGTGAGATTATCACAATGTCAAGATTATCCATAAAAAGGAAGAATAAAACACCAGGGAGGAAACACCTTTATATTACTTTTTTTTTCCAATACTCAAGATTTTTAATGATGGCAGTTGGTGTTGATATTTTCTGTCTATTGATGTCATGTGCTTGCTTTAAATAACTTGGGCTTCTGCAGCATTTTTTACGTTTGAATAGCAGGTGTGTTTGGTGTTCTAAGTCTTGCTCTGCTGATACTGTTGAATTGCTAACGTGGAAAAGCATGATTTGAAGCAAAAGCCAAAGTGTGGTACAGCTGATAATACAGGAGAGGCACGTATTCACCAGTGTGAAGCTGGTGCTATTATTTATATTTCGTTTTCCTATTTTTTCAGGTTGGAAATCTGTTCCTCCAGGTTTATTCTTTCAGTCTATGCTAGTGAATTTTGCTCAATACTGTAGACTTATAAAAAAATTAATTTCAAGCTTTCAGTGTTATGGAATGCTTACAGATAACTTTCTGGGATTAGAACTGTCTTTCAGGCTGTGAGTGTTAGGTGAGGCACAAAACCTATTGTCTGGGTAATGAGCATGTTAGCTTGAGCTACTAGTGTCGGGTTAAAATTATGGCTTTTATTGTCACAATATAAGTAACTTTTACTTTCCTTTTGACACTTTACACCATTGCCAAGTTACGAGAGGTATATGAATAAAGTAGAACCTTCCTGCTAACATGTCTGAGCAAAAGTGGAAAGAAATAACTCCAAAATAACTTTTAAAGAAAGAACTTTTAAAGGTGTTTTCTGTTCTTGTTTTTAACTTAAGAAATAGTGTACACATAGAAATAGTATATAGTAACCAATGTATTGTTTAGCTTGTGGATGATCTTCCTGTCAAAGCTTACAATATCACTGAAATCAAATAAATGTTTAGAACTCAAAGGCATAGTCTGTGACATTTTATCTGTAACATGTTTATGAATCGTACGTGGAAATCCACATTGTGGAAACAATGTGAGTAATTACTTACGTGTTTGTGTATTAGAAGGCAGAAGGCTTGTGCAAATACACTTTTCAAAATGTGCTTGTAACGTTTGATCTGTGTTTTAATCATTGGCTGGTTTCCTGGAATTAATGGACTTCTCCCCACGAGAAGATGCCATTTAGGACTGAGACTGAAATTAAAGTAACTGATTACTGGTTTTCAATTTACTTCAACACTATCTTCAGCCCATACACTGGCTATTTAAATACTGAAATGTGGAAGTATATGGGGCCAGACACTAAGTCTTGCTTTAGAATTCCAGCTTGCATTCTTGACCTTGCAATTTCTTTTGTTATAAATTAGCATTAGTACATAATTTCTAATGTAATGTAGGTAAATCAAATGCTGAAAGTACTTGAAGTGATCAATGATCTGTGGACAAAAAAAAGGCTATTTAAAAAAATTTGGCCCCAATTAGCGGATAGTTTATTGCTTTTCCACGTGTCAAATTCTTTGATAAGTAATTCAAGCTTTGCATTTTGCTCTGGGCTTAATTTCAAAGTCCAGTGACACTGTAGGTAAACTCTGAAGTTAGTAGCATGGTTTGCATTTTAATAAGAAAATTACATTCCAGACACACAAACTGAAGCACAGGTTAAAACTCTGCAAGCTGGAACTTTTCAGCTGAACTCTATTAAAAAATAATGATAAAAGACAAGCTACGCAAAAAATTCATTCCATCAATGTGAGCTGGGAGAAATTTTCTTGGTTTCTGACATGCATTGTGTTTCTTGAAGCGCAGTCTTTATTCCAGTTCCAAATATTCCGTGTTTAATTACAGGCTTCTTGTTACCTGTAAGTCTTACAAACTCTCTATTTGCTGAGACTTCTGTGTGTGTTAATTTCAGTGACTTCTTGGCAGTTTAATGAAAAATTATTGACTCAGTAGTTAAATTACCATGGTCAAGTGTAAAAATAACCTAAAACTCACCTCAAACAGAGTCCATCTACCACAGTGTTTTCTTATCCCATTGGCTTAAATTTTACTTTTAAACTATAGTTAAATGATACTGTTGCTACTATGTTGTCATTGCATCTTACGAAGTGTTGGTGTTACTTGCTGTTGAGCTATAGTTAAACCAGGTAAACATGCTGTATTATCTATTCTGAAATTACTTCTGTAACAAGGATTGGATTTCTCGTGGCACCAATTCAAGCATGTGACATGTTTGAGTGTATTGCACGTTTTATTAGAAATTGTGGGGACGATAAACTAAATGTAACAGACTTTTCCCGTATCTGTATCTTTAATGGGAACACAGAAGAGGAAAGAAGGATTTGTTCTTCATAGTCAAGTGCTGTAGTCATTAGTAAGGGGAATTGTTGGAACTACAGAAGGAATTGTCCCTTTTAGTATAATGAAGAAGATTGATGCCAGAGTATATGAGGAAGCATCACTGCAGAACTACATGTTTTGTAGTAAGTGATACTGAGTTATAATAGCTGTTCCTGCAGCATTATATGACAGAGATATCATTTGTTTCTACAGATATTTTCTGTGCTCCTGTTACTGTATTCTGCTTTATTTTTTCTCTGGACAAAAGCTTCTGCTGTAAATGTCTCTGATCTTCTGCAGAAAAAGACAGACTTGGAAAGGTATTGGAGAGACAGTGGAGAAGGAAATAAACATAAAAATATGTAAGCTGCCAAGTTATGCCATTAAAAACTAAAAGAAGAAACAGCAGCCCTTGCTGCTGGTGGCATATTTTTTTTTTTACCAGATGAATACCAGTGTCTGACACAGCTGAAATGCTGGCTGAGGACACAGTGGCACTGGGGAGTTAAATGGCCCCTACAGCACCAGGAATAAAAAGGATAAGGTTATTCACCGGCAAAATCTATGATAATTTTTCAACTAAAACCATAAGTCCTCCTTTTGCTCAAGCTCTCTAATGCCAAGTTAAGAACAGATGTTGCTGTGGGTGGAGTAGGAAAGGTCCCCCTGGGGAGCCTGTGCAGGATCAAGCCTATGTTATAACCCTTGTACTGTAGTCCAAGACTGAGGAAGAGGAATGTTGGAGCCTTGGTCAGGAATCAGTCTGTTCTGCTCCTGGTTTGATGTCTCAGCATTAATGAGGCTTGAAAAACAGTAGTTGTGTTGTAGAACTCATCATGGCTTTTGGCCTTTCAGGAGCTATAGAAATATTTAAGATACCACACTCTATCCATAAACTTGAACACTCTATGTCATCAGGATTTGTCAGTATCTTCCCTTTTCTTGGACCATGGCAAGCAATGATGTTTCTTTATTCATTGCTTGATGATCACTGGGACTCATTATCTATAATTAAATGCCTAGCAATTAAAATACACTTCTCTCTGATTGTAAAAGTGTATAAGTTGGTTCTCAGACAACAAAGCTCCTAAAGCACTGATTTGAGGAATTTGCTCTCATTAATGGTGACAAGCAACAACCAGTGAGACTTTGCTATGAAGTCTCATGTGATGTTTATTGAAGTTCACAGTATCCTCTACTTAATTGTGTAAAGGATCCAGCAAAGGGTGAAAGAAAATTACCTTTTAGCTTGGCTGTGTGTCAAGAATGTAGTTCTTCCTAACCAGCCAACAATGTGAGCATAGTGTTCAAAACATCCTTTGTAAAAAGAACTAGTTAGTTCTCTGCTCTGCATTGCCGAGATAGAATGTGTGTTTGTATAGCCTTGTGGAGTTTGTGGAAACGAACAAGTTATTCCAATGAAATGGAAAATTTGCTAATTGACTGCTGCAGTTGTCTAAGATTGTGTCATTACGAGCCTCCTTTTTACTTTGCTTGAGAGCTGTGGGGCACAGAAGTTGCTTAATTCCTTGGCCATCAGATTGATCTTTCTCATTAAGCATGCAGAAAGCAGTACATGGGCTCACTCTCTGTGCTGTGACAGAGTTGACTTGCTTTTCTTAAGACTAGCTCCATTTACATCGCATTTTGTCTATGAATAAAATTTCTTATTAATGACTTCAATTTGCATATTCCATGCTGATTGAAAGCCTGTGGTACAATTATCACTTTCAAATCCTGTTTCTGCATAGCAGGTCTATTCTGTACTTTCACAGTATAGATAATGCTGAAGGGTTAGCTTCTTATTTCCTCAGTAGTTATACTTTACACATACCCTGATATCAGTGGTTATTTTCATTTCCAGTTTTCTCTTTCTAAATTATTTGGTCTTATAAAACTTTATATTGTATTACCAGCTAGGATAGCTTGTTCTATAGCTTGTGAAATAACTGTATCTTGCTGAAGTTAATTATAATTAGGTCTGGGTGTTCAAAAGTCCTGAGTTGATACATAGTTTCTAAGAACACCTTGCATTATCCCTGGAAGCATGGAACACGTAGAGTTCTTGAAAATAAGCATGATTTTAATGTGAATAAATCAAAATAAATCAAAATGGATTCTAATTTAATGATATACTTAATCTGCTGCTTCTTAAGATATACTGCTGCACAACTGCTTTTCTTTTTCAATTACATTATTTATTTCTTCCTTTTTCTCTGATTGTCTGGAAAGGTCTGTCTTTTGTGGAAGTTTACTCAGTGCAACTGATTAAGACTTCACCCCCAAACAAGGAATTTGTATGGCTATAATTCAGACTTTAAAAATCTGAACAAATAAACAAGCGAAAAAAACTCAGTAAAAAAGTATAGTGACTAGGCAGGGGGAAGGCAGGGACTTTGCAATCAGAGAAACTTATTCTTGGATCATGTCTTTTTGCTTTTCAAAAGTGAGTTGATAGTAATATAGATACAGGCATCCATTGACCTTCTTATTGTAGAAAATAGAGTGAAATCTTTTATCTGTTGATTATCCTAAGAAAATAAGTGATGTGAAACATTTGGGTTTTTTTGCTTTTTATGCTGCTGCAGACATGGATAAACAGGGCACCTCATATAAAATAAAAAAGATTCCTTCTTTCAGGTATTTATTTTCTCTTCTCCTTCAGATCTAAAACTGTGGGCAGCAACAGTTAGCAGAACTCATTCTCCGAAGAGAGATGTTTTTCTTTTTACTTGGAACAATAAGTCCTTTTTGTCAGCCACAAAATATACAGGCAAATGGAATAGTGACCTGTGGATTGATCCTGAAAAACACAAATGCCTTATAGCCAGAGTTTTGTTTTGGTTATGTTTTCAAAGGCTTAAAGCTCATACCAATGGCAGTGATTGAAACATAGTTCCTTATCAGGTTATATTATTCGTGTCATTAAAAAAAAAATGCTTGTGCTGTAAGTACTGGCTAGAGATTCTGTATGCTTTGGGATTAACAGGAACCTCCATATCTACAGAGAAGTTGTACCTTGCGGATTTCTGTATGGCCCAGTTTACTGAAACACCTCTGTAATTTGACTAATATGTTTAATTCCAAGGAGGTATAGGATATGCAGATGAAAAATTTTAAAGTATTGAGCAAACGCTACAAAACTGTGATGTTAATGGTTTGCATAAAATACTGTCGATTCAACTGGCACAGCCCAACACTTGGGAATACCTCCCCAGCCGCTAGTGGTAGAGCTGCTTTCCTGAGCAGCACACTTAAAAATCTGCCAGAGCTAAATACCTGCAATTTGCCAGAGGATGTTGGAGTATCTCCATACCTGTGAGCTGGTAAATATTTAGAGTTCCACTGTATTTAAACTCTGCTTGTATTTGAAGGAAGAAAGATGCTCTCAAAAGTAGCCACTGTACTATCGGAGTACTAGTGTGGTTCTTTCATGTTAGATATACCTTATGAAAATATACTCGGTGGAGCCATTGCTTAGTACCACACACACTGAATATTTGCTATGTCAGTTATAGATGGACAACCTTTTAAACTAAATCTGGAAAAGCAGTTTTGGGGTGGGTTTTTTAATCTTCTGGAAAATCAAAGTACATAAACAGAAAATCTGCATATATCAGTGAGTAAACAAATCGCAAATCCTATTTTCATCCAGTAACGTACTCTGCTGTTTAAATGTGTATTCTAGTAGAGCAGGTTTTTTTACTTAATGATAAATCTACACTGAGCAGACTGTCCGTTTTCAAGTCCATTTTGAAATGAAAGCTAAATTGGTTATCCTGCAGGTAGTCAACAAGCAAGTGGAGGAAAAGAAGGTTATCAGGAGTAGTCAGCATGGATTCACCAAGGGGAAATCATGCCTGACCAATCTGATAGCTTTCTATGATGGCGTGACTGGCTGGG
>Ga0065711_1035338_pt1 | contig 22456 bp, 18 predicted proteins | sample Hoacrofraction12_FD_59098 | JGI IMG/M metagenome (GOLD analysis project Ga0065711, IMG submission 59098) | Hoatzin crop microbial communities from Cojedes, Venezuela - Epithelial fraction 12 v2 (version 2) | ecosystem: Host-associated > Birds > Digestive system > Esophagus > Crop | place... | reverse complement strand
AACCACCGTCCTGCCACCGATGGCTGCATCCCCCTGCCCATGGCTGCCTCTCCCGAGGATGCTGTGCGCCCCGGCACCCGATGCCGCTTGCCTCTGCCACAGTCCCGTCCCAGATGGGCACTGTCGCCAGGACCCCATTAACCTCGAGCACAACTTGCCTCCCTCCCCTGCAACTCTTCGCTGGAGCCCAACATTTACACTCGCCGCACACGCTGTCAGCTGGCCAGGAAAACCAACATCCCCGTGGCAGAGCAATGAAGCCTTCCAGGGGTGCTCCGCGCCGCTCAGCCCAGGCTCTGCCACTCCTGCCCTCCTGGGACCCCCACGGGCTTCGGTGGCTGCTGAGAGCATGGAGGAAAGCGATTAGGTCCTCCTCAGGGCTGCTTGTTTGCTTCATTTTGTCATAATTGCTTTTAAATTTGAAGGCACATGAATATGAAGTGTAGAAATCACTGGAATAATACTGTAGCTAATTTTATGGCATCTTCAGCACCATCCAAAATGAAAAAAAATCCCAAAAAAACACTCCTCCCACAATGGGGGAATCTAAATAAAGTTTTTTTAAGCATTACAATATTTGCCCGTGTAGCTGGCAATGGTTCCACTGCCAGTTTGTCTTCCTAAAGGAACCAAGCTTTGGCACAGCTTGTATCAGAAAAAAAAATAACATCTTTAAACATTTCCAAGGGAGGTATGGAATGGTGGGGATGATGAGAGTTAAAATCCCTAGGAGTGCGGTAAAATGTTGGCCTGAGAGCCTCAGAAAGGAAAGGGCCTTGACTGATCCCGATTCACTTGCCCGTGCTTGTGCCAGCGAGGGAGGGAGCGGAGCAGGAGCCCTCGCAGCCGGCCAGGCAGCAGCAGCCAAGGTGCGGGTGCTCCTCAGGAGGAGCCAGCTGCGACCGGGAGCGGTGAGGGTACAGTTTAACGCCGCCCGTTGCGAAGGCTGAGGTGAGCTTAGCAAACCCGGGAGCCGATACCCAGTGCGAAACGTTGCGCTGTGAAGGGAGCTGCCGACATACGCGCGCACAGGGAGGCTCACAGACACGCGCGTGCGGACGTATGGTCACGCAGTTCATAAAAGCTGTCTTCAACAGCCTTGCTCTGCAGTGTAAGGAAGGGCAACAATTTTCTTGTCAGCAGCAGCTTTGCTTGGAGGAGAGGCTTTAGGACATGGCTCACCCTGCGGTGGGGAAGGAATGTTTCTGCATTAATCACGAACCTCTTTTCTTTTTTTCATGAATATATTCTGCCTGATGTAAGCATAGCCTGCTTGACAGTCTAACGCAGCCAGAAATTATGTTTGATTTACAGAGGACGTGGAAATCCAAATAGAAAAGGATACAGATATTCCAAGGCTCCTCATTTTCATCCCCCTCCATGAGCATGTTACCCCCGAAATGTCTTGGCATTGGAAGCTGATGGAGGAATCCCAAAGCTGTTGCTGGCCAGGGTGGGTTGCTGTGGTACCCTCTCAGGTATCTCGGGAAGCTGCTTTTACCTCCAGCCCATCCTCCTCAGGTTACCAGATGAACCGCATCAGCTGGGATCTTGCATCTCACTTAATATTTAATCAACCTTTGCCCTCATTTTCTTAAGTTGGCAGTGAAACCCTAGCTACCCCCGTGCCACAGCACAGCGGTATTTTATTACAGAAAGTTCAAAACAAAGCTTCCATTTGCTAATCCAGTTGTGCTAATGGCCGCACCGCCGGCGCTCCATAGATCATTCTCCAAACAGCGTGAAGCAGCGGCGAGAAGTAGCTATCGTGTTATTTAGGAGCAGGCTCTGCTGCGCCATGCGGGCAGGGCAGAGGACCTTACTGCGAGAAACGATGATGCCATCTCAGAGGAGACCAAGCGACAGTGAAGATGGCAACGCCTCTTTTGGACCCCACACGTGTGCTTTGGTCACGTGTCGGGCCTCGGATGTCCTCGATGCTGGACAAGCTCCACGTGTGGGTTTTTGCCGTGGACCCCACCTCCTAAGCCAGCGCAGTTACTCATTGAATGAGCACAAATAATCCTCATTTCTGAGCATTTATATAAACCCAGCAAGCATCCTGGGTGGGGTGGTAATGTCCCGTCAGTTCCACCACTTACATTGCCAGTGCATGGAGCCAGCAACAGGGACATGGTGGCCCCTGGCAAGGGCTGGGGACCTGCGCCTGCGCGGGCAGGGCTGGGCTGAGCCGCTCCACAGCCGTGCGTTTCCGAGCGGCTCAAAGCAGCGAGGCCGCAGTGGGCATCGGCAGAAAGGTTTCGCTCGGGCTCTGCAGCCGTCAGGGAGGGCAACCGCCTCCGTGCACAGATCCGATCCCCGTGCGAAGTGTGAGCCTGGAGGGGCTGGCGAGCAGCGGCTGATGGGACCGAGCGTGGGCCCTCTCTGCTGGAAACCAAGCAGCAGTATCAAAAACACCCAATCTGTTTTTTTTTTATTATTTAGTAATTATCAGATCGGTTAAATGAGACCGAGGATTAAGGAAACAATCTTCCCAGCGCAACACCCCTGACAAATATGGCAGGTAGGGCGCTGCAAATCCCCTCCAAGCCCCTTCGTCCCAAGCTGCCACTGAGATCAAGGTGGGGGGATGCTGCACCCGTGCCCCCAGGCTGGAGAGAGCCAGGAGCCTGCTGCGCTTCCCAGCACCGCTGGCTGTGCATCCCAGGACCCAGCAACTCCATGGAACGATGCATTTGAAAACGACTCCTGGCCAAACACACACCTTAGCATATTATTAGGTATTTTTAGTACCTCTGGCAGGGCGGATCGCACTGCTTTCAGCTGCGCAAAGACAACTCTATGGACTTTGCTGCGCTGCACATTCGTACCAAGCTGGTAGAAGCTACTTGACTGAGTAGTTGTATTTACTTCACACACGACAAAAACACAAGCGCAGGTAAGTGCCAGCAGGACTCCTGACTTACAGCCGGCTGTATTTTCTTCCAAGGAGCATTACTTCACCTGATGAAAGTTTGAATTGCTGGAGAAACAGAGTCACATTGCAAGGAAAAATTACTCTGAAAGTCACCTCCTCGATTTGCGATGCCTTTGTTTTTGCACTGGTATAAATATAACTGTGAGCATTTCATACAGCAAAGTGCTCTGTGATGAGTACAGCATAAATAGCCGAACGGATTACATGGGCTATAAACAAGGACTGGAAACCCTGCTTCACCCCAGCAGCTAGAAATGGTGGAAGAAGAGGGAGCTTTACAGCTAAATGGTTAAAAGCCGCCACAGAACGCTTTCTCGGGATGGCTCCAAGCGCGGAGCTGGTGCGCTGCCATTTCAGCCGCCAAGCTGAGACGGTGGGAAGCACGCCGCCACAATTGCACGCTAAGAAGAAGGGAAGGCTGAGATAACTACCATCTTCTTACTGTGTAGGCCATTTAAAAAAAAACAACAACATATAATGATTCCCACTTTATTGCAGTGTTTGGGTTCCAGATATAGCCCAGCACGGGAAGGCGGGCACGACACTGAGCCAGGCCAAATGAGATTTCCTGCTTTTAAGCAGCGCGATGTCAAGAATCCTGCTCGTTGGAAACCTCCTGCTCCTCTCTCTCTGCAGCAGTGCCAGGCACTCGAAATCAGCTTCAGGTGAACAACGCCACTTCGCTCGGACATTGTGAGTGACAGTTCACAGCTCAGGTCCTTTCAATGCTTATATTTATCGCTATGAAACAAAGCTCGGTACACCTCGTGCCTAGGAAGCGGCTTAGCTCACTCAGAAACTCAGGGACTTGCCAGAAGCCTTAGATAACTAAGTCTGATTTGTTCTAGCTGCCCTCAGTATCCAAGGTATTTCCTACTGTAAGTATAAAGAAACACTAAGGATACTTAAGCAACCATATTTGTTTATCTAAGGTCAAACTGGAGAGATTTTCCAGAACCGCTACTGCAGCTGCACTTCACTCGTTGAAAGGCAGCATTTGTACGGAGGGCTTCGCTTCTGACGCCACGATCACACACACAAACCTCCGCCGAGAGCCGAGCTCCACGGGGAAGGGCACACGCAGCTGCTGAGCAAACCTGAGCAGATGTCTCCAGCCACTCGCTCTCCGGGTATGTCCATCAACCTGGGCCTCAGCTGGGCCAGCTCCTGCACAAGGAGGAAGCCAGGAGGGAGAAGAAAATCACTGGCATTCCCTCCCTCAAGTGCAGCCCCACCAAGCCTGGAGCCATCGGCTCAGCTGGGTGACGTGTGAAGCGATGCTTTGCTGGTCCTCCCCTCTGGCAGTGTGGCTCGTGCCAGCCACGGGGGACAGCCACCACCCGGGCCACGGACGGTGTCGCAGTAACAGTTCTGCAAGGCACCCAGTGGGACCTAACTGTGACTGCTGCAGGGACACGGTGGGGTTTTCACACCTCCTGCCTGTTCCCTGCTACAGCTTCCTCAGGTCATTCAGCTCACCACCCACGTGCGCTGAAAAGGTGGGGGAAGAAAATATGGCACCGTAAAATAAAAAAATTTGGACCAAAGTTATTGTAACAAAAGAAAAGTGGACCCCAGAGATGGCCGTTTGACAACAGAGGTTTGGAGAGCAACGGTGGTTCAGCACATATGCGAGGCGCTGGTTGGTCAATGAGGGGTTGAGGAGAGGAGGCCACTGTTAAAATCTTTAACACCACACAGGTCAACATGTCCCAACCCCGGCTCTCATCCTGGAATCTGCTTCACAGAAATGCACCCCAGGGCCCCCCTGCAGCTTATTTAATAGTGCAGATCAGATTGCAGTGTCCTGGCTGCCTAAATTCAAGCCCCTGAAATCCATACATTGACAGCAAAGCAATTAGCCTGATAATCTACGGTGTCATGCACCCACTTCGGCAGGGATTGTGAATGCTGAACAGATCCCAAAAAATGGATAGGTGCTTTGACGATGCTCACATATAGTCCTTGATGTGCAGGAGGGACTTGCACTGACTTCAGAGACTCAGGCAGTCAAGGGCAATACCTAACCCATGAGCTGCCACCTTGCAAGGTACGGATCACCTCTGCACTGCTGTTGGAATTATTTTTTAATAACTGTTACCAGCTACTGGCAGGGCCGAGCGTGCAGCGTGCAGCAGCGGGTCTCCGGCCCAGCGTCCCAACCCGCCCGTCCACCGAGTGCTGACTGCTCTCTCTGCTGGCCAGCTGAGAAATAGTATCTCCTCAAGAGAGACCCGGTCCCTTATGTTTGCAGAAATTCATCAACCAAGCAAATACATGTCAGAAATAGGGCCAGTTTTTTTCAAAAGTCCCAAAGAGGTCAATAAAAGAGGTTAGCTATTAAGTAAACTATATTATTAACTAAAAAGCAGCAGCAAAGAGGAGAAAAAGGCAGGCGAGACAGCGGTGTGCTACCTTACACTGCAGCTTACTGCATCAATAGCCTGACAGAGGTAAACGGAACTACCCGTGATAGGACATCCCACCATTATGAGTTTACAGCCATCAGGATATTGCCCTAACATGTCTGGAAGTGTTGGAGAATTTCCAGTGACCAACAGAAAGCAGAAGCTGGGAGACCCTGGGACTGTGAGTAACCGACCTGAGGGCAGGGGGGGTTTCTCCTCGCTTTGTTCAATGCCTGACTCAAGGGTGACCTAGTCCAAAAAGCCACCACACAAGGGCTCTCCACACATAAATGCTGTAATAAGAACCAGACAACAGAAAGGCTTCACTGTTGGAAGGGACACGGTAAAGAAGGCTGAAAGGGAATGGAAAGCTAAGCTGCACCAAGAAATCATCGGACTGAAAGTGCAAGTAAAAAGCACACCTTTGTGCTGGACACACTGGGACATCACCTGCACACAGGGAAGATTAAAAGTCTCCAGAGCTGTTGACAGCACGGAGTACGGATGACCACATGCCGATCCTGCTGCGCCTGTGTGCCCCAGCAAATCAGCCCTGAAGTAATGTCAAAACTTTCATATTATTTCATATCTCATAGCAGCAGGAGCCCTGCTCCCCTGCCTTGAGTGCGGCTCTCCCTGGAGCACCATTTCAGCTGGGGGGCTGCACTGGGCAGCCTGGAGCTGTACCCGAAGACCACCGAGTCATGCTCTGCTGCATGGTGTACCCCATACGTACGTATGCCCGTGGTAGAAAGTTGCTTGAATCTTAGGTGTTTAAACACTTCAGTGATCACAGAGCTGACAATTAGTGGTGTCTGGCAGTGAAGGTGCCTCCTCGCCATGAGCTCTGCAGTGGCAGTTCTTTGCTTCTACTTCTGACATGCGCTGCTTCTGCAGGACCTCGGCAAAGTGGCTCTCAACAAACTCTGCTTTTCTGCCTGCAACTTACTGTGGTGCTCAGTGAGGAAACCGCGGTGGTGGGGCCACCTCACGAGTCAGTCGGAGATGGCAAAAGAAAGGTTAAACACAGCAAGTTCCCCAAAACAGCCCAGACGAGGGTTAATTGGAGAAAGGAGCAAAGAGGGGAGGAAATTCACTTAGTCCCTCTAATGCGAGCCAATCAGCATTTGAAAAAGGGCTGCTCTTTGCTAATTACGGTGAAGCAAGTAGCTGCTCCTTGTATTTGGGGCCCTAAATGAGCACTCGGTTGATTCCTGAACTCTGGCTTTCTGATAGCACACCTTCTGAAATGGTGACAAAATGCCACCAGGCTTGAAGGGCTACAGAGACAGCACCACAATATCAGCACCCTCAGCACCGAATGACATCGTTCTCCAGCATTTACCTATCCCTCTGGAATGACAATTTTTTAAAAGAGCTACAAAAATATTGTTAATTATAGAAGAACTATCATCACACACACCCAGCCTGCTACATGTAAAATTAAGCGTCTGTTCAGAATGATTAGAGAGAAGAAGTCATGTCTCCTCACTTTTTTTTTAAATTCTATATTCTGAAACATGGCTGTGACTGTTCTCCTTCTTAACAGCCTTGATCCTGAACCTAGATTAAACCAGGCAAATTCTTGTGTCTGAGCCTCACAAAAGGGAGTGTGGCATGGATTTCAGGCATAGGAAACCTGCTGTGGATGGCAGCTCAGTGTTTAAATCAAATGACATAGGTAGGGAGGGATGAGAACCTCGTGTTCTGCAACAACTTACAGGGTCTGTTGAGCAATGCACAGAACTCTGTGTATATGAGATTCAGTCAGTTACCTGAAGGATAATAAGTGCTTAGCATAACCCATTCATCTCAAATGTGGATCTTCAAGTTGTCCGTTCTGCTACTAACATGGGCAGTGTGTGCGATGCCCTGGGCACCGGGTGAGCATCTATGTGGAGCCGAGCAGGCAAATTTCTGCTGCTGTGTACATTCACACCCAGTCTTGAGATCACTCAGAAATAGTAAGTAACAACATCTTCACTCACTCAAAGCACGCCTGCCACATGAGCGCTATGCCAGAAGAGCTGCCATTTCATCCAAACACCGATAAATCAGACCTTCTACACAAGTGTGTCTGGTTTAATCCAGAGCTGCACCTTCTCAGTAGAGCTCTGAGCAATAGTTTATCAGGAATCCAAAGTTCCACTATTTCAATCTCTTCTGGTGAAGCTGGTTCACAGACAGAAACCAGAGATCAACTCTCCCACTCTGCAGATGAGTGCCACAACAGCTGGCCTATCTGTAGTCCACGCTGGCACCCCAGGAATCCATGTGGCAGCAGCCCATCTGCAGAACCAACCAGCTGTGCTGCATCTGGCAACAGAAGGTCTAAGTTTCTACACTCCGCCAGCCGTCATGACACAGAGAAAGAGATGTCTGGATGAAGTGAATCAATCCCACTGGTTCAACGGTCTGTCTCTGCTGTTAACGCGCCGAGTAAATTCTCTAGAACTGATGGGAGATACAGTAATAGAATACATATATAACAATACTCCTATGGAAGAGTCATATACATATAAGTATCTTTGAAGTTTTTGTATCTTTCTCTACTTACAAACAAAATTATCCCTTAATACTTCAGAGCGTTACTGCACTTTTCCTCACCAAGACTGAAGTCCATCACGAATGTTTGCTGTAGTCTCAGTCCCAGCAGGTTTCCAAGGCCTGCCTGGATAAAGCCCTGAGCAGCCTGGTCTGACCCGATTTGAACAGGAGATTGGACTAGAGACTGCCCGACCCTTCTAACCTGAATTATCCTACCCGCCTGTGATTCTATGGTATTCTAGTACGTGAAGTAGAACAGGTCCAAAATCAGAGAATTAAATACCCCAATTCCAGCCTATTTCTGTAACCCCATGTTTAGGGCACTCTTCTAAGACATGGGAGACTTTGCTCCAAACCCCCGATCAGCGTGATGGCTTTCCCCCATTCGCCTGCAAGGACACAGCTTGATACCACCCCTCAGGAAATTCAGCAGCAAGCGACGCTGTATGGGGTAGGCTCTCTCATTCCCATCCCCCCAACCATATGTCCCTGCCGATTTCCTTATACCAGCAAGAGCAGCTGTCTGACCTCACGGCAAGCCAGTTCAAGGAGCTAAGAGGCAGAAAAAAGCCCCCACTTTCTGTCGGTTTAGCCTTCCTACCCTGGATTACCACGGGGCCAGACAAATGTCAAATGCAAGCACGTGGGTGCAGGTGAGCATGCACAGCCAGCGTAAGAAGCAAAAGCAACTGCATTTTCCAGCAACTGTCAGCACCAGAACAGTTTAACTGAAATGGCAGGCATTTAGTTCTCCCCTCGTACAGCACAGAAACCTAGACACTCACCTGGTTTTAGATAGTGCTTGGGAGTTCAAGATTATACTGCTAAATATATGTTCCCTTTGTGGGTCTGGCCTTTAGGCTTCTGCAAAATAAGGCCTAATTGATAGTTAGTGGCTAAACTGAGATGCACTGTCTGTTTATATAAATGATAGAAACCATAACAAAGAAAAAATATTGTATCTCACTTCTAAAATGTGGTGACATGTAGCAATTTGAGCTACACTGTTCAGTATTTTACGCATCTGTTACTCCAAAAGCTTTTCCTACAGCATGTAAATGCTCTTTTCAATTTGGGCACAGTAAATGGAAAAAAGTAATATGCTTGTGGTGGGATGTCTGCCTTTGATTTGACGTTAAAAACCACATTCATTCTTACATAATCAAAATAAAAGTTTTTATTCAGTTCACGATATTTCTGATTGGGTATCCTGTTTTCCCCAATACTTATTCCATGTACAGAAATGTAAACCATAAATACAACATAAAAGCAGCAAAATAAAACACACCCACTCAAAAGAGAAGAAGGGAGAACTTCCTTGTTCACTTCACTGTCCTTCCAAGGAACAGCTGTAATCAGTCTGTCTGCCAAACTGATGCACAAAGTCTGGAAGGGGGAACACTGAGCCCCATCCTACTTTGGGATCCATGCTGATGAAATCATCTAAGTTCATCTTGGAGTCTAAGAAAGGATCAGAAAAGGGAAATATTTAAGTTCGTAATGCAGCTTCTGTAGCACAGGTATACATCTATCGAAAAAATGCCCCCAAACCCCTCTTTGATAGTTCAGTTCAAAACAGCGAAGAGTTCATAGCACACTTGCTGAGCAGCAGTCTGGCAAGATTCTGCAAATTGTATTATCCTACGAAAACATCCACTCCCAGTCTCTGAAACGTTGCTTTTGACCCTGATCCCTCTCTCTGCCCATGGCAATAATCACCTTACCAGATCAGCAAGCATCCTTAGTCATTATAAACCAGTATGCATAGGAGAGAGTAAGATTTCTCCTGCAGCAGCAGCCTAGAAGGGTTGAGCAGCATCAGAGAATGAGTCCAAATAACCACAAACACAGGGAACTGCAATGCAACAGGTGCTCGTAGTCTTCTGACATTCACACAAATCTGATTACTCAAACGCAGGGGAAATATTATTCCCCTGTGAAATTCTGAACCAAATTCAACCGAGTCAGCTTTTGCACTGACTACAGAAGAACTGATCGGAGCAGCAGTCAGAACTGGAAGTTGCTTAGCATCTCTCAGATGCCATGAGCCCCTCGGCAAACCTACAATCTGTTATTCCCCAGATTACAGTATTTGCTCCGTATTTGCTTTCCCTCCAGCCCCGAACTTTGTCCTTGCTGCACACCAGCCCACTGCACGGCCAGAATACGCAGATCGGAGATAACCCGTCTGGGGTAACCCAGCCCACAGCCCAGAGGGATGCTGAGGCGAGGAAGGGCACAAACCTAGGCTGGGGGCAAACAGGGTTTTTTTTAAATCCTGAATCACTGAATAAAGTCAGAGGTGGAAACGGTTAACTGCCATAGTTCTGAGAGAAAAAGTAAGTGTGACTTACTGACAGAGTCTGATCTGCTCTGACCCCCGCAGGAGAGGCGGAAACCATTCTGTCCCATTCATGAGTCCTAGAGAGCTCAGTGCAAAGTGCTGGTGCGCAGCTTGGGGTTCAGGTGCCTTACACATACTTTTTCTGGAGCTTGCCTGATATAAGCTTTGCTGACTCAGAACCACACTGATCAGAGGTTTCTGATTCCTCAGCCTATTCAGCTCTGACTACAAACACCCGTGGGCCTGTTAGTTTATGTTCTCACTGATGATCTGTGCAAATAATTTTCTTAAATGCCCATTAAAAGAAAACCGGAAGAGAATGAGTTTAAACAACAGCGTGGAAGAGCCGCCGGATTTACTGCTATAGCTCTCCTGCTGTATTTAAGTACTTATTTTAACATGGATGATTCATTTGTGCATTTAAGGATTAAGAACTAAACAAGAGTAGGCTCTAATGAATGGATTAGAAAAGCCATAGGATAGAATTTGCTTCAGCTGAAAAAAGCTTGTGCAATTAGGCTTACCATTAAGGAGAGCGTAAGTGAGGAAGGGAAGACGATGTTCAGGAATCCCAGACCCGGCAGTCCCAGCCATAATCCAGCCCCCGAAGCCCTCTGCTCACACCACACCTGCACTACGGCATAGCTTTGCAGCTTGCCTAATCTCAGCTCTCACCACTTCCGAGGGCTGGCCCCTTATTATTGTTAACCTGTTTGGGCTCTGCACATTGAAAATCCTTACGTCCAGCCAAGCATCTTCCTGCTGCTGAAGTGAGTCTGGCAGAACAGGGCCAATTTCTGCCCGACCATGTGGGGATTTCAAATAGCACAAGCCCAGGAATTTGCTGTTGTAGCTCAAGAACAATTAGTAGCAGGTAACAGCTCTTGCTTGCTGGTAGACCGGTAAGTCTGTTTTCCAATTCCCAACTTACCTTTTCCTCCCAAATGCTTTTGTTTTAAAATTAATGTGATTCTTCATATAGTTTAAGGTTTGAAAGATAAACAATTCCCTGCTTTGTGTGCAGTGAGCACAGTAGAACAATAATTTCATAAAACTGTTCTGTGAATGCTAAAGAAGCCCACTGGGGATTTTTCCAGTAGAGTTACAAACATAGCAACTGTTGTTAGCAACATGGAATTTGCTGTCACAATGTCTGTAGGAAGTGAAATATTCTCTTAAATTCAGAAGGATTGTGGCAGAGCATAACACAGTTCATCAGAGAAGTTTAATGAAAGGAAAAATTCACAGAAGTGAAGAACAGATGGTCTAAGAACCGGTCAGTAGATGGCACTGAAGCAGTACGAGAGCGATCCATAGGAAAAAACATAGTGAGACCTCTCCTCATGTGCTGTATCTGAACGCCATGTACACCACGCTAGACCTTACAGCTTTAGGAAACAGCTCGGCAAAAACGCATACTTTATATAATCTTTATACAAGGTCAAGTGCAGCATAATTTTTTTTATATATATATTTACATTACACATGCAGTCCTCCTCAGGTGCTGTGGCTGTCACAGTAGCCTGCAGAGCCAATGCCTCCTCTTTGACCAAACCCACTTTGTAACACACGCACACTGTCAGTGAGACCTAGCTGGCGCATTCTGGGATTCTTGCATAATTTTCTTTTTTTCAGTCAAGTCTGACACTTTTGCCCTGAGCAGGGATGAAATAAAAGGCCACGCACTATCAGAGGGCACTGTTAGCCACAATACTTGTGGCTTCTGCCAACAGTAGATCAAAAGCAGTGTTTCACCCAAGCCTCAGCATGGCTCACAGACCTTGCACTAACTCTGCGTCACGACAGCTGCCGAAGCGCTGCTGGAAGTCAGCAAGCCTGAAGCAAAGCCTCCAAGATCAGTTCTGCTGCTGTCTAACCTCCGGGGCACCTAAAATACTTTAAAAGTTGGGCTCTTCACAGACTTGCATAGGCATCCACTCAGATCCCCCTCCCTTGCCTGAGCAGGGAGAGGGCTTTTTGCAGGTAGAGTTGGAAAGGCCGTTACCACGCTCAGCTGGATGGTGCTGTCCCCACAGCTGAGACGTAACTGACCCTGTAAACCACCCTGGTCCATCTTAGCACAAAACAAAGCTCATCATCTCAAAATATCTTCCACAGTAAGCAGTGTACATTCAATAAGCCATTCACAGTATTTAAATACTCCTATACTTAGTTGTACCTTTATAGCCTCTATCCTGACTTGATCCTTTACTTCCACAAAAGCTCATGAAGTAAGGACCAAACTTGACAGACTGGAGCTCTACTCTCAAATGAGAGGAGCAGAAGGTTCCCATGAAGTGCATACCAGTTACTTCTATCCCTATCAGTGCTTTCCTTTTTGCTTTCACTAGGATCCTACCACCACCTCAGAGCGGAGATACAGAAAGAAACTGCAGACATCTGCCTGGCCTCTGTCTAGCAACTTGCCTGTTACATTGATGTGTTACACACAGTGCCTCCACAATTTCTCAGCTGTCCTACTCATGCTCTTCAAAACAAGAACAAAAAAATAAAACCCCACCATTTGTGGCTAACAGGGATTTTAATAATAGTAATAAAAATAACAAAAAGCCTTTACAAATCAATCCTGCCAGTGTGCTACCAAACACCTAGAGAGAACTGAAATTCAAACGAATGCTTATCAGTGTTAGAGCTGATGCTAACAGTCGCATATAAGCCGTAAGACCATCTGTTCTGAGTAATTTCAAAATGCACTGTGCAAGCTGTACTGTACACAGGCCGGCAGTAAGGAGGGCTGATCTCATCAGCAGTCATAAAACTAAGCAGAATGAGACCTCATTAATCTGTGGAAAGAAGACTTAAAAAACCCTAGGCTGGGCTCACCAGCCCGAGAATGATGAATCTGTGCCCCAAATAGCATCATCTTAATTTTCATTATTTGAACAAAACACCAGATTCGCCCTTGTTTTCCTTCAACAGGAGGCCATTGGCAACCAGGAGGGACCAGGGGAATCTGCTGCAGCTCAGGTACGTGCTTTGCAGCAGAGCTGCTCTGCGGACAGGGCTGGGTGAGAAAGCACCATGCACCCAGGTAGGTTCGCCAGCACACACAGCAGCAGAGCAGAACAGAGGCCAGAGCAACACCAGTGAGAAACATAGAGGCCTAGCTCTGGGAAACGGCTAGAGCACAGCCAGCTGCAAAAGGCTAATGCTTAGCACATGAGTTCTGATGAGATACAGAGGAGACTGAGGTTTTTCTGTTTAGTTGGTCAGTTTGTGGTTGTTTGGTTTAAAAAAAAAAAACAACAAAAAAAAAACCACCCTTAATGTTCTCTTTATAAAAAAAAAATAATCACCTAGATGAAGATCAGTGACAAGTGGTGTCCCTCAGGGGTCCGTGCTGGGACCAGAACTGTTTAATACCTTCATCAATGACATACACAGCGAGAGCAAGTGCCCCCTCTGCAAGTCTGCAGATGACACCAAGCTGAATGGTGCAGCTGACACACCAGAAGGACGGGATGCCATCCAGAGGGACGGGATGCCATCCAGAGGGACCTGGACAAGCTGGAGAGGCGGGCCCATGTGAACTTCATGAAGTTCAGTAAGCCCAAATGCAGGGTCCTGCACATGGGTCAGGGCAACGTCCACTATCAATACAGGCTGGGGGATGAAGGGACTGAGAGCAGCCCTGCCAAGAAGGGCTTGGGGGTGTCAGTTGACAAGAAGCTCAACGTGACCCAGCTATGTGCGCTTGCAGCCTAGAAGGCCAACCATATCCTGGGCTGCATCAAAAGCAGCATGGCCAGCAGGTCAAGGGAGGGGATTCTGCCACTCTGCTCTGCTCTGGTGAGACCTCACCTGGAGTCCTGCGTCCAGTTCTGGAGCCCTCAGCATAGCAAAGACATGGACCTGCTGGAGCGGGTCCAGAGGAAGCCCACAAATATTATCAGAGGGATGGAGCACCTCTCTTACGAGGAAAGGTTGAGAGAGTTGGGGCTGTTCAGCCTGGAGAAGAGGAGGCTTCAGAGACACCTTAGAGCAGCCTGCCAGTACCTGAAGGGGCCTGCAAGAAGGCTGGAGAGGGACTTTTTACAAGGGCATGGAGTGATAGGACAAGGGGTAATGGCTCTAAGCTGAAAATGGGAGATTTAGATTAGCTACAAGGAAGAAGTATTTTACTCTGAGGGTGGTGAAACTGTGTTCCAGGGTTGCCCAGAGAGGTGGTAGATACCCCATCCCTGGAAACATCCTTGGTTGTATAGATGGGGCTCTGAGCAACCTGGTCCAGTTGAAGATGTCCCTGCTCACTGCAGAGGCTTGGACTAGATGATCTCTAAAGGTCCCTTCCAGCCCAAACTACTCTATGATTCCAGCTTCAATTATTTTAAGCATGGACTGAAATTTATGACTCAAGATAAGCTCATTTTAGAAGGTCTATTTTACAACCCCACGAGCAGCACAAATAGTTTAAGAATTATTCCTTTTGAGCTAGTAGTAGGAAAAAACATGCTTAATTGCTCACCGATAGAGATTTCTCAACTCAATTCCAAAAGTAATTTCATGGTCATTAAACATTTCCTGATACACTTCAAAAAAACGATCACTGGTCCCAGTATCCTTGTCCTAGCTTCACTTTGGGTAATGACATTATCCTATTCAGCTTACATCTGACTTAGATACCACAGAATTTTCTTTTCCGAAGTGTCATATTCAGGCTTAACAGCTGCTTTGCTCTGGAAGAGGCAGTATTTTAGAGCAAACACTCCTGTCTTTTTAAGTTTACTAAAGCTTCAAAACCAAGTGGGATAAGAAGAGTAGTGTATATAAATGTAACCAATATGCTTTAACAATAGCAAACTGTATCAACACAACAGTACCGGAGTGCTGATTATATTTAAATACCAAGAGTTCATGGGCACGTTTCTTTTTAACGGCACAATGCCCATACATTAAAAAAAGACTAATACATTTTAATCATTTTTTCAGTCTTCAAACATTTAATATCAAAGACATATAGCAAACAATTAATATAAAAACCTTGTATGCTTTTGTAATATGTTATGTTTATTATATGTTATGTTTACTATTATGTTTATTATATGTTTATGTAATATCTTCTCAAGTGTTTAGGAATTTGGCTACTGTACATGACAGCAAAATAATAATTATAATAATAATAAACAATGTTCTGAGCTAGATGTGCCTCACAAAGAAATTGATACTAAAACAATATGTGGTCAATTCTGTTAGCCATTAACATGAAATGTGTATGCAATTTAATCTTACACAAACACTAACACAGAAAGCAGGGTACTTTAGTGAAACACCAGGGAGAAAACACTTATCTGCAGTTTGGCAGGCAGTGAACGTTAATACCCCAGGCTCTTTTACAACAACAAAAGGTCTGCCACCCAGTTTTCCATCAACTTTAAACTAAGGTGCTTTTGTGCCTGATAAAACTGTGCTGAGACATTACTTTACCAGTCTCTTAAAGGAAGAGAATTACCAGTTCCACTTGTTGACAGCAATACTTTCTAAACCTGCATGCTAGCCTGCAGGACACGTGCTCATCTACGGAACTGCTCCACTGAAACACAGGACTTAGATGCATTCAAAAGTTCAAGCACGCGCTTCCTCCACAACAGTTAAACCCAAACTCCTCACTGACTCACAGCACCAACACTGCAGCGCTTACTACTGCAAGGTATCTCGAGTGAATACAGGGAAGACAAAAAAATAAAGCTGAAGAAACTGGTACTGAATGAAAGACAACTTGAACTAGACTACCTAGATCTGATAGTCTATTCCTGTTCTGACCCAGATCTTGAAGCTACCCAGTGAGTGACCTTCCACTGTCACTGGGTGCAGGGTAACCAGCTTCTTTCATCTGCAACATTCGGCCAACCAACCAGGAGCACAGAACTGGAACACTGTGTACAGCCTGGTGCTCCTCAGCACAAAAAACACTGACATGGTGGAGTGAGCCCAGAAGAGGAACATCAAGTTGTTCGGGGTGGGAGAACACGATATTCAAGGAGAGGCTAAGAGAACTGGGCCTGTTCAGTCTTAAACAGAAAAGATCAAGGGGAGACCTGCCCAGAGGACACAAGGAAGACTGAAACAGAGCCTTCTTGGAAGAGCCTGGTGCCAAGACAAGACGCAGAACAAGCAAAGTGGAACATGGGAAATTCTCATTACATATTAAGGATTTTTTTTTTTTTTTAAAACCATGACACTGGTCAAATATTAGAACAGACTGCCCCGAAAGGTGGTGGAATCTCCACTCCTTGGGGTGTTCAAGACTAGACTGAGCCTTAAGTAACCCCTGTTTTGAGCAGGTGTTGGACTGGATGACCTACGGATGTTTCTTTCAGCATGGCAAGGTACAGAGCAAAGAAATAAAGAGCAGAGGAATGACGATCTACGTATCTTTCACCATCTACCAACATCACAGAGACAATCTGGAGGTCGGCTGAGACCATGTGGCTGCTGCTCATCAGCGAGGCCAAGCTCAGCCAAGCACGACAGGTAAAGGGAGAGTTACAGGGTCTGCAGCTACAGAGTGATTCACTACAGCTGGAGGTACATGTACACATCTGCAACTGCCGAGTCATTCTGTAACTTACTATCCACAAATAACATTTTCTACTTTTGATCTGAGTAGAATTTTTTCACCTTCCTGGTCTGGCCTAATCTAGATTCCTCACACTTCCATCAGCCCTCAACAAGAGAGCTAATTTCTACAGGCAAAAAGTCCTCAGCACCTAGGAGGCTCCAGCTAACAGCAAACCGTGAACTGCAGTTCAGGCATCCTCCACTCCCTTTGTATAAAACTTTACTGGAGATAAGGGCCAAGACATACAATTTAAGGTGCTTCATAACCTGGATCATCTAGAAAACACCTAAAGCTTCACAATGAAGACTACATCTATGCTCCTGCCCACGTTCGTAATTCATTTCTACTCCAGTGTGAAACACCAAGATTCCTTAGAAGCCAAAGCAGAGACTGAGAATTAACTTCCCAGCAACTTAAAACCACAATCAACTTGGACCTAAACACAAAACGTGTTTCTTTGACCCTGCCTTCTCCAACATAAACACACAGCAGTACTGCATTATTTAAAAAAAAGGCAACAAAACCAAGCATGCAGAGCAGTAACATGAAAACCCTTTCAAAGAGAAACTTCACCATGCTCTTCTCCATCTGGGAAGAAAATGAGTGAACAAAACAAACACATGGCAAATGTTAGTCAGCTTGCCAAACACAGGACTAGGATAAGCTGAAGTGCTGTGTGATAAGAATGGTTTAAGCAGCTCTGTAGAACAGAAGAAAGAGATGGCAAGTCTTTACTTCTCTCTGCTTGGCCCCCAGGCTATTACCTAGACTATCACTTAAAAGAGGCTTAAGGCTTGGGGAAAAATTTGCTGACTTTCCAGATTGCCTTAACGTGCCCTCAGGTCCATTCACCTGGCAGCAAAACCTCAAACACCTCGTGCAGGCAAACCCAACACGCTGAGCAGAGCCTGAAAACTTCCCCCTGTCAAAACAGCCAGCTCTGGCAGGATGGGACCTGCCAGCTGAAGTGTAGTATAAGCAGAGTGTTCAAAATTCACTTTGTGACCCCGAAGCAAGTTATTTGGCCTCTTCACTTCAGCTCCCCGCTGTAATCAGAGCACAGTATTACTTATCTCTCATTCTCTGCTCAGCTTATGAAGATCAGTAATTAATGTTTGGTAACAATAAATGCCAGGAGGCATGCTAGACTTTACATGTTCAGAAAAGGAAGTGCCAAATGCTTCAGAGACATTTTTTTTTTTCTCCCCATAGGAAATAATAAGCTAGCTGGATGTGCTTCTGGACACATGTTAAGGAGACATATTTATTTCTTGTGTGCATCTTGGACCATGCCTTTCAACACTGTCAGCAGGAAACAGGAGCTCTTGCAGCTTACCTGCAGTTTCAATGCACGGGTATGAAGGAGGAGGTTTCTGCCATTTCCCATTTGCATCTTTCATATGAGATCTGTCTGAAGCAAATGTCTTCAGGTACAAATCTGCTTGAATCATTCTGATTTTCCTAAATCAAACAAAATTCTATCAAAACATGTATGTATGCAATACCACATTAGTCACTTAGAACAAGAACAACTTCCCTTCCTCCCATCAAGGAGCATTAATTTCATTAAATACATAAATCAGCAATATCATGCCAAGCAGCTGAAACAATTAACAAGACACTACAATAGTAAAGAAAATGGCCTTTGATGACTAAGGCAAACAGCTTTAGAAAAATAACACAGTGCATTTATTTATTTTACCAGAGTATAGCAAAAAAACCTCTGTGACCACGCATCCACAAAGACAACTTCAACTTTGATTTCATGAAATTAACACCCATGGTCTTTATATTTTATGTCACCACCTGTGAAATTCTGGACGAAGGCTGTCATCCAACCTAAAGGTCTCCACACTGTACATGTCAAAAGGACACGGAAACGGCAACACTGTGTCAAGATCATAAATGAAGTTCTGCTCCCCGCTGGAAACATGAAGTAGGATAACATGATAGTCCTGGGAAGAAAGGTAATTGCCATTAGTTAAACAGCTGCTCACCAGAAAGCAGCAAAGGGAGTGAAAAAAAATGCTTCCTAAAAGCAGAAGCTACAGATCCTTTCTTTAAATCATGCTTTCTGTCCTTGAAGTACTAAGCCTGCAACATTTCTGGCACTATTACTCCTAAGAAAACAGCACATCTCTTTCATGTCCCACACCAAAGCACAAATATTGAGCAGGATAAGCATTTTTGTCTTAGACCCTGTCCTAAATAAAAAGTTGACAGCAATATATGATGATAGGTAAACATTATCTAGTGATGTCTTCTAATAAGAGATGTCGCACCTGTTGCAGTAACATGGTTTGTGAATTTGAGTACTGGGTGTTTAGCTGCCAGAAGCTCCCAAATAAGCATACAACTGAAAAGGCAGCAGACGGCCCAGATCAAGAGGGCTGCAGGAGTACGGCGAATTCCTGTAGTAGCTCTTGAAGTTGGGAAAACACACCTATGGTACTACATCACACTTTTTCAAGCTAACTATTTTGTCTTGACACTTGAGTTAGAGGAGCAGTTTTGCTCCTTAACTTGTAAGATATGTAGGTTTGGTGGAGGTTTGGAGGTGCTGCAGTTACTTATGTCAGATGGCAGGTACATCTGTTTTCAAAAATTAAACTGAAGGTAGCTGCTAACAGCTTAAAGCTTACATTAAATCCACTCAAAAAAAGAGTTTGAAGCACTGTTTTTCGACATTTTTCAATATTAAACAAAACCACAAAGGGACTGGAATGAAAAAGATCTTGGGCAAGCTATTTTGCCAGATCAATATACATGTATAACTGTGTGCAACAATATTTAGAGGAATCTGTTACAGTGTGTAACTACAGACTTTACATATCTTACAATCCACTGAAACACATGAAATCCACATTCTGTGGTGGCCTTTCCTGACTCTTCTCTTCCTTTTTAGACCATCTTCATAACAGTCAGATCTCTTTTTAAAACTAAACCTTTTTTTGTACTACAAATAAACTGGCATTTTGGGAGAGAATGAATGATTTGGAAATCACAGAATGACAGAAATTTGCAGATTATTTTGCAGAATTTCAGAAACACAAATTGCCACAAGAAATGGAGATACTTAAATAAACAGATAAATGCCAGGTAACTGAAACTGTAATGATACATTATTTGAAAGGAATTCTGTAGTGGCAAGTTACTGAATTGCATTAACTGATCAAACAACACTCCAATGCCACCATTTATGGTTCGGTTTAATTGCTGACACCTGAATACTTGTATTTTTCTATCCTCTGTCAGGCCTACAGGGGTATTGTCATCCATCTACTTCTTAGAAGTACAGATATCTACTTAAAATTCTACAAAGCTGGTAGCCTCAACAATATCCGCATAATAATTTTCACAAATCTGTCACTCTCCCCAATGTTAAGGTTTGTCACCTGTAGATTTTACTGACTGCCTCGCTGTTAATTTACTGTAAATGTTAAAAAGGAGCATCAGATTTAGGCTCTTTCACAAATCTGTTATAAGAGAATAACAAATATTAATACAAAACTATACAATGGTTGAGGTTGGAAGGAGGCCATTTGGTCCAACCCCCTGCTCAAGCAGGGCCGTCTAGAGCCAACTAATCAGGACCATGTCCAGATGGCTTTTCAATCTCTCTAAGGACGGAGACTCCACAACCTCTCTGAGCAACCTGCTCCAGCGTTCCATCACCCTCACAGTGAGAAAGTGTTTCTTCACATTCAGATGGAACACTGTTACAGTGAAGACAGCTGATGCTGCCCATGTCTGATCCCACAGCTATCAACTACAGAAGCAAGCACTCAAAATTACTGAGAACAGAACACTTACCCAGACAACAGGCTCATCTCCACGTCCCAATTTCTGCTTCCAGAGTGGAATCTGAAAGTTATAAGCAAATATATACGAAGTGAATAAAACCTCTGAGATTAATATAAATTAATTTGGGGATAATTAGTTAGTTCTTTGCTAACATATCCACTTCATCAGCTTACACCTGTGCTGCAGTCAGAAAGTTTTCTCCAGTTTCTATCTTCCAGGAGCATGAAGTTGGAGATACTATTCTAGATAATGCAATACAACCATTTTCCTACCCTGACAGATTACAGGGAATCACAGAATCATGGACTGGTAGCAGTTGGAAGGGACCTCTGTGGGTCATCTAGTCCAACCCCCCTGCTGAAGCAGGGTCACCTACAGCAGGCTGCACAGGACCCTGTCCAGGAGGGTCTTGAATATCTCCAGAGAAGGGGACTCCACAACCTCCCTGGGCAGCCTGTTCCAGTGCTCTGTCACCCTCAGAGGGAAGAAGTTCTTCCTCGTGTTCAGACAGAACTTCCTGTGCCTCAGTTTGTGCCCGTTGGCCCTTGTCCTGTCTCTGGGCACCACTGAAAAGAGCTTGGCCCCATCCTCCCGACACCCACCCTTCAGATATTTATAAGCATTTATGAGGTCCCCTCTCAGCCTTTTCTTCTCCAGGCTAAAAGAATTCCCCTCACAGCTCACGCGGACACCATGCCTCTTCCCACGGCCCGAACGCATCAACCAACCGAGGGATCCGGCGCGGCGGGGTCTGCACGCCCCCGCGCCGCAGGGAGCTGCCGGAGGGGTCGGGCTGCAGGCCCAGGCCCAGGCCCACCTGCGCCCAGAGGCCGGAGTCCCTCCGCGGCCGCCTCGCCCACTCACCGTCCTCCTGTCGTTGGATATGAAAACCGCATAGAACTCCTCTAGCGGGTACTGACCCTGGCTCCTGATGTACTCGCAAAGTTTCCAAACGTTTTCTTCACTGCAAAACACGGGAATTGGTTCATCTTCGCCCACCCCCAGCTTCATTTTCAGTGACCACCAGCGAGCCGGGCGGCGACGCCCGCCGGACACCGCCCGGCCCGAACCCCGCCCGCGGCCGGGGGCTCTCCAGCTCGCACCCCCGCTTCGGACGAGGCCCTGGGCCCAGGCACAGGCCGACACGACCCGCCACGACCGCGCACGGCTCCCGCCGCCTCGGACACCGCGTCACGGGCACCGGGGAGAGGGGAGCGGCCCTCACGGCCCCCGCCTCACGGGAACGGGGAGGGGGTTGGCCCCTCACGGCCCCCGACCGCCCTCACCAGTAGCAGCTGGTGTAGGCGCAGGCGGGGCGGGGCGGCACCGCCGTCTCGTAGGCGGCCGCCGGCCGCGCCATGGCCGGCCTGGGAAAAAGGGAGGAAGGGCGGCGCAGGAAGTGCCGGGCGCGGCGGCAGCCACCGGCTACGCCTTCCCCAAGGAAACGCGGCAGCGCGGCGGGGCCGCCATCCCGGCTCCGCTCAGGAGCGCGCAGGGCTGCGGGGAGCGCGGCCGCTCTGGCCCGGGGATCCCCGGGACGAGAGGCAGCCCAGGAGCGCGGCCCCTTTAAGCGGCGACCCCGCCCCCTGCCGGCAGGAAGTGGCGGAGGGGCGGGCGCCGCCGAGCCAATCCCCCGCCGGCCAAACAACCGGTTCCAACTTTTACGCGCCAAAAATATCGAACGGCCTCAGCGCGACGCGTGTCCCTCCGCAGCCCGGGCCGGGACTATCTTCCGGAGGGAACAGGGGCTGCGGGGAGTAGCGGGGCGGAGCGCGCGCCGCCGGTTTCCCGCGGGGGGCGGGGCGGCGGCGCCCCGGCGGCCCTCGGGGCAGGCG
>Ga0065711_1035337_pt1 | contig 22460 bp, 13 predicted proteins | sample Hoacrofraction12_FD_59098 | JGI IMG/M metagenome (GOLD analysis project Ga0065711, IMG submission 59098) | Hoatzin crop microbial communities from Cojedes, Venezuela - Epithelial fraction 12 v2 (version 2) | ecosystem: Host-associated > Birds > Digestive system > Esophagus > Crop | place... | reverse complement strand
TTTTTTTTTTTTTTTTTTTAATAAAGCAGTCTTTCCCTCCCCCTGCTAGCATTAAATGTCAGCAGCTGTATGTTGCTGCTGGTACTTATTAACTTTCAGCCTTGTTTTTTTTAAGCATTTATTGCTTTAGAAATGAGTTAAAGCTTGTCACCAGGGAAATTTAAGTCTTCAAGCTATCTTGGCTTCTCAAAAGACACGATTTTTCTTAAATAGATTGTTCAAATTACTGACTAGGGAACCTCCTAATTGTGCTACATTAAATTTTGATTCCGGCATGGCTTGTTTTGGTGCCTGTTTTTCTGTCTGTTGAAATCCTGTTACAGTCAGTAGTTACAAGGAGTGGCTCCGTTGTAAAGAAAAAATGGCAAGTTACAACTATGGTTGTAGTTAATCCTTTTACATTTTCATCCTGAAAGCATGTTCTCACTTATTTCCTAGCTGAAGCCAGTTGTCCTTATTTCTTGGTACCACACATTCACTTTGCATCACATCATTGCCTGATCACATAGTCGGCTGGGGAAGTATTACGTATGTCCAAATGTAACCCCCCCTGTCCCATCCTTGTAGCACAAGCAACCAGGCTTTTGGGAGTGAAGGATTTTTAGAGGATATTTTTTTAATATGCCTTCACTGCAACTTTCATCTAGTTGTCATTGTCTACAACTTATATATTGGTTTATTTATTGGTTGGTTGTTTTTTTTTTTTAAACACACATAGGCATTTATTGTTTATTTCTTCTTTTATACATGCTGAGAATCCTAGGATTTGTTGCAGCATCGTGGCTGTTATCTTGGCCCAGTTGGTCATTTACTGGTGATAGGTATGGATAACCCTGGTGTCAGGGGCCTTTCATTTCCAAACCTGATCCTGAAAGGCAAGGCTGAGAAAAGCGAAAATAGATCTCTGCTGTGATTGCTTTGTAAATAGGTGGCTTGTTTTTTTCTGGATTGTTAAATTGGTGGCTATTAACACTGACAAATGTAATTACGGTATGTAAATTATATTGAAAATATTTTTGTCTGTTTGATGTATACTAAATTTAAGCTAAGTTATAAGGTGTGCTGTTTGGAAGTGTGGAAGATACAAGAGTGGAGCTACAGATAACAAGTTTATGCTTGTATTTCCTACTGATGAAGACTTTCACACAAGTTATTTCTATGGGTAGGTGATGAGAATATCACTCTGCATGTATATACATTTATTATACATTTTTGCATGATTATACATGTAGGAGTGGTACAATTTTGACTTGAGACTATTGGTGCCTTTTGTCCAAATATAATTTTACTTGTGTAGACACGTCTATCTAAAATGAAGTTTTGCTTCTACTTTTGGAAACCTAAAGAAGCGAGAGAAACAAAGACCTGAAAGAACAGTACATAGCTCCCGAAGTTTTAGATAACCTATTGAAAGAATGGTCAAATAGTCAATATTGTACTTGACCCTCGTATCTTCTGCACTCGACTTTATTTTTATAGATCACATTATATATGTTCACTCTAAACTCTGATGATAAGACTGAAAGAAAACATGCCTCTCATGATTCAGTCCAGTTGTAACTTCTGCATGTAATTTAATCATCAGCTTTCACAAATAGTTAACTGAACATCAGCCAGCTTAATTTTGAACTTTGTATTCCATTATTTTGTAATTGCCTTGAAAAAGACAAAAATTGCCTTTCAGTTAATTATCAGGACTTCTTTTCCAGTCACCATCATCAGCGTTTCATGTTGCGAACAGTTTGGTCTTTACATTGGCATTTAACTACCCATTTATTTTTGTCGGGTCTGTTTTAAGTTGGTAATATAACATTGTTTTATGAAATTGTTGTTTTGAAGGCAGGTCTGCTCGGAAATATTTTGTGAATGTCTTCATACCGTGTTGCAAAACTGATCTTTAGTACAACTTGAGCAATTTGGTCACTCTTTAATGAAGTGTGTTGCTAATCACCAAATAAGCATTTCTTAAAATAGTGGGCTGAGTTATGTTTACAGGGACCAAGTTACAAAAAAACCCCAAACCCAAAAACCCAACCCTAATAACTTCAGTAGAAACAGTGTTTCGGAGAACTAAATTTGAAACTTTTAGTTCATCCTGTTCTTTGTGCCTTCAACAGCCGCTTAACACACCTAAAAGAAACCAGTCTTCCCCGAAAAGTCGTTTCATTTTATTCTTTGTTACCTTTAAAGATTTCTTGAGTCATTTTATAACTCTGAAGGTCCTATCTTCCTAAAGATATTGTTCGGGGGTTTTTTTTTCATATTATCCCATACAAATTATACCCGTTTTGTGTCATACCCACAACAAAAAAAGTCCTGAACTGCCAGATCTTCCTTGGAGTTAAAGAACTGCAGTAGCAAAGCTGCTCAGCTTTCGCCCAGCCTGTTTTTCTATTTCATTCTTGTTTTTGTGGAGGAAGTCTGGGCCCAAAGAAAGTTTGGATTTTGCCCTTTGGGGAGTGAGAACTTGCACCGCTTTCATCCACTCTGAGTCGAGAAGCTGTAGCTGAGAGGAGGCATCTGAGTTAAAATGTACATCCTTTCAGAATTATAATATTTATCCATTCTCTCTGCTTCCACATTGATCTCTGTCTTGAAATTGACTTTTTTTCTGAGCCTCTGCTGTTTCCAGGGTGCATTCCAATTATAAGTGATTTTCATTCCTCACAAAGAAAATAATCCATCCTAACAAAACAGACCAAAAATAGCTTTTTGTTATTCCTCGAAAATAGATTTCACAGTAATGTAAGCAATTTTCTCTCCCTCTTTCCCTCTTTGCTTTGGTGGCCAAGAGTGCATATGGTAATCCTACTGAATTAAAAACACATTTATTGCTGCACATTATAGTTTTGTTTCTTGTTATTCTTGATCTTAAAAAAAACAACATTAAAAACATTGCCATTTTGAAAAATTCCCCTGGCCTTGACAGGTAAATGTGGTGTAAGGAAAGTTGCCTAATGTTAAATTTATTGTCACTGGATCAGTTATATCAAAAAGTTAGTCTGATTCAATCAACCCTAAAGTAATGTAAGCTGTCACCTGAGTTTTGTAAAATTCTCTAGATGAAGTTCTTGTCTTGCCAAATTTAATGTCCTGTGACTTACTATTTTTTATTTAAAACTGAAGGTTTTATCCTTTTAAGATTGTAAATGTAACATTGTCAGATACAGGGATGTTTATGTGTTATTGTGAAAGATAATACAGAAATAACCGGTACATTGATAAATGTGTTTTTCTTACATTTGTGTTTTCTGTGTATGCAAAATGTCTCTGTAATCTCAGACTATGTTTGTTAACTGAAGTTTAATAATTCATATAATTTATGGTTCTTTAAGAGCTTCGTGTAGGAGCTTGCATTAATCCTTAAACAAATTATTTATACTTTTAAAGGTGTCTTTTGCAGTATGCTGATTTCTGATACCCATTGCTTCTCTCTCCTTCTGCAGATGGCCCTCCGGTTGTAGCTCATTACGATATATCCGACACGAATTCAGACCCCGAAGTGGTAAATGTGGACAATCTGTTGGCGGCTGCTGTAGTTCAAGAGCACAGTAATTCTTTAGGAAATCAAGACTCGGGATCTACCTGGAGAACCAGAGGGCTGCTAAATGAACGGAGTGCTGATGCAGGTTTGTTTCAGTTCTCTCCTTCTGACGCTTGTTCCAGCATCGCAGTCGGTGTCTCTCCCTTCCTTGCTTTCAGTATTTCTGTAGTTTATTCAGCTTTAAAAGCAACTTGTGTGGATTTTGCAGTATAAACGGTATAGATGCTTATTAAAAAGTCTGACATTTATGCCAGTATACAGCTGATAAAAATTGACAAAGATGCCTGCAATGTATTTTTTGACACTAATTTTCTTAATTATTTTTCCTCCTACTTTTCCCTCTAATTACTTCTTGGAACTTAGGTCTGGGGTTTTGGTGGTTTTTTTTTTTAAATGAAAGTGAGCTAAGCTTGTTGCTGAATGGTTGATTATGATGACCCATGCCACCTGCTAGTAAACCGATCATAATCGAATTTTAAATATTGTGATTGTGTATGTCTTGTTTCTCTTTATGTCTTTAAAATATGAGCATGAATTAGTCCCATATTCCAGATGCACTTGTCTCATACCTTAGCAAATTGGACAGACCAGCATCAGCTAAAGATAACAGGGGAAAAGGTGCTGGTGAGTGGGCTTAGCACCAAGAGGCAGCAAAGAAATTTCCTGCAAGAAAGCAAGAGCAGGAGTACTGTGAAAGAATTCAGAGAAGTTCCTGGAGCTCAGAATAATTGTTCAGCTTCGCTAAGTGCTTGCAGCTCTTTCCAAACAAAAGAGTTAAACAGCGACGTGAAATGCTACTGTGTTTTGGATGCAGAAAGCTGACAGACTATTTCCTATCAACTTCATCCCGCAGCCTTGTATGCCAACGTACTGCCTTCCTTTCCACTCAGCTTTTTAATACACTGTTAAGTTTTTTAGCTGCAGAAGACACGGAGTCTTGCCTGCCGTGGTGGAGCGCAGCAGACTTTTGTTTCATGCTGCGTTTTCCAAACATAAGCCTGCCAAGGGACACATATGCTGGAAGCATCCTGGTCGCTCTGGGCTACTTTGCAGTGTCTATAAGGCTTAAAGAAAAACAGCTATGTGGCAGAGTTAGAGAGAGATGTTCCCTTATTGTGTAGTGGACAGGTCCATTATTTGAACATGAGAATCTGTCTTCAGTTGTTTTCGCTGTGGTCCGTGGCTGGATGTTCCAGTCTTTCTGAAGCTAGACGCTATTTTCTGAGCTCACTGGTTTTGTTTGCAGGGTAGCAGCTGACTGAGAGTTAGCTATTTGACCCCTAAGAAGCCCACTCCTTTCTTGCATGATTTATTAAACAGTTAGAACAGCTGAAATTATTATATAATGCTAATGGATTAGTACTTCAAAGGAGTGTAAAGAAATAAAAAGTAATCTTTCTTACCAAGCTTTCTTCCGCTTTCTGCTTACGAGTACAATGCTGCGGTGAAGGTAGAAATTTGTGTTCCTTCCTCCACCTGTATCCAAGGGGACTTGCAAGGAAGACGTTGCCAGGGAAAAGAAAATCAGAAAACTTCAAGAAACTTCTTCATCCCTGACCCTATGGGAACGTGTCCAGACAAATTTGCCCCTGGTGCTGCGGCCATTTCGATGTCTGAAAGGATGAATCTCTTTCTTTCTTCTTGCATGCACCTTGCCCCAGAGCCCTGTAGCCTCCATACGCCTCTGACTGCGCGTTTGTCAGTACTGGCCTTTTCTTACCGTGTCTGCGCGTCTGGAAAGTGGAATTTTCAAGTCTTGCATCTGGTTCCCAGATTTAATCTGTGGCCAGTATCTAGTTTAACAGATGTTAAATTATGTGTTCCCATGGGAAAAGAACAACATAAGCTTTATCTAAGTGAAAAATCTTATTAGGACACACTATCGCATCTTTGTGCCTGGGCAAATATTTGGGGCTGTTTTGCAAGCCCTGATGTTGTAGGGCAAACAAAACACCTCCTTTGGGCATCATCCTAATGTTTGTGCAAAGGAATTAACAGCCTGGGAATGCTGTTAGCCATGAAATTTGTATGGCCAGAGGCTGTAAATCTATCTGTGTGTTATAATCCTGATTTACACGCAGCTACTGTTGCAATATTTACTCTGCTAATCATGGTTTCTCTAGAGCTAATTCCTTTTTTGTTGTCTGAACTTGAAGCTATGGTAATATGTGAAAGCTCTTTTGAGGCTCCCATCTCTATTTCTGGGGATTCATTCTGGGGCTGTTTAAGAGCTGCTTTGCCACCCTGCCAGACATTACAGAATGCAGTACATCGTTAATACGATGTCTTAAGGCAGGTTGACACCCATACCAGTGTCCGTGAAGCAGTGACCGGGGTCGTGCTGCTGTTCTGTTGTCCATGCTGTAGCAGCAGCGATGCTGGGGAGCGGGGCATTGCAAATCGCCGTGGCGGTGATCACGTAAAGCGCCCGGTTGGCATCTCCAGCACGTGAATCAAAGCCTCTGAGCACTTCCAGCTCACCTTTCACACTGTACCCAGCTGCCTCTAATAAAGAAACATCCGTGACCCATCTGGGGACTTCCTGGCAGTCCATGAGATTTGCCAAGGACCATTCAGCTGAACTGTAAAGTTAGGAAAAGTCTGCCTGGGCTATTAATTCATTTGAAATTCAGCTGACAAATCTTTTCTGTCTTGTGAGGTGGGAACTCCTCCTTGGGGGGTACCTGGCAGCACACCAGTTCCCTTCCCTTGCTAACCCTGATAAGGTGGTGCAGCAAGGCTCTTCGCTTTCCAAAGTCCAAAAGTACGGTATGGGCTATGTCCTTCTGTTTGCTTGCATCTTTTCCGAGTGCTTTAAGCGATTATTAGAAGGTTTCCCTGGCACTTGTTTGAAGTTTAATTTCATCTTTCTGTGTCGTCTTGATCTACCTGCAGGTGTAATCAGTTCTGCGTGTTTGCACACCTTTGAAATTCTGTGGATCATTATTGCATCCTCCTCCTCTCGTCTTTGAAGAGGTGTCCAGTCAGGCTAGATATACATAATATAGTCTCTCTAATCTCAAATTTCCTGCTTGACAAATGATTCTTCCCCTGTGTAACACAGCTGAGTGGTTTCCAAGAAGTACATAGTCTTGTCTGCTTCAGGGTGCCCAGCGTCCCCTAGGTTACTGCTAAAGAGAGACAGTAGAAATAAGCTTCTTTTTTCTTTCCCCTTCTTTTTAGGCTGGGGAAAAAAAAAAAAAGAAGTTACCTCTTTTTATTTTTAATTCATTTTTTTAGTAATTTATTTTCTCTAAAACAAATAATTTTGGCTGGTTTGTTTTCTCCGCGCAAGTATTATTTAATATGTCGCAACCCAGCTTCACTAACTGTGGTGAGGAACCTTGTTAGCGGTACTTGGCAGAAAAGACCAAACCTGCCACACTTGGGAGTATTTAGAGAGGACAAGGATTTGTAGTAATGCCAGAGCAGATGTGTGAAGAAGTGTGACCAGAAGCTGATGGTTTTGTTGGGTTTTTTCCCATTGCCCAGCTTCCCCTACTTTTTTTTAATAAAAAGATAATAAATTAATTTTCCTTGGTGTGTGTGTGATGTTTCTGTCCAGTGTGTAGGCTTTGCTTGCCACAGCATCATGGAGTTTGAGACATGGACAACAGATTGGCTTGTTTCTTTATTTCAGAGAGGCTTAGGTGCAGTCTAGCTCTTAGCGTTGTTGTAAAATAACAGCTGGAAAGCCTGATTACAGCACGTGTTCTTGATGCGGTAGTCGGGCTTTGTTCACATTTGTGTGACAACACCATCACTAGAGCTGCTGAGACTGGATAAATCCAGTGACCATCCGGTATCAAGCGACAAACTGGAAGTTGGATAAATTGATCTAAGAAGATTTTCCAATCTCAGTGTTTCAGTCTTTTTTTCTTAGCTTGGGAAATTCCTTTTCCAGCTGATTTCTCAGTTGTGTAAGCTGTTAAACATTGGCTGTATTTGCATTTTCCCCCATCTACAGGCCATTTGGATCCAGGCTTCCTTGCAAGTGACAAAACCTCTTCTGGTAATCCCCAGATCAATGAAGAAATTAATATTGCCTCTTCTGATAGTGAAGTAGAGATTGTTGGAGTTCAGGAACATGCCAGGTATGAATTCCCTTTCCTTGCTTTTTTCACTTCTAATATGTCTTTCATTTTATCAGAATATCTGTATTGCCAAAATAAATAAAGAAAAAACTGCTGACTTCGACTTCTGTAGTTATCATTCTATGACTGATGCCCAAAAGGTAGCAAACAGCGCACTTTTTTTTTTTCTATTCTGCTGGTCCCGGCAGTATCAGAATGTCTTTTTCTTTAGAACATTATCAACTTCATGTGTATTCAGATTAAGCTTGTGATTTGATATCAAACATTAACAGTCTAAACTTATGTAGTATTAAGATACCAAATACTGAGATACCAAATTTATATAGATCAGCATCAGGAATCACTGTTAGGGATTCAGATTTTAAGGGTTTGTGCGAATATGCAAATACATCAACAAAAATACTCACGTGGGTTTTCGTCACTTTTCAAAAGATGCATTTCCTTTAAGCATTTAATCAGCTTCCAGTCTATTTAATTAATCAGTAGTTGTAAAAATACTATCAACTTTTCAGTGGCTAATGTCATAAACTTTAGATTCAAGATATGAGAGAGTTCAAACCCCCAAAGTCGATGAGGGTAAGGAAGCCAGAGGTTTCTCTCAAGCTCACATCAAGCTGTCCAGCTGTGCTTCAGCTGTTGTTCTTGATAGGCATTTTTTGGTGTTACCCTTCATCTTTAGTCTGTGACCTTTCCTTGGCTTAAGGTGTTACGAAGCAGTTGAACAAGACTGGTATTTTCATATAGTGTGGAGGGTCAATTGATGTTAATTTTGTATTATTATTATTGTTGGAGGGTTTATTTGGTGTTAATTTGGTATTGTACAGACAAGTTCTTTCTAAAACTAGTCTGTTGCCTGGTGGATGCTTGGAGGCGGAAAAGGGGTGTGAGGGACAAGGAGCAGACCTGTTCCTTGTTGTCCCTTCACTGCATCTTTCTCGATGATAGGAAGAAAGAAAGTGTGCAGGACCCAGTTAGCCAGGCAGGAAACTCTACAGATAGTATGGGCACAGTCCAGGGCGGCTGGATGTGAAAAAAGAAAACTTTAAGGTGCCGAAGGACGAGGGAGGTTTAGTCTTTGCTTTTGGAATAGTGAAAGTCCTTGTATGGCTAACCCTTTTGGAAGAAACTGATTCCTTAGCAGTAGCTCTCCTGGCTGTTCGTCCAGCAGAACCAAGGCTTGGAGGATCCTTGTCCTAACGGTAAGCAGTGTGGACTCGTCCTCTGATAGCAGTTTGTGTAAATCTGCCTCGCACTACGTCCGTGCAACCCTTCTGCTTGAGGTCTGCTGTCCAAAAGCTTTCCATGCTGCTTGCCTCGATAATATTTACTGTGTACAAGAATAGAAATATTAAGTAAATGCAGAGTTGCTGTTTAAAATCAGTTTTAGTAGATATGGACTGAAATACCTTCAGGAAAGACAGACTTAAAGCACACTTTTGTGCTTTCCTTTGCTCATGTAACCATCTGCCATCTCCCAAAGACGACTTTTTACCGGCTCTGTTGAATACTCACACGTTTCAGTTATTCGAATCCTATTTAGAAGTTTGTTTCTCTTGCAGGTCTAGGCTTGCAGTTACGAAGTATTGATGGGCTTCTGGCTGGGTTGTCGTTTGGAAAAGGTTTAGGTTTTTGATCAGTATTTTTTGCATGCTTAGTTAGTATGGTGTTCGGATTCAGTTCTTTTGCTCACACTGTTCTTTTGTTGTGCTCCATATTCCACGTCATCATTGGACTGGCATGAGTCATGACACCCTAGACTTTGTCCATCATGTGTAGTTTTCCAGATTGCTAGGGAATTGGTGGTGTTTCTCAACATTTAAATATTATTTGGGATCTACTTAGGACACCAAGTAATGTTTTTCACTTTGTTTAATTTTTCTCCAATAGATTTTTTTTTTTTATCATACATGCATATAAAACAGTCTTCCGCTGTTTTTTCCTAGGTTTCCCACACACACACACTCCTTTTATCGTTGCCTTAACTTCGTATCTTCCATTAGCTACAGATTGGGAAGCATGTTCCCTAAGCTGGTGTTTGACTGAATGTTTTGCTCTTGGCTGCTTGTGTGACTTGTTTGAGGATAAACACTTTTATTTTCATGAGGTATCATTTCTGTGAGGTGATATATAGCTTGCCTTTTGTCATGTTCAGGGAGAAAAGTTAGTATTAGCTTTGCCTAAGCACTGAGGGAGTTCCAGTCTCTTCTTACTTATGACTCTTATTCTTTGTAGATATGTACTTTAAGTATGTATTTTTAAGACTGAGGAAGTAATAAAAAAGTCATTCTGAACATCACATCCAGAACTAAATAGCGTATCTGAGAAGGAAATGAGACGTTTGTATTCAGAGAAGTTAGAGCTCAGAGAATGAGATTTTTTCATTCTACTTCATTAAATTCTACCCAGAGCCAAGAGAGAGATGAGCATAACATGAGTAGTTCTGGAGAAAATAAATTGCACTACCTTAAATTCTAACAAAGAAAATGTAAATGTAAGAGATATTTGACCAGTGCAGAAAACCCGGGTTCCTGAAACACCTGCCTTCACAAGGAAATGGGACAAGGTTACTCCAGCAGCCAAGCATCTCCTGCTGACGTGTGCAGCCAGGAGCAGCTACGGCCACCACCAGCGCTTACAAGAGGAAGACAATTTTTGGAGCACCAAGTGTAAAGTTTTACTAGCACCTGTTTAAGATTTACAGCTGGAAATGGAGTGATCATCTTAAAGACTCCCCTAAGTTCTTGTCATCGCTTCATCATATAACAAGATTAGTCTATCTTCCGTTGTGTTTTTTTTCTAGTTATTGTTAGCTTGTACTTCAATTGTGACGTGTCTACTATGAATATAATAGGTAAAAATACCGTGTGAATAAGTAGGTATGCACCTCACTTCAGCAAGGCACTTGAGTGTGTTCTTATCTTTAAACGCATGATTTAGTCTCATTGACTATAATCACTGAAAGCTTAAATGTTGTGCTGAAGTGGGGCTGTACTGTTAGCGGTGAGCATTTCCCAGCCTGTTTGCGTTTTGTAGTTAAGAAGACCAAAGGAAAATCAAGCGTAATGGCTGTAAGGTAATTACAAGATGTCTCTTGTAATTATTGTAATCAAAGTCTCGTAATGCCCTTATTTTAACATGGTTTTGATTTCGTATAGAAAGACAGCCTTCCTCTATGTCTCATCAACCTTCACTTAAAATTTTTCTCTTTTTAAAAGTCCAGTGGGTAAAACTACTAGTAGGAAACTGTGCTTCTGAATAATGCGTGGAACGACACAGGATGGGGCAGGCTGCTTCAAGATCCTTGGGATCCACGCACATGTTCTCTAAGGAATATCACTTTACAGCCACTGGCAGAATTCAGTTCTTGGAAATAATTTAATCCCCTCCACCACCCCCAAGTTTAAGGTTGGCCTCAGATCTGTTTACTGGGTACTTACGGTGTCGTGGACTCTGCGGATGGAAAATCCACAAGGACGTTTTGGAGAGGGACGTGTTAACAAGACGCCTAAGTGATAAACCGCTGCGGCTAAGAGTGCCAGAATGCCACAGTGGCTTTAATGCCATGTCTTTTGCCTTGCTGCAGGTGTGTGCATCCCCGGGGAGGTGTGATTCAGAGTGTGTCTTCCTGGAAGCACGGCTCAGGCTCACAGTACACGAACGCTCAGCAAACATGGACAGCTGTGACTCCCCAGCAGAACTGGTCTTCGCCCCCAGAAGTAGTAGACCTCACGCTGGATGAGGATACCAGACGCAAATATCTACTGTAACGCGGTGTCGCTGTGTGTGTGTCCCCACCCCTCCTCCCCTTTGTGGCACAGAAGTTCTTTGTTAAAGCTTCGGCTTCAGAAGCCCTGTTCCGGGCATTACAAAGTTCAAACAAAGTTTTTCATTTCCATAAGAATGTAGTATAATTTCAATGCCATTTAAAATGTTTTTGCCTTCTCAGCGGAGGATTCCTCCCAGACTAAAAGCCAATAGCTCCAAATTTAAAACACATCTACAGTTACTAACCCGTGCGTGTCCATTGGAAGAAATAACTGTGTGCAAGCTTGTGTCCTCACACCCTTTCCCACCTCCAACTTCAGAACGTTTTTAATTTATCAGTATATTGAGTTTGTTAGTAGAAGTTAGTGTTTTGCTGTGTGAGCATCAGTGATTTTGAGAGATGCTGTGTCCTCACTGATTTCAGTGGAATTGGGGGTATTCAACACTTCTGAAAATTGGGCCAAGAGTATTTTTACTGATTTGGTTTTGCTACCAGCAGGAGGGACTGTCTTTAATACAAACGGCCCAAGACATATGCACTGAACAGCTTTTAATTAAAGGATTTTTATTTTCCATATAATTTATGGTTTACACGCTTTTCAGTGCTGAGTCTTCTGTCTGCTTGACTACTGTGTTTCACTGAGCGTTTCCCACAGCTTGTTACGGTTTAAAATAGTAATAGTAGTGACTTAGTAGCAGCTGATCATTGCAAAAGCACAAGAAAACAAAAAGTAATAAAATAGGCCCAGCACTCCTTTCCTCTTTAAATATAGCTGAACTTTTTTTACATAGATCCGAGTCTTGCCTGGAGTAGGAGAAGGAGAGAAATGAAACATTTTTCCCGTAATCCTCATTTCTGCTGTTGCTTATTTGCTTCATTGACCATCTCAAAAAAAACCCCAGAACAACCCCAGAACAAACCTGGCAAAGCCCCCGTCTGGCAAAGCACTTCAGCAGCCGCGTAGCATCCAGCTCAGCTCGCAGACGCTGGTGGGGCCATTCAGGCGCTTAAAACTCTGTCCTAAAAGTTGTTGCAGGACTGGGGCTTAAGGTTGTGATCTGTTGGAGTTTTTTTTATTTTCAAACTAGATCTGCACCGTTTTTCCTGACTTTCAGTCATGTCTCTTATCCTAGTTTTATAAGCGTTTTTAGGGTATGGACCAGGAAACACTCTCTACCAGAATATTCACCAAAATCAGTGGAACTACTGACTTGAGCAGGCTGCAGTTTCTGTAGTGTGTATGGAAATTCCTGCCCCTCATCTGTCGTTTTGAGCCTTTCTCAAGGCAAAAACCAAAGATTAGATTTTAACAAGATGATATTCACTTTAAATGTCTATTGTGCAATTAAAATGTTGCTTTGTATTCAAAATGTTTCTAGTGGGAATTTTTGTACAGCTCTATCATCAGATTTTTTTGCCAATTTAGGCTGACCAGGGGGTAGTCAGGACATGGGAAGTTCTGTTTTCTTTTTGTGTTGGCTGGTTTCTAAATTTATTTGGCTTCCAAGGATTTTATCTGTGGGCAAGAAAAATAAATAAAATTACCTATGTTGTCACATGACTTAAAGGAAAAAAAAAACCCCACCCAGCAGTGGTGGTACACTTGGTAACAAACAGCTTTTTTCCTTAACGAGCAGAGCGGTTACGACTGCACTTTAAAGAACAACCAGGCAAGGGATTGATACTGCGATTTCAGGCTTCCTAAAACGTTGAACATTAAGTGTATTGCATGGCCAGAAAAACGTCCGTGGTGCTTCTAGTGACCGATTTCTTTCTCTGGGGGTGGGAGGGAGGGAGGGAGCGTCGCGTGGATGGAGCCCTCTCGCCTTGCGGGAGGGAACAGCCCCGCGCCGCTGTGTCGGTGGTGGCTGTCGGTCCTTCCTCCTCGTGTTCCCGTCGCGCGGCTCGGCCGTCGCGCCGGCGGGCGAGCGCGCGTGCTGCAACGGTGGCTTTGGAACGGTGGTTCAGTGTGGCTGCTGTTTCCTGTTTCACAGAGCCCGTTGAAGATCGGTTTTTAAGAAAGCTGCAGGGACCCACTTGTCGTCCTTCCACGAAAAATGCAAACTAACTCTTGTTTTTCAGTTTGTATATGATGTGACTTCCATGTATATATAAAAGCGACTGCGTCCTAACCAAACTTCCTCCAATTGTGCACTGTGTTTGTTTAAACAATTCATGTATTGTAGTCTGATGCAGGTTTTATTTTATTTAAAACACTACGTATTTTCTCTCATCCTTCACAAATTTGAAAGGGTAGTGACGTGAAAACCACAATCACTGGATAGCTAGGAAGTGGTTTTGTTTTATTTTTCTTTCTTTCTTTTTGTTTTTTTTTTAAAGAGAGCAAAATGTGCCTGAATGGTTTTGCTCTTCTCAGCTGGAAAGAGAAAAGCTAGCTGTTTTATGGCTAAGAACCAGTGCGCTCGGGGCCTGATCCAGCACCCACTGGAGCCGATGCGGGGCTTTCCACCGACTCGAGCGTGCATTGGCTCAAGCCCTCCATGATTTAGCGGTTCCTGAGTTGCTGGAGTGTGAACTTGGAATCTTCTGTAGCGAAGATGAATCATTGCTTAGAATATAAATGTTTAAAACGTGCAACTCTAATTAAAAAATTTCATTCTTCTCGACACTCATTATTTAGTTCTCAGTTTCCATCTAGTATTTAATGGTCTTTGGAGAAAAAATAATAAAACAGAGTGTTATATATATATATAAATATATATATTTTTGGTGCAAGATGAGACCTTCTGTTTTTTGAAACAAGTCTGTAGCATAAAGGTTAAACTATTTTAAGACAAAATAAAATAGAGTGTATTATTTAAACAATATCAACTTGTTTGGGATTTTTTCCCCCCCACTTTCATTCAGTACGCTGCTGTTTGTCACATCTCCAAAACAAAGCCTTAAACTCTGGGAGTGGGCGACAGCCGCCACATTTCAGCCCTGTTCCCTGCTGCGATGCGTTTAATTTTGAAGGTCCAGAACGCCGATGACGGCAAAGGCTCCGTCACCCGCGCGCCGCGGTGCCGCGGGTGTCTGCGCAGCCCTCACACCGGTGTTTCTCCGCCCGCATCCCCTCGTCCCGTCCTCCCAGCTGTCTTCTGCCGGCCGGCGAGAGCGTTCCGGAGGAGGCCGGGCTGTTGCGCTCGGATTTTCTGATGCAGCCAGGTGGTGCCAACAAGGTGGGCTCCGCTGCCGTTTGGAATGGGTGCGCAGACCAGCTGCGAACCTCTGGGCAGGTCCTCGCTGGCCACGGGAGGTGGTGCCAAGCTGAAGAACCTTCGGAGGAGCCCTGAGTTACACCGGGGAATTTACAGCGGCGAGTAAAGAGAAGGACGGTGGGTAGAACTACACCGTGCTGAACCTAGGGCCCTGCTGCCTGCCAGTCTTCTCGTAGTCAGTATGGAAGTAGGAATAATAACAAAAATAATAAAATAGTTTCCAGCTAAATAGGAGAATTTGCCTAGTTCTGATGTTTTTGATCGTGTGAGAAGACTCTCAGTGGTGCAGATAAGGAGAGCTGTTTATCCACGTATTTTAAATGTCAAGATGGAGAACGAGAGCGAAGTGAGTTGGGTTTTCAGCCCCACTGAGACCTTGGCTTCTGCGAAGCCTGAGAGCATGGGTCTGGTGGCGGTTGAGGTGGATGCCAGACGCGGGTTTTATCTCGTGTATCACCAGCGCTGTGGTGTGTGGTGCAGATGTGGGAAGAGCAGAGCTGACGTAGCCTCTGAATCTTGTTTTTCTCCATCACCAAGAGATACCCGGAGCCTTTAGACTTCAGGCTACACTGACTGGAAAGCTTGGAATTTCTCCCGCGGCGCTGAGCACATCCCTCGTGGCTCGGGCCGCTTTGCTTTTGTGTAGGAGCCGCCTGGCTGCGTGGGAATTGTCATTTCTGGGGCAATACGAGAACTGACAAAAACTGCCCAAACAGGTTAGATTCCCTATTGCTGTCTCCAGTGAATTCGTTGCGATGCAGATTAATTTTGTGGCTGAAAATTTAGTTTGTCTACCTTAAAATGAGAACGGGAAGGGTTTTACTAGCGGATTAGTTCCCCAGTTCCCTGGAGGATGTGTAAATGGCATCCTTTGAGTGCATCAGCCACCTCCATTTGCTGAAATACAGCTTGGTTTTCCCTCTCCTCTTTAGGGTGGTCGTCTGTGCATGTCAGCTGCTGTGGCTTTCTCTCCAGAGCATCACAGGGGTGCAGTATCCCCTCTGCCTGCAAAGGAAAGGAGCAGCACGCCTGCAAAATGCGAATTTGTGACGGACAAACCCTGCATTTACTTTTGCCTTTGGTGCGAATACGGTGAACGCCCTCCTCTTACTGCAACGGAGCAGCAGATGAGGATCCAACCCCCCCTGCCCAGGTCTGTATCTTGATACCAGGGAGCTTATGAGAAGTATAAATGCATTCCCGAGGGTCCTGACGCCTGCTGATTCATAAAGGCCCCGTGGAAGTTTTCTCGTGGAGCTGGTTAGTCATCTGGATTTGCAATTCAGTTCAAAATTAAAATTGTGTGCCAGTTACTGGGAAGGAAGGATCTTTCAGATAATAAATCTCAGGGCAAAGCTGGAGTGGGCAGGGGAAAACCGTCTCAAAGTTTAATTTCAGATAATTTTCTACATTTATGTGCTGCGTCAGCAGCTTTGGGTGAATCTAGGGCAACCATGTCAGAGCTGGAAAAAGAAACAAGAGTCCCCTGTCAAATTCGTTTCTCATTGCTGTAGATGAGACACAAACTGAACGTGGAACTCCTGGAGCCTGCCCGGGCCCTTTTCCAGGGGGGTTCCTGCGTGAGCCTCTGATAAAATGCCGTCTCGCACGCCTGAGGATCACGTTTTGCCTCGTCCGTGGCTTCGCAGCGTGGACAGCGTTGGGCTCGCCCATGCCCGAGGACACCCAAACCTTTCTGCCAGGTCCTTGTGTGTCTGACCTGAAACTTGACGTTACTGAACTCCAGCGTCACGTCCATCACTCCGGCTCACCCGGCCTCCTCCACGCCTTCCGACCAGGACAGCGCTGCTGCACAGCTCTCTGCGATCACCAGATTTCGGTAGAAATCTCCAGCTCGGTGTGCCCAAGCCACTCACAAAAACAGCAACTTTCCATTGCTTCCTTGGAAACGCATCTTTTCTAATATTGCCACCCGCAGGTCATAGAATCGTTTAGGGTGGAAGAGACCTCTACAGTCATTGAGTCCGACCGATTTACTTTCCTGCATCCTAAAATACTCTTGATTTCCCCCCATCCTTACAACTGTAGCCCTCTGGATGCCCCAGCGTGTGGCAGCACGGACCTCCAGAGGAGGCTGCCATTTCGAAGTGGGGAGCATTCAGATCCCCCCTGGGGCTGTAGATGCGTAGGAGATGTTTATCTGTGGTGGTGCGAGCCGGCAGTGGTCCCGTAAACCCAAAGAGGAGCTTTCAGGTCAGAGGTGGTTGGGCTGGAGCGGTGCTTTTAAGATCCTAATGGGAAATGTGCCACTTGCGTTCTCACTCAAAGCTCATCTTACCTGGCACAGGATATGACAGAGATCCACGAAAGGGTAATTTTCTTGCTTTTCCACATGATTACACTTCCCATTCAGGTCCATTTATTCACACTCTCCCTGGACAGCGTGTGACAAAACCACCAGATAAAAATACCCCTCGTAAGAGCTTATAAGTCACCAGCCGAGCGCCTCAGATCTGTTTTCTGACATGTCACTAACACCACCCTTCTGCTAACGTTTTAGAGCTCTAATGGGATCCGTCTTCTGCATGAAGAGCCACAGCGGAGCTCTCCGTGCTGCGACGACAGGCTGGAAATCACCTTGGCTGGGCTTACTTCCTTCTCTTGGCCAGCAGCACATCCCTGAGAGGAGAATACCCCCTCCTCGTCTTGCAGCGAGAGGGAAGGGCGCCCTGGGAAACCCATTTTGTGCTTGAACAAAGTGGTGATGCAGGTTAATTTAATAGATTCGGGGAAGCAATGGTTATTCTGAGGATTCAGGGCTGGCTCTCAAAGGTGAGGGACTCCACTTGCTCAGCTTTCTGTCCCTGCTGCATGGGAGTGGGGAACGATGGAGGCATCGTCACAATGTTGGGTACCAACAAGGATGGGACCCATGGGAGCAGGACTTCATCAAGGGCAGCTGGTGGGGGACTCCTTAGCTGAACCTCCAGCTTTGCCTCTTGCTTCTGGAGGAGATCCCCAACCCCTGGGTGGAAGGGGCATCTCCAGCACGGTGGAGAGATGTGGCCGAAAGCTCAGCTTGTAAACACATCCTTGGTGGGGACGGTGTCTCCCTTTCTCAACAAAGTGGGAGATGGGACCTGCCTGTCTGTGAGATGCATCCCAAGGAGGAAAAAAATGCAGGTTTGGGTGTTTTGTCAAATTGTGTTCTTTTCTGATGGTTCTTTACATGTGCTGGGTCTTTTCTTGGACTATTAGTGCCACGTTTCCAATCCCATGCTGAATGTTAGGCTGGACAGGCAGTGACGGGAGCTCACTCTCTGTCTGTGGAAGGACCAGCGCGCTCTTCAGAGAACTATCTTCCGCTCCAGACAGGTAAGAGGTGGAGATTACCCAGACAAAATCCTGGTGGAAAATCAGATGTGGGAGCACCAGCTTGTAGAAACACCCACATTTCTGTGCTTTGCCCAGCTGACCTCCCAAGCACCCTTCAGTAATAAAGTCCCTGAAACGATGAGATGTCCAATCACTGGGAGTCACTACATGCCCACAAACCATGCTTGGCCACGGCAAAGCCAGGCATGGGAGCCATGAGCGTGTAGGGGAAGCAGCGTCTGTACGGTACGACCTTCCCCAGGCACTCGGGGCCAGGCACAGGTACGAAATAACCAGGCACTCAGCCCATCCTGTAACACCTAACACAGTCTTGTGGCTTTTTGGCGTCCGTTGGCTCCAGGGAAGGTGTGAAGCTGCTCAAATGACCATGCATTGCTTAGGCTGGAGCGAGTAAGCAGATGCCTTCCCTTGAATAATTGAAGACTGTGTGTTTACCTGTGCTGATGCACTCATTTGCCACTTGTGTGTTGTAGGTGTGTTCTTGGTGATGAGCATCAGACAGCCCCGACGTGGTCCTTGGACTCCTCTTGTACAACGAAAGCCATGCCACCACCTCAGGCCCTGGCACTCGATGCCTAGGATGTGATTAATCACAGAATCACACACAATCCCAGCATGGTAGGAGTTGGAAGGGACCTCTGTGGGTCATCTACTCAAACCCTCCTGCCCAAGCAGGGTCACCCAGAGCAGGCTGCACAGCACCGCATCCAGGCGGGGCTTGAATATCCCCAGAGAAGGAGACTCCACAGCCTCCCTGGGCAGCCTGGGCCAGGGCTCCGTCACCCTCAGAGGCAAGAAGTTCTTCCTCATGCTCAGCTGGAACTTGCTCTGCTTCAGTTTGTGCCCGTTGCCCCTTGTCCTGTCACTGGGCACCACTGGAAAGAGGCCGCCGAGCAGTGTGCTGCCCCTTCACTGCTGGGGGAGATACAAAACTGGTCTCAATATTGTCCTTCACTCAGCTGGCTTTCTTTTTTCCGTCTTGTTTTCATCAGGCAGGGGGGGTTCCCCCTAGGTTTGAATACCACTGTCCCCCGGCGAGGTTGGGAGATGGGTGAAGGTCACCTTTGGGGTAACCCAGGGCAGACTCAAGCCATTAGGAAACAACGGTGGGAAGGTGAAGAGCACGCTTCGTGTTGAAGACACCCAGAGCAAAAGATGAAACACAGTCAGTAAATCCTAACGAGAAGAGGGATGACTTTGAAAGGCAGCTCACAGCATGTTTCGGACAAGACGTGGCGAGTTGAAAATGCTGTTTAGTTCATCTCCTCCACCGCAAAAGGAGGATGAGGCCCTGGTTGCACACCTGAGCATCTTCCACACCTCCTGAGAGCATCTGAGGACCTTTTCTGTGGCTGGGATGTAGCTAAAACATAGTGTCAGGCCATTCAAAACCCCGTCCCACTGGGAGCTGCGGAACCACTGGCTCCTTGCTCAACCTCTCCTTCCTCCAGCTGCTTGCTAAGAGGGTGAATTAGGGCAGTCTTTAGAGCAGTCCCACCTGGGCATGGCACAAGGCAGGGAGCATGCTTTCCAGGAGGGTCTGAGCTCCCTGCCAGCCAAAAAAAGTGTTATTATAATGCTTTGTACCCCGGTAAGCACCACACTCTACGGACAAGTATTCGGAGGGGTGATGCTGGGCTCCCTCATCCTCCAGTGGCCCAACTGAGGTCTTGCCCTGGACTGGCACTCCCAGCACGTGCAGGAGTATGGCAAAACTCTAAAACGCTCAGAAAAGTTCTCAAAAATGCTTCAAGCTTGGCTTTGCACCCGCATACTCCCCTTCCCCGTGCCCCAGGGAGGAATCCCCTTAACTCCTGGTGCTCCAGGCTCAGCCTGACCCGCTCCCAGCCCCACGGAAAGACGGGGGGTGTGGGTGCAGGTGAGGGCTCTCAGCAGCGCCTGGTCTGAAAAGGAGGTAACCCTGACGATTTTTAATGCAATTTGGCCACCAATGCATTAGCTGGGAAAGCCCTGGCTGGAAGCAGCCGGTGGGAAGGCACTAGATGGCACCAGAGCCGGAGGATACGGGCTCCGGGCTGCCATCACACCCTCCCCAGAAGCGGGGAAAGTGCCCCCCAAAAACAGGCAGAAAAGGCTTGTGGATGTGGAAAGACCAAATTTCCTCATTTTCCGAACCGTGCTGGGCTCCGTCGCCTTGGCCAGACCCTGCCCCGTGCAGCCAGCATCCGTCCCACGGCAGGGAAACGGCCCCGGGGAGAAGAGAAGAAGTGGAATCCTCTGGACGTAACGCCGAAATTAGATTGCCCAGCCGTCATTTCAAGGTAATTAACAACCGACGGGTCCGACGGAGGGTCGCTTCTCCGGGCGTCAAGCCCGGGATCGGGGAATGTGGACAGCGGCCGTCGACGTCGCCTTGTTTTTTCGCTGGTGCAAAGCCGGCTTGAGAGCGAGGAGCGGATTTCACAAACAAAACATCGCAGCGCCCTTGATTAGCGGCGGAAATTGTGGTGTTTTACAGCCCAGCGTGTTGCCAGGAGAGGGATTTTCCTTTTGCCCCAACTCTTAGGGTTGGACTGGGTGACCCACAGAGGTCCCTTCCAACCCCCACCATTCTGTGATTCTGTGACTCTCCCGTCGGCCGCGGCTGGATCCCAAAGCCGGGATGCCGGGGCGGGGAGAACCACCGAGGAAAACTCACCGAAACCTCTGCTCCCCCGAAACACGGGCAGGACGGAGGGGAAAAGGTGAATTTGGGGCAGTTCTTCTTCAAACGGGGCGATGTGGAATATCCTGAAGCCCGATCCCTGCAGGGAGGCACCGGGTCGACGTCGAGGATGTGCGCTTAGAGGTGTAAATCTGAAGGAAGCATTTAATCAGCCCCCGTACCACCCCCCCTCAACCCGCCGCAGCGAAACGTCGCCAGCTCCCATTCTGCAACGACCACCACATGCCAGGGAAATGGCTTTATTTCGCAGGCCGCCGCGTCCCGCGCGAACGGAGAGGGAAATTCCTCGACCCGAAACAGCTCGATGCTCTCCAAACGATGAGAAGGAGGGGCATGGCGAGCTGCTGTCCCCCCTTGGCTGCGGTGAATTGCCGTCCCCCTTGAACGATCTCGGGAGGGCGGTGGGTGGGCGCGGGGTCCCGTGAGGTCCCGGACATCCCCGCTCTCGGGGGAAGCGGAGAATCCGCCTCCTGCTCACCTCCGGAGAAAGTCCCGGGCTGCGCGTCTGAAACCTGCTCCGGCAAAACAGGAGCGCGGCGTTTTCCTTCTCGCCTAGCCCCAATGGCTGCTCTCTGGATGTGGCGTTTTCACCCGTTTTCTTGCCTTCTCCCCGTAAAACCGGAAAATTGAAATGCTGAAATGCTTCATCCTCATTTCAAGCCAATGGAGAATGACCTTCTCTACCTTGCCCCTGTTGTTTTTTGGAGAAAAGCGAGAAAGAAAGGGGGTAAAAGGCAGATGAGAAAAAAATATCGGGAGAGAGAAAATAAAAGAGCAAACTAAGCACAGATTAAACGTTGGTGTAAATAAATCTCAGACAAAGTCCCTTCACCAGCCAGGAGCCCCACACTTTCCGGCTCCCCACCGGGGTTTGAGTCGCTGTCTCTCCCAGGCACGTTACGACGCGTTGGTGTTTGCTGGAGAGACTTCTCCTCCCTTTTCACCCTTTCTCTATCCACTCTTCGTTTTGCCTTTAATTTTTTTCCACCTTCACTTTTCCCTGTAGGTTCTCCTCATCAGTGCTGGTTTCCCAAGCCCATGAGGCTTTTTGTCTCCCCCATCCTCTAAGACCTGAGCCCCACAAAACCCCAGAACTGTTCTTCTTAATGGGGTCTGTAAGACCCACCACCCTTGCCCTAGAAGCACCACGAAAGATCCAGCCATGGCCACGCCATGGTTCTATCACCACGGACGCCAAGACGTGCTCCCGAGGAAACTGCTATCCAAAACGTAGCTGAAGATTGGAAAATAGTGAACGGCCCAGACCATTGTCTAGCAAAGAAGTAGCGTCGTCCACATGCTTCATCCCTACCAGGAGTGCGGCACCAGACCTTACCATGTTGTCAATCCCTTTGCCCATCACCCTGCAAACCGGTAAAATGGCGGCTGGGCGTGAGAGACGTCCACCTTCAGCAAACTCTGGCTTCAAAACTGCTGGAAAAAAAAATCCTTCACTGTGGCTTTTCTGCTGTCCCGTCAGAGGTTGGCAAAAAAAACCCCCACAAGCTTGAAGGATGTTGGCTCATTGGTTTCTGAGCCATTCAGTCCCGTCCTGACTTCTGGAGGGGTTTCACTTTTCTCAGTTTTAGAATCACAGAATCATAGAACAGTTTGGGTTGGAAAGGACCTTAAATATCATCTGGTTCCAATCCTCCTGCCATCAGCAGGGATATCTTCCACCAGACCAGGCTGCTCAGAGCTCCATCCAACCTGGCCTTGAACCCTGCCAGGGAGGGGGCAGCCACAGCTTCTCTGGGCAACCTGGGCCAGGGCCTCACCACCCTCATGGAGA
>Ga0065711_1035336_pt1 | contig 22462 bp, 19 predicted proteins | sample Hoacrofraction12_FD_59098 | JGI IMG/M metagenome (GOLD analysis project Ga0065711, IMG submission 59098) | Hoatzin crop microbial communities from Cojedes, Venezuela - Epithelial fraction 12 v2 (version 2) | ecosystem: Host-associated > Birds > Digestive system > Esophagus > Crop | place... | reverse complement strand
GAGTCTCCTTCTCTGGAGATATTCCAGACCCGCCCGGACGCGGTGCTGTGCAGCCTGCTCTGGGTGACCCTGCTTGGGCAGGGGGGTTGGACGAGATGACCCACAGAGATCCCTTCCAACCCCGACCATTCTGTGATTCTGTCACTGTCTGCCACAACGATTCCGCTTTCCCGTACGGCTGGGGAAGGGGCTGACCGCACCTCTCCCAGCACAACGCTGCTTTGCATCCTCAAATGTACAACAGCGTTTTCTGATCTCTGCGCTGTCGATTCTGAAAGTGTTTTACACCCCATAAATTCCACAATGTGCCAAAGTAAAGATCTACAAACCGTCATCATTTAAGATGATATACGTTTAATTTCATCCAATAAAGCTGCTAGCACTTACTACAGCGCCTTTCCCAGAAAACAACTCAGTGTCATCTTAACAGCACGTCTCCTGCCGGCAGCTGTCATGCAGCACGGAGCCAGGGCCAAATCCGATCACGGGGAAACACAAACTCTGTCAAGGCCGTTGAGCCACAGCTGCTGACGCTGAGCCTGACCCAGCGCAGGCAGCGCTGGATCCGCGCGGCTCCGGACAGGCTGCCCTGCGGAACAAAGCAAAGTCAGAAGGGTCTGAGGCAAATGTCTAAGCCAGGCGGGTTTTTTTGTTTTGTTTTGTTTTCATCCGAGTGAATTAGCATGCTGACAGCTCACGGTGTCTTCCGAGCTTACGCTGTCAGCCTGCTCGCTACCTTGTCTGAAGCAGGTAGAAAAACTCGGGTACAAGCGGTATTAGGACCTTTCATCTTTAAAACTTGAAAGGCGCTCCGGTTTTCCGTTTCCCCCAGATGCCTTGTTATGATTTCTAGCTGCTGTCCTCGCGACTGGTGGTCTCTGTGTGGCGAGGACATCAGGTTTCTCTTCCAGGAGATGATGCGGAGGCTGCAAAACCCACGCCCTGTGCCAGCACACGGCAGCACAGACTCGGGCTGCAGAAAAGCCAAGACACACACGCTCCAGCCCTGTGGACCCCTAAAAGCCTCCCAACATCCAGGACCTACGTAGGAGACAGATCCTCGGTCCCAGGCTCGCCACATAAACAACCAGCAGGAAGGAGGTAGGACCGCCGGACATGCAAGCCTACGGGTACAGGCATCAGGAGCAGGGAAGAGCTGAGCTGCATGGGCTACCAGGCCAGCAGCAAACGCTGCTATAGCTGTAATAAAGGGAAAAAAAAAAGAGCCTGCACCCTGATGTATGAATGAACAGCACCGATGCCTGAATGCGTAATGAAATAGAGCACAAAATCCACGCGACGTGTCCTCGTGTCTGTCACTGCCTGAGCTAGCTCGTGCAGCACCCCTGACTCTCTACCAGCACATCCCAATGGGAAATGCTGGCACGGACCCCACTCTGGTGCAGGAAGGCACAAATCACCTGCCAGCCGCTGCCCTCCCGCAGCTCCCAGTCCGCTGAGCAGAAGGTCTTTGCGTGCCCTAGCCCAGAGGAATAAAAAGCAAAACGGTGCTAAACATCTTCTAGACCCTACTAACCACGGGCACAGGCGTGTATTTGCCCACCCCATCCTACTGCGCTGCGACCTTGCCCTCCTCCTTTGCCTAAGTAGCCATTTTATGCCATTTCCCTCGGGCAAACCCCTCCTTCCAGCACGCTTCTGTACCTTTCCAGCCTAACTTGCAGCCAAATTTCTTTCCATAAATTCACTAAACTGTAGATTACAGTAAAACGTTTCCTTTGCTGGCTAATGTCTCCCGTGTGTTGGAGTATTTAAAGCCACCTGGACGCGTGCTTTGCTATCTCTCCTCAGCATGCGCAGCAAAGTCCCTGCGCAGGGTTTTCGGTGCACAAGAGTCTAGCGTGGAAAGAAGCTAAACAGAGAAATGCTGTCACCAAAGAGGTGGGGAAAAAAAAAAAAAGAAAGAAAGAAGAGAAAAGCTGACAAGAAGAAAAACCGACACTGGAGAAATGCCAGCCTTGTACAGTCAATCTTCGAGCTGGCAGTAGAAATGCCATTAAATGTGAAAGGAAGAGGGTCTCTGATGACAGACGTGTGCACAGGCTTAACACAGGGTCGATTAAAAAATAAACAACAATAAGAAAGTCACATTTCTCCCCACTTAGTGTTAGTAACCATCTATTGCAATTCACAGGCACGAATGTGCAGAAGTTTATAACGTGCAGTCTAAGAGAGCCCTCTCCCACCGCCACGGATCAGAACAGACACGTAAAACCAGCCAGCCTCATACACTTGGTTTACTGCAACTTTAGCTTTTTTTTTGCCTCTCTAGCACAAATCTTTCTCTTGGCACCAAACTCAAAGAAAACTTTTTGCAAAAGCGGGTCCAGTGTTGACGGGTTCGGTAGCTCTGGGCAGTGCCAGGGAGCAGCGGTGCTCCTCCACCACGAGCATCCCACGGGTGCTTCACCCTCAGCCCAGCTCCGTCCACGGCAACAGCCCAGTGATGGATCCATGGGTGCTGGAGAGTCCTAAGAGAGCACCCGAGCGCGTGCGTCTCTGCCCAAGCTCTTCACCTCTAGGGGAAAAAGCAGAGCTTGTTCATTTTGCCAGACAGTTGGCAGAAACATTCTTTATTTATTGGTATCACTTTATGCAGCTGGACTTCTAAAATTTCCTCTGCTGCAGAAAGGGGAACCGTTTTCAAAAAGCCCATTCAAACAAATTCAATTTTAGGGTCTTTTCCTGATGATTATGACACACAACCTTTTTTTTAGAAATACCCATATGAACTAAGATCTTAAACTGTTAAAAGCAATGTGGACTCATTAAATTATTTCAAAAAAATGGGACTGGAAAACTAAGCTTTTAAATACTAGATATACAAAAGTACTTAGAAGTCGAAGGATGCAGATAGTCACCTAGCAGGGTTTTTATTCTGAGTGCATCTGTCAGTGTTTAAATATCTATGAAAACTGGCCCTCCGCCACGTTTTAGAAACAGGAATAAGCAGCAAGATCTTTAAAGGAGTTTAGACGACCAACTCCCATACATTTTGCCTATGGCTCCTAAATCATTGTGTGGGTTTCAAATGTTTATCTTCCAGCTAAACGGTATCAGTTGTCTGAAAACCATAAATGCAACAAATATCTGCCACGGTAAATTACCCAACCAGTACAGCTAGCGCCCAGCCGCATGATGAAGTTGCCATGGATTAACAAGCAACTACATTTCACCAAGCTGACTGTACCAACACTTTTAGCCCAATGCAAATTAAGAAGAATGCGTTAGCATAAACATATTTCACTGGGGTACGAGCCTGTATTTGTCACGGGCAGAGGACACGGGCAATCAGTTATCCCGGCTCAGCGGAGCCACGTTAACTCTCCAGGACTTCGCTCGGGAGCTCTAACAACTACATCAGTGGGATCCAGAAACCAGAAAGCTACACCCAAGAGTCGGCAAATTCTTTCCAGAGACCAAGGAACAGTCAGCACCGGTGCCTAATATCGGGCTCGGCGAAAGGCAGAGGAGAGATCGGCGATGCTCTTGCCGTTTGGCAGCAGCCCGGCGCAGGCAGCTCCTCCCCAAAGCCCCGCCAGCGGCGAGAGCGGCTTCACAGCTGGACGGGGAAGGAGTCGATATCGTACGTTAAAGAAACCAGAGCAGCCTGGTAATAACGTGCTAAAAATAATTGAGTAAGCACATAGCTTATAAAACTCCAAACTCCCTGCCAAGTCTTACCGGAGTAGGACACGCGTTCCTCCCCCTTCCCAGGCATCTAAAGAGATATCGCAGAGGATTAAAAAAAAATAGGTGACACAAATTTCCATGTGGGAGGAGAAAAAAAAAATCCCCTATAGATTCCCCCTGTGTTTTTCTCAAAAGCAGCTGGCGCCGGCCGCTGCGAGGGAAAGGAGGTCTTCCATGGTACTGCAATGCTTTTGTTCCTGTTCCACTGTGTCAATATTATGTCTTTGATTCATTTATTGCAGCTGGTATAAAAGCCCAGCTTCTGACCTTAGCAGACAAGGGTGACCACATTATTCTCACGTTGCTTTCTGCACAGACCTTTATAAACGAGGGACAAGCGTTTCTGGAGACACTTCTTTTCTTGCTTTGTTTTTCTCTTCATCTTAAACAAAAGACATTCTTGACAAAATATACTTGTATAGTTTTTGTCAACAGAGAGCTATAGTTAGAGCTGGCTGGGCAATAAAAAATTGGGTTCTTCAAAAAATATTCACACTTTAATAACTGCTCTGATTCTGCACAAGGATGGGAAGAGGCTGAAAGAGCCCAATGCCCAGCAGCTCCCACCCGGCGCGAAGGTGAAGGCCACGGTTCATGTCCCCAGCCCGACGAGCAGACACACACGGAGCTCCATGAAACCGCTCCCCCTTCCAGGGCACGGATCCAGAATTGCTCTACCACATCATTACCTCCCGATGCCCCCAGCTCCCCCATTCCCCACAATCAATTACTAACACAGGGCAAGACCACCCCAGTGGTGCAGAGTCCAGCCCGCAAGGGCAGCGAGGTGGGAGCAGGACAATCCGCTGCCTTCACAAAAAAATTATTTGGACTTATGAGTTGACTCCTGGTCCTCCCTTCACCTTCCCCCTTTTCCCTACAAATCTCATCAACGCGGTTCCGAGCAGCTGTGGGTGCAACAGTGATCCCAAAACACAAAGAAACAGTCAACTGGATGAACTGATAGCAGAGCCAAGAACACACGTCCCAGGGAGGAAGCGCATCTCATCACATGTTATCCAAGTAGTGCAGGGGAAAAGCCAAAGTTTTTAAGTCAAACTTCAGCTTGGAAGTAATTCCAAGTACAGTTCAGGCAACATGAAAATAGAGAGAAAACATAAACAAACAAAAAAAACCCCACCACCAACAGAAGAAAGCTTTTGTTTTGGGAAAGAGAGGGATTTTAAACCAAGAGACAGTTAGTTAGTGTCCATTCTGGAAACATCTCAAAAATGCCCAGAGGCAAAACAAACAAAACCAATTCTTTGCCGGCATCTGGGACACTTGGATGCTACTTGCCCTGGGTACTTAATTTAATATAAAACAAATCACCCTGGAGCAACAAACAGAAAATTTGCTAGTAAACAAGACAGCTCTAATTATTTAACAGTGGATTCCAGAATAATTAAGCCACAGTATCCAGAGCAGCTAAAAGCTAATTATATAAGCAAGTATCCAAAATATTTCAGCTATCTTTTGTAAAACAGAAAAAACCAGGCTGTTTAATTTCAAGACCAAAGAGTAGCCAGCATCTCCAAAGACAATCCTTCAGGGTGATGCATCTTTGCCTCTCCCAGTGGCTGGCTGGGACTTGGACCCCTTTCCCCATCGGAGCAGCCCGTCTCCCTCCCAGCACGCTGCTGGCAGCTCCGGGGACTCTGCTCCCAGTTCCCTGCCCTCACTTTCTCCCTGGGATGCCGCCAGGTCTGCTGTGCCACACCAGCAATTCGTTCCCCTGCCCAAACACCCACCCCGCTGCTCGTGTCGGGTCCAGGCTCGGAGGCAGAGGGCTCAGCATGGGCACAGCCATCCCTGCCTGGGGCTGCAGGAAGCTACAGGGGTTTTGGACTTCACGGGTAGGGGATGGAGGAGTTGGCACCAGGAGGGACAGAACAGCCTTTAGGCAGGCACCTGGGAGGGCTGGCGACTCATCTGCAGGGCAGAGAGCTGGGAGGCAGCGTCACGGCATCAGGCAATTTTGGCAGCTCAAGGGAGAGACTTGAAACACGCCAGGAACATGCTAGGTGCCAGGAAAGGTCGAGGCTGCCGCCTGTGCTCCAGGGTAAAGCAGCCATTTCTCTTGCTGCGGGGCAGCATGGCACTCAGCAACATAAAGCTCCCAAAGATGCCAGAATCGAGGGCTGGTTTATGAGATTGAGCTCCATTTGGTACCATAGGGTCTTATCACCCTGCCACGCGGGTAACGCTAAATGTCGTGCGCTCATGAGAAAATTGCAGGCAGAGCATGTAGGGGCAACGCTTCACCCTCACCGAGCAGCTGGGACCTACCTGTAACTCAGCTGGGGTTGGGTGCCTGAACCTCAACGAGCATTTGGGACCCAGTTCCTCAACTGTAACACAACACACGCACCCCTCCACCGCCTCCAATTTCAATTTCTGCCCCAATCTTGACTGAACAGCTAACGACACCGGTTTCGTGTTCACGTCACCGTCAGGACATCGCTGCGGGCCTCAGAGCCGTGGGTGGGAACAGCGCAGCTCTCGGAAACGCAGCCCCTCGGGGGCAAAGCGGCTGCTGCCGAGAGCATCTGGCTCCACGTCCCCACCTCTTCCCGCGTCCCGCTGAGCAGTAGCCATCGCAGCAGCCCTGCAGATGTTTTGAGGTACCTGGGCCCCATGCCAAATCCACATGCTGACCTTTGAACAACAGCTATTTTTCCGTGACCGTGCTCAGAGCATCAGCCTCCGCTGAAACCATCAGTCTCAGAAGCGATGATTCAGTCTCTGTTTCCCTTCAGACTTCATCATTACAAGGTCATCAAGCACAGCATGGCTTAAAACGCACATAAAGCAGTCACCAGAGTTCTTACAAATACCAAGCAGTTTCGATATCTTTCCGCAATACTTCAATCTGGCTGCTGATTAACTCTCGCTTTATATTTAACTCCCTTTGCCAAAAGAATGTCTGAGGGGGTGTATGAAAGCTGAACAACACGGCTATAATTACAGTCAAATGGATGTTGCATGGGTAAAACAGGATGGCTGCAGAAAGACCGACGGGTGAAATCAAATATTGGAGAAAAATATTAAAAAGATAAAATGAATTAAGCCCCCAGATTATGAGGATTTTACGTAAACACTTTACAATTTCTTTAAATTTGCCTCCTGGCTTTAGACTGCCTTGTTCAGGTTTTTGTCTGTTACTGAGAGGTAGAAACATGCTTGAAAATAACACCGAGTTCCCTACCCAAAGGCATGCGTCAGAGGACAGGGGCATTAGAGAAATGCAAGGTATTCCATGGCTCAAACTCACATTATGGCAGTAGGCAGCGCAACTGTGTGGCCGATTTCACAGGTTCCCCTGCGCCAAAGGAAAGCCACCAAGGGTTGTCATCACCTCCTCTCCTCTGTTTGCTTCTGCCCGTATCTGCACTTTGACCAAACTTTCTGCCAAAACCCGTCCCTTCTTCCCTCTCCTTTTCTAAACTCTTGCTTTGGATCACTGCAACCTGCTCCTGTCAAAGCTCCCAGCTTTTCATCTCCCCTTCGCATAGAATGGGTTGGAAGGGACCTTAAAGATCATCTGGTTCCAACCCCCTGCCATGGGCAGACACACCTTCCACTAGACCAGGCTGATCAAAAGCCCCATCCAACCCGGCCTCGAACACTGCCCTTCCAGGAGCATATGCCAAGCAGAGCAGCCAAAATACCTTTTGTTCTTCTCCTGGAGTTGAGCCCCTTTTTGAGCCAGTTTTAAACTCTCTTCACAACGCGCAGTGCAGAAGAGCTGACGTGGCAGATCCTACGTGCCCACTGCTCTTCCCACAACATACGGAGTTTTCTCCCACCCCTGCCCCACACCCCGCATCCCCACGAGACCACTGCTGCACTGCAACGACCCAGCTCTGCACCTCTCGGCTTTGCTCTCGGTGTGCCCAGTGACCTCCAGCCCTTCCCTTGGACCCTGTCTCACCTCTCAGGCCATGCCTACAGCTGCTCCCGCTCCCGAGCCAACAAAACATCTGTATCCATGGTCTGTCCACGGCTCTGTGCGGACCAGTGTAACGGCCAGTTCCCGGCTACTCAAGGGTTGGAGGCATCGCTTCTCTTCGGCTGGGTGGTTCAGGGCTGCGACACGTTGTTGTGCCGAGCTTATTTTAGCTATCCACGTCCCTGCTGGAAACTCGCTTGTTCAGGCTGACTTACTTATTATTTGAGTTGTTAATTTTACAGTTTTGTTAAGTGACTCTGAATGAATGCCATTAAAGCACGCGGTAGTTTAGCTGATTGAATGATGGATTTTACACAGTCGTTGTCTTCCTGCACTCCTAAGTACTTTTATTTGCGATTAACAAACCTCAGCATTTTGCTATTCCACTTCATGGCTCCCTGCCTCATTTTCAGCTTCTCTTTTTCACGTGTTCTTTAAGGGGCAAAGATCCTGTTCAGCCATCTCTAAATGAAAAGCCACAAGAAAAAAAAGAAAAAAAACCCCAGCAATGTATAAGAGATCAGAAGTGTACACACACAGACTTCTAGGAGTTGGGGAGGATGCAGGCTGCGACTGCTCCTTCCTTCATCAAACTTTGCATCTAGAAAATGTGTGGGTTTTATCTGCTCTTCACAGAGAAAAGAAGGCTGAAGCTCAAGAAGGCTTTTTTTCTTTTCCAGTGTACTATTTGGGATTATTTTTATTCTAGTTTGTGGCTTCCTGGGGTTTCCAGACCTGGTGGGAGAGATGGAGACAGTAACCACTGCTCCAGCTTCATCCCTTATCAGCCTGGAGTTTTGTGTTTTTGTGAAATATAAGCCAGGGGCAAATGAAGAAACCAACCACAAACCAAACAAACCTTTAGGTATGATACTCCAAATTGTTTTTTCCATTTTCAGTAAGACACAGTTTACTTGGGTAAATATTATATAAAGCTGTTATTACAGAGCACCAAAGATCCCAAGTTGTATATAACATTTAAAGTGTCTTGCTAAAACTAAATACAACTGGAAGATAAGGTTCAAGAACAAACAAAAAAATATCACGGGTTTTTGTTAACTTATCATTGATATAAACAAAAGATCAGGGAAAGTAAAACATACAAGTTATTAGCAAAGCGGTTTTCAGAAACAAATATCCAAAAGCTTTTCTCATTCCATGAAAATGTGACGTTTTGGAGACTTTCTTCCTGAAATTGGACAAAAAATTCAAAATCTTGACATTCAGCATAACTCAGCTGCAATGTTCCATCTAGATTATTGCTGGGATTATTATTTTTTAATTCTCTTAATAAAAATAAAACAAATTCAGTCCCTATTCCATTTTTAAAGACAAAGTTACTTTGATCCAAAAAATGTATTGCAGAACAAAAAAGGTATGCCAAGCCCTGAGCCTGAGGCACACAGAAGATGCAGCGAGCTTTTGGCAAGATGAAAGTACAGCGGAGAAGGAGCGCTTGCCTTCAGAAATCCTTAAAATAGACGAGGCACATGATGATATCCCATAAAGAAATGAAAGATTGGAGGGCTGTGTGATTGCCTGTTTGGAGAGTGTAGGAAGTCATCAAAAGTTTTATAGACATTACAAAACTTTATACTGCTTACCCAAAAAAAAAAAAAAGGAGCATTGTGAAAAAATTTGCCCTCAAGTCCTCAAAGAACTCAGGGGTAGAACAAGCTGGTACTCTCGGACTCAGACAAATAAGATGCTTTATATTGCTTTTCAATTATTTTAGGCTGAGGATCACAATGGAGGAAAGGGAAAACATCAAGCAGAGACATGAGCAGAGGACTGGGGATAGTGGAAGGTGCATTTCCAAATCACTGCACATGGCTCCACCACAAGCCTCCGTGCCTCAACGCCCAAACCCCACAGCCGAAGCCCTCCTTACCCGCTGCAGATTTACAGCAGCGACAGGGTTTGGTCCGGGGAGGGGAAAGGGACGCTGGGCAGAAAGATCACACAGCTACCGGCGCGCGGCTGGGTTTGTGGGGAGAGGCAGCATTGCCATTACTGGGCAGAAGATACAACTGGAGACAGCAGAGCCTCTGGGTGCCCAGCCCTGTGCTGGCTCCTTAGGGTCAAGAGCCAGAAGCTAAGCCCAACCCAGCCAATTAACTGGACTAACAGCACTGTAACGCCACAAGCAGCATCATCCGCAGCCACGAGGCTCCAGCCAGCATCAAGCCTCCCCCGAATCCAGAACACGACCGTAGCAGAGCATCCCTCGCCGGGCTGGACCCCGGACGGATGCGGCTACCCCGGGCGAGCGCCGCACAACACGCACTTAGCCACCCGGGTACTCCTGGGGCTCTGCAGCCCCGAGTTGCTCGCCCAAGAGAATACACAGGCCGTGTACAGGGACAGCTGGGAACCGAGAGCGGGACCTGCGGGAGCTGCTGCTAAGCCAGGAGGAAATGCTGAGCGGGGAAAAGGGTTGAAATGTTGGATGTGGAGTGCACGGAGCCAACTGCTTCATACAGGGTACGGCAGGTCTGAGCCAACTCCTCCCATCACGGAGCAAAGACCTTTCTTTAAAACATGAGAAGAGGGAGAGGGATCAGCAGCGTGTTACAGCAGAGGTGAGACAGGACCGTGGAGCTGCCTTCATCTAATAGCTCAGCAATTTAGTCTCCGTTCTCTCCTCTCTGCTGCTGGACTCTAAATACCTTCCGCTTCCCGAAAGACAGCCCTAGCTGCCAGCCTGCAGGCTGTGCTGAAGCTGTTTTGCTTTGTACAGGATAGCTGAAGATGTGTTGTGCCAGAGTGATTTTTTTTTTTTTAATTTTATTTTTTTTTTATCATCACGGTCGGGCCCCTCTTCAGAGCATTCATCCAGGAAAGCGGAGGCATGGGGTCCCAGTCCGTGCTCCAGTGCTTTTTTAAGTACATCAAACACTCATTAGGTAAGGTGAAATCAACAAATATTCACCAGGGCATGGACTAGAGAGGAGGAAGGAAATCAAACTATCAATTCAAAGCCCAAGAGGAGCATTTCTGAGCAAGGTATAAAGTCTTCTCTGGGAGAAAAGCAGCAGCACTGATGAAGAGGAAGAAAGGGAAGGCAGGAGATGTGATAAATTCTACAATTAACATAGGAAAGAGAAGAGTTTTGAAGAGATACGAAAGGGACAGCAAGGAGTGTGAGTGTGTTGGAGTGGAAAATGCGAGTAAGTAGAGATGAGGTGACAAGGTCAGCCGGAGTGAAAAGCATCTTGGCAGCTCCGTTGAGCGGGACAGGGGAGCTGACACAGTGGGGGTTTCAGAGAAGGGGTCACTGTCACCCAAACACAAGGCAAAAAGCAGGCTGCACAGATATGGGCAGAAAGAAAAGACCAGAGTTTCGGAGAAACGGTACCATTGGCATGGATAAACCAGGCATGGAAGTGGAAAGAAGCCAAGTTACCAAGCAGAGGTAAAGGAGGGCAGCATTCACGGACACAGCGGCACCGGACGCTGCAGTGGGACGTGGGATGCTCTTGCCTCTTCCCACACCCAACGACAAACCCAAAATGCACTGTGACGCCAGCATGTATCTTCTGACCAGCAGCAGCTCCAGAGGAGAGAGTTTAGTGCTTGTTATGTTAACTTTATGACAGTGTTAAGACAGCAAGAGAGAGGCTATACGTGGGATTAGGCTGATCCAGTTCTCACAGGTCCTCACGTCCAACAGACTGATAGTTTGAAGGCAAGCTGGCTTTCCTGGCAAACCTTTTAAAGTTTTGTTAGTCTAATCCTCTGCTGACAGAATCCCCTTCTATCTTCTGATTATACTCCTTCCCCCATAAGGACTCTGCACAAGTACAATCCTACCAGTAAGCCATAATACTAACAGCATGCATAACCCAGTACAGTATTGAACTGCTCCGTGACAGTAATTACTGCAACAATAAGGCTTCATCTAGTTGAACAAAATCTATGTATGTTCACCAGGAACAGAAGTTACAGCTGCTAGAAGTCGGATGCATAAAAGCAGCATTAGAAAAAAATGCAGATATGTGGAGGGGGAAAAAAACCAAAAAATCTATTGTTGCAAATTTAGCCACGTACCAATCTATTTTCGCCTCTAAGCTGAAACAGGTTTTTGTTTGGCGACTGACACATATTTGAGTCACAGCTGAGGGGAGAGAATAATACCCCCCTGCTGTCATATTGTTCCCAGTTGATTGTCCTCTTGATCTGTAGTGCTCGCGTTCGCAACGGGGAGCACATAGAGACAGAGAGAGGAAAAGGGCTTGGACAGACGGGAGAGATCTGCCGAAGAGAATAGTCAAAAATGCACAAAACGGCCTAATCAGCATAGTGAAAAACCGGGTGTTTGCAGGAGGGAAAAAAAAGGAAGAAAAAAGAAGAAAAAAAAGTATGAAAGGCTATTAAGTGAGATCTTTTTTACACAATAAGCAGTATGAAATTAAGTCTTCTATATCATGTGAACAAACAGCTCAGACAATCTTGCTATCTGAGGCTGCTTTTTTCCTCCCACAATCCAGCAACTCTGTTGACCTTTTCATGCTGAAGTCCATCCCTTGTACCGCCTCCGAGTCACTTCACGAAGCCCAGCACAGGCGGACACCCTCGCACAGCCCCGTGCACCCAGCCACGAGAACCACGGGTGGCTGCCCTGCTCAGCACCCACGGCCACGCACCCATCCGCAAAAGGAAAGGACGTAACAGGAGCGTGAACGTCCACAGCACTTCTTTCCAAGTACCGTCATTGGATAGCTTGGGTTGGAAGGGACCTTTGAAGGCCATCTAGTCCAACCCCCCAGCAGTGAGCAGGGACATCTTCAACTGGATCAGACTGCTCAGAGCACCGTCCAACCTGGCCGTGAATGTTTCCAGGGATGGGGCATCAACCACCTCTCTGCACAACCTGTGCCAGGGTTTCACCACCCTCAGTGTAAAACGTTTCTTCCCAATACCCAGTCTGAATCTCCCCTCTTTTCGTTTAAAACCATTACCCCTTGACCTATCAACATCAGTTCCTCCAGTGTAGAACGGCACCCTATGGCTCAGCGACCGCACTACCAAACACCTCTGCGAGAAGGTGTATTACTGCCCTCTTTTAGTTTAAAACCATTACCCCTCGTCCTATTGCAACAGGCCCTGCTAATAAGTTTGTCCCCATCTCTCTCATAAGCCCCCTCTAAGTACTGTCGGTGGAGACTGATCCTGGGTGGCCAAGCGCAACGGGCACAGTCTCACACCCCACTCCCACCCAAAGCCACAGGAAAATGTATTCCTGTGCACCCAGCGGTTGGCTGAAACAGCCAAACGTTGCACTTGACAGGGAGGCCAGGTGCAGAATCACAGATAATTAATGAAATGGTCTCCTCCTGTAATGGAGTCCCCTCTAGGGCGAGTGGTCTCGGCACAGCCAGGGGGTCCCACGCTCGAGGATGTAGCGCAGGTACCTGCGTGCAGCTGGGGCTCAGGCCAGGGCTGTGTCCCCCCTACAACCCATACACCTGATTTTCTTTGAAAAAACCCATTCTCTTCCAACGCCCTCAATAGCCCTACGGTGTAAGATGGATAGCCCCAAAAGTCACATGTAATCTACTGTTTCAGCCTGTCCCCAGCACAGCATGAAGCAAGGTCTTTTTGCCCTGTGCACAATAATACAATAAATAGCCTGTCATTGTGAATGCCATATCCTCAGCAGTTAGCAAAATAGAAACAAAAAACAGTCTGATTTTATCTCTTCAACTTCCTTAGTATATAAAAAAAAAAAGAAAAATATCTTATGTACATTTTAACTCCATATTTTCATAGCAATTCCAACACAAATAGTTTTAGTAACCAGGTAAGCATATTATTTCACAGCATTTATTAAAGCTCCTGAGCTGTGATTCTTTAGCAGGCACCCTGCAAGAGCTAGTTCTCCTTTCACTGGCCTGCAGTCTCTTTCTGTAAAACCCAAATTACTTTGCTGCTATCTATTCTAGGTGTCAAAACAGAACGTACAGTTTACAGACACCATCTGAAACAAGCTATTAAACAAAAATTACACAGAATCAGACTGTGACTACACAGAAAGCCTAAATCTGAGCAGTTCTCACTCAAAACGAGCACTTCTTTTTCTTTACATCATCCCATATTTGCTGTACATCAGCAGCCCTGGTACCATGACAGCCCTTCTGCCAGTCGCACGGTGTGCTCCTCACGTGGGAAAGCACCCACATGGTCCAGAACTACTTGGGATCCGCGTGCCAACCGGTTACCCATGGTCCAGTACTACAGCGAGAGTTTGTCTACTGAAGTGAGACACAGCTCCTGCGCTAAAGAGCTTTCCATTTAAGTTTGCAAGATAAATCAAAGTTCGACAAAAGCAAAATAAAAAAAGTAAGCCAGATTTTCCTGGTGCCATCAAGCTTAGCCGGGCTGTTCGGCGAGTCCCGCCGTGTTCTGCCCCAGCACTCCTGGGTGCACATGGCAACTGCCTTTGTCTTCGCAGCCAGCGATGCCTCTGAGCCACGTTCTTACAGTTTAGCTGTTTGTATAAAGGAATTGCTTTTTGAAATGCCCGGCATCCCTCTGGGATCCAGGCTGCCGATCCACTCGGACGGATCCTTGTCTGAGTGTGAGTTCGGGTTCGTGCCAGGGCTGCACTGCGGTCCTGCCGCAGCCCCGTGCCCCGCAGCCCCGCGGCTGTCAGCCCCGGGGACCTCCAACGCGTCAAAACCAGGTGAGTTCAAAAACACAAAATGTAAAATTCACGTTATCTGTGACAGACTGGGGCCGCTTTGACAAAAGTCCAGCCTTAATTACAACGTTTCAGTTCATCCTGGTCTCTGTAATGAGGAAGACTCATTAATATATACAGTCAGACTCAGGTTTCCCTACTTCGCAGCACATTGTAATCTTACGCTGATCCGTTACCTGCTGCGTAGATTCTCATTAAGTATGACATAGATATGTTACATTGCTGAGCTGGCTGTAAATTGAACTTGTCATAGTGAAGTGCATGTTTTCCAGTTCTTCATCTCTTTGGTTCCTGTTGCTATAGTGACCATCAGAAATCAGAGGAAAAAAGGCAAAGAGAAAGAAGATCCTTTTCCTGTTTAAATAGTACCTTCTCCCTATAACACAGGCAGTATTCTGTCGTTTCAGCTTTACTTGTTAGGATAACTGCACAACAGAACATAGCTCTTCCAGATTTCAGGGTCTCATCCAAATCTGCTCCAGCCAAAGGCAGTCTTTTCAATGGCTTCAAGGAGCTCTAGATCAGGCCCACACTGCCTCACAGACAAATTCAGTACAGATTTGCAGCACTTCTCAGTTCACGTTAGCTCAAAATCCCCAGTACAGGTAAATGCAGACGTCCTGCTTAGGACAGTGACTGATGCTATGAGCGGAACGGGACATACATACATATATATACATCCATCCATCAGCCTCATGGATAAAGCCAGCGCTTAATCTCACTTGCTATCACATGCCCTTTTCATCGCCTGGATTTATGTACCATTCCTCTGTTTAAAAGATAGAATAAGCACTCCTTGATATGGAGCATTAGTGTTGAAAGATAAAAGTAAGCCAAGCTTTAAATGACAGGCCCTAAGTGCTGTCTGACCAGAGACACATGAATGCTCAAACATACATTACAGCCTCAACACAGATATCTGAACGTGACTGATGAACTCAACCTGTTTCACACCAGCAGAGCGTAAGGCTAGGTGTTCGGTGCAGGGATCTGCTGTTATCACGGAAAACAAGGAAGACACCAGGAACCACGTCCTGCTTTCACCAAGGTGTAAACCTGAAGCAGCTTAAGCAAACTCCATGTGCCAGTTAACTACAAGCACACAATTCCTGAACAGGAGCAGATGACCATTTAACAGTGATAACTGCTCATTAGCAGCAACGCTGTATTAAACTTAAATACCGCCTGTACTCAGACTTCTGCTGCCTACCCAGCGGGGATGTGCGCAGATTACATACCTGCTGCGAGCCACCACGCTCAGCTGAGCTCCAGTTTTTTTATAGATATGCCATTTCTACCTTTAGATATCTTGTCACATGGAAGAGCACGGCTAAATATGTGGATGAATTGTAATTAGTACTATCGTCTAGAGCAGTGGTACCCAAACAGTAGCAGGTATCATTTATGGTGAACGAGTTGTTCCTCAGCAGCACATGAAGGCACACGAGCTGGTACCAAAGCTGCATTCCTGCTGCCACTCAAGGTGCTTCCACGACACAGGGCAGGAAAGCCCGAATCTGAAGGCAATGAGGGCAAGAGACGTCTGTATTGAGCAGCAGGTAACTATTGCACACATGAAATTAATAGCCTTGGATTCTGCTACTCCTTGGATCACTGGTGCTGCAGTTTTGCTCCTGGGTGTAAGAACGACAGCCCCACAGGCAGGTCAAGACTTTTCAGAGACTAAACACTGAAGAGAGGAGTTTTGAGGATGCAGGCTGCAGCAATCACAGCTCCATTTGTATCTCTCCATAAAGATCCCCTTTCCATAAGTAAGAAAAAGCCCCTCGGTGCCGTTACTTAGCAAAGGCGGCACTGGCAGCAGTGCCATTAGCAGAGGCACAGCACCCACAACAGCACGGCAGGACAGCTGCAACGTCACCCTGAAAACAATGATTAACAACAGTATGAGACAGAAGAAATTTCACCAAACACTGCTCATGCATCATAGCAAAACAAACAATGAAAAAAAGATCCCCATCAGCAGGCAGCTGCTGGCTGAGAAGCTCACCAAGACGAGCTGTCTCGTGGGCACTGGAGATGGACGAGGAGCCACCAGCGCAGCTCTTTGCTGGGCAGCGGGCAGCGAAATACGCCTCAACTCTAGCAACAAGCCTCACAGGATTCATGGGAATATTTCAAAAAGAAGATGAGGAAGGCAACTTTCAGTGGAACAGATGTGGCTGAAGTCTGTCAGAGTCCCACCAGTTCTGGTGTCTTTCTGAAAAAGGCTCTAGAGCCGTCAAGCTTCGAGCACCCCTCTTCGGCTGGGTAACTGAGCGTGGGTTTCATCAGGGATGCTGAGGAGCTTTTTGTGGTATTTGGACCACCGCCAAAAATTACCTGATGTTTATCTAAACATTTTCCCCCTCTTAAGAGGCTGCAGAGCTTTCTTGTGCTATTTATCATTGTTTTGTCAGGAAAGTGAGATTTGGACAGCATTACCTTTCCAGAAGAATGGCAGGCAGGGAGAGAAATTCTGACCAGACCCAGCTGACTTTGTGTTCCGCCAGTGCTGGACTGTAAGGAAACCCAGGGCTATGTTCTTCTGCAGATTTACTGACCTCAGGTGATCATTTCAAAATAACTTAGATGCCTAACAAATGTAACTTCTATTTTCAAAAATAATTGAAGAAGGACCCAGGAGTCTTGGTTTTGATGTAGCTAGACTTGGTCTAGGTTTAACACCACTACTGTCTAGCAGTTCGGATTAGAAAGTTGTGGTTTGTGGCCACATAAAAATGAAGCTATAGCAGAGCTCTAGTACGAACTACTCACGACATAGGAACACCCTCCCTGTTATGGCTTATGTCTCTTCAGGGAACCTGCACCTCCTGGGCGAACTTGTATGGCAGCGTAACTCGTCCAAGCGTAGGAGAGTTTTGAAAGTCCGTCTGTACTGGTATAATTCACTCAGTAAGAGCTTCAGAAACAGGCAAAGTTGTCGGGATCATGTTTCTAAGTGGAACTTAAAAGTTGTATCAGCACCCTCTGTAGCTGGGCAATTCAGGTGCTCTCCTATGCTCTGCATATGCACAGATTCCTGTTCACACTTTAGCTTGATGCCTGAAATAAAAGGCACCAGAGTTACCCTTCGGCTCATATATCTATAAAGTGCTCCTGAAAACCTGGTGCTACACACAGCTCGTTGCAACAACAGCTCATACTTCAACCCCAGAGGCTCCCACGCTCGCTCTGCCGATGCTCCAGCCCAGAACATAACTGCGGACGGAAACATTTCTGAGTCATGTTTGAAGTGCTCCATCTACATCAACATCTGTCTGTTTTAAAGTCTGTGTTTAAACGCTCTGGGATACAAAACCATGTGCTGAAATTCACTTGCTGATGAGCCCTCCACTTCCCCGAATCCCGCCTACAATAAACGCAAGCCATCAACATAACACCCTGCAATTTACCCACGCTTGCATTTTATGGAAATATTAAAAATGAAATGCCAAACAGATGTTCAACAGACCTGTTATGATAAGAAAACAAATTAGAAATGGAAGTTATGAAACTAATGTCTTCTTAAGGGAGAAAATGCAGAGAGCTTGAAATTTGATGGTTAGCCTAAGTAAAAATTTAGAAATTAAAAGTTTTAACTTTTAAAAAACAGGTCAGAATCACAATTTTGCTTGTGCCGCAAAGAGAAACAACCGATTTCTTGGCTGACAGCAGGTGGCAGCAGGATTCCCACCGCAAATTCCAGATCTAGAATGACATCCCCCACATCACATCTGAACACGCTCATCTGTGCCCTACGGTTGCGCGATAAGTGGGCTGACAGAAACAAAACCGGGTTGAACACACCTTCGTTATCAACTGCAATCCGCTTAGCTGCAGTGTGAGTTTATAATGTGAGAGCTGAAAGTGCTTGGTGTTTAACATTTATGAGTAACATCACTTTTTTCCACTATAAGCCCAGAGTCTGGAACATACATTCAGAACTATATGTTGTTGCTACACCACAGCCCTCATTGTACATGGTCCTTAGAAACACATGCTGGGAATCTAGCGATGAAATATTTTCACAAAGTATCAAGAAAACATTGATAAGAATTTCTAGGAAAGATACGAAGCTGCATTCTGTAAACCTCAAGCCAAACAATTTCAGTTAATTCAGGAAATTGTTTGGGAAATGGATGCACAGACAAGGACTGAGATTTGTCCGACACAGAGTCACGTGCTGGTCAGACTGGCTCCCACAGAAGCCTTATTGAATTTAGGACTGATCACAAAAAGCAGGAAAAAAGGATTATTGATGATACAAGGTTTTGAAAGATCTAAAGGAAACCATACTGCCAACATTATTCTTATTTATTATAGCGTACTTCTCGCTGCACAAGACATAGACATTAAGCTGCTGAGTGAGCCGACTACAGCAAGGCGGCCTGCTAACATCCCACCTGTGTGCCCCAAGGAGGGTTTTAATGCTACAAATATCAGAAGCTCAGAGTCTGGACTTGGCTCTGCTGCCCCAGAAACCAATGCTAACACTTCCTCTGCTGTTAGCACGGGAAGATGCAAATGGAAGCTAACACAGAGAGTTTCTAACTATTCCAGCCTACGTGCAGGTGTTCCAGTTTATTACAACGATCTGAAACTGCCGTTAGAGAAAAACAAGACCAAAATGGTTTAAAATATCAATGGGGTGGGTATTTTTTTTTTCCTTTTTATTTTTGCAGTTAGCTTATTTGTGAAGCTTACCCTTCGAAGCTGCTGAAGGGAGGGAGGAATTGCAGCGCTAATGGGAGTGAATGAGGCCGCCTGGATGGAGCAGGAAAAATGAAAGGACAATTAACACAAAAGAAGAAGGTTGGTGTTCACAGCCAAGCCAGCCAGCTGTGGCAGAGCTGACCGACACTGCTGGCTCAACACAAAAGCTGTGAGAGACCCTCCAGACAGACCCAAAGCCCTCTGTGGCCAGGAGTAACCACAGGGTTTGAAGAAAGCCCACAAAGAATAGAAAATCCGGGGAGCAGAAGGCCAGGGGGGATCAGCTCTCACCACGGGGTCACCTGGGAGACTCCTCTGCCAAAGCATTCATGAGCTCAGCCCAGACAGGCTCTTACTTTGCTTTTCTCACTGCAGCTTAGACAGCAAGAAGGGCATGGCGTCCTGCCCCCCCCTGCCCGCAGGGACCATCCCCATTGCCGTGGAGAAGGGGCTGCTTTCCTCCCAAAACCTGGGTGCCTGCAGAGCCCCGTACGCTCGGCAAGCGAGGCTGGGCACTTGATTTGGCTCCTGTTTTTTTTCCCCGTGGGGTTCTTCCTTCCTGCCTCTGAAATTCAGCAATATTCACCTTGAGACAGACCCTGCTCCAAAGACACCTTGCCACACTGACTGCAGAGCCAGAACAGGGGCTTTTTGGCAGCCCAGCCGAGGCTCCACAAGCCCAACTCTTGACATACACCCACCCCTACCCCGAGCAAATAAAAACCGTGCAGAATCACAGAATGGTAGGGGTTGGAAGGGACCTCTGTGGGTCACCCAGTCCAACCCCCTGCCGAAGCAGGGTCACCTACAGTAGTTTGCAGAGGACCTTGTCCAGGTGGGTCTTGAATATCTCCAGAGAAGGAGACTCCACCACCTCCCTGGGCAGCCTGGGCCAGGGCTCCGTCACCCTTAGAGGGAAGAAGTTCTTCCTCATGTTCAGCTGGAGCTTCCTCTGCTTCAGTTTGTGCCCATTGCCCCTTCTCCTGTCGCTGGGCACCACTGAAAAGAGCTTTGCCCCATCCTCCTGACACCCACCCTCCTGACACCAGAAGAGGCAGTTCTCCCAGGCTGAGCTCTCCGCCGGCTCCAGCAGCCACGGTGACCCCCATGCTGGGGACAGCCTGGCTGCTTGGGTTTGCTTCTCAGCAGGTTTTAGTCCAACGGTCGAACGGCAGTGAGTTTAGCTCGGGAGTCTGGTTTGCTGCCACAGCCGAGCCTGCCTCCACCGATAACATGATCCAAAAATCTCTGTACAAGAAGGAAGGAGACAGATCCCAAGGTGCAGAGGCTGTTCCCCCAAATCCTATTGCTCTCTTGTATTTTACAAAAAACTTTGGCAGAAAATATTTGAAGTTACTTAATCCTATGAAGGACATGTATAATTTTTTAAAATATTTTTTTGTAGGCTTAAATAAAAGAAAAATTTCATCAAGGTGAGAGGCAATTCTCTCCTCTGTCCCCCTGTCATCCTGCTTTTAAAGGATGAGATACAAGTCATTAGTATTATAGTGACTTAGCAATTCATTTACACAGTTTTATTGCTTTGGACAAAATACAGCTGATTTTCAAGGCTGATGAAATATTGCTATCCACATCATTCATTTTGTGCAGCTTCAGCAAGGTATTTGGATTTGTGTAAGCCACGTGGATGAGGCAAGTCTGAGTATCAGGGAAGTGTCCATTAAATTCACCTTCTAGTCTGAAATAAAAGCCTGATGCAAAGGCCTTGAAAAGAGTCCCCATTATCATATCAACTGAAGATGATCGAAATAACTCAAGCCAGAGTTGAACACAATATATTTCAATACAAGCTTATTTCAAGAAATGATAATAAAATTTCAATCTATTTTATTAAGTGTGAATCTCGATTGCTGTACATAGTAATGAGGTATAGCATAGCAATTTATGGGTTTCCTTTGATAACATGTGCTTATTAAGGATGTCATTGATTAAACATAAATTAGCAACTCCCTGATTAACACATCCCTCATCTTTACACTCCTATCATTGCAAAGACCATATAAGCCATTTAGGAATTTAGATACGGCTATGAAGTTGTATCAGACTGACAACGAGGCGTGCTCTCTCGGAGAAACGGACACAAGGCACTCAGGGGAACAGCATTCCTACTGTGTAACGTTTGCAATTGTGTTTTCTCCTGGGTAACACTTTTGGGGAAATATATTTTATCAGGCCAGTATGAAAAATCACTATGTACAAGCATAAACTGATTTTCTAGTGACGAGTGCTACAGCACTGGAGTTTCAGTTTGCTCGGCAGTCTCTACGGTTTTGCAGCTTCTCTCAACCTTCTCAGCACGCACGACACAGCTGCTCTCCACTCCCTTGCACGACTTCGGGTGACAGCAGCTTCCAGCACCTGGGCCATTACCCTGTCGCAGGGCACCCCGCCATGTGAGCACACAGAGATGCAGGACAAAAATATAACCCTTAAAAAAAGTTTTGAAACTCTACCTTTTTAAAAGCCATTTACTTCATAAACTTAGAAGTACGAGTACCAACCCTCTAAATAACTGGCTCTGAAAGAACGTTAAATCTTTGTCTTGCACCATTTGTCCAAACTGTTCACACACAGAAGGTGCTGGAGAGCATCCTCCACATAGGCAGATGATTCGGCTTTACCATCTAATCCTCCCACAGCAGCACCGAGTCCTGCCTCCACGAGACGCAAACCCAGGCCACGGTCTGCACTCACATCCCCACAGGCACGTTCACAAGAGGCTGGGACTCCTGAGGGAAAAGACTGCACCTTAACTGAAAAGATCTGCCTGTCTTTAATGAGAAATATTGGGCAAAGAGAACTGAAATTATGATGATAACTTCTTATGATGCTCCTTTCACTTCTACGCTAGATTGTCATCAACAACCTACTACAGTTTAATCTCTTTAATTCAGTATTTCTGACCCTGCAACAAGTTTTCTTTCCAATTATTACTCGAAAGACACCAAGAAAAGTGGATAAAAATTTAACCCAGGTGGCTGCTGGGTTTTTTTTTGTTCCTGAACAGCTACAGCCCCCATAAAATTCATGAAGAAAACCACCCACCATCGTGACTTGATGCTTGTCAGTAGCCACTTCGCAGTAAGCAGGTAAATATCTGCAGGGTGGGCGTCAGAAGGATGGGGCCAGACTCTGTTCAGTGGTGCCCAGCGACAGGACAAGGGGCAACGGGCACAAACTGGAGCAGAGGAAGTTCCAGCTGAACGTGAGGAAGAACAACTTCACTCTGAGGGTGACGGAGCCCTGGCCCAGGCTGCCCAGGGAGGTTGTGGAGTCTCCTGCTCTGGAGATATTCCAGACCCGCCTGGCCGCGGTGCTGTGCAGCCTGCTCTGGGTGACCCTGCTTCGGCAGGGGG
>Ga0065711_1035335_pt1 | contig 22464 bp, 21 predicted proteins | sample Hoacrofraction12_FD_59098 | JGI IMG/M metagenome (GOLD analysis project Ga0065711, IMG submission 59098) | Hoatzin crop microbial communities from Cojedes, Venezuela - Epithelial fraction 12 v2 (version 2) | ecosystem: Host-associated > Birds > Digestive system > Esophagus > Crop | place... | reverse complement strand
TGGGAGGCAGTCACCTGGGTCCATCTGACAGGAGGGACAGACTGTACCGTAACCCAGTCTGCACATTCCTGGAGCCACGGGTGAAACCTCCGAGCTGGCTGCTCGCCCCGACGCCGGCCGGGCAGGGGCTGGTGGCTGCTGCCAGCCATGCGACCCCGTCTGCTGCTGCACAGAGCCCGGGGCACCGGCCAGAGCTCCCGTCCCCAGCCATCAGTGGTATTTTTAGAACAATCTTTGCCGTAACACCGATGTCCCCAAGGTTACGTTACAGGTGACAGGGATGCTCGTATGTTTTGGCATTGAGGCAGCGGAGGAGGATGAGGGAAATGGGCAGCACCGGGATGGGGCTGCTGGAAGGCGGCGGCAGCACTGATCTTAGCCACGGAAAACTCCCTGATTTCCCAGGCAAGTGCAAGCACCTCGGTGATGTCGACAGACGTCAGACGTGCCTGTCCTTAAAAACATCTCCCCTGATGCAATGCCCTGCAGGTTTGGAGCCCACGCTGGGGCCTGTGGCCATGGGGGTGGACGGAAACGCCTTTGCTCTGGAGCTGTGCTGGCTCCCTCGGGATGGGCTGCGAGATAGGGAAAGCGAGCCTGATCCGGGCTCTGATCTTCCCAACCCAGCCTGTGGCTACTGGGATCCACAGCCAGGGGTGGGACGAGCCCCTCGTGGTCCCTGCTCTCCCGGGTGTCGATGCAGGGAGCTGGGTTTGCAGTGGGACCCAAGCCTGCCCAGGCTGCATCCACCCACAGCTCCCGAGATGCGGGATGGAGCCCTGCATCGCAGCCCCTGGCAGGGACCCGTGGTCCCCCCGGCGTGCCCGACCCCTCTGCCTGCCCTGCAGTTCCCAGGCAGAGACCGGGGAGCCAGCGAGTCGCAAATGCATCTCCTCGCCAAAGTCGCTGGTGGAAGGAGATCTGTCACATAAGCCTGTTTACTTCTGAAATAAATCTCCCTCTAAGGCAGGTAAACCTCAGGCAGAAACTGTAAGATACCCTAATGTGGCATTAAGCTGAAGTTAAGGTTATATTCCTCCAGGGATGCCAGATGGGATTTGCTTTCCTTGAAGACAGGACACGTATTTCAGCTTTAATGGGTTGATGGAGCCCCTTTTATCTTGTAAATATGAATGAGGAAAGGGGAGCTGTTAAATAAGTGGAGGGGTTTTACCTGAGCCTTTTTCCCCTGTCATTGGTTTGGACTGTGTTAAAGACCTTTGTTTTCTCAGCGGAAAACTCGCTCAATCATTCAGAAAGAGAACCAAATGCCTTTTGAGAACATAACCTTTATTTTCCAGATAAATGGTTCACTCGGAGCAATTTGCATGTGGGAAGCTAGTATATAACACAGTAAAAAAATATGTTTAAGACCCAATAGCAATGTAGGTCATGATACAAACATCTACTGCTGAGATGACTTCTCTGGGGTTGGAAAGTTAGGGAGCTCAAGGCAGTTTAAAAGGATGGGGAGGTTTGGTGCAGAAGCTCTGCTTAGGGCTGAGCAGATAGATGGATGAGTGAACTAATCCATACTGGTCCAGATAAACAGGGTTGGGCGCTGTGAAGATACAGTCAACCAGATGATAAACTCCGCAGATGGTTCCCACCATCCAAAGCCCACTCTGCAGCCTTCCTCCCAAAGGCTGGGTTTGTAAACCCCTCCCAGCCCTTCAGTCTTTTTCTCTCCCAGTCTCTTTCCAGCACTGATACCACCAGAAGTGTCAACCGTCCCTGGCAGCTGTCATTCAGACCTGTGGCACTCAGCCACCTCTGCCCAAGGAAGGGACCCTGCACGGATGAAATTCCCGCAGCAAAGCAAACCAAGGGAGCTGCTGTGCCCACATCAACAGGGAGGGGCAAACCACCACTCAAAACGGGGTCTTGATGACTCCTTTTCCTCCAGCAGTGGGTTTTCCTACACCTCTCCAAATCAGTGCACCCCAAAACTCTTTCTGACACCTCTCCAAATCAGAGCCACTCGCGTGGCTCCTCCTCCCCCTCTATAAGCATTTCCCTGCTGAGAACGGACCCACTCGTCCAAGTCATCTTATCCAGATCCGAAACAGCCCGCAGCCCTCCAGGGGTCTGCAGACCACGGGCTGAGACACCACCATCCCCTCTGAAGTGAGAAAGGACCCTGTAAGGGATCACATCCCCCCCCAGCTTCTCCCCCGACCATGACAGGGAGGAGGCAGAGCCACAGCCCTGGGAAAGGCGCTGGGAGCCGCCGGGAGCAGCTGCAGCAGAGACTGGTGCCAACTCCAGCTGCCTGTTAATTACGGTAACATGTTTTCACATGTACGCACCTCCGCGAAGACGCTGTATTAGCTTGATAAGTATTTAACACTTGGCACAGGGGGAAATTTCCACTTAGCATCCAGCAGTGATGAGCAGCGGGGGGGGGAAAGGTGGCACAGGCAGGGCATGAGGAGAGGGCACTGCCACGGGACGGCTGCGGATTCGGCCTCGGTTAGCACTGCTGGGGACGGGATCATGCGGGAGCTCCGGATTTTGTAGCCTCTGCCACCACGCTGGGAGCTTACAGCCCAGGGCTGCGCCCGGTACAAAGCCCAGGCACTGCTCGGGGTTTAATCTGCCCCGCCGACAGGGACTGTACTCGCGTGTGCCTTCCTTCAGCACGCTCTTGCTCGCGCTGCGTGACCGGCCAGCCGTGCAGCACCTATTGTGCTGGGGCACAGGACCCGTGCGAACACGCTTTTGGGTGGTGTGTGCCTCTCACGAGACATCTTCATCGCCAGAGCTGCCTTCCTGCACAGGGATGGTGGGAGAAGGGGCCAGACACCTTCCTGGGGACAGCGGGGTCTCCTCAGAGCTGGGGGAAACAGCAAGAGCTGGGACCCAGCCAGGCAGCTCTGCAGAAAAAAATGGCTATCGTTGCAGAAGTCACCTTTTGCAAGCAAATATCCCTCCAGCGTGGGCAGCTCCATGCAGTGATGAGGGTGATCAGACCCTCCCCGGCCTCGGGGGGCTCACCCCAGCCCCACACGCAATGTGCAGGTTGGGATGAGGAAGCTGGTGCCAGTCCCTCGTGCGCTCCCCAAGCCTCACACAGGGCTGTGGACGACCTGGCAGCGCTACCTCCCCTTTTCACTACCAGGTTACATGAGTATTTTCCATACGTTTGAATGCAGATAAACCTTTTGTCTGGGTCGAAATCAGTTATTATGAGTCAGTGTTAGCACAGAGCGGGTGAGTCAGGCGCAAAAGCATTTCTGCCTCGTACCCTCAAGGTCTAAGGTACATCGCTCACCTGAGCCTCCCGTGTGTGGTCTCAGCTCAGGGTTTTCACAAACATCGTTAGCAATCCACCAGCGAGTCGGCGGCAACCCACAGCCAAAGCTGCCACCTCCTCTTCAGTTCCCCAGGGTGGGAAAGCACCCTCAGCAACTGGGAAACGCATAGGTGGTCTCCTCTCGCTCTGCTCTGGGGATGCGGTGGTTGGGGATGCTGAGGAGGGGTTTCTCCCTCGCCCCCACCCCTCGTCTCGCTCTCAGCAAGTTGGCTGAGCACAAAGCTGTCCCCTCGGATGGCTGGGTAGGAGCTCCATGACAAGCCCATTGCCTTCCCAGTGACTTCATGGGAAGCTGAGGTGGGTGCAGAAGAAGGGGTGGCCAATCTGCAGTGCCAAGGGCTGGGCATCTTCTTCCCTCAGCTGGACCTGGAAGCCCCCAGCCCAAGGACCTGGGCTGAGACCCTACTGCTGGCATCTCCCCAGGCGGGCTGGAGCTGGCCGGGCTCACCACACCACTACGAGCCCCTGCACCCCAGAGCTATGGGAGACCTCTGCGTGGTCCGAGGCCACTGAGTGGAGTCCAGCCCACCCAGAGGCTGGCTGGGCATCACACGCCAGCAGCCCAGGTCTCCCCAAACCTCTACGCAGCCAGGCAGCCCGACCTCCCCTTTGGGCTGTCTGCCCCAGAGCTCCCCCACAGAGGAGCCCTAGGCTTGCGTTCACTTGCCTTTCAGCTCTGGTGGGGTGCATGTTATTAGAGGGGATGTTTTATTGACGGGTGGGGCTGGTTATAGTTGGAGGTGTCTACCCACTCCCTTTGATCCCCCGACTCATCTCCTTACCCCATCTCTTCTCTTCTCCTTACACCTCTGTGGAATTTAACTCCATCCTTCCCTCCAACACAGCATTTCATGCTCCTGCAAGCCGGGCTTATGCTAGGGAAGACATTTACAGGTGCCACAAGAGAGTAACGACACCCGGACAAGTGCCGCGAGCCAGGACTGCGCTCGCACAGGAGGACATCTCCGTGCTCCTTGTTTGACTAATATCAGAGATAAAAATCCCATTGGCGTGACCTAGGAAGGAGCTGTCAGCCTCCAGCTCTGCACTGAGGAGATTAGCCCAGTGAGCGTGGGCTTGCTTTCTTTGCCATAAAGCACACAAAAGCCCAACAAAACAGACTTTGCTTACTGCTCGTCCTGTAAACCGCTTAGGCAGTCGGAGATGAGCTGAAAGCTTGGACAAGCTGCAGAGTTACAGCCAGATGTGGTTTTGAATGGCCGAGTTAGACACCTCCGAAACCCGAGGTTTATTAATGAAGGTGCCTGCTGAACCATAACGGGCTGCTGTAATTACCCGCTCTGCAGCATCCCCTGCTCCTGGCGGAGGGCGGCTGGTGCTGCTGCTGCGGCCCTGCTGCGAGCGCCCGGCCGAGCGGGCACGGCATCTCGTGGAGGTCAGTAGATACGTGAAGGTCATTCCCTGTGATGACAGGTCTACGGCTCCGTTGGATGGCTGAGGAGAGATAACAAACCAACAGGGGTCACCACCGATGAGAGATGAAAAGGCTCCAGAGGCGAGGAATAGTTACGTGTGAAGGGTGATATTTCTCTCCCAATGACAAGCTCTTTGTCAGAGCCCTCCAGTGCCGAGGATGCTCTGCAGAGGGACCAGCCGTGGTCGGGTAGCACTGAGCTGTGTCTCTGAGCTGAGCACCAGATGGGAGGCTCCTCTCCTGCAGCCCAGATATTCCCTTCCCAGTTCAGACCAGTGTGAGGAGCAGAGAAGAAGGATGCCCTCCTCCCAGAAGACCCCCATCACCTCTCCATAGCTTGATCCCAACACCCAGCACACCGGCCACCCCTGGATGAGATCCAGTGGTCTTGGGAAGTGATGCTGGGCTGTACTTGGGTGTGAGGAGCTGAAGCTGCACACAACCAACAGCCCACAGCAGAGGGAATGGACAAGCCACCACCGCTGAGGACCAGAGAGGAGTCTACACCAGGCCACCAGGCTGATGGCAGCCAGGACGACCAAGGAAGATGTAGCCTGGCATCCAGGAGTGGGTCATGAAGCAGGGGGACCGCAGTGCCTCTGCCGGGGACCGGGTGACCCTCCCCACCGGGAGCAGGGACATGTCCTCCTCCTCCTCCTTGTTGCCCGAAGCGCAGCCCTGACGGATGGAAGTCAGCGCCTCGCCAAGGCAGCACTTGCTGGGAGCTTTTCACACCTGGTTTTGTCTCTTGAAGTTTCACACCAGTGAATAACTGTGACCTCAGGAGGTGAGTGCATCAGCTATATTTCCCAAATATCAGCAAATTGTGTGAAAGAAAGAGATATGCTAAGGGGGCAGACTGCTCAAACCATTACCATCCTTCTTAGTACCACTTAGCTGAACCGTTAAAAAGATCCAGGGCTCCCAAAGACAATTAAGCTCAAGGGAAGCCATAAATCTCAATAAACATCAGGCCAAGTTTTCTTCACTGCTTGAAACAACAGATATAATTTCATTGGTTACTGAGCTCATGCTCCCAAAGGGATTTCAGATAAAAAGCCACTTATTCAAAACACCAAGCCCAGGCTTCTCCTGTCTCTCAGGCTACCGAGGGGTCAGATTTCCCAGCATGGGAACATACGCCCCGTGGTCTGCAGGGGTGGAGCTTGACTGGGGAAAACCTTCGCAGATTTATGATGTCTGTGGCACGGCGCTGCGACCTGCCGGCAAGGTCAGGCGGCCGGCACCTGCCTGCGAAGGTGGCCCTTCCCAATGGGAGACAGCCATCCAGCAGGAGAGGACATGGCTGCTGGAGACAGCCCTCCATCCTCAGCTCTCGTGGTGGTCCAGCGGGGAGGCTTGGCAGGACACGGACCTGGTGGAGGTGGACCTCTGGTCTGGGTCTGCATACACGTTCCAAGCGGCCAAGGTCCCGCACAGGCAAGGCTTTGTCCTATATCTCCAAGCTGGGTGCAACCTCTGCCTCTCTCTCCGACGTACTTGAGGAGCCTAAATAGGTAACACAGAGCACATCAGCTCTCTTTGCTGCCCCAGGAGCAACCTGGCAGCTTGCCCTTACGCCATTTACCCAGCCCATGACCAGTTGACCCTGTCCACGTGCTTTCCGCTGCGGAGATCAGAGTATTTCGCAGTGCAAACCCCATGCCAAGGAAGCACGCACCAGCCTGAAGTCTGCACGCCAGCCTTGCAGGCGTCTTTTTTCTGGCAGGTTTTGCATTCGCAAGGCTGGGGCCCTGGTTTTGACAGCTCTGCAAGGTCACTCCATTTGCCAAGTGCCGCTTCCTTGTGCTTTGATTTAAGTTCTTGCATGCTTCTTGTATTGATTTCTCTCAGATGTATTTTATGGGGAATAAGCACTCAAACCAGAAGGCCAAGACCTCCTGCCTTGTGCACAGCATAGTAATGGATGAGCTCCTTCTCCCGCTCGCTCCCTCGCTCTCCCTCCCCTTCTCCCCACTTCTCTCACCTTTTATTTAATCCACTTCCAAATGCACCCGGGTGAAGGATGGCAAATGCACAAACACGTGAGGTTTCTCAGCTCTGGATACTTCACTCGGTGAGCCAAGCAGGGGATGGCTTCAGGAGGGCTGTATTCAGCGAGTAGAAAGACTTCTCCCAGCTGTTGTCAGGAGCTTCAGCTGCAAAAATATTTCCCATCTTGCAGAGATGATGGCAAGCACCCACTGGCTCTGGGCACCCCGAGCTCCAGGAGCCCTGCTCGGCTGTGGGAGGAAGGCAGCAGCCCGGAGCCACTCGAGCCGGGCTCTCCTCCCTGCTCAGCCTCTGAAGCCCCGAGGACTCATTCATCATCTGCCTCTGGGGTCTCTTTGACCACTGGGCAGCACTTTGAGAGCCTCAGAAAACGTTAAGAAGTGCATTCAGTCTTTACTCATGATAAACACACGCTGTCATTTGTTAGAGCCTAAAAGCTGAAGATAGTAGAGCCAACTCAAACCTAGAATTTTTTTCCCAAGCTATACCCATCTTTATGATCCAGAAGTGCTCCAATAAGATGGTAGAGATTGTGTCCTCATGCTTGTTTTGCTGCCTGTGCAGTCTATCTGGGGCCAAACACATCCAAATATCCCAGGGAAGGCTCTCCTGCCAGCTGCAAATCTTCTGACCTCAGAAGAAGCGGAGACGCGCCGGGTCTCGAGGGACTCCCCGATCTATCGAGGTTTCCAGCCCAGTGGTTTATCAGCATCCAAGACATGTGCTCTGGGCTTGCTGCATCCAGCGCAGCCAGAGGTGACCTTGGCCCTGCGTGGCTGACGTCCTCCTTCAACCCCAGACTTTGCAGAGACCTAAGGTAGGGCTCCGTCAGAAACAGCAGCATGCTTCACGGAACAAAACCTCAGCAGACTCGAGGGATGTTTTTTTCCTGTATTAATAAACAAACTGAGATCCCTATTGCTAGCATCAGGTTTTCCAAAATCCTGCAGGCAGACTGCTGAAATAATGACCCTGTTGTAAAAAGGAGGAATCCAAAAACCCTGTGCAATATATTTACACTTGACGATGTGAGCCTAGCTAAGGAGGCAGAATTTGGAAGGCAGACCTCTCTCTGTACACAGGAGGAATAAAAACATTATTATTGTTTTTCTCAGTGAACTGCAAAGCCTGTTTTTAAGCGAAACCCGAGCTTCCCATCTCATCACGTGCTTCCAGGAGCTAGAGCTTTCAGAAGACCAAATACTTTGAAACTCTGGATAAGACCATTAGAGTTGCTTAATTTCCTTTATGTCCATCTGTTTCAGTTCAGCTCAGTTGCTTCTGTCCCAGACAAGACATTTGGCTCTTCTAAATAAATCTTATAGCCCATTTGGATTAAAGACTTTCTGATGCAGCCTCTGAATATAATCCCTCTGATTTGCATCTCAAAGAAATTAAGTTAAAACCAAGTAAGAACCATACCCAGAGTGCTTGGAATTGCTGGGGTATGTGAACCACTCACGAGGTCCCATATGGATAATGGTGCTTTTGTTTTTAATTTATCATGAACTCCTGTGTTCCTATGGCTGTGGTCGCACCAGGCACACTCTGGGGCTTTCAAAGCAGACAGGGTGAAAACATAATTGACTGGTTTTGCTGCTGTCCAAGGCTTGAAGTCTTGCACCCAAGAAACTGAGAACGCTGCAGAGAAAGTGTGAGACGCGCTTAGAAAGTCTGGGGCAACAGATGCCACCGCGGTGACAGCGGAGGATGAACGACAAATAACATCTGAGCTCCGCCGGGTTCAGCGTTCTTCTGCTCATTAGCTCTTAATAGGTATTTTTCAGATCAAGGGAGATCTGAGAGCCTTTGCTCAAACGGCGCGGCGCGCTCGCGAGCGATGACAAGAGCACATTGATCACCCCAAGAGGCAGCACTCGCAGGGGTCTTCGCCGTGCTTTCCCAAGGCTGCGCAGCGCCTGTTGCTGGCAACGTTATCTCATTTTCTGCAGGAAAGCCGGGGTCACGCGACGCCGGGGTGCTATTCCTGGCAGTGACGCAGCCGCCTGCCTTCCCAGGCAAATGCTTTTACCCTTTCCATGTCCCAGGGTACCTGTCTATGAAACACGCCTTGCAAAACGGTTGAAACATGCCCCGAGATTCCCCAGATAAGAGGCTCCGTTCGCGGGTTCCAGCTGTCAGCAGCCTGGCAGCAGCCCAGGTGCTCCCTCCCTGCCGTCCGCGGCTGCCCCACCGATCCTGCTCCCAAGAATTTCTAAGAAAGTGGAGGTGGTGCTTGCGTTGGTAAAGTGTGGGAACAGCCACTTCCCGATTTCTCACCTCCTGAGCAGTAAAATCCTGAAGAAAGAAAACTTAGATAAGCACTAAAAAAATTTAAGAAAAGCCTTGTTCCGCCACCAGTGCTGCCCATCACATAGCTGTGCTCCCACCGCCATGGGCATGGAACTGAAGAGGGGGGTTCCTGAGCCAGCAGAGCCCATCGCAGCCTCCTTCGGCAAAGTAATGATGAGAGGAATGGACACAGACTCATTTGCAAACCTCCAAACATCCTCCCAAAGGCCCCAATGTTATTACCTCCTCTGTATGATGGGAAACTGAGTCACAGAGCAGGTAGGTGGTTTGGATATCAGCCCTTTGGCTTGCAGGGTTACATCAGAGGGTTAGAGCCACAGCACACAGCGGGGTGCAGGCAGGAATTCCAGGTGCCAGGGCAAAGCAGACACCCACACTCCTAACAATGATAATAATTAATTATAGGGAAGAAAAGAACAGAGCAGAACTGCCCCAGCCTGAACCCTCACCCAGAAATACCTCATTTTCTTTGGGTGAGAAGAGCCTCATGTGTTTACCATTGAGGAACAAGGGATAGACACAAGCTGGACCGAGCACAGCCCATCACTCCCTTTCCCTCTGCCACTGCCTCAGCTCCTCTGAACAGCCCCAGAGACATTACAGAGCCATTAAAAGCCAAATTCATTTCCACAGCTGAAACCAACTGCCCGTAATACAGTATCTTTTGCAGCTGTGGTTCAGTGTGGCACCTGAGAGCTGTGAGGTTAATGACACAGGGCTGTCAGCAGCCTTAATTATATTCCTATTTTTCCAGCCCCTGATTAGCTTTAGAGCTCATCTGGTGTCAGAAATCTGGTGCCTAAGCTTTGACAAAAGTGTTTCATTATTACTTAATAAATGGACAGAAAGGGAGGGCACATCTTTAAGCTCTGGCTTGTAAAAGCTTCCTTTTTTTAAGCTGTTTTTTATTTAAGCTCACAAAAGCTCCCCTACCTCAGGCACGTTGGACTGACCCTGTTCCCAGTGCCCAGCCAGGAGCCCCCCTGCTGCCAGGAACCCCCACACAGGGCTCACCCTCCTGGCACCTCCAAACCAGCCTCCGATCCCCCATAAACGCGCTCAGTTCAGCTGGGAGCCTGCTGCTCCCTGTCAGCTGATGGCCAATTAATAAGAATCATTTATTACTGTTATATCGCCTCTAAAGTGGGCCAGGTGTTTGCGGGGGGGGAAGGAGGTTTAAAAATAATAATAATAAAAGCACAAGCTTCTAATCAAAAGCACCAAAAGGCTTAAAATCTAAAACAGAGCTAATGTTCTGCTTCAGATATTCAATTTCCTCCAGCCCTCAGTGAAGTTAATTATCTTGAATATTAATAAAAAATAGTGAGAAGGAGCCTGGTATCTTTTAGCTCCTTCTCTAAAGGCACAGCAAACCCCACGCTCCATCACAAACCTCGCTGTGACCGACGAGCCGCCAGCAGCACCCTGCCCTTGCTCAAACCCTCAAGGGCAGGTCAGTACCCGATTCCAGGTGACTTCCCCCAGAACCTTTGCGGCTCTCTACCTCTGTCCTTCTTCCTTATGCAAGAAATTCCTGGAGTGAAATTTGGGCAGACAATCACACAATATTATACTTGTGCTTGGGACTTCAATAGCTGGCACTGCCTGGGTGGTTGGAGGAGATTTGTAAAACACACGGCTGGCTCTTCAGCATCGTGAGTTGGCTGCTCTCTTCCACCCAACTCTGCAGTCAACACCCAAAATCCCTCCTGTACTTATGAGCATCAGTAGCAACATTTTCGCTGTTCCTGCGAAGCCAGGACAGGGCCTGCCACAAGCAGCAGTGACGTGCAGTCGGGTTTATGGTGCAGATTTGTTGCCAGTCGCTCTCTGGGCTTGGCCATTTTCATGGCCGTTGCTTGAGATGAAGGACGTTCTCAATGACTTTATCCTTGACCTGTGATCAGTCGGAAGGCATGGAAGTTTCCAGCAGCTTCAACCACTTAATGTTTAACTTCTGTGGTAGCTTCTGGAGACTGATACGATATAATTTTGGCTTTGTGAAGACAACTTGGCTCTAAGGAGCTGGCTGCAAATCATTAGCAGGACTGTTCTCACCCTGGTTCTTTGCTTTTTAATTGCCAAGCAGAGTGGCACTAAACATTTATAGCAAAGAGCCGCAACCATGTGAAATTTGCCCCATTTGAGTTTTCATTTCAGCAGAGCAGTGAGTGATGGAAACCAGGTTGATATTAACAGAGCCACTTCCAGTGTCTCCAGTGGTGACAGGGCTGGAGTTTGGCTCAGAAGTCTTCCAGAGTCTGGAGATGGACAAGGAGCAACAATCACTCTTAATTAACAGCCTCAGTTCAGCAGAAAGCATCTGAACAGATGGGATAGGATCTCCTCGGCACAGTCCCCAGTGTTGTACCTGGTGCTCTGCCTGTATCCGTCGCGTTTGGCCCCTGTCCGCATAGCCTGAGTGCACTAAAACAGGCTCTGTTCAAACGAGACCACAGGGAAGGTTGGTGACTTCTGTGTCTCAAGCTTTCAGATTGTTCCTGCATCCAGGAATACCTGAAAACCTTGAAAATAATTCATCCTCTTCCACCTGAAGAAAACATTGTTCCCTTTGGGGGAAAAAAACAGCTGGAGCAGAAATGATCCTCCTCAGCCTCGCGAGGAAGCTGACATGGTGTCTCGTGATGTCCTGCTCCGAGATGGCCAAACCCACAGCAAGTCCCTCTGAACGGGGAAGGACTTTGGTCCAGCCGCCTTCCAGCAAGGTGCTGGTAACCCCAGCCCTGCTGGCCGAAGCCAGCCCATCCCCATCTCACTTCCAGGACTGCGTAACGAAGGGCAAGTACCAAGGTTGGCGGCCGTACCGCCACGCTGCTCATTGCGTCGAACTCACCCAGGCTAATAACAGTATTAATTACAGCACACAACCCCTTCTTCCCACTGTAAATCTCTATTAGCAATAAACTGGAAGGGCCATAAAAGAGAGTTTACAATGAACCCACAAGGCGATACGTGTCTGAATCCTTGGCTTTGTTGCAGCTGGCAATAAAGCCGTCTTTTATTATAGCACATACCCTGCCCTGGAGATAACGTACAAGGCCCAGGACTCCTCGAAGAAATGATGCAAAGCCATTTGTTGCACTTTGATTTGCTGCAAAGGCGTGTGGAGGTGGGACAGCGGAGGGATCCAGCTAACAGGCTCTAGTTGTTCCCTCGATCCCAGCCTGACGCTGAATCACCGCGGCGTGCGGCACGGCGGAGTAATAGCCTCTGTAATTTTACATCGTAAATGTTACTCTGCCCTGCAGGGGGCAAAACTCGAGTAAACATTAAAAAAAAAAAAAAAAAAAGAAGTTTGAGGTTGATTAAGAAATAGAAGGAAATCTCTCATACGAGAAGGCAGTTCCCGGTAGCAAAATGTTGTGGTGGGGTGATGGACTGGGGTTAATATTTAAGCTTCTGGTTTTGTTTATAGTAGTCAGGAGCAGATAATACTGAATATCCTAGAAATAGGCACAGATCCATCCAGGGGCATGAGATCCAAGCCTGGAAAAGATTTATCTACTTCAAAGTCCCAGGAAGGCTGGCTCAAAAACTAAAAAAAAAAAGAAGAAAACAAAAGACAAGCAAGGAAAGATTGATATTTGCAACTTGTGCGACACGAGAGAGCCAGCCAGCCCAGCACACCGGTCCCAGTACAGCTGTCCTGCTCCCTATTTGTGTCCCCAGCACGCAGCGAAGTTTGCTTTGCTGGAGGGCAAGCGTCACTGCTGCTTAGCATCACCGGTCGGCACAATTTTGACCCTCCAGCCTGCTCCTGGTCGCAGGATGGGATACATTCAAGCCCTAAAAATGGAGCTTGAAGTCCTCAGGCTTGCAAGACCCTTTGGGAGGCAACAACACGCTCATTAATTCAAGCTCAGTCGAAGGCTGCTGTAGACACCGGTCTGAAATCATCGGTTTTATTTAGTTCAGTGGTTAGGTATGATTGTTCTGAACTGCAATTCAACCCTGTTCTCTTCTATATCTCACAGTGTTAAAAGTAACAAGTCTATCACCTCTGGAGCCATTTCTCTGTCGTTCGTACCCTTGCTGGAGCTGCAGTGTTTAGCTGGAGGGCTTCATCTCTTGTAGACAGCCACCTGTCAATTATCTGTCTCCTCCATAAATAAAATAAATGGCTGGTGACTTTTTTTGTGTCTATAAAAAGTAGCTCTCCCTCTGTGTTTGCAGGAAAGCTGGTGGCACCGTGTTAGGAGGAGGCAAACAGATTTTACCAGGGAGCTTCATATCTGGCTCCAACATTGTGGGTTTGGACTTTCTTTCAAGTCGAAGTTCAGCCACACAGCCTCCTTTCACACTGCTGCTTGTAGGAGGGCTGGAGCTGCTATGCGGCGTATTTCCGTTCTTGCTGTAAACACTCAAGCTCTGGGGCTGTTGCTGGCCCAGCTTCTGCTCCCCTGTACGATGGTGACAACCCATCGGGGTTGTCAGATGACCGGGATGAGTGGTCCCCTCGGAGCAGTGGGATGTCCCCAGCATGGCAGTTTTTTAAATGCTGGCATCAGCACAATCCGGATGCCATCTCTTCTCCCCAATCCCAGCACAAATCAGTCCCAAACCCTGAACCCAACACCTCGAAGCTCACATGAGGAGCTCCAAAACCAGACCCACCCCAGGTCCCTTTCTCCATATGATGGTGCCAGGCACAGGGAAGCATGGGACAGCTTCCCCATCCCCTCCCAGACACTGCTGGCCACGAGCACTGCTGGTACCACAGCTGGTGGGAGCAGACAGGGATGTCCAGTGCCTCCTAGACTCTGGCACATCCCAAAAAATGAGGAAAGTGCCACCTGATTTCTCTGAGTGACATTGATACCTGGAATGTGAGCTTGGAATAAAAAAAAGATGCCCAAGTTGTGACCAGCGGGCCTGGTTCTCCCTTCACTTTGTGTATTTTCTCCATTGGAAGGGACACGTGTGTGACAGTCCCTACCTCCAGCAAGGGGATAAATCACCAGCGCAGGGTAATGAGGATGGGAGCGGGGAGGGTAGGAGCACAAGGCAGAAGGGAATGCTTAACCCTCCTTTGGAAAGAGACAAAGGAGGTAACCAGAAAACTGCCATTGCTCGTTCAGCGTGAAAGGGTCCATACCCACAGCAAAGAGCAGCGCTGGTGGCAGTGCCCGTCCCGGCGCGATGCTGCCCACCGTGCATTCACCGGGCTGCAGCCAGCCCCAGCACCTCCGGGGAAGCCACTCGTCCCAGCCCGGGACACCCTCTCCTCTGCTCTTCTCTCCCACATTGGAGCTTTTCCCAGTTGGGTTTACATGCCAGACAAACTCGCAAAGTCAAGGGGAGAAAAATAATGTGCTGGAAGCACTGAAGTACGGGGTCTGGCTTTTTAAAGATGAATATTCCGCAGAGAAATTACTCATTGTTTTTTGTGGCTCTTTTACAGAGACAGAGAAAGAAAAGAAACTGATGTAACAGGAGATATTAGCCAAGCCCTCTGACTAATGCACCTCACTCCTGATCTGTGACATCCCGCCCGCTCTCTCTGCTTTCTCCACTGAGTCCCAGCCTGGGCTCTGCTCTCGCTGCCCGACTCGGGCTGCAAAGGCATCTGTGACAAACACACTGAGATCGGCCCCTGCAACCACCTCTGCACCCCCCCCGGCTCCCCCCCAGGAAACCAGCGCTCTGAGGAAGGCGGGGAGCCCCAGCAGCCTGCAGCCGGGCTTGGAAGGGACCTTGGGTCTCTCCTGGGCCCTTTGCCCACCGACGGTCCTTCCCACTCGGCTGCTCTTTCCACCTGCAGCTTCTGCTACTGAGGGTGCCCGGTAGCCAGCGGGGCCATAACAAACATTACTCATCCACATCCAGTACTCACCAGCTCCAGCTTCTATCAATCTTGCATGACGCATATGTTTACCACCAGTGGGAGGGTTTTTTTATATATGTATATATTTTACTGCAGTGAGTGTCCCCGTTTCTGGGGACAGAGGAATTATTACCCACTGCTTTCATGGTATAATAAAGAGCGTGTGTTGTACCCTGCATAAATTTACCTTCTGATCTGATGAGCAAGGAAATTTTTTCCCTTCTCTGCCTCTAATTGTACAGGTGAGTGCTTACATTCGTCCATCAGGGGAGCAGGAAAGGGACTTGGTGGAAAGTGAGAATAAGGCACACGTGCACAAGCACAGGGACGCGTGCACCTATGCATACAGAGCTAGAAAAACACTGAAGCTTTCTGAAGCAACCCAGCAATCCTGCACTAATCTGCTCGGTCACAGTCACAAATATAACTCAGGGACAATAAATAAACTAACAGGAGTTAAATAAGTTCAGCTTCTTAACCTTTGGACAGATCAATCCCCCTATTATCTCATTTCTCCCGTGTCTCTCTCCATCCCCCATGCCTTGCTCCCTTCTTCTCCCTCCTGTGCTGTATGCCAGCGCCGGGCAGACTGAGAGCAAGGCAAACACAGCAAGATGAAGCAGGTAGCTGGAAGCACAGGAAGAAGACCCAGATCTGTGGGAAAAAAAAAAATCACTAACCACTTCCTTTCTAAAATCAGAGTTTGTGCGTGTGTGTGTGTAGCGACAGGCTCCAGTGCCTGCCGTGCGTGCCAAACCTCACCAGGTCCTGCCTCTTCAGGAGGGCAGACAACCCCCAGCATGCCTGCGTTTAAAATTCACGGGTTAAAAAGCGCTGGTTGTGGCTCCTGCCTGTCTCTGCCTGTATTTCCCACTCTGAAAAATGGGAATGAAATAGCCCAGGTGGCTGGGAGTTGAGATCTGGAAGGTGCCTGGTCCTGTGCGTGCTAGAAAGGAGTTCATAGCATCTTCCTGCCCCTCACCGTGACTCATGTGCTGCTATGAAGCATGCTCATCGGGAAAGTATGATGTGGCCAGGAGCATCTTAGCACGCTGCTACCCAGCAGATGGAAGGGGACAGTCACATGAACCCGCACTTCTCGGCGCACCCTCCTGGCATCCACACCTATCCCAAGTGGGAATGTCTTCCCTCCCAGCGGGATTCTCAGTTCCCTCAAGAGTGATGCATCTCCAGCCTTGCTGCTGCTGCCAGCTCAAGGTGCAGGCCACGGTCTTTTCAGGTATTTTTCAAGGTGGTCAATGTGCACAGCCACCATCTTCCTTTCCTGAAGCCCATGCAGGGCTGTTTTCCTTGAGCTGGGAAAAAGAAGCTGCTTTCCAGACCCCCACCCTCAGAAGATGAGCTGGAGGAAATTAGCAATGATGCACAACTGAAAAAATGGAATTGTTTGAGCAAGCTCAAAGCTGAGCCAGTCTGGAGACATCTGCAGACCACATGCCAGGCTCAGTGCAACACTAACAAATCTTTCCAGGCTGGCACCAATGTATGGAAGCTCGAGCACTGCTCAACTCAACTAGGAAAGCTCGCAGTGCTTCTGTTTCCGACGGGACTCAGTGGAAAGGAGAGAGACTTCAGGCATAAGTGAGAAAAGAAAAACAACTTTGGGTAAATGTTGAGCCATTCAAGTTATCTTCGTTTTGGACATGGTTATTGCTCCAGTTACCAGAATGCGGTGTCCATTGAAAAGTGAGTTCTCTGATTGAAACCCAGATTTTCAAAATTGTTGGGACAAATACGATGAAGCCCTTTACAAAATTGGAAGGCAACTACGAATTAAAATGGCAGAGAAAAATGGAGGCGAAAGTTCAATTTTATTTCCGGAGAAAAGGCCATTTTTTCAATAAAAATAAAAGAGCCTTCCCAGGTGAAAAATGTCAGTCCCCTCGAACAGAGATCAATAATGCGATACAATCAGTCTGCTCACGCCGGCTGCCGCTGATCTATTGCTGTTTGCGAAAGGCTTTCATTCCGCCTGTCTTTACAATTTAGCTAATAGGAAAAAACTTCCTAGTGTTAAAAAGAAAACAAAGTAAAAGACCTAGAACCGAAGGTCCAGGAGCTCTGCACCTGAACAGCCTCAGGATCCTGCATGCTGGGGGAAGAGGTGCCGACAGAGCGGTGACATCCCGCCCTCCCTGAGCTGACCGGGAGATGTGCCACCAGCTCCAGCAGAGGCAGGATCTGCCCTGCTGCAGTTTTCTGAATTTCTACATCAGCCTCGGCTCTGTCCCGCTGAATTTTGTGGTTGAGAAAATGCCATGCGTGGAGCAAGGTAGTTCTAGGAACCTTTCGGGGTCCACGTTTAATAAGCACAAATATCCCTTCGGGAAAGTACAGCCACATGTCGATGGTATAGCTGGGGTCCTCCACCTTCCAGATCTTCTCCAGGCTGGGTGACGGGTGTGCTGCTGATGGGTTACCTCACCAGGAGATCTCCTACAGGCAGGGTGCTGGTTCATGCCCCGTGCTCAACGAACCACGCTAAAGCCCCATCTCCCCATCCAGCTCTGGCTGTGCCACGGCCACTGTGCCTTTAGCATCGCAGCCTCACAGCAGACATCACCTTCTCCTGGGAAAACCTGAGGTCAATCTGAATGCCGTGATCAGCCCCATGCCTACCAGATGACTGCTCTGCTGGTCTTTACATATGAAAAGGGCTCCTGGCCTTCAGGTACAGAAATCCAAATAAATCAAAATCGATTCTCAGCGTCTGAAGTATCTGCCACTTTCTAGAGACGGGAGACAGAAGCAAGCAGCAGGGTTAGGGCTGGCGCACGAGCAGTGGAGCAGAGAGGAGAGCATCGAGCCCGGTGCCTCCAGGTGTGCTGCCCCGTGTCTACGAGAGGAGTTCACACAGACCTGAACCCGGGCTGTCAGAGCTGGCAGTTTGCAGAAGTGCTTCAATGCTGGGGGACTCCCGCGGGGATGCTCGAGACCAGACGTTCCTAAAGAGCTCGGTGCACACCTACTATGCTCTGCTTTTTGGAAACTCTGACACACGCAGCAGATAGCTCTAGACACTGCTGTCTCATATACGTATGGCTGACTCAGATATATTTATATATGACTGGCTTAACATACTTCCCTTTCTTCCTCCTCTCTCCCCCCCCAAGTTTTGCATGTCTGAAGCTGTTTCACATAAAAGATATCAAAAATGAAAATGCATTTGGGATGTCTGGGGACTAAAAAGTCAGACTGTGAGAAAACCAGACAGGGTTAGAAAGCAAAAATCCCTGTCTCCTGCCAGAAATCTAAACCCACTGCCGACTTCAGGTTCCGAGGCTCTGTGTGCTCAGCAGCAGCAGTGGCCGTCGCCGGGGCTATTTCGAAAGCGTGTTCCATCAGCGGTAATGGGTCTTTCCTCATAAGCTGTGTTTTCATAGTAAATCTTCAGTCTTACATTGCATTACAGAGTTCAGCTGCCGCTAATCCTTAAAAACAATTCATTTCCAACTGCAAAGTGCAATAAAGAAAGGATAATCACTATTAATATTAGTTATTGTTATTGATTTCAGCTTTAAAGAATTGATTTTCAGTCCTGGCTGCGTTTATGAGTCTCTTTGCTGAAGATGCATATACAGGGCCCACCACTATTTTTAGATCCTTGTCCCAGCTCCAGCTGCAGACCCTGGAGGGAGAGGGTGGGGAGGCAGGGGAGGGACCTCGTGGGGAAGATCCTGCTGGGTGAGGGAGGGCACCTCTAGGTTGCTTCGCCCTCTCCCTCACTGGGGATGCTCATCTTCCCAGGACGCTGGCTGAGCTCCAGCCGGTCACCCTGTGGAGCAGCTTTGGGCAGCTGCCTGAGAACCTGCCCGGCTTGGGTGCCTTCACCCCAGAGCAGCCCTGCGAACTGCCCCATCTCTCCCCCTCCCCACCCAGCAGCACCCTGAGACGTCCAGAGCAATGGTTGGTACTGGTGTCTTGGTGACCGTCCTTCGCACCCACACCATCGCTCTCTGGCACCAAGCGGGGCTGCGTGCCGGGCCAGGGAGCAAGGACGAAGCACCTCGCCTGCCCACGTACCTCCATCCTGGTCTTCAAAGCCATTGCTCCTTGGCGGGCACGGTGGGGACTCAGCACTTTGGCTGAGCACTGGGCAGAGCAACAGCTAAGTGGAGTGACCTTCTTGCAACAGAGCCACAAGTTCTCCTTCTCCCCAGAGCCACAAGAGCTTCCCACACGTGTGCATACGAACACACAGAGGAAAATGTGGAGATTAAAGGAGAAAGTGTTACTGCTTTCTGCCAGTGAGTCCTTACGACATCAGTGAGTCTCCCCAACCCTTCGTGAGCTGTAAATGCAGCTTCAGCCTCTGCTGATGAGGATGCTTTGCCTGGAGTTTTCCTGCCTGACGTTTTCTCCCCACTCCACCCATAGTTTACTTGCCAAATATAACATTAAAATATAAATAAGATGGTCTTAGTGCAGGTGACACGCTCATCTCGGGGCGGCTCATCCCTCAGAGGATGCAGGGCATCCCTCCACCGAGCAAATCTCGGTGCGGACGCCCCAAAGGAGCATCCTGGCGCGGGAGGGGAGGTGGTGGGGTACCGCGGGGCAGCGTGTCCCGGGGGGGCTTTGGGGAGCGGGGAGCTGGAGGAAGGGATGAGGGAAAACGTTCTGCCACTTGTGGCCAAAGCAGACACCCAGGGGAGGGATGCTGAGAGGAAAAGACAGAAAGGTTTCACTTCCCTGTTTTGAAGGCAAAAAGGGGGCTGGGTTTTTTGAATCAACGTCTTGCTTCAAAAGCCACTGAAGTTTTGGTTCAAGGGCATCAGTGCTAAGAACCTCAAAAGCAGAAAGAAGGGGGTTGGGTTTTTAAGCCAGCAAAATGTTTCAGTGGGCTTGAAACGAAAAGGTTTTCAACATATTGCTTGGGAAGAAGTTTGGGAAGTTTTTTCAGTTCCAGTTAACCTGCAGCAAATGCTTCTTTTTCCCAGTTGTTTGGAAATGGCAGCATATTACAAAAAAAATATCCACACGTAGCTGTATTTTCTTCGAGCTTTAAAAAGTCTCCCTCTAGATATTTTGAATATAATCTGGTGAGGATGTGGGAATGAAACTGGGATAAAAAACTTAGCCAAGACTGCAAAATAATTAAATGAACGTTTGAGCAAGATCATTCTTTTCCACAATTTTTATTTATATGCTAGATTGGATACAATGGTCTTGAATATTGTTCCACGCTATTACTGTGCTATAAATTATTTGAGCAAAGCACAGCAAGGCATCATAATGTAATATATTTTTATAGTGCCATAAAGTAATTACGCACCAGACAACAAAATCCTACAGAAGCGACATATTTTATGCTTAAATTATAATTACATTAAAAGTGTCTCTTCCATTCAATGTTTATAGAGCGCACACAACGGCTGTCGGTTGGCCTGCGAACATAGAGGATGTCTCACTGAGAGCAGGGCTGGGCCAGGGAGATGCAGCTAGGAAACATTCCTTGAGTTTTGGTGTTTCCACAATGTTTCTGACAATCTTTGCTGCCTATCCGTAGCCAAGCTCAGAGGAACGTAACCATGTCTTGGGTTGGTATCTCCTGCTGTCTGGTTGGGCCTGTAGATTCAGACAGGTTGCCAGGAAAAGCAATGCAATGTAACTCTGTCCCAAGAGTTGGGGTGGTTTTTTCCCCCTTTGGTTCACCTCTCCTGGACAAGAGGAATGAGGGAATTACCCAAATTAACATTTGCACCCCTGCAGCCTCAGCTGCAAGGAAACACAACAAACTCCCTCAATAGCAACCTCAAGCCATCTTCCTCCAGTACCATTTTTCTGCTACTATTGCACTGCTCGGGGGACTGATTCAGTCCAGAAGAGAGAAGAGCATCCTCAAATTTGCACTTGGAGCCAAGGGTGGCTGTTCTTTGGTGGGAAGAGCTTGGAGCCATGGATTCTTTGCCTCGTAGCAGGAGGGGTTGCAGCGGACGGGAAAGGTCTACACCTCTCCAAAAGGGGCATGGTGATTTTTCTTAGTGGATGGTGTCTGGTTTGGATTAAAACTGACTGAGAAGCTTAAGGCAGCAACGCAGAGAGCGGTGGTTAATGCAGGGAAGCTGCAGGAGTGAGATGAGCAATGAGGCAGCGACGGTCCCATGGTTGGACACTCTTCTGCAAGCAGCCCAGACAGTGGGCAAGCAGCAGCTCTGTGGCGAGGACGTGTGGGAGCAAATCTCAACCTCAGGAGGGCTCAGCATGTGCAAAGCAGTCGTTTCTGGCAGGGGGATAATGGCTCAAGCCTGCAAGGAAATGGCTTCTGTGGTTTCAGCCCAGCTTTTCCTGGAAATTGCCCAGCTCCCAGCTCACGACTCTCAGCTCTTCCTGCATGACTCACGCACGCACACAGGCTCCCGAAGGTGGGTGTTCACCATCCTCTAAAGGAGGTGACATCTTCTTAGAGGTGCGACGGGGATCATAACTCGGGCAACACAGTGAGGAGCAACGGTTAGGAGAGAGGGTGGAGGACTGGGCTCCTGGGTCTGCCATGCCTGGCTTCGCTTCCCGCATGTCATGGCACCTTAGAAGTTACTTTGCTGCTGCGTGCCTCAGTTTCCCCACCCGGGTGGGAGCTGTGCATGAAGGGAAGGAGCACAGGAGCAGGCCGGAGACATTAACACTGTGCAAACACTGCCACACTCAGGAGCGGTACGAATATACATGAACTCCCCGGTCAAAGGTGTCAAAACCCACAAAACCTACGTTGCAGACAAGGGCAGTTAAAACCAGGTTTCGTGAAGGCTGCATTTGTCTGCCTCTGTTTCTGTCTCTACCTCCCATGCTATCTATCTGTTGTCTGTCTGTCCGTCCATCTTTGCATCTCCTGCTTGAGAAATGGCTGCCCTCCTCCAGAGCTGACAACCCTTGTGAACAAATCCATACTATCATAGTTGGTGTTTTGCTAGAGAAAGGTCACTTCAGCTATTTGTACGACAGAGCCGAAGCCAAGTCAATATCCTTCCTGTCTTGACATCCTTTTTCAGGGTGAAGTCCTTTCTGGAAGCACACAGAGGAAAAGCACAGAACAATCACCAGGAATATCTGCCTTTACTTCCCCCTCCTGTGCCATATCCTTCCATGACCCACTGGCCAGGGGTTAGACTTGCTGGACTCCGCGCCAAAAGAAGAAGAAACGGCTCTTAAATCTGCTCTGCACGTTGCCACTCTCTGGGTTTGCTCAGCAAACAGCAACGTCTCCCGGTGTGTGGGCACACGCCTTAAGAAGTCGGCTGACCCAGGTAGCTCAGAGTGGAGCAGTGGTGGTTTGAAAGCCTTCCCTGGCTGCCACGGTTTCCTTGCTCTTGGGTCTTTGTCGTGACATGGCTGGACGAGGTGACAGACACCCACACAGAGTGGGAGTCCCTCCATTCCTTCAGCCTCCCTGTTCTTTTCAGTGGTGCCCAGTGACAGGACAAGGGGCAATGGGCACAAACTGAAGCAGAGGAAGTTCCGTCTGAACACGAGGAAGAACTTCTTCCCTCTGAGGGTGACGGAGCACTGGAACAGGCTGCCCAG
>Ga0065711_1035334_pt1 | contig 22464 bp, 12 predicted proteins | sample Hoacrofraction12_FD_59098 | JGI IMG/M metagenome (GOLD analysis project Ga0065711, IMG submission 59098) | Hoatzin crop microbial communities from Cojedes, Venezuela - Epithelial fraction 12 v2 (version 2) | ecosystem: Host-associated > Birds > Digestive system > Esophagus > Crop | place... | reverse complement strand
GATCCTGTGCAGCCTACTGTAGGTGACCCTGCTTCGGCAGGGGGGTTGGACTAGATGACCCACAGAGGTCCCTTCCAACCCCTACTATTCTGTGATTCTGTGTGATTCTGTGACAATACAGAAGAGCTGGATGAGATCATGGCCTCTGCATCCCTACTCCCCTGATCCTCTCGAGTGTTTACAATTTTGTATTCACTTAACATGCACAGTGATGCATCAAGCCAAGCCAGTCTGCACATTCAAAAAGTGCAGAGGGCAATGCTTTCTCCCATAGCACATTATTTTGTGGCTGTGAGTTCTCTTTTGCCCTGGATTCTAGAAGAACATGCATATTTAAAAACAAAACACACACCCCACCCCCCAAACCAACCCCCAAAAACCCCAAAATAAGCAGCAAACAACTTCTTGACTATATTTGTGATAGAAAGGTCTGTCAAAGGCAGTTCAGTGGGTGCAGGTACAGCAAAGCTCAAGAAGACCTTAAGCTTCAGCTTGCTAGAGAGTATCCTGGGGACAGAATAATCCTGTGCTTGCCCTTCCCTAAACTTCCCATACTGACTGTGAGAGACTGACCTTTTCTGGTACCCTGTCTGGCTACCCTCACCTTTTTAGGTCTTTATCCTGAAGGTGGAAGGAAGGCTTGGGTCACAAGGACTCTTCTTCCCCTTGCACCTCACTACCAGACTGCTCTTAGGAGCCAAGTCAGGGAGCGTTAGGAAATACTCTTAATCAGGAGACATAAAACCAGATGTAGCTATGTTGTTTGCAGCTTTTAGTAAAGCACTCTTCTTCCTTGAAAATGCAAGTGTTTAAGGAAAGCCACATAGAACTAATTACTTGAGTGCCTGCAGTGATTTTCCTCACACTCAAAATATGCAAAGCATCCTACCAAAAATCACAGAAAATTGCCATAATGCAGCACTTGCAACAACACCCTGTGACAGGAGTTAGTCTCAGGACTTATTTGTGTATTTTTAGCATGTATAAATATGTTTGTCAAAGTTTGAAGTGCTTCCAGTAGATGTGACTTATAATTCACCTCACAATACTGAGTATTTTTGTTAGCCAGAATTGCTACAATTGGCTTTTTAAGAGAATCTCCATTTCCTGAAAATAGAAATCAATGGGTGGTCATGAAAACTGAATCAAAGGAGGACATGGGGAAGAGGAATCTGAAGCTGACTTGGCAAAGATAGTACTAGGAGCTAGGAAGACAGAGCTTACAAGAAGCCAAGATTCAGAGGCAGAGTTCGTATTGTTTAGGAGAGGCAGCTAAGAAACCGGCTGGTATGACTAACACAACCGTACAAGGTGCCCTGGATGGGAAACTGGGCATTAGCCAGAACATGGGGGTGAAGGTGAGAACAGCAACACACATAAAGTCAGGGGAAATCTGGGCAGGGAGATGGAGAGGAGGAAGAGCATGGACAGTTTGGAAAGAAGGGGCAGAGGGGAAAAAAAATAGGTGGAGAATCTTTTTCTGTAAGTTATCACCTTCCCCCAAGAAAGCTAAGATTTCTGTACCTTCCCGTTGCTCCACATTGCGAGGGTGAGGGATTGTTATTGCGGTCAGTTATTTCCTTGGTTCAAGTAAAAGAGGTCTGTGTAGGGGATCAAAGCATCCCAGCTGCTGAGTATCAGCTTGATGCTACAACATGGAATTCCTACTTTCATAACTGTATATAACTATATACTGCACCCTCGCTGTCCTCACCAAAAAGCTTTCAAAGCCAGGCCTTCAGAAGGTTGAAATGCCAGGGTGTGGTGGGTCGACCCTGGCTAACGCTGGATACCCACAGAAGCCGCTCTGTCACTCCTCTCCTCAGCTGGACAGCGGAGAGAAAACACAATGAAAGGCTTGTGGGTTGAGATAAGGGCAGGGAGACATCGCTCACCAGTTACCGTCACGGGCAAAACAGACTCAACTTGGGGACATTATTTTAATTTGTCAGCAATCAAATCACAGTAGGGTAATGAGAAAGAGAAACTAAATCTTACACCACCTTCGCCCACCCCTCCCTTCTTCCCGGGCTTGACTTCACTCCCAATTTTCTTTACCTCCTCCCCTCCCTCAGCAGTGCAGGGGGACGCGAAATGGGGGTTGTGGTCAGTTCATCACACGTTGTCTCTGCCACTCCTTCCTCCTCAGGGGAGGACTCATCACACTACCCCTGCTCCAGCGTGGGGTTCCTCCCATGGGAGACAGTCCTCCATGAACTGCTCCAGCATCAGTCCTTGCCATGAGGTACAGTCCCTCAGGGACTGCTCCAGCATGGGTCCCCCATGGGGTCACAAACCTGCTCCACCGTGGGCTCCTCTCTCCACAGGTCCTGCCAGGAGCCTGCTCCAGCATGGGCTCCCCATGGTGTCACAGCCTCGTTTGGGCATCCTCCTGCTCTGGCATGGGGTTGTTCCTGGTTTGCAGGTGGGTATCTGCTCCACCGTGGATCTCCATGGGCTGTGGGGGACAGCCTGCCTCACCATGGTCTTCTCCACGGGCTGCAGGGAAATCTCTGCTCTGGTGCCTGGAGCACCTCCTCCCCCTCCTTCTGCACTGACCTTGGTGTCTGCAGAGCTGTTTCTCTCACATATTCTCACTCATCTCTCCTGCTGGAAATTGCCCAGATTTTTTTTCCCCCTTCTTAACTATGTTATCCCAAAGGTGCTGCCACCATTGCTGATGGGCTCGGCCTTGCCCAGTGACAGGTCCCTCTTGGAACCCGCTGGCACTGGCTCTATCGGACACAGGGGAAGCTTCCAGCAGCTTCTCACAGAAGCTACCCCTGTAGCCCCCCTGCTACCAAAACCTTGCCATGCAAAGGGTTAAGATTGTGTGTGTGTGTGTGTGTGCGCGCGTGTGCGTGTGAAAAGACCACTGTTAATTTTATGATCACACAGCATTCCACAGGACCCTTGCCTCACCCAGCACAGAAGATGGATGGTGCTCACCTGATGAGCAGCTGATCAGTGTTTTTTCCCTGCGTTGTTCAGAGTGTGTTGCCATGCCTTATTGCCTGCATGCTATCCGCATTGAAGGCAATTACTTTCCTCATGAGTTTTTTCTGTGCTGCTTATCACTATAGTAACTGTGTGCCTCACAAATACCAAGTCATCTTTTTTTTCTCTCTTCGCCTCTGAGACGGCAGGGCACTACCCATGTTTCATGAATGTGGAGCTGTGTTTTGTGAATGCAGAGCTGAGGAATGGAGAGCAGAAGCTGAAGAGAAGTCTGTGATTTCAAGTGTCCATATTAGAGTGGGACTTCACGTTTCACAGCACTTGTGACTCACAGCATTTTGCATGCTCTAGCTCCTGCTTGCTTTGCCTTTAGTTTTTCAGTACCCCCTGCAATTTCAAAACCTCAAGTCAGGCACCTGGAAAATAATGAACATGTAACTAGTGACCATCTCTGAAAAGTTGGAATGGCTTAACTAATGTCACATACAAAATCTGTGTCACAGGTTGGGACAATATCTATTCATGTAGCTCGGTGTTCATCTGCCTCTAACCATGACACCAGCCAGTCCCTCACCTTGTTCATCATGTAGCATATGTTCTAGGTGCATTGCCATGGATTGCATGGTCAAGGAAAGCATCAGCTAATACAGTAGTACACTGAAAGAGTATCTTGCCAAATAAATGTTGCAAACACTACAAAACAAGCCAGTTAGGTATGCATTAGCAGCGTGATTACTCTGCTTGCTTGCACATTTGTCATTTTTCTCTTCTCCATTATGTGTTTTAATTCTTTCCATATTACAGCCCTCGGAGTTGGGACTGTCATTTTCCGTATTTTCAAAGCACCCTGCATATGGTCGAAGTGATTTGAACAGCCTGTGAACTAGGTAAATACCACCATTTTAGATGAGGGGAAAATTAAAGTATGGGACCTAATTTAAAAAAAATGGGTTATAATAATTGCACATTTCTTATTTGTACAAGTAAAGAGGCCATCTGTGAGTACATAGTTCTGTTCCTACGGCAGGCTGGATGCACATCTGAACACAGGAATGGGCTTTTGGGGCACTGATGTGCAGAAGGTGTAAATAATGTAGTGCATACCTGTTTTGCAGGGTATAGATATATGTGAGTCACTCAAAGCAACATAGGAAGTCAATCAATCTTGTCATCTAATCAGTAAAACAAAGGAAAAATATTTTTCCCTAAAATAGCAAGCAAATAAGTCATGAGAGAGATAATAATTTAAATTTTGCAGAGAGTCTGTAAGTTCCAATAAGCACCAATCTTTCTCACTTAATTAGCCTCCTTAAGGAGCTCCATTGCAGGTGTTTTTCATTATTTTCAGCAGAAGTTTAGCGATCTCTCTTCACATTGCCTTTTCTCAGGACAAACCTCTGCTCTCCAGCTGGGGACAGTTATGTGTCTGAATTGTTTCTGTACTTTATCCCTCCCAGATCATCGGAGTGAGAAGCACTTTTTCCTCTCTGATCGTCCTCATGTATCTTCCTGGAGAATAAAAAGCAAATGTAGGCTGGGGAAACAGTGCCATTGCCTGAAATCTCATCTGTCTGGATGCTTACCACAAGGACAAATCAATGAAGGAAGGGATCTTTATTTGTCATTAGTAATAGCACAGTCCTGGCCAGATGCAAGGGAAAAATAAGAGTCTCCCATTAGAAGGCTTGACCGACCCCCTGGAAGATTATATTAAGCTGTTTTCAAGGGCTCATGTCTTATTTTAGCCAGTCACACACTCACATGCCCAGCTGCCCCCCACTCACAGGGTGCAGAGTGGGTCAGATTACTTCATGTGCCAAAATGGGAGTGACCTATCGGCTGCAGAAAATATGTGGGAATGTCGTTATGCAGAGCAGTCAGTCACAGGCTTTCTGTGGAGTGGTTCTTTTGTTCACAGAGCATTCAAACTCTCTGGTTTTTGCTATTGCATCCCTGCCTTTAGGGTTGGTCTTGGACACCCATTTTGTGCATCCATTTCTCTCCTCCCAGGATATTTGGGATTCAAAAGCTTAGAGCAAGATTTGTTGTAAGAAATGACTTGTAAGAAAGAGTTAAAAGGTGAGGGATAAGAAATGAGTGCTTGCCATCGACTTCTCTGGAAATCAGGTGCCTCTGAAAATGCTGCTTCATGCCCTGTGTTTCTAGGCATGTTGAAAAAGTGACCTCTAGGAACTACGCAGCCTGAAACTGCAAAAATAGTCACAGTAAGTTCGAGATATGAACATAATCCCTGCTCTGTGGCTGGAGAGAGTCTCTGAGGTCCTTCCCAAAGCAGGTGAAACTGGTGGGAGGTGCAAAGGACTGTGGAAGCGGCAGAGAGTCAAAGGGATCCAGTGACTGCAGACTGATAGTTAACAGTATTCATTTTCCTTCCTGGCAAGGACAACAGCAGAAGGTCTGTTCAGTGAACTCCCCTGGGATCTGTGGCAGGAGGTAGCCTGGAGCGGGTTTAGCAGTTTTATCTGCTGGCACTCCTCAGTATTTTACCACACTGAAGTTCTGTAAGGGGAGATTTGTGAACGTTATCAGCTGCCTAACTCTGGCCTCAGAGCAGGGCCTTGCATTTTTAGTCCTTTCCTAGCCAGAAAACTCTCCTACCCCATTGACTAATTAGGTCATTTTAATTTACAGAAACATTAGGCTCTTATTTTTAAATCTGGCATTGAAATGCTGCCACTGAAACGTTCTTGCCTCCACCTCCAAGTTTGCTTCTGCCAACATTAAGCATGACATAAATCAGTGGAGTTCTGACTAGCTGTCTCCTGGCAGTTGCTTTAGTATCTCTGTACTGGGGTGTGGGAGCGGGCAGGAGAAGACACATGCCTGGGACGTGAACAGAAACCAAGCGGGCCGACGTGCCCTTTTCGGCGTGTTTCCTGGGGTGGGCAGGTGGGCAGCTCTGGGATGGAGCCCAGCGGAGGTCACCCGTGGAAGAGCCTCCTGTTTCCCGAGTGCTGCTGTGTATGGTAGCTCTTCTGTGGTGCTGCGCTGGCTGAGAGCTGGCAAGACCAGAAGGAAACGTTGTGAGAAGCTTGCATCCACTTTTTTCAAATAGTGACACACATCCCTATTGTGATGGAAAGAAACGGTGACTACAGCTTAGTATGTACCCTTCTTCGCCTGCCCGGGAAGATACCGTGCAACCTCTGCCCTAAAGATACACCCCTACCCTAAAGAGAAAAATGCAGATCTAAATATACAAATCAAACTGGTTAGTACGTGATAGCTACTTTGCACAGCGTATGCACAAGCACTGTGCAGAGGTAAGGAAGTGGAGATGCCCTGAGGAGCAGTCGGCAAGAGCTTTTTGTTGGGTACGGCCATTCACAGGAGCTCATCCCAGCTGGGACCTGGCCCAGCAGTGGTTTGTAGCTCTCCTGTCTCCCTTGGGAAGATGGAGAATCCCTGATGGAACTGGGAATTAAACTCTGATCTTAATTCTTTAGATTTTCTGGTCTTAGTCTGAGCCTTGGTTTTGCTGCTTACGCTTTTGTCCCCACTGTTACAATACATTTGTTGCTAAAACCCCTTCTGGGTATGACAGATCTCTTAAAAAGCATGTAGGCAATATTCATGAAATTTCTGCATGGTATTTTCTAGGTCATCTTGTGATATTGGTAAGTACAGAGGGAAAAAAAATCGGGTCCCTCTTTAGCACTATTTGTTCATTATACAAGTAACTTAAAAATTAATACACTATAGAGACTATATGTGTGTTCACATGTGTATAAATTAAGACATGCTCATATATACATGTTAAATATATGAAGTTAATTAGTAACAGAGTGGCAAGATTCACTTTATTTTTCAAGATCTGTTTTATGGGATTTATTTCAGAGTGTAGCAGCAGCCAGTCTACAGCAGCTAGCTTCCAGTGCAGCCAAATGAGTCATTTCCACCTACACTAACACATGTCAAATGGTTCCCACTGTGTGTCTACCTATTAGAAATAAGAAGAAAATAACTATATTAGTCTCAGATTCTGCAGTTCCTTTTACCTGAGGGTCTTAAAGCAGCGTAGAAATGTAGGCCTCCCAGCCCTCCTATGGTGGTAGGGTGTATTATATACATTGAGGCATACCATATATATTTTCTGTGGGGAAACTGAGGCACAAAATATTTCATTTGCCTAATGTCACAGAGCAACTCTGCAAAATGAGGAAAACTAGACACCGCCTGCTCCCATAGCTATTCTGCCTACCCACTGGACAACACTGCCATTAAGTCCCAGAATTGTTTTTTTTTTTTTGCTTTATTTCGGGCTGGAAGTGATGGAACACTTTTCCTTTCTGTTGCTTAGCTACCCCCTGACCTTTGGATAGTCTTTCTCATTGGCTGGGTGAATGCATTTCCCTCCAGCTGCCTGGATGCAGACGTGTCTCAGACCTCCTCCTCCAGCAGGATTTCTTCAGCTGCCCTGCCTCGACCATGTGTTTCTCTTCCCATCTTGCTGAAGGGAATTTTGTTATCTTTCCTCTAGCTTATATCAAACAGTGCTAGAAAAAAATGCCGAAAAATCATGATCAAGACTGGTGTATATTTTACCAATTCATTGTATTACTTAACAACTCAGTATTAAGTAAAGTTAACCCACTAATCACTGCAATTCTGCTTCTCCAGACTTTTCCACAACCTGCAGATCAGTGGTATTTCCTGTTCAAAACAGCTAAAACTACAACAGTGAAAGCTCTGAACAAACAGGGATCTGAACTTGGCAACGTGAGTGTGCATCCACTTGACACATGACCTCACTGCTACTAAAAATGTCTTACCAACAAAAACTTGCATGGGCAGTCTACTTGATATTGGGGGCTTTCAATCATTAATTAAGACATTTGGCAGTGAAACTTTCGGTCTAATGGTATAGCGTCATTTCATACTACTACGTCTAGTATTTGAGTTCTAAACTTATTCTCAGTTTTTGACTCCTGAAACAAAGGCAGCTAGAATAATCAGAGATTATGTGGGGGGGGTTTTAACCTATGAACTTTTACTCGTCACATTAAATAGAAGTGTGTTCATGCTTTTCTGGAAATATTTTGCCAATAATCACCTTTGCTGGAAGTGGAGAAGCATTGACTGGAACAGAAGGCACAAAAGCAAAGAGAAGAAACATGCCTCGTCAGGCCATTCTGTAACTTTCATTGAATTATTTCATCATGGAGGGTGAGAACAAATGGACTGCATAAAATCTAGAGCCCTGTGTTAGGCATCAGGGTCCTATATACAGTGCAAGGACAGAGTTAAATTTCCTTTTTAATGGGACCTGAACCAACCGTAGGACAGAGCTTCCTACCTTCAGTCTACGATGAACCAGACGGGAAGCGCTGAGGACTCTCCCAGGAGGCATATTCATCCATTTGGGACCCACTATCTCCACACTTCTCAGAAAAGGCTGAGAAGCGGTGACCGTTTTCCAAACTTCCAGAAGGCGAGGTGCGGTATCTCCCTTTCTGCAGCAGCACACGCTGCTGTGGAGAGGACCTGCCCAGAACACTGGGTGCCGGGGTTCAGTTCTCACCCCAGTCACAAATGCTCAAAACTCTATCTCTGACCTCTTTAGAACGTGTCCTTGCTACCAGGGTGTTCGGTATTTGTTGGAAATAGCTCACTTGCAAGAAACTGAGCTTAATTCACAGGAATCTGTACAAACAGATGAGATCTTCGGACGGAAGGTACTGCAGAACTGCAAATTACTATATTTAATCGCAGAGCTCTTGAGACTCTGCCCTTTGAAGCCTAGAGGCATTCATTAGCAATGTCCTCGTGTAATGCTGAGCTCTTAGTAGAACATAATGAAGATATCCTTGGGATGAGGGGAAAAAAGAAACACCGCTTTTCCTCCCATGGGAGAGAGTGTAAGAACTAGATGTGTAACCCTAATGGATACTTTCCTTCAGGAGAGATGAGTTTGTGTATTTCTTCCAGGACCAAAATGAATTTACGAGGAATTTTAAGACAACCTTGCTCTCCTGCTGATTAGACTCTTGGATGTTTTCCTCTTTATAAGAAAGTGCATCCTGTTTCCCTTATGGACTACGCCAAAATCCCATCTACAAGCAGCCCTAAATACCAGGAAAGTTTAGGTCAGATTTAAATTTAGGCTCCTGTACTGGCATCTATCCCGTGGCAGGAATGTGATGCTGGAAAACTCTCTTCGTGAGGATGTGCTTCCCAGCTTTGAACTTGGGGTCCCCTATCATCCTACATGCTTGCAAACCTGTCTGGTGACAAAAAGGGGCTCATTGCTACAGCAGAATCTTGTAGCTGTGGTGCACCCAGGGACGAAGCAGGGAGCCACAGGCACAGGCCGTGCTCTGACCTACTTGGGCCAGATGCCAAGCAGATGGGCAGGGAGCTGGAAGCAATCAATCAGTAGCGCAGGAATGAGAACTTGTCTCACTTTCCTGTGTGTACAACTCAAAAACGTGGATTTGAAACCAATTTGCTGCAAAGAGCAAGGAGATTAAAGAAAGGGTATACCTAGAGCGCAGTGAGAAGTGCAGGCGCAGCACAGGCAGACACAGCAAGTGCTGGTAGCAGAGTAGCTGTAGCAGCGTGGGCTTCGGCTGCTGACATAAACCTTCAAGCTATTTTCTTTTTCCTTAATATTTATCACTCACCCACTCATCCAGAAAAAAGAAAAAGGCCGGAAAAGACTGTCAGTTGCAGCATGTTTGCAAATTCTCTTCTTATCACCCATCTTTACTTCTATAAACAATTTCTGTGCATTATTAACATTTAAAATACTGTACACATGGAAAAATAATAACTAAGGCGTACTAGTCAGGGAACTGGTTCCAAGGACGTGTACATTTCAATAACTCCTTTGAAGGTTTAGGATCAGCTGGATAAAAAATTATTGGAGTGGCTACAAGCTTTCTCCTGGAAGGAAAACAGCTAGCAGTAGGCCAGCGAGGAAGGCTTTGTGCAATTTTTGACCTTGAGGAGGTTCTGGAAAGTAGTGTATTTACGTAGGATTATTTGAGGGGCTTGGCAAATTGAACAGTCTGGGTCTCAGTCATCTTTGCGTGGGAATGGTGTACTCTTTCTGTGTAGCAGCCTTGAAATGAAAAGCCTGCCTGCCTGTCTGAGGACCAATGGGGCAGATGGTTCAAGATGGAGGCACTGCTCATTCTGGCCCAGAATTGTATTTCACTTCTTTCTCCATTCTTTCGTTTTTTGTTAACCTGCAATAAATCATCCGGTCTGGAAGTACGTGTTTTTCCCTTTGCATTTGGAAACTGTTACTCTAGAGACCCCTACTTTCAGCACTGAGCTACATAAGCTGACGTGTGTGTGAGTGTGACGGATTATTATAAATTCGGGAGATTATTGATAGAGTTTGGGGATACCTGTAGGCACACTGTTTAAACAGATAGATGCACTGGCAGTATCTTTAGTGAATCTTTCTAGGAGGTGGTTTAGTGAGTTTAGTGACGACTGGTACCCACAGAGCAGCAGGCAGCATGCTGATGGTAGGTCTGCCAGCCCTCCCGATGATAGTCTCCACAGCTCCTCCTCCACTGCAATGCTCCTGACACCCTGCTTTAAATCTCAGCGATACATTGCAGGAAAATTATTTCAATGGCATTACAGCACACAGGCAACTGTATGTCCGACTTAAACTCTCGCTTGCCCGGCATTTTCTTTCACACCTCTCTGCAAGGATTTTTTTTTTTCCAAGTTAGCAGCACAAAAGACATCCCTTTACTATTTTTTATTCCTTAAATTGGAATGCCTTGGCTTTGTAATTAGTAATACACAGAGGGCCTGTGTTTATTAATCCGACACATCCTGCTTTACACATCTCCTGCACCTGCTGGAATACACCTCTCCAGAATGCAAAGAGGGAAGGGGGTCTCTGCCTCTCTTCACTGGCTTTTTTTTCTTCTTCCCTCTTTTGTTTTAAAGTTGGTAAAAGTAAAGCAATGGCTCCTGTGATGCCTCTGACACAGGATGATTTATCACGGTTGTGTAAGGATTAGCTGAATGGGTGGGTTTGGGTGTTATAAATGGGATGTGAAATTCTGGATTCCCGGCGGTAAGCTTGGCAGGGTGAACTAGCTTGGCCCTTTGTTCTTGTTAGACAAATAAAATGAGTTTGCTCTGAGTGGGTGGTAGAAGGGTATATTTTGGATGAAATCTCAAACATGAGGTTCTGTGTGGATGTTTAAATACTCTCTGGCACGTTGTGTGAGAAGAAGGATGGCAGAGGGGAGGAGCGCAGCTCTGCGGCTGCAGGAAGCAGTCTAGCCTGGCTGCTGGAAACGGCATTGGAGACAGCCCACCAGGCAAATATTTGACTGCTGAGAAACCCAGGCCAGCGTGTTATGTCCTTGTACAGTGAAAACAGAGCTGATTCCATCTGTGGGCTCCATCCTGCCTTTCTGTTTGTGAGGAGGGAGGTTAGGGAGAAGGAGTCTGAAATTTTCCGTGCTCCACAGCCCACCCACAGCAAGGCCAGCTGGGCTGTGATTAACCGTGCCGCTGGTGGCAAGGGGGTAGCTGAGCCCTCTCCCTGGCTCAGGAGGGGTTGCTCAGCTTCCCACTCATCCTGCATTCCTGGTGGCATGCAGCAACAGGGACTGGGGATCCTGTGTACTGCTCCTCCCCAGACCGGACCCAAGAAAGGCAGCTGCATGTATTGCCCTCAGGCCCTCTAAACCATCCTGCATGGCTGAGAGATGAAGAAAGTCTCTATGATCTTCTGCTTGACCACTGCATCTCTACCCTCCTCATTGTTCTAGGCGATGGGAATGGGATCAGAGTAATGGCAACAATGGTCTGGGAACAAGGACTAGAGCTTAGTCTGGTCAGCTTGTAAGTTTCTGTGTAGCAAAAATTATTTTTAAAATGGGAACAAGGAGAAATGTGATAAAAATAATATTAACAATGTGCAAATCCTCCTGCAATGTAAGAAGAAGGTGTGGGGGAGGGGGAACACACCCACAGAAGGAAGAAAATACAACTTGGAGAACTGAAGGGGATAGACTATAAAAGCAATGCAATCAATATCTAATAATCAAGAATGAAGAGAAACAGAGTAATGATTAACTTTTTAGCAGTATATAAATGAAGGCTGATCCTTCAACTGAAAGGAAGGCTGAGCAGAATTCAACTTTCTAACCCTCATATGTGGGAACTGGAGCCAGAGCTAAAGCAGTAATTTCTGATCTTTTTCCTAAGGGTTCATAACTTTTTTTTAAAAAAAGCCCTCTGAATTCTTATTAAATGTTTTGTAAAGGCTATGATGCTTTTACAGCCATTATAAAGCTTTCTCTCGCTCCCTGTTCCCAGGTGGTGCTTAATTTAAAGGAACGGGCGACCTCTGCAATCCTGCCAAGGTCACGGAAACCTCCGCAGCCTGCTCGTGAGGAGCCGCACTGAGCAGGCATCACAGCAGGGTTGAGGCAGGTTGATGCTCTGTGCTCAGAGGATACCAGTTTTGTTTCCGCACTCTGCTCTCTCCTCTGAAGAAAGGCAGCTTGAGCCTTACTCCAGTCTTACTCAGAGTTAGTGGCGGAGTCAAACTCAACAGAATGATCAGTGTGGGTCACTGCATCACCAAGTGAGTTACAGTCACAACTGGTTTATCCTAGTTACAAATGAAAGCAAGAATTGCTTCCACTGCTCTTCACCCTTAACAGCCTGCTACATTTGATTAAAGAGCACGTATGGGAAGAAGAGATACCTAGGTAAAAGAGCAGCTTAATGATCACAGCAACCAAGGGAGGGTCTGATCTTCCAAGCCCATTACCAGATGCAGTGCTTCTCCGTACTGTCGAGGCTTCCTCTCGCAATGGCAACAAGCACATGAAGAGTCAGGCGTTTCCTGTGGCTTTTCTAAAAAGTGCATCTGTACGTATTGAATCTTTGGAGTGTCAAAAAATCGATGCTAAGCCAACTTCCACAGCCTTTCTCAGCAACATCAAATTAAAGGAAGACATGGTGCCATAATTTCCAATAGCTGTGTATACTGTGTTACAAATAGAAGGCCTACTCATTATTCATAACCAACTAAATTATAAAGCATCCGAATCTCTCACACATTTTTTTAACATGTAGGTTACCTTTTTTGGCTAGTCCTTTTGAAAGCCAGGCTTTTAAAGCAAGACTGGAGTGTAAGATGAATGATGGTCATTCCTCACTGTACTAGCAATTACTTCACCAATTCCTCTCCACATGTGTAATATACTAATATGTGAAGATTATATTCAACAGCAAGACAGACTGAATGCTGCAAGGGAAGTAATTACTTTTGAATATCATTTTGCGGACATTATGAAATCTCTGTTAAGTGAATTTATGAATGTTATCAGGGCTGACGTAAGCACATCTGCTACCAACTTTGTCTAACTACACACAAACTGCTTAGTGACACCACTTATACTAACAAATATTTAAAATCTCTGCAATTTTACAAGAGAAGTTTTGTCCTGGAGATGTACCAGTATAGCAATAAACTTTTTCAATAAAAGGCAAAACTTAAGACTGCCTATTTTTTATATTGTCCCAATAATTATTGTTCTGTGTGGAAGACAGCAGAATAAAGGGAGTCATGCCTTAATAGAAAATGTCTGGGTAGAAAGGACATAATTATAATTCTCTTGACTGGAAACATAATTTTAATAAAGGACTTGGGTTTGGCTAAATTTCTTAGAAAAGATGGTATGCTAAGTTAATTGTTTCCCCAAAATTAAAAACCAACTGTGAGACTGGTGTTCTATGGGAATAGAAGCACTTACACAAGAGATGTGTAACATGGAAACATGTAATAAGTTAAGGTAAGTGATGTTTTTTTCACGTATATTTAGTCAGTCATATAAAAATGCTGGTATTTACAGTTCAATTACTATGCTACAGAAATGACAAAAAATATATGGTAACAATAAAATGAATTTTTCATCCATAGCAGTGTGGGTTGTCATCACCCCAAGCTTTAACAAACTAGGTAGGCTCTGGCATGGCTAGTTCTCTGCCTGAAACAGAGATCCTTCGGAGGGTTTGAAATACATGAACGTGTTGCTCAGGTGAGGCTCTGAGGGAGCTCCCAGTATGAGCAATGAGTGTAACCACTCCTCAGCTGATCTCTCCAGGAAGGGGATTAAATAACGAGGTGTCTGTGAAACTTGAGTGCTAGGCTCTTTCAGTAGCCCCTTCCAGCCTGATATTTGTGGTTTGATTTGCCTGCAGTGCCCTGCATAACAAGGAAGGAGGTTTGTGGGGAGCCTGCCCTTCCTTTGCCTTTGCAGAGGAAGGAGGCAGCTGTAGTCCTGAGGTTCTCCTGAGCACTTCTGTCTTCGTCTCCTGAGAGAAAATTATGGCTCATATTGGTAGAGGAAGCTCCAAACTGAAGGAGAGGTTGCAACTGGTAAGCTTTTTCTATGATAGTCTGCAAAGACGAATATTTATTGCAACTAACAGCTACAGCACCTTGACCAAAACTGTAGCAACTCTTGCTTTCATTTCTGGAGGTGTGTGGATCAGTTCTTCTCTGTGTTGGCCAAATGTCTTTATGTGTCTCCCCTGTTTTATAAGAAAGCAAAACAAGTCTGTCCTGTAAAGATGTTACTGGAGAACTCTAGATTTCTGCCAAGACCATATTTGCAGCACTAATTTTTGTTTTAGATTATTTGCTAAGTAATCCGTATTTGCTGTGTTTCCTCTGTTTAAACAAAATATATAGAAAACAATGGGACTGAATTTGCTGAGGCTCCTAATATTCTTAAAGGTGCCGCTTTTTAAAGAAACATAGGAGAAAGGTAATCTTCAGCCAAGCAGCTGCTTGGTGGTAGCTTTTCGTGCTAGAGTCCAAAAGACTTGAACTCAGATTTCATGAGTCATCTGTAATTTGTTGCATGTTGAGGTATATCTTACTTTCAGGCTTTAGGTTGAAATGTGAGAGCTTTCTAATATAAATAAGCATGCAGGGACTGGCTTTATAACTCACAGGTCTTAGACTTTCACGGGCTTTGGATTATGTCCAAGTGTGACACACTGTCGGGAACTGAATGCTTTTGATAGCGGGTGGTGTACCAGCACCCTAATACTAACAGGCTTCTAAATGCCCATGGTAGTAAATTTGTTACCAAAACTAAGAGGATATTCTGTGAAAATAGCTACAACAACTTTAGCTCCTCACTTCACTGCCTGCAGTGACACTACTTGGCTTCATTTTGCTCTTGCCTTTACTCCGCTTTCTTCTTCACTCTGCTCTATAGAACTGCGCTATCATATCCATGATGTCCTCATTCCAGTAATGGAGAGAGTAGCAGGCAGACCAGAGCTGCTGCATGTATCAGATCAGCAAGGGTCTATAGGTCCTTGAGGAGGGCTGTGTTGGGAAGTAGATCCCATAAGGTGGCATGGTCTAGGAGGAGAGCCCCTTCCTGCTGCAGCCTTCTTCAAGGGATGACATTTCCCCCAAGCTTCAGATCAGCTGGAAAGTGACAATTTGGGAGAGGAAAGGGAGAAATTCCCTACCCACATGGACCACCTGTGGAAAGTTCACTGATTCTGTCTGGAAGAATTCATAGCATTGAGACAGCTAGTGGTATCACGAAACTGTGCTTTGGCATTGTTACCGCGAAAGAATCAGATGTTATTGCCTGTCATTACTTCTCAGTCCCTGGCAGGCAGCGCTCAGCACATGACAGGAGAAAGATCAGCTATTCCAGCGTGGAAAATCTCCAGGACCAATCTTTCCCACACAAGAAATAGAAATCCTAGCTTGAATGTCTGAGATTACAGCTCCAGAAAAATATCTCTAGACGTTACAAAAGTCAAGAGACTGACAGCAAACATTCTTCTGCGTGAGACATGCTGTTTTCCACGTGGCAATGAACAGCGTCTCTTTCCTCCTCAAACACTGGGACATTTTGAGGCGTGCCCATCGATGCTGCTAATGGCAAATAAAGTGGTGCTAAAACAAGAGACTCATGCATACATTCAGCGCTGGAATTTTTTTGGTTATTGCAGCTGCTATGGTTACCAGTCACGCGGTTGGCCACCTTCTGTAGTGGAAGTACAGAGTGATTATGCTGCGCATTGTGTGAAGAAGTCAGATAGACCTTGGGGGTGTGTGGTGGGTGTGAGTTTCCTACCCACTGCAGAAGGAGCTGGAATGAAAGTTCTCTGGAAGAAATACATTTCAATGCTAATACTGCCGAAGTGTTTGTAAAGAAACTGTCTTTGACCTTTCTATTACTTCTAAGGAAAAAAACAGTAGCAAAGCAGATATGCACAAATAACTGATTACCCTTGCAATTCATGCAAATTCCTGTTGACCTTTTCATGTATTTGGTGGTACAGTGAACTCACTAGAGCTGATACTATGGACGTTTGCCCTGCCATTCAGGCTAAGTAAGTAGTTCACCTAGGTGACAGTATCCTCCTACATTAAGTAAACACTGGAGAAGAATAAGAGATATTACAGGAGGTTATTTGTGGACCTATGTAATCTTACTTTCTCGTATGTTCCTTCTCTTGCCAAAACCCACTTCTCGGTTTGATCAGCTATATCTCTCCAAAAGACCTAATTAAAAAGCTTTTGTCATACAGAAAAGGTACTAAGCAACGTGTCCAAAGGAATTACTCATCTACTGATGTGTGCTGTTGACCTCCCACAATGAGTGTATAAAATCTATGCTATAACAGCCGTCCATGAGTTAACACATAGTTACAGCTAGTAGCTGTTTAGCAGTAACTGGATATTCCTTCACTGTAGTGTAGAAGTCTGAATTATTCTGAAGCCAGCACTGTGAGGCTTTTTGGGTACCAGGGTGCATGCTGTAGGACCCAGAGACCACCATGGTTGTGTCTTCATATGGAAATTGTCCCTTAGAGAAAGGATAGAGTGAATTTCCTAGCAACTCTGTTGGATTTCCTAGTATTGCTCTAAGTGCATCTGCACTCCTGGAGGCTCTGGAGTTACTGCAAAGAGGTCAGGGTCCCAGTTTCCAGACAGCCTTAGCTGTGATGTGACGCTGCATCAGAGAGAAACTGAAATAGGTGTCTTTCTACCAGTCATGCAACAACCGCCCTTCTTTCCTTCACTTTTTCTCGGCCTAATTGGTCCACGGCCACTGAAATATGTACAGTCCTCTTTATTGGTTCTTCTTGTTGTAAATAAACAGCTGACTGCTTTGCTAAGGAAGGTCCACTGCTTCTCTGGGCAAGGGTACTGCTGCCATGCGTCTGACTCTGTACAGAGACGAAAAGCTGCTCAGGACTCTTTGGCATTGCCCACCAGCCCTAGAGAGGCAGGAGGTGGTGCCTTGCCAGGCACTTCTGCAGAAAGGCAGGGACAACTTCCGCCGTGGCTTCTGGACTGATGAGGTCTCTCCTGCCTCTGTACTGCCATGTGCCCTCCCAGTTAATCCATCCATCTTCCCACCTACTTCTGCTGCAGTAGCCAGTCTTAATTTTATTTATGTGCTCACGGTGACTTTGCGGTTGGGCATTGACCAGATCTGCAAGAGATGCATAATGAGTTTGAATTACCACTGAGTATGTTATCATCCTGCCTCTTAAAGAAGATTGCCTCTGAAGGTGGGTTTTTACCTCTAGAAAGATCAACTGCAGGTTGGCCTTCAGGAAGGAGCCAATCACTTCTTGCTCAGACATGATAGTTTAAAGAACTGTGTTAATGAAAGAGCTGTTTGCTTTGCCTGCCCATGGATATTCTTGCTGACTTTAAGCTGGCAGTATGCAGTTGCTAATAGAAACTTGAATTTCTTCTTCCTGATGACACTGCGGCTGTTTACTGCTATTAGATAGGCTATTTCCAGGTAGCTCAACACCCTGTCTTTTGTTGCCATGAACAAATGGCGCTGACACTTGTGCAGCTTTGATTGAACTTTCACAAAAGCTGTTGCTGTGGATGAGACTGCCTTTGACTTTTTCCTTTGCTTGTCAGTGATGCCTGCTTGTGGTTTTGCCTCCAGCTTATAATGTTTCCTTGGGTTTCAGTGGCCTCCACCCAAGTCTTACACCTACCATGACCTAAGTTCAACTGCTGGTGATGACTTCTGTGAGTCCATCGCTGCCACCAAACCCTTCAAGCCTTCCCATGGTCTTTCCAATTCACTCTCCCATTTTCCGTTCCCTTACTGGTACATTAACTGGGTTAAAATGGCCATATTTATTAGACTGCATGACACGTAAGATGGCTAGCAGTAATGGCTTGAAGTCTTAAAGTTTCCTGCTTTCTTACCCTACATGGGATTTTCTCTATGCATGCACACCCACAAAGGCATGATTTTATTTGCACTTCCATAGCTGCCTGATAATCAAGTCAGTCCGTGGAAACTTAAGGTATCCTTCTTCCTAGTAAGCATGTTTCAGAGGTAATAGGGGCCCTATATTCTACAGGGGACAAAGGCAAAAATGTAAAGTTATGGCAGTAACAATCTGCCAGGCAATGAAATAGCACATTAAACGTTGAGAGGGAAATGGTAATAAATCCAGAAGAATCTTTTTTTTCATTTGTGAAATATTCTCACGTATTCATCTTGTCAGTATTCCTTTCTCCATGAGGGTGATAAAAATCCTTTTTCCTAAAAATTCCATTCTGCAAGTTTATTTTCAAAAAGGCTGCTGGCAGGTTGTCACAGAAGGGGAAGATTATGATTAACTGAAATGTCATCAACCTGTTATTCTCCACAGAGGCGATATGAATGGGAATTAAGTAATGAACTGCAATCGGATGATAGGAGAAGTATCAGGCTGATTTCTCACTTAACACAGGGCTTTGCTGAGGGAATGGAAACGGTGAGATTTTCCTTTTAACTTCTTGCACGTCATCAACTCCCATTACCAAAAAGAGACAAAACTCTCTCATGTCAAAAAGAAATCTCCAAGATAGTACAGAAAGGGAAAGGTGAATTCCTGTTTATTTAACCAGAAGTCTTGTATTTCTAAGGTTTGGGTTTTCTATTAATATTGCTGTGGCATGCATGCTGCTAATCCTTTTTCCAGCATTGCGTGGTTAAATCATTGCAATGGTAACTGATCCATTTTCCTTCACAGCACTAGCAGAATGCTGTTTAATTTTATCCCATGGGAAGCTCATGCCTGATTCAATCAGGCATTCTTTAACTTTTTTCTTATTGTTTTATCCAAGGAAAGACAGAGCAGTACATATTAGTTTATTATGTTACATGTTGTAACTTGAGATGAGTTCAAGCCAGAGAATCTGGATGTGAATTTCAAATGCCCAATACAATGAGAAAGGCCATTTTCATTATGCTGATCTGGGTATACAGCTGGTGTTTGAAGTGTTGGGGGGTTTTAGAGGTGAAGTCTCCAGAACTGTCCGCCCTTCTTCACTGGTGAAGATACCAAACTTTGCAGATGTCACAACAGAGACAGTAATCCAGCCACGTGACACATAATGGAGGGAAAAAAGTCTCATCTCAAACGGCAATAAAATTGCCTTCTGGCCAGAGGTTAGCACATATTTGCAAGTCGCTGTTGACCAGTTAGTTCCTCTGTATGTGAGGGAGCAAACGGCAGTTCAGTACCCTTTGAAATCTCTGTCTTGTTGTGTGAGGGCTGAGGAGCCCTTTGGTGTGTGACAGCCGTGGGCCTGGACCCCAACAGCCATCTGCCAGGCACAGCAGTCTCGCCGCACAGAAGGAACATCTACTCTGGCTGTGCATTATGGGTGAAAACCACCTCAACGTGGCTAGAAAGTGCTGGGCTGATGAAAAGGCTGCAAGGTGAATACCAGGGGTCAGATTTCCTCTCTCATTCCCGTGCTTTTAGGGGCACCTCTCTTTGAATGCACAGGCAGGAGAACCCATCTGCAAGACCACCAACAGCGTTCTCGGGGCACAGAGGAGGCCTCAAACAGCCGGTTCTCATGACTGTCCCTGTTTTCCTGCCCTTCCCAGGCAAGTGGTGAAGAAGAGGACTGGCTCGTGCATGCTGTGCTCCTGATGGCATCCTTGCTGTGTTTTGCACCAGCCCGAGTTAGTGCACAGCCCTTTGGGAACGAGGGTGGATGAGTTCAGTGCAGATCAGCCACACTGGGCCAGGTCTGCAGTGGGGAATCAAGTTCTCTTTGCCTTCCCTTGCTCCTTTTCTTCGTGGTTCTGTGGGAAAAGCATTTCCCTTGCTGCTGGCTGAGCCAATTGTATGGGAAGGAACCAGCTGAGTGATCCATCACTGCTGTCTCTACTCCCCTGGAGACACATGGAGCGGGCTGCGGGGACACAAGGAACCAGCTATAGCACAAAAGGGGTAGCTCCAGCCTGCAGCACTGCTGGGTTACATCTGAGCTGCTCTGGGTGAGCTGGCGGTGGAGGACCTTTGTGAGGGGTTCCATGCCTCCAGCACGTTGGTGAAGTGACAGGGCTGGTTAAAGCATGCATTTCAAAACCTTCAGCACAACATCCGAGGACGCGTTGTGGTTTTGTGTAAGAATGTAATATTTCTTCTTTCCAGTTGAAAATACAGATTTTGCCAAGATCACAAGTGGCCCCATAGGTCAGAGGTAGGTCAGTGGTGCCATCCGTTGACACAGTTAAGAGGATGTTGTCCTAATTACTTAATATAAAATGCTACTAATATTATTTTATATGATAAACTTATAATAACGCTCTCAAACCTTACTGGATTTAAGTGCCAAGATCATTTTTTTTCCTCTGTTAGTTGCTTTCTTTTCTTCTAAGCTGTGGCAATTAGAATCTAAAGAAACTCTAGGCTGAATAGGGGAATTGAAATCTTACAATTTCTCACAATCACACATCTCAGTGCTTTGAATAAGCCAAATCAATTTTTGACAATGTTGTCTTTGTGATCTCTCCAAAATGCCTTCTCATCCTTCCCCCAACCCTGGTGTAACTCTCTTCAAATATTTTCTTTTTTTTTGTCTGATAAGTAATTTTACGTTCATTGGCATTGCTTGCTTGTAATCAGAGAGCATTCCAGCAGCCAGCAGATGTTCAGAGATAGCGTCTGCCATTCTTATTTAAACCGGGGAGGGTGTGATCCCAGGAGATGTCCTAGCAAAATCAATGGGACTGTCTGCTGTAAAAGAAGTGCTCAGTGGTGAGACAGGTAGAACTGAGCTGCAGAGGTTTCAAGGGAATTAAGCAGGTATGCAGGAAGAATTGGCACAAGCTGATTTCACAGCAGTAATTTGCTCAGTGGTATTGATGTCGGAAGAATATTTCAGATGTATCGTGGAATAAACTGAACTACTGGGAACATTCATTCCTGCATCCTTCCTGTATGCTGCAATGAGAGCGAGATTGTTTCTGGACAAAGAGCTACAGTTTCCTATTTCTGTTGCAGTTCCTGTAACGTGACAAAGGACAGTATACTGTAAAATAGGCTACAGCAAGGCCAGGCGTGGAAATTGCAGTAAACAGGGCTGCATGTTTGCAGGATGACAAACTCGGACACCGTACTTCTGTATCTTTACGTGATGGTGGGTTCCTTAACAGGCTTCCAGCTAGCTGACAGGCACGTAACTTCATATCTGGCGGAAATTTGTAAGACATCATGCGTTGAAAAGAGCTGCTTATGTAGTTTGGTTGTTGCTGAAATGCACGGCGCAGTGGAAGATTCTAAAGATGCCCTGCATAAATATCGAATGAGGGATTTTCACTCTCACTAGTCATGAACATTCAAACAGCAGAGGAAAGGAAATGTTATCTCCTCCAGAGAACCTGCTGAGATATATTTAGAGCCTCCGCTAATACGTTCTGCAGATGCCTGTTCCAACAGTTTATGATAATCCCCTGTGGCCGGTGGCACCACTTTTCAGGAATGTGATGCCCACAAGAGGTTTTCTTCACGATGAATGGGATTTCTGTTAATCCAACTTGATATTACAGAGTATCTTGCTCGCTGGTGCTGTAGTGGTACATGACAAAGGTGCCAAAAGAATAATCACTGGGTAAATCTTACTATCATCAGGTTGTAATATAGAGTTTCATACCCCTATTTATTCGGATTTACTGCTTTGGTATTTGCCTGTTGACATCTTTTATTGTGATAACCTGCCACCTCCTAGTCTTGCTTTAGTCTTGCATTTCCCTTCAAAATTTGTTTTTTTTTTTTAAATTTTCAAATCCCACTGCTTCCTTTCCTGCTTTCCCATATTGTTTTAAGCCATGACATCAGATGCACATTATAGACATGACTCCTGTAAACCCTGAACTGCCCCTTTTGCAGCACTCAGGTAATGTCATTTATTCCCACATTTCAGGCTATCAGAGCCACAGAGGCATCTCAAAGAGCTATCAGAGCCACAGAGGCATCATCACAAAGGGGGAAAAGAATTCTTGGCCACGAGCTGGCGGGGCTCATTGAGAGGGCTTTAAACTAGGTTCGAAGGGGGGAGGGGATATTGCCCAGCTCACTAGGGATGAGCCTAGGCTTGGAGTGCCAAGGCCAGGGGTGAGATTGACAGCCCAGCTCAAGTGTGTTTACACCAATGCACGTAGCATGGGCAATAAACAGGAGGAGCTG